>BNJS01000646.1_pt1 | contig 368652 bp, 452 predicted proteins | sample 8540461 | NCBI WGS metagenome assembly BNJS01 (sample SAMD00202454, study PRJDB9452) | human saliva metagenome | isolation source: human saliva | place: Japan
AGAAAATTTCTACATCCTTAGATAATCGATAGCTTTCTTATATTTTTCTAATCGTTCCAGATCCTTTTTCAGTAATAGTAGCTAGTCTAGATAAATCTGAATTATGTTTCAAATCTGCTAATTTGACACGACGTGCTATAGGATTAGATTTAACAAATTCCAAATACAGTTGATAATCTTGTCCCTTTTTCTTGGTCAGTATCTGCACTGCAGTAACAACAGTCTCTGGTAAACCAGCCAATTTTAGTTCTTCTGCTGTATAAGGGCTGTCTTCAAGAACATCATGTAGTAGGGCGACTGCCTTTTATTCTTGCGTATCTACCTGACTTGCTACAAAAAGAGGATGTTCAATATAATCTACTCCCGCCTTATCATATTGTCCTTTATGAGCTTTTTTAGTGATGGACAAGGCCAAATCAAACATGGATTGTTCTGATTGATTCATTAAATTTTTCCTTTCTAAATACAAGAATCTCCTTACTTAAACTAGTAGATATCATTTTAAAAAGAGCTTGATTGATCACCAAGCTCTATCATTTTTTATCTTACTGTAAAACAAGTGATGCAGCACCGATAACTCCAGCATCGTTTCCTAGAGTTGCAAGAGCCAATTTCGTTGTTGAGCGTACTTGTGGGAAGGTATTTTCGTCATAAACTTTTTGAACACCTTGTAGAAGGAATTCTCCAGCAGCTGATACACCACCACCGATTACAATTGTTGAAGGATTAAGGACTGAACCAATGTTTGCACAAGCAATTCCTAAATAGCGTGAGAAATTACGATAAACAATCAAGGCAAGGTCATCACCTTCTTTTGCTAAATCAAAAACAGTTTTAGCAGTTACTTCTTCCCCATTATCAATCAAGCTCTTCAAGCTAGCACTACCCTCGTATTCATCCGCATAACGACGAGTCAAGTTGACAATACCTGTCGCAGAAGCTACTGTTTCAAGGCATCCTTTCTTACCGCAAGTACATGCGATTGGTTGGTCAAAGTCAACAGTGATGTGGCCAAGCTCACCTGCTGCTCCTGCAACACCGTGAAGAAGTTTTCCTTCAGCTACGATACCGCCACCAACACCTGTTCCAAGAGTCATAAAGACAACATCTGGTTGGTTTTCACCAGCACCCATCCAACGCTCACCTAGAGCGGCAACATTAGCATCATTATCGATAAAGAATGGAATGCCCAAGGCTTTTTCAATTTTTTCTTTGATTGGTTGTAAGGTCTTCCAGTTTAAGTTATAGGCACCGATAACAGTCCCTTTATCACGATCAACCACTCCAGGTGAACCCATTCCAATCCCTTGGAAATCTTCTGCTGACAATCCGAGCAAATCTAAACGATGTTTGATAGACTCAATCATATCGTCTACAATATGGCTTCCTTCGTCTAAAATGTTAGTCTTGATAGACCATTTTTCTTGGATTTCTCCAGCTGTTGTTAAAATTGCAAACTTGATAGATGTTCCACCAAGGTCAATCCCGATAATCTTTTGACTCATCTTTTTCTCCTTTATATCTTTTCATTAATGGAAATGCTTACAGAAATAGTATATCAAAAACTATGAATTGGTGCAAAGGTTTGCATTATTTTGCTGTGGAATTTTAATTTAGATAATCGCCACCATCAAAACCATAGTATTCTTCGAGTGTTAAACCACTTGCTGCAATTTCTTTAGCTTCTTTACCAACATAGCGTAAATGCCATTCCTCATGCATATAGCCAGTTACACTTTCTTTTCCTTTGAGGTAACGAACAACAAATCCATAGTCTGCAGCATGGTCTAACAACCATTGAGCAGCACTTGCATCTTCTACTAAGTGTCCATCTGTCCCAATAACATCAAAGGCAAGACCTGTTTGATGTTCACTATAGCCAGGTCTAGCTGAATAACGATCAGCCGCAGCCTGACCTTCTCTATTTACATAGCTTTGATATAATTGTGCTTGAGTTCCATAACTTCTAAATCCACTATAGTTATTGCTAACAGCATAGCCTTCTTTTTGCATCTGTGCAATCAGTTTTAAAAAGGCAGCTTTGGCAGTTGGGTTTTCACCTGGATTGTAGTCTTTAGACAATGGATAATGTTTATTTACAACAAGAATCTCATCGTACTTCCCTTGAACGCTATAATATAAGCCTTTATTAGTTACTTTAGTATTTGAATCTGAATTTGAATTCCACAAACCTGAGCCATCTACATAATAACGCCCACCATCTACCCATTCATTGACAGCCATTTTACCATCTGATTTTAGATAATAATTGCCTTGCCATGCATTACGAGCGTAAGAGCCATCTGACTTCAAATAATACCAGGCTTGATAGGAAGCATCATAAACCCATTCACTCTGAGCCATTTTACCATTTGATTTTAGATAATAAGCCCCTTGCCATGCATTACGAGCGTATGAACCGTCTGATTTTAAGTAATACCAAGCTTGATACGAAGCATCATAAACCCACTCGCTCTGAGCCATCTTACCATTTGATTTAAGATAGTATGAACCTTGCCATGTATTGCGAGCATATGAACCGTCTGATTTCAAATAATACCAAGCTTGATACGAAGCATCATAAACCCACTCGCTCTGAGCCATCTTACCATTTGATTTTAGATAATAAGCCCCTTGCCATGCATTACGAGCGTATGAACCATCTGATTTCAAATAGTACCAGGCTTGATAAGATGAATCATAAACCCATTCACTCTGTGCCATCTTACCATTTGATTTAAGGTAATAACTTCCCTTCCAAGTATTGGTTACAGAATTTCCCTTGTCATCATGATAGTACCAAACTCCATCCTTTTGAACCCATCCACTTGTGATTACAGAGCTAGAGTTTGTTGTTACCTCAGTCGATTTTCTTGGTTTGAAAGCTCCCTGAGGAGCATTTTTCAATTCGCAAGCAACACCATCATGATCTTTATCTAACTTAGCAGAATAACCTGGTTCTCCTTCACGCATATCCGAATAACCATGGGCCCATGCATCCTTACAACTAGAAAAATGAACATTTTCTTCTGCAACAGCAACTTGTGAGAATAAAGCCAAAACAGGCAACGTAGCTAGACTCATTTTTAAAAATAGACGTTTGTTCATTTGTTTCTCCTCTAACGATGTTATCGATTTCAATATTATTTTATCAAACTTATTTCAGCAATTCAAGGAAACTTCTGGTATTTTCTACAAACTCCTTTGGTTTTTCCTTATTCAAGACATGAGGGCCGTCTGGGATAATCTGAAATTGGGATTCTGATATTAGTTTATGAAGACTTCTCATAGAACTAAGATTCGGTTTATCTTTGCTGCCACAAATTAGTAAGGTTGGATAGGGGCAAATCCCTGCTATATCCGTTAAATCAAGTGTCTTCAATTCCTCAGAAACTCCTACCATAAAAGCTTTGTCTGCTCCCTGTTTCAAATACCCTTTTGGGAAGTAGTTTAAAAATCAGCAACTGAATATAAAAAGGAATGTTACCCGCTAGTTTCAGTGGGCAACCTGACAAAACCAAGGCTTGAAGATTTGGTATCTCATAACTTGAAAGCTCCAATGCAAGGGCAGCTCCTAAGGACAAACCGATTAGGACAAAAGGTTCTGTTTCCACTGTTAAGCGCTGATAAATGCGCTCCTTGGCTTCTTGGTAGGTAGCAACTCCGGAAGGAAATAACTCTATGGCTTCAGAGGGATAATCTGCAAGCAACTCTTGCACTTCCTTCCAACTCTCCGCTGACTGGCCTAATCCATGTAAAAATATTAGTTTCATTTAGCTCTCCTTTACTGACAGTTCATACAAGCCTCTCACTGCATTACAGGCGTAAATAGCTTCTGCTTGGACTAAATCTGAAAAGGTCAAGACTTTCTCTTCTACCTGTCCTGTTTCCAGCAAATGCTGACGGTAAATTCCTGATAAGATTCCAAGTCGGATAGATGGTGTATAGAGTTTCCCATCAATCTTCAGAACCAAATTTCCGATAGAGGTTTCAAGAAGTTCTCCTCTTACATTATGGTAAATCTTCTCTTGTTCTCCTAAACTCAAGTGTGGTCTATGAGTTGTTTTAAAGTAGGTAAATGCTTGTTGCAAAAATTGGCTTCCTGCAGGCAAAGTTTGGCCTGGCAGAAATGTGGACTAAGGGGTGTTAAGATTTGTCGACTAAGTTCTATCTCTCCAGATTTGCTGATACTAATTCGCAAGCGGTAATCTTGATTAGAATCACAAGCTTGGCACTCCGCCTCTATCTTTCGTCTTAAGTCTTCTGCATCATAAGGAAAGGCAAAATAGCGGCTAGCTTTTTTTAGTCTTTCCAGATGTTGTTCTTTAAACATCAAGTTCTTCTGGCTGATTTTCCCAGTCGTAATCAGCTGAAAACGAGCTTGTTTACGATAAAGAACTGCCGCCTTTTGATGAACCTCGCGGTATTCAGATCCCCAAGTGCTATCCCATGTAATGCCTCCGCCAACTCCATAGATGGCTTTCCCTTGATGTAGTTGAATAGTCCGAATAGCAACATTGAAAATCCGTCGTCCATTTGGAAGCAAGAGACCAATCGTTCCACAGTAGACTCCACGCGGTTGTGGCTCCAAGTCCTTGATAATCTCCATTGTCGCAATTTTCGGTGCGCCCGTTATGGAACCACAAGGAAAGAGTGAGCGGAAGATTTCAACAAGGTTCACATCCTCTCGCAACTGACTCTTGATGGTCGAAGTCATCTGCCAAACAGTTGAATACTGTTCCACTTGGCAGAGACGCTCCACATGCTCACTGCCCACCTCAGAAATACGATTCATATCATTGCGCAAGAGGTCTACAATCATCATATTTTCAGAACGATTTTTGGAATCCTGTTCCAACCAAGCTGCCTGGTCCAAATCCTCTTGATCAGTCAGTCCACGTTTGGTTGTTCCCTTCATCGGCCGTGTCGTCAACTGACGCCCCTCTTGTTCAAAAAAAGAGCTCCGGACTCATGGAAATCACTGCCATCTCATCATGCTCAACATAGGCATTGTAGCCTGCCTCCTGCTCCACTACCATACGATTATAAATAGCAAAAGGATTGGCAGTCACTGCTTGCTTGAGCTGAACCGTATAGTTGACCTGATAGGTGTCTCCTTGACGTAAATGATGATGAATCTGAGCAATGGCTTTTTCATACTCTTCCTTTGAGGTTTCTTCCTTCCAATTTGACGGCATATCAACTTCGTCATAAGTCAATGGTATAATAGATTTTTCAACACTATCATGAACCGTAAAGTAGAGCAAATATTCTCCCAACAAGGGAGCTGGATGAACAGCTAATTTCTCCTCAAAAGCAGGTGCAGCTTCATAACTGACATAACCTACTACATAGTAGCCTTGTTGCTGGTAGTCTTCCACCCGGGCTAATAGGTCCTTAACTTGAGCCAAGTTTCTTGTTTTTAATTCTTTAATAGGCTTGGTAAAAGTGTATCTCTCACCCAAATCTCTAAAATCAATTACTGTTTTTCTATGCATAGCTTAAGTATAGCATAAAAAGGTAAATCAAGAAAAACTTAATCTACCTTTTTACTCATCTATTGAATACAATTTATGCTTTAAAAAGATTTCCTGAGAATCCGTCTGTATTCTTAAGAAGTGCTTTAAAGACTTTTGATTTAAGCTCTACAGTTTTAGCTGTTCCTCCACCTGCTAGGTCAGTCTCAACCGCTTTATCAAATAAGACTTTTAGTTCAGCATAATTTGTAATTTGTTTACCATCAATTTCAATTGCAGTAAATCCTTTGTCAGCTTTTGCTTTCACTTCTTGATAATAAGCTTTTTCCATTCTTCAAGAGTACTAAATCTGTTATTAGATACTTTCTTGATAATAAAGTCATCACCTAATAGCTTATTATTTTCTTTATCAGCTGCACCTTGATATTTGCTAGAAGCATATCCAACAAATCCGTTCTCATATCCGAAGTAACCCCACATACGGAATGTATTATGTTTGAAGGATGCAGCACCAGGTGCACCTTGACTCGTATTTCCACCATAAATACCTGTCATCATATTCATATTGACATAAGCAGAACTGAAGTCCGTTGGGTTATAAGTACCGTCACCAGGCGCTCCATGTTTCGTCATTAGGTTATTAGTAATTAAATCATCAATAGTATTGATTGCTACTTTTTTCTCATCCTCTGTCAACTCACGAATTTTATCGAACTGATGACCTGAATTTCCACTACGATATTGTCGATCCATTTTCTTGAACCAGCGACTCGTATTTCCATTTAACTGCGGTAATACAGCATCAGCCTCAAGATGATCTAACATCATAAGAGCATCATTGTAGTTCTTCATATAGTGATCAATTTGTTCACGAGTTTGTAATTTATCAGGATCTGGGTTATACCATTGATTTCCGTCATTCTGACGATGATAAGCCATATTAATCCCTAAAGCTCCATACTCACCATTTGATGTTGATTTATCAGGCGTTTGTAACATACCTTGCGCATATGCTTCAAGATCTGTACCTTGACGATGTCCATGACCACCAAGATATGCCATACGGTCATTTACGTGAGTTGTTTCATGCGTAAAGGCTGAAATACCGAAGTCCTCTAACATATTTGTTACCATGAAGAAAACTTGTTCATCTTCATATGGATTTGCATAGACTTTAGCCATCGCTCCCATATTCCAATTAATTTGATGCCATCTGTCTGTTGGACCAAATAACTCACGAATTGGTGTCGCTACCTTACCATCTGTACCATATCCACGACGATTAGCATCCTTAATACCCGCATAAGCTTGATTATCCCATACAGGTGTAGGAACCATATTTTGGCTCTTAAGTAGTCTATCACGAACATTTGAAAGCGCAAGACGTGACCAGAAGTCTAAGTATGTTTGTTGTGCTTTAGCTACATAATTAATACGTTCTTTGAACGCTTCACGTTCAGCTTCTGTATTTTTACCATATTTTTCAAATGAACTATAAGCCATAGTATTATAGGTTGAAATCATAAAGATATGTGCTTTCTTCAAGTTCAATAATGGTAAAATCATACGCGCATGCATATTATTATTCAGACCATCAAAGACACGATGACGTTTATTTTTGAAATCTGGATTTGTTGTTTCAGGTTCTACAACATAAACATTTTTCGCTGAGTGGATAAACCAGTCGTTAAGATCAGTGTCATTCGTGAAGAGACGCATATTATAGTCTAAGAAACTACGTAAATCACCTTTACCAGTATCTCCTGCAATAATTTCACGATATGCATCTTGAGTTCTATCACCCTTCAAGTTCTTTTCTTGCGAACCAATTCGAATTAATCTATCAATAACACTTGGTGTCTTGCCATAGAAATCTGGTTTAAACATCATTATATTCTTAATGTTTAAGTCACCATATTCAATACCATAATAACGATTGAGGTAAGTAAGTGCCATCATAATTTTAGCTTTATTATCTTCTACTTTCTTAAGAAGTGCTTTCATGGCTGCCTCATCACCATTTAACTGATGATCTTCATTTTCAACAAGAGCTTTTACTAATTTATCAAGATTTCCTTTTACTTCTGCGAAACTTTCTTCTAAATATAATGCTCCAACATTACCTGTTATCGCACGAACTTCAGGAGATTCAAGAGTAATTGTATCTAGTTTTGCTTTAATACCACTTAGTAATTGAGTACGGTCTTTAACCACCATATTTGGTGTGTAAACGATGTCACCAAGACCTTCGATACTATATTCACGAACTTGTTGGACTTGAGAATCAGCTTTATGTGTGACAGCTTTTCTTCCTTAGTACCATCTGCATAGTGAATCATAATGTGACTAGCTTCAGATAAGTCAGTCACGAATTGACCGTCTTTCATACCTGTCACAGATAATACTTCTGTAGTTAATAATTTAGATCCCTCAGGAATCTTGTTCCCTTGATTGATAATCCACTCTTTATTGTAGAACGGTTGAAGTTTTTCAATATTACGATATGCAAGCTCACGTTCTGCATTGTAATCTTGAGTATCTTTATAAGTATCAGCTTTTGGTTTGATGTTGTTCAGTGTATTAACTACTGGTTCGTTAATTGCATACTCATGAGCAGTAATTCCCATCTTAGCAATTCTTGCATTTGCTTCATCCTCCGAAACACCTTTCCAACGACTAGAACGAGAATATGATTGTTTACCTTCACTTACACCGTTAACGAATACGTTATTATTTCGAACCCAGTTAGCCCCAAAATAATCATCGTCTTCAGCATCACGAGAACCGTAAAGGATTTCTCCACCGTTTTTAACTTTCATCATAGTAACATTATTTTCAGCAAGTCCCCATGACCAGTTAGAGTGAAGTAGTCCGCCTGTTTCAAGAGGTTCTTTGACATCAATTGTACCTTTTGCAACAGAATTTTTTAAAACGCCCCCATGCGCTAACATCCATCGGATTGTCACCGTGATTTAATTTAGCAACAAGTCCACCAACTTTAGCTTTATTACCTTTAATATAGGCGTCGATATATGAATTGTCCGTATTACTTCTCCAGCTTTCACTTACAAGTCCACCAGACCACCATCCTGCGGTACCAACACTTGTAATATTACCAATAAATGCAACATTACGCATGTTTGATTCATCAAGTTTATTGACCATACCAGTAACATCATTGTTACCTACTACGTTACCTGTTACTTTAATATTTTCAATCGTTGACTTTTTAAACATCTCACCTAGCGGTGCTGTCTTGTTAGCCCATGGCATATTAATATCTACATTGGCTAAGTTTATATCATGAATATGCGCATTTTCAACTCTAGCAAATAAAGGACGAGCTATATTATGAATTGAATAACGTTGTCCATCAACACTGGATAACTTACCTTTGAATATAGAAGTTACGTAAGATTTACTTGGAGTAGGTACATTTGCTGCAGTAAGATCTGCACCAAGTTTGAACTCTCCAGTAGGGTTGGCTTGCATATCTTTTACAAGTTCGTTGAAGTTGTAGTAAACATTACCTTCTTTAGCTTTTTGTTTTTCGAAATAGTGAGTATAAGTTTCGTTTAGTTTGTTTTCAGCGTTACGTTGAACTAAATCAGGGGCAGTTGCAGTAACTTTATACAAAGTTTTTCCATCTTTAACTACTTCTTCAACTTTATCAACAGAAAGTCTTGTCACTTTGTTATCGTGAGTTGTAACTCGTAGGTAAAGAGGAGCAACATCCGCTGGTTTTTCTGAAAGTAGACTGATGTCAGTTTCAACACCAGCATCATCTACACTCATTAAACTTGTTTCTTTAATGTTTTTGATTTCAACTTTTTTAAGGTCTAACTGAATTTGTTTATCTTCTAATTTTTCAGTTTCTTCGCCTTCTCCACGATCGTAGATCATTGTTGTTGATAGTATATAACCTTGATAGTATTTTAATTCATCTAAAGTAGCTTTTTAATTTGTTTTCTTCTACATTGATTTTCTTTAATAACTTCACCAGTTTTATTTTTAAGTGCTAATCTGATTGATTTAATCTCTACACCATCTTGTTTATTTAATGTGTAGCTGACAGTGGCACTCTTCTTCAAGGTATCTTTTTCAGTAGTAGCCCACTGTAAGGTTGGTTTTTCGAAACCTTTTGTACCTTGTTTAATAATTTTATCTTTAGGTTGTAAGATAACTTTTTCTTCTACTGTTGGAGCGTCAGCTGTTTTCTCTCCACGAATCGTTTTATAGGTTTCAGTAATTTGTTTCTTACCGTCTACACCTTCTTGAGCAACTTTAGTTGTTCCACGTTTCAAAGTATCATCATCTTCTGTTTTTGTAGCAAAAGGAATGACTTCTTCTCTTGTTTCAACTGTTGTTCCTTCAACTGGTTTCGTTCCTTTTTTAACAATTTCAGAAACAGGTTTTGGATTCTCTTCGACTTTCGTAGAAACTACTTTGTCTGTTGCCACCCCCTCTACTGTTTCGTAAGTAGTTGTTGTTACTTCAACACCTTTGACACCTTTTCGTTCAACAACAATATCATCTACATATTTACTTGGATCTGCAACTTCTTCCGTTGTGAAATCTATTTCTTTTGTAGTAGTTCTCTCAATTGTTCCTTTTTTCACTTCATATTCAGGAACATCTAAAGTCGGAGATAGCATCATGAATTCTGGATCTTGTGAACCTTTAGTAGAAATAGGTTTCGTATATTCTGGATTTTCTGGTTGTACTAATGCTTCGCCCTGCTTCTCGCCTTCTTTTACTTCTTGAGCACCTTTTGCTTCATGATACGCAGGTAATTCTTCTTGAACAAGCGATTCACCAACATGTCTCTCTTCTTGGGTACCTTTCACTTCAACTGGAGCTTCTGGTAATTCGGGTTTTGTTAAGGATTGACCTTCCTTACCTTCCTCTTGAGTTTCTTTAACTACTTGGTGAGTTGGTTCAGCTTGTGGTGCTGGAGCTGGGGCAGGTTGCACCTCTTTCTTAGTTCCTACTGCAACAACTTGAGAAACAGGATTTTGAACCACTTGGTCTTCAACGACTTCTCTAACCTCTTGACCATTGACCATCGATACTTTCGTTACAAGGCGACGCTGACCATTTACTCCAGCTGTAACGATACGAGTTTGTCCTTCTACTAGATTCGCATCTGGATTTGTGACCGTTTCAAAGGAAATCTCCACCAAACTCTCTTCCCGTCTAGTCTGAGGATTCTCAGAAACTAGTTTTTCTTCAACAGCAGGAACAACTGGAGACTCAACTACAGGTTTTTCGACGACAGTTTCTGGTGCAACAGCAGGTCTTTCTTGAAATACTTCTTTTTTCTCGATTTCATTTGCACTTTGCTTTTCGACTAGCAACTGAGGTTGTTCAGCTGAAGCTGGTCTTGATGGATGGAGCTCCGCTTCCTTGAAGTAACCAATATACTCATAACCTTCAATATGGATAACACCTTTTGCTAATCCTTCATGAGTAGTGGCAGAAATAGTTTGGTTATAAGAAAGTAGTTCCTTATTCTCAAAAGCAAATGTAGTGAAAGGAACCAAGTTGCTGGCACCAATAGAACTAATTAATAAGACACCAAGCACCTTACTACGATGTTTTTTAGATACTAATAGAACCGCCAAAGAAGCAGTAGCCAAGCCTAAACCAGCCAAGGCTAATTCTTTACTACCCGTATAAGGAAGTTCTTGGTTGCTACTAGCTTTCTTTCGATACACTGCATAGATAATATCATCATCTTGGAACTCCGCAGGAACCTCATGGTGAATCAAAGCTTTTTCAGAATCGGTCAATTCCTGCTCAGCCATATAACGATAATGGACAGTATTTGCTTGTCCCACTTCATTAGCCTGCACCTTGTCAACTAATAAAGTGCTAGCACCAAAAAGGAAGGCCCCGATAGCTACAGGACCAACCCCAACAGTTAACTTGCGAATGGAATATTTAGTAATTTTTTCAAGTTGTTCTTTTCTTCTTCTCATTTTCACGACTTTCTAATAGAATCTTGCGGATAATGCGCACGCGCACCTCCAATTAATTTTGGACGGCTAGCAAGAGCCGTTACATGGGCATGCCCAATTTCTCTCAAAAGAGGGCGAATCGGAACCTGAACATGCTTGACGTGCATGCCAATTGCAGTGTCCCCGATATCCAATCCAGCATGAGCCTTGATAAATTCAACCTCAACTGGATCCTTCATAAACTGAAAGGCTGCCAATTGACCCGAACCTCCTGCATGAAGGGTAGGAAGGACACTGACGATTTCCAGACCAAACTGCTCTGCCACCTGACGTTCAACGACGAGGGCCCGATTGACATGTTCACAACCTTGAACAGCTAGATGAATTCCTTTTTCCTCTAAGATATCTAGGATGGTCTTTCACAATGATTTCGCCAATTTCTTGGCTAGATTCCTTGCCAATCTGACCACCTATCACTTCACTAGAAGAAAGGCCCAAAACAAAAGATAGATCCTTGCTTCAAATTGGCCTTTTCTAATACATCTTTTACAATCTGGCTTGTTTCTCTTCGAATGTCTTTTTCCTTCATACTTGATACCTCTTTTGTCATTATCTATCATATCGTTTTTTCTACTTTTTAGCAAGATAGACAACCTAGAAAGCTTGCCTAACTATGCATAAAACTCCCAGAATGAACTGGGAGTTAGCTAGTTTCTATTCTATTTATGTATATTTCAACTGTCGTACCCTTTTTGAGAGAGTAGAATCAATCTTCATTTGGTAATGTTCTCCAAAAATGAAAGTTTGAGCCGTTTGGTCAACATTTTTGAAGACCAACTCCCCACGTTTGAGTTGACTTTGACTACTATCGCCAGCATCTTGGAAGCCCACTCCATCATCCTCAATACGGATGACCAATCCTGAATCCTGTTTCTGGACAGAAACTCTAATATGTCCTTGACCTTCCTTTTCCTTAATGCCATGGTACAGGGCATTCTCTACTAAGAGGTTGTAGGACCAGCTTGGGCAAGACCAGCTTGTCAAAAGGCAGGATTTTTCAGCAATTTCGTATTCCAGCTTATCCCCATAGCGTTGTTTCTGGATAAAGAGATACTGGCGAACATGATTGATTTCGTCAGAGAGGCAAATCAAATCTTTACCCTGATTGAGCGCCAAACGGAAATAGGTTGCCAAGGACTTGGTCACCTGGACCACTCGCTGACTATCCTGAAATTCAGCCATCCAAATGATGGTATCCAAGGTATTATAGAGGAAATGAGGATTAATCTGACTCGACAAGGCTTGAAGTTGGTACTGACGGGTTGCTTCTTCCTGCCTGCGAATAGCTGCCATCAGCTGATCAATCTGATCCAACATGGCATTGAACTGGCGAGTTACCTCTCTCAGTTCATAGGCACCAGTTTCCTTGGCACGAAGATTCTGATTACCAGAAGCAATCTCCAGCATGGTTTCTCTCAAGTCATTCAAAGGAGCAATCCAGCGTTTAAGACTAAGCCACACCAAGCAGAGACAGGCAAGAAGAGACGTGAAACTGGCTCCAAGCAAGGTCCACATGAGTTGACTCCGAACCTGGTCTAACTTTTCCAATGATGACACGCCAAGCACCGTCCAATCAGTTCCTGCAATCTTTTCCTGACTGACGTAGGATTGGTGGTCGAGCGTATAGCCCTGCCCTGTCTCAATATAGGGTTTCATGGCCTCCATTTCGCTAACTGAGCTATAGACTGTATGTTGAGGATGGTAGACAAATTCATGGTTTTCATTGATGATAAAGGCAAAACCCTGCTGACCCAACTGAAGTTGATTTGAGATAGGCTTCTAGAGTTTCATAAGAAATATCCAAACGAAGTACACCCAGATTAGCTCCCTTTGCATCAACAAGTTCTTGAGTGACAGAAATGACCCATTGACTGTCCGATTTACGAGCTGGAGTCAAAACTGGCTTAGTCCCCTGATGAATGGCCTTTTGGTACCAGTCCTCAGCCATCATATCTGAGGAGGTTTTCATCTGCACACTATCATCTGTAGAAATGACCTGACCGGATTTGGTGACCAGAACTACTGTTTTCAAGTCCTGGTCTGCCTTTAAGATGGTCAAAAATAGATCTCGAATTCCCTTGACCTTATCTTGACTGGGATTCTCAGCATAGGCTAGGACATCTACCTGCTGGGTCAAACTAGTCGAGGTGGTTTCTAATTTTTTGATATAAGACTGGATAAAGTGGCTAGTCTGGCTGATAGTCGTCTGGCTATTGCCCTCAATAGCTAGCCCTCAATAGCTGAGGAACTAGATTGATAGTAGAAAGTCCCAACCAGAGCTAGGAGAATGAGAAAGACCAGAAAGATAGAAATAACCATTCTGACTAGGAGAGAAGAACGCTTCATCGACCTTCCCCCTTCTTAAACTGACGAGGTGTCACACCCGCAATCTGTTTAAAACGTTGGGTAAAAGTAGTTCATATCTTCAAAAGCCAACCTTTTTCGGCTATCTCATAAATCTTTCAGATCCGTAGTTAGAAAGCAAGAGCTTAGCTTGTTTGACACGCTCTCTCACCAGATAATCCTGAAAAGGTAGACCCAACTCTTTCTTAATCAAAGAACTCAGATAAGTCGGGCTAAAGCCCAAGTCACTTGCTAAAGACTTTAAACTGAATTGACTATCAGCTAGATGAGACTGGATTTTCTGAGCCATATTTCCCTCAAACTTATCGAGTCAATAGATCTTGTAATTGCTCTTTCCTTTCTCTTCCTTATCCAACTTTTGCTTGATTTTCCCCAACATCTCCTCAATATCCTGACGAGAAAAGGGCTTAAGCAGGTAGTCATCGACACCTAGTTTGACAGCAGACAAGGCATAATCAAAATCATCGTAGCCAGTCAAAAATACCAGATGCACCTGAGGATAGGTTTCTCGTACCAGACTGGCCAACTGGATGCCATTCAGCTGAGGCATATTGATATCAGTTAAAATGATGTCCGGAACCTGCTTTTGAATCAAGTCCCAAGCCTGTCTTCCATTTTCAGCCTGACCGATGATTTCCATATCGTAGGCGGCTACATTGACCAGCTTAGTCAAGCCTTGTCTTACCAGATATTCATCTTCTACGATTAAGATTGTATAGGTCATGCTTCTCTCCTTTGTCACTTACTATTATCAGTATAGCAAAATTCTCCTCTAACTGCTTAGGAAAGCCCTCTTAATCAACATAATCTAGTAAATAAGCGTAGCCTTTTTTTCTTCCATTTGGTCTTTTGGGAATAAATCGAATAGAGAGACTATTGATACAGTAGCGCAAGCCACCCTTGTCCTGAGGACCGTCCGTAAAGACATGGCCCAGATGAGAATCTCCCACTCGGCTTCTCACTTCCATGCGTGTCATATTGTAGGACTTATCTTCCTTGTAAGTGGCAACATCTGGACTAATGGGTTGGGTGAAACTAGGCCAACCACAACCAGACTCGAACTTATCCTTTGATGAAAAGAGGGGTTCGCCAGTTGCTACATCCACATAGATACCAGATTCAAATTTATCCCAGTAGCGGTTTGAAAAAGCCCGTTCTGTTTGATTTTTCTGAGTAACTGCATACTCCTCAGGTGACAGGGTCTTTTTCAACTCCTCATCACTTGGTTTTGGATATTTGCTGGCATCAATGACGGGATAGGCTGCCTGATTGACATTGATATGGCAGTAGCCATTTGGATTTTTCTTGAGATAGTCTTGGTGGTAATCCTCAGCCACTACAAAATTCTTCAGGGCCTCCTTTTCAACTGCTAGAGGTTGGTCGTATTTCTTAGCTACCTCATCAAAGACTTGGTTAATCACCTCTAAATCCTTGTCATCTGTGTAATAAACGCCGGTACGATACTGGGTCCCCACATCATTTCCTTGTTTATTTTTGCTGGTTGGATTGATAATGCGGAAATAGTGAAGCAGGATTTCCTTGAGGGAAATTTGCTTGGCATCATAGGTAACATGAACAGTCTCCGCATGACCTGTTTGGTTAATCAATTCGTACTTGGTTGTTTCCCCTCTACCATTTGCATAGCCTGATACGGCATCTGTCACACCGGGAACGCGAGAAAAATACTCCTCAACTCCCCAGAAACATCCTCCAGCTAGATAAATTTCGTGCAAAGTCTGCATCTTTACTCACTTCTGTTTTTTTCACTGTTTTTCCTCCTTGGCTAACTGCCGCTTTCTCAATTTGCGAGCTATCTGTCTGCCCTGCATTTCGCATCAATAGAAAATAGAAACCGGTTATGGCTAAGAAAAAGATTCCTGCCAAGACAAACAATTTTACTTTATCATTCATGACCTTTCTCTACCCCATTTCTTTCAATGTTTTTAAAATCATATCCTTATCCATAAAACCTGGTTGCGTTTTGACTAGCTTGCCTTCCTTGTCTATAAAGGCTTGAGTAGGGTAAGAACGAACACCATAACTTTCTAAAAGTTTACCTGATGGGTCAATTAGAACTGGAATAATTTTTATAATCCAAGCCCTTGTACCAGTTCTTAAAGTCTGCTTCAGCTTGTTCCCCCTTGTGTCCAGGAGACACCACTGTCAAGACCACATAGTCGTCTCCAGCTTCTTTAGCGATTTCGTCCGTATCTGAAAGGCTAGCTAAACAGATGGAACACCAAGAAGCCCAGAATTTGAGATAGACTTTCTTGCCCTTGTAATCAGACAAGTGGTAGGTCTTGCCATCTACTCCTGTCAGTTCGAAATCAGCAACTGCCTGACCTTTAGTCGCAGTTTGCGAACTAACTTGTTCTGTTTTGGTTTGCTCCTTCATAGTAGATTCGTCTGACATGTTTTTAGCCGAACAGGCTGCCAAGCAACAGATTGAGCCTACTCCAAGAAGACATGTTTGCCATTTTTTCATTTCTTCTTCCTCTCTATTCAAATAATGTAGTCAAAATGGAAGCATTTCCCAAAAGCACCAAGATTCCCATCACGATAATGAGGAAACCACCTACTTTTTTGAGGGTTCCGAGGTAGGGATGAAGTTTTCGGAAATGTTTCAAAACATAGCTGGAGGCGAGAGCTAGAACCAAAAATGGTAGCGCCAAACCCAGCGTATAGATTAACATAAGACCAGCTCCCTGCCAAGCACCTGAGCCACCTGAAGCCGCCAAGGCCAAAACAGAGCCAAGAACCGGCCCCACACAAGGCGTCCAAGCAAAACTAAAGGTCAACCCCAGTAAAAATGCCTGACTATAGCCGTTAGCGTTTTGCCCCTGGTTCTGTAATTGTAGCCTTCTTTCCTTGTAGAGTCCCTTCAGATGTAAGACTTCCATCTGGTGCAAGCCCAAGAGAATGATAACCGCACCCGTCACATACTGAAACCAAGAAGCATACAGCAAATCTCCTAAAAAACCAGCTCCATAACCAAGCAAGATAAAAACAAAGGAAATCCCTGCTATAAAGGCCAGAGTTCGCAATAAACTAACAAGTGAGATTGAAAATTTGCCACTAGAAGCCTGATCACTATCTTTATCATCCAGTAAGACCCCTGCATAGACTGGTAACAAAGGTAAGATACAAGGAGAAAAGAAGGAAAGAATTCCAGCAAGAAACACACTGATAAAAAAGATTATATTATCCATTGCCTTCCTCCATTCTTTGATTTGATAGGATTATTATAGCCCCAAAATTCCAGAAAAAACAGGGACAATGATAGGGAAAAATAGGAATTTAATCAGGTTATGTAAAAAATATTGCAAAAAAAGCCAGACACAGTCTGACTTTGATGGAAACAGAAAAGAAATTTCACTAGTCTTCCCTACTTATCTGGTAATAAATAAGGTCCGAAAGATAGCCTTTTCTCTCTACACCATTGCTAATAGTCTTTAGATAAGACATTCCAACCTTCTCCATGACACGACCTGAAGCTGGATTGAGACTGGCATATCGTGCTCTGACCTTTTGAAAACCTGCTTGAATTAAAACAGAAAGTCCAAGACAGCTTTCAAAGGTCTCTGTCATCACACCCCGGCCCCAATAATTATTTCCTAAAACATAACCAATTTCACAACTTGAATCTTCCTCGTGTATTTCAACGATACTAATATCTCCAATTACTTGGTCTGGGTTTTCTTTGAGACAAATGGCCCATTTGTAATAGTTGGGATTAGCATAGGATGCAACCCAATTTCGAATCGAATTTCGAGTCACCTCGATATTAGAATGGGGATCCCAAGTGACATAGGTTAGATTCTCAGCGGACGAAGCCCAATTCTGAAACATAGCTTCTGCATCACTCTCCACAAATCGTCTCAAAATCAAACGGTCTGTCTGTAATATTTGCGTACCGATAGATTTCATGATGCTGCCTCACTTTCTGATAGATGGTTCTATGTCCAATCTCCATTGAAATTTGCTTTTACTGTCCCATTTCTAGACTTGGATTAAAAAGGTCACCCAAACCTTCTCTCACTTTCTTATTTCAATGTGAGAGGCTGAAAACCTCCACTGGAGGTTCCTCATTTTCTTATTTCTAAACTCGGGGTAAAAAGGTCCCCCGGACCTTTTTACTCCCAAAAGTCATCGAATACGGTGATGGGTAGGTGGCGTTTATGTTGGCCTTTATGCCACCAGTTTTCGATAGTCGCTTGGGCTTCTGGGCTGATTGTTTTACCTTCTAGGTAGTCATCAATCTCTTCATAAGTGACTCCGAGGGCTACTTCATCAGCTAGACCCGGTTTATCTTCTTCTAGGTCTGCTGTTGGGATTTTTTCATAAAGGGCTGGGTCTGCACCAAGTTCCTGCAAGAGTTGTTTTCCTTGGCGTTTATTGAGGCGGTAAAAGAGGGAAGAATATCCGCACCACCGTCACCAAACTTGGTAAAGAAACCTGTGATATTTTCCGCGGCATGGTCTGTTCCAATGACCGCTCCGCTATGGGAACCAGCAAGGGCATACTGAGCAATCATACGGCAACGTGCCTTGATATTGCCCTTGTTGAAGTCTGAGACAGGACTACCTGTCGCTTCAACTGCAGCTGTCATGGCATCAGCTGATTCCTTGATATTCACAACCAAGCTGACATCTGGCTGGATGAATGCTAGGGCTTTTTGAGCATCTGCTTCATCAGCTTGCACTCCATATGGCAGGCGGACAGCGATAAATTTGTAGCTGTCATCCCCTATCTCTGCTCGCAGTTCTTCCATAGCCAGTTGAGCCAATCGTCCTGCCAAAGTCGAGTCCTGCCCTCCAGAAATCCCTAGTACAAAGGTTTTTAAGAAGGGATGTTTTTTCAGGTATCTCTTTAAGAAATCAATGGAACGACGGATTTCTTTCTGGGCATCAATCACCGGTTTGACACCCAGCTCTTGGATAATCGTTTCTTGCAAACTCATTCTTCTTCTCCTTCACCAAGGGCTTCCTTGCGCATCTTGTCAATCAAGTCCATCTTATCTTGCCATACATCACGCGCCAAATCCACTGGATAGTGTTGCGGATTGAGCACGCGCTTGTATTCATCCCAAAGCTTGTCAAATTCCTTACGAGCATAGTCCTGAATCTCAGTCAAGCTAGGCAGATTGTAAATCAATTTTCCGTCTTTGAAGATATCCACCAAGAGAGGAACAGCATCAAAATTACGAACGGTCTTCTTGATGTAGGTGTAAGTCGGATGGAACATTTTGATTTCTGTCATGTCACTCACATCAACACCATCATAAGTGATGTAGTCACCCTCTGACTTGCCTTTTTCACGACTGGTAATGCGCCACACCTGCTTCTTACCTGGTGTAGACACTTTTTCAGCATTATTTGACAGCTTGATGGTATTGCGCATGTTCCCATTTTCATCTTCGATGGCAACAATCTTATAAACTGCCCCAAGAGCTGGCTGGTCATAGGCTGTAATCAGCTTGGTTCCCACACCCCAGACATCAATCTTGGCCTTTTGCATCTTGAGGTTGAGGATAGTATTTTCGTCCAAATCATTAGAAGCATAAATCTTAGCCTCTGTAAATCCAGCCTCGTCCAGTTGCTGACGAACTTTCTTGGAAATGTAGGCAATATCCCCAGAGTCAATCCGCACACCCATAAAGTTAATCTGGTCTCCTAGTTCACGCGCCACCTGAATGGCAGCTGGTACACCGATACGAAGGGTGTCATAGGTATCCACAAGAAAGACGCAATTTTTGTGGGTCGCAGCATAAGCCTTGAAAGCCTCATAGTCGTTACCATAAACCTGCACCAAGGAATGTGCGTGAGTCCCCAAGACAGGAATATCAAAGAGTTTACCCGCACGCACGTTGCTAGTTCCATTGGCACCACCAATTACCGCTGCGCGTGTTCCCCAGATAGCCGCATCCATCTCTTGCGCCCGACGTGTCCCAAACTCCATCAAGGGTTCATCTTCAATGACTGAACGAATACGAGCTGCCTTAGTCGCCACCAAGGTCTGGTAGTTGACAATATTCAAAAGAGCCGTTTCGACCAACTGACATTGGGCTAGAGGGCCTTCCACCTGAACAATAGGCTCATTAGCAAAAACCAAGTCCCCTTCTTGGGCAGAACGAACGGTCAACTCCAACTTGAAATTGCGGAGATAGTCCAAGAATGCCCCATGATAGCCTAGCGACTCCAAATAGGCAATATCACTATCTGAAAAACGCAGGTCTTCAAGATAACTCACAATTCTTTCCAAACCTGCAAAAACCGCATAGCCATTCTTAAAAGGCTGCTGGCGGAAATAAACCTCAAAGACCGCCTTTTTATTGTGAATTCCTTGGTCAAAGTAAACCTGCATCATGTTAATCTGATACAAGTCCGTGTGCAATGTCAAACTATCATCTGGATACATACTTTTCCTACTTCCTTAGCTAGAAACCCATAAAAATTTTCAAAAACTTTCATGTATTCCAATAAATTAGTACTATTATATCACATTTTAGCTGGATTGAGAAAAGAGTAACAAGCTATTCTCCACTCTCCAGTTCATCCATATCTTGTTCAAACTTTTTCTGAGCCCATTCACCATAGCTCAATGCAATATATAAATGTCATTTTGTAAAATTTTGTTAACAAAAAACTCTCTACCATAAAAAATAGAGAGTGTTATGCTTATTCAATTTTTTTCAAAATATCGACGACATCACTTCTTTTCTTAACCTGATAGGACTTGATTCCCAATTTCTCAGTTGCGATTGTATTGTACCTCAATATCAGCTCAGAAAGACACAATTTGTAGATTATAACTGGTATTTATCGATAGTACTCATCCATCAGTCCACCTCATACTTATGTCAAGAACCCCTCTTTGTATTATACCTTCATATTCTCCTTACAAATCCTTTTGGTAATAATATCTTTGCCCAATGTAGGGATAGTCTTGTAACCTAAAGACTTCCTTGTAGCCATGCCTTTTATAAAAATCTGGAGCTTGAAACTGGTAGGTATTGACAAAAGCAAAACGACAGTTTCGATTCTTAGCTTCAGTTTCTGCTTGTTGCAATAGTTTTGAACCGATTCCTTGCCCTCTCAATTCCTCTTTTACAAATAAATACTCGATTTCTAGCCAATTTCCAAAAGTCTCTGCTATCAAACCTGCCAGGAGATTGCCTTTTTCATCTTCGACATAAAGATTAAGTGGCTCACTTTCAGCTTCTTCTCTTTTTGAACGATTATAAGCACGAATCAAATTCCCAATTTCTTGTGATTTATGGGATTCCTTATTTTCCAATCTAAAGTACATCTAAACCTCCTTAAACACTGTTACAGCTTGATTATAATCTTATTTCAATAGACTGTCAAACTAGCAAAAACCCACCAAGCTGAGTTGATGAGTTTCAAAATTATTTTCTAAATTTCCACTGGCTGTAAATCCCAAAACCGATAATCCAGATAGCTGATCCGATTGCTCCTACAAATGTGGACTCTTGTAAAAAGAGAGTTACAAAGACAAAAGCGAAAAAGATCATCGTCAATGGATTTAAAAATTTATAGAAAGGCATAAGATAGCCATCCGCCATAAAGTCTGGTGACTTGCGGTATTTAAGGTGAGCCACCATAATCAAGATATAAATGGCGATATAGACACCTGATGATGATGCCGTAATCAAGGCAAAGGCATCGGAAACTCCAGGCAAAATATTAATGAATGCAGCTAAGGCAATCAGGACGGATGAAGCAAGAATAGCATTTTGCGGAACATTATTGCGAGAAAGAGTATCTGCTTTGATTGCTTTTAAAAATTTATTTGGTGAATCATGAGCAATTTGATACAAGTGGCGTCCTGTAGAATATAAGGTTGAATTAAGCGCAGATGCTGCAGAAGTTAAAACAACAAAGTTTATCAAGGCAGCTGCCCATTTGATCCCCGCTAGTTCAAATACTGTAACAAAGGGAGAATCCGCCGAAGCCAGTTCGCGCCATGGAATGATCGCCATGATAGCTAAAAGGGCACCACCGTAGAAAAAGGCAATACGTAATGGAATTTCCTTAACAGCTTTTGGCAAGACCTGACGAGGATTCTTCGTTTCAGAAGTTGTCACCCCGATAAACTCAATCATGAGATAGGCAAAGAAATACCATCTGAAAAGCCATGACAAAAGCTAATTCCACCATTTAGGGAAAGAGGGAGAAATTGATTCGTAATATTGAACAAACTAGCCATACCCATGTGGTGTCTCAAAACCAGTTAAAACCATAAAAACACCAGTAGCAATCATGGCTAGAATAGCCACAATCTTAACCATAGCAAACCAAAATTCAACTTCTCCAAATAACTTAACTGCTATCAGATTGACCAAGGCTAGAATGGTCAAAAATCCAATTTCAATCATCCAACTTGGCCAAGTTGGGAACCAAAATTGCACATAATGTGAGATGGCAGTAATTTCTGCCATACCGATAAAGACAACTGATAACCAATAAGACCATACTGAGAAATAACCCCAGCCCTTACCAAGGTGGCGAGTAATAAAGTTAATAAAGGTGTGCTGCTCTGGGTCTTGATAGAGCATTTCTCCAACTGCTCGCATCATGAGGAACATAAATGCCCCTGTAATCATATAAATTAATACAATGGAAGGACCTGTTAGGCTGATAGATCGACCTGCTCCCAAAAAGAGTCCTGTTCCAATTGTACCTGCAATGGCCATAACCTGCACGTGACGATTGGTTAAGCCACGCTCCATCTTATTTTTTTTCTGATTTTCACTCATATAGTCTCCTACTACAACCAAAAATCCAAAAAGGAGTTGAGTAAGGCGGAACGCCTCCCCACTCCTTTTTTTCTGTTTTTAGGCTGTTTTTTCAACTTTCAAGATTTTTACTTGATAGCTACCAACGGGTGTTTCAATTATTGCTGTATCACCTGTTTTCTTTCCAATCAAAGCTTGTCCAATCGGACTTTCATTTGAAACTTTACCTGCAAAAGCATCTGCTCCTGCTGATCCGACGATCATGTAAACTTCTTCGTCCTCTTCTCCAAGTTCTTGAATAGTAACCGTTTTGCCAATTGCTACTTCATCATCTGCAACTAAGTCACTATTAACGATTTCAGCATAGCGGATTTTTGTTTCCAAACTAGAGATTTGTCCTTCAACAAAGGCTTGTTCATCCTTGGCTGCTTCGTATTCACTATTTTCTGACAAATCACCGTATGAACGGGCAATCTTAATGCGTTCAACAACTTCCGGACGACGGACTAATTTTAATTCTTCTAATTCTTTTTCAAGTTTTTCCTTTTCCTCAATGGTCATAGGATATGTTTTTTCTGACATTTTTCTCAACTTTCTTTCAATAGTTTAGAATCTTCATTTTGAAATTCTTATTTTAGAGTCTTAGTTTGAACCACTGTTTTGAGTAAGCTTACTATTTACATGTTCAGCAACATTACGGTCGTGCTCTTCTTGAGTAGCAGCATAATATACTTTACCATCTGTAACATTAGCTACAAAATATAGGTTCTGACTCTTAGTTTGGTTGATACTTGCCTCAATAGCATCCTGACTTGGACTATCTACTGGCCCAGGCATCAAACCAAGATTTTTGTATACATTATATGAAGAGTTAATTGATGTATCAATGGCAACATCATCTGCAAGGCTAATCTTTTTGACCAAGCTTCCCTTGAGCATACAAGATTGCAATATTACTTTGAAGAGGTATTCCTTGATTCAAGCGATTGTAGAAGACACCTGCAATCAATTTACGGTCTTCCGTTTTAGCACCTTCTTTTTCAACAAGTGAAGCAATACTTAATAGCTCATTTACTGTCAAGTTTTTAGACTTAATACTAGTGTAATGTGGAGCCAAAGTTTTATCCATAGCTGCTAACATATCATCAATCAAACTTTCAATGGTTGTGCTATCTTTGATTGAATAAGTCGCCGGGAAAAGGTAACCTTCTAGACGATAACGGACTCCATTTTCCTTTGTTGGTAAAGTTTCTAGCAAATTAGGATATTTTGAAACTTCTTGAGATATAAATGCTTCATCTTGAACTTTTGCCAAGAAGGCATCTGCTGTAAACGGCTCTGTGAAATCTCCTTCTAGTTGACCTACAGTTTGCGCAATTTGCTCGAGTGTATAGCCTTCTGGAATAGTCAACTTGGCAAGAGCTGGCTCCTGAGGTTCAGGTGTGCCACCTTTTTGCAACTCTTTGACTAAATCTTCCGTATTCATACTCTTTTTCAAATTGTAGTATCCAGATTTCAAGTCATCATAGTGCTTATATTTAGCATACAACGAAAATACTAAACCATGTTTAACTAAGCCAGAAGATTCCAAAGTAGAACCAATTTCTTGAATATTGGCACCTTCACGAATTTGGACAGTAACAAAAGTTTTAGAGTTAGGATCCATAGGAGCTAAGGAAGCCTGTACATACTGATAACCAAAATAACCACCTGCTGAAAGCAAGGCAAGGAATAAGATAAATGAACTGAAGAAGGCTTTAAAATGTGATTTTTTCTCCTTCTTAACCTTAGCTGGTTTAACTGTATCTCTACGACTACGACGTGGTGAGTCATTAATAATCTCCACTGTCTCTGTAGCTGGGGTCGATTTTTCTGTACCAATAGATTCTTGATCACTGTCTGTTTTATAAGAAACAGCTACTCTGGTTGGTGTTTCATTGTATTCTTTTTCAATTTTTTTAGGCCGATTAACTATTGGTTTTGCTACACTCTCATCAACTGGCGAAGCAGGAACATCTTCACTTGGCTCTTGTGATACACGTGGTGCATTATCCATGATTTTTTCCACAGCTGATAAGGATGTGGCCATCTTATCTTCATCGGAAGTTTTTGATTCAGAGACAGATTTAGGCTCTGTTTCCCTCATAAACTCTTCAGATTCTCTGCGATTTTCTTCGTATCCTTTTACCTTTTCTAAATCACGTAAAATCTGTTCTTTAAAGCTTAAAGCTTCTTCTCTTGACTTTTCACTCAAAAGTTTTTCCTCCTCGTTGACAATCCATAATATTATATCTTAAAAATCAAAGAAAAGCAACTAACCATGCTTCCCTAGCCTATTTTTCAACTTCCCAGACCATATCATACCATTTTTCTCCTGCAAAGGTTGATTGGGAAAGTCCCTCATTTACAAAACCATGTTTTTCATAGTAGGCGATAAGATAATCATGACAAGTGAGATTGATGCCTTCTCTATTGTCTTCAATAGCCACTTTTTTCAGAGCGCTTAGTAAGTTCTTTCCCATCCCTAAATTTTGAGCCTCTTTTGCAATAGAGAGACAAGTGACTGATATGTAACCTCTAGAACGGTGACTGTGGTCCTTAATCTTTTCTGTAAAAGATTGATCTTGTAGATGACGATGAGGGACAACCGGTCCTTCAATATACCCAATGACCCTTCCTTCTTTTTCAGCTACTAAAAAGCTACTTTTAATTTCCTGCAAATGCACTTTAAAGACTGAACGAGGGATCGCTTCTTCAAGGGAAAAATTTTCTAACTCAATTTCAACAATCCGATCCAAATCTTCTAATCTAGCATTTCTGATTTTCATACTGAGTCCTCATAAAAGGGATTCATCCAAACTAGATTGAATCCACTATTTGTTCCACATTGTGAATCTATGCTTTCTAGTTCCGCAAATCCGTTCATTTCAAAGTAAGAAAGCAAATCATCAGGACAAGACACATGAAGGCTTTTAATATTCAACTCAACCGTAGCTTGCTTCAAAGCAGCAAGAAGAAGAGTTCCTAAACCTTGTCTATGATGGCTAGGAAGAATAGCTATTTCCAAAACCTCTATGCTTTTTTGTGGAATTGATTGATGACTTCCTAAGATGTATGCCAAAGCTTGATGATCATCCCTAGCTACAAGAAAGGTACCCGTAAAATTACGGATACTTTCTTCAAAAATATGGGCAGATATGTTTCTTTTCTGCTGAAATACTTTCAGTCTGAATTGCATCTATCTCAGGCAAATCAGAGAGATTGGCATGAGAAATTATAATTGGTATTTTCATAAAAATAGACTATTGAACATTGCTCGTCAAGTTAGACAAGAGACGTTCAAATGAATACTCATAAGTTTGGATATCTCCTGCTCCCATAAATACATAGACTGCGTTGTCATGGTCTAGAAGTGGGGATACATTGTCCACGGTAATCACTTTGTGTTTTTTGTCAATCTTATTTGCTAGATCTTCTACCTTGACATCACCATGGTCTACCTCACGTGCTGAACCATAGATTTGGGCTAGGTAAACTGCATCTGCCTGGTTAAGAGCTTGGGCAAATTCGTCCAACAAAGCAATAGTTCTAGTAAAGGTGTGAGGTTGGAAAACGGCAACAATTTCCTTGCTTGGATATTTTTGACGAGCTGCATCTAAGGTAGCGATAATTTCCGTTGGATGATGCGCAAAGTCATCGATAATAACTGTAGCATTAACAATTTTTTCCGTAAAGCGTCGTTTTACCCCAGCAAAAGTTTTCAAGTGTTGACGTATCAATTCTAAATCAAATCCTGCTGTGTAAAGGAGAGCAATAACTGCAGTCGCATTCATGACATTATGACGACCAAAACTTGGAATATGGAATTGTCCCAATTCTTGACCACGGTAGTGAACCGTAAAGGTAGAGCCTGTTGTAGAACGTAATAGATCACTAGCTACAAAGTCATTTCCTTCCACTTCAAAACCATAATAATAAATTGGAGCATTAGCTGTAATCTTACGTAACTCTGCATCCTCACCATAGATAAACAACCCTTTAGTCATTTGCTTAGCATAATCATTAAAAGCATTAAAGACATCCTCTAGACTGGTAAAGTAATCTGGATGGTCAAAATCAATATTAGTAATGATAGAATACTCAGGATGATATGGCATAAAATGGCGCTCATATTCATCTGATTCAAAGACAAAATACTTAGCATTGGCTGAACCACGACCTGTTCCATCACCAATCAAGAAACTAGTGTCAGTGATATGAGACAAGACATGGGACAACATACCAGTTGTCGAAGTTTTTCCATGCGCTCCTGCAACACCCATACTAACAAAATCACGCATAAAGCTACCTAAGAATTCATGGTAACGTTTATAGCTAATCCCATTTTGATCAGCATAGGCGATTTCAACGTTATTGTCTGGTCGAAAAGCATTTCCAGCAATAATTTCTATATCACCTTGTAAATTTTGTTCATCGAAAGGAAGAATTGTAATCCCTGCCTGTTCTAGACCACGTTGAGTAAAGTAGTATTTTTCTACATCCGATCCTTGAACCTTGTGTCCCATTTGATGTAACATCAAGGCCAAGGCACTCATCCCTGATCCTTTAATTCCGATAAAATGATATATCTTTGACATGCTTTTCTCCCTTATTCAGTAATTCTAGTCAGATTCAACTCTTGGGCAACCTGACGCTCTTGTTCTTTTCGTTTATGCTTTTTATTATAGATTTGGCTTTTTTTAAGAAAAATCATAGTTGTTTTTCTTTGGAGTTGGAACCTGCTTCTCTTCATTCTCTGTCGAAATATTTCTTACTTCTTCCGCTAAAATATAGTGAGATTGAGTCAACTTTTGGCTATATTTAATAAATTCACCAGGATTTTCCTTTTGGAAAGGTGCAGTCGGTTGATTCCCTTGTCTAACCCGAACAGGTTGAGAATGACGTCTTGTATGCGTAATATCCTTAGTCAAATAAGTAGCTGAGCGTTTCTTTTTCAAATCAGCACGAGCTTCTTCACGCGCCTTCTCAGCATAAGTCTTACCTTCTTTCTTGACACCTAAACCAGATTTTTTAGTTTTAACTGAATGTGTCTCTATCGGTTTTACTGGTACATCTTCAGTAATAGGTTCCCACTCGAGATGATTTTTATCTCGGTAATCACCTTTAATATTACTGATAAAATCAGACTCATCATACAAGTCCATAATTGGCATCTCAGTCAGCATGACTTCATCATCTGACACCAATGGAAATCGTTCTTCTCTCATTTTCTATTTCCTTTCAACACTTCATTATAGCGTATTGTCTTGATTTTTCAAGTATTGTCTTAAGAAATTCCTAAAATTTCTCTAATTTCCTCCAGAGTTAGACTCGCTCGAGACTCTGTACCATCTAACACTTGAGAAATCAAGTGTTTCTTTTGTTCTTGGAGTTCCTGTATTTTTTCTTCAATTGTTCCTTTAGTGATTAGACGGTAAACTTCAACCATCTTTTCTTGTCCCATACGGTGAGCACGACCAATCGCTTGCGCTTCAACTGCTGGATTCCACCAAAGATCGACCAAGATAACAGTATCTGCTCCTGTTAGATTAAGCCCGACACCCCCAGCCTTAAGAGAAATGAGAAAGGCGTCTCTTTCTCCTTGGTTAAAGGCTTTTGTCATATCTTGTCTCTCCCTAGCTGGTGTCGAACCTGTAATTTTAAAAGAAGTCAATCCTAAATCTGGAAGTTCTTTCTCAATTAGTTCTAACATCCCTTTAAATTGGGAAAAAATCAAGACCCGGTGTCCGGCATCTGCCACCTGTGTCAATAGATCTCTTAGACTATCTAGTTTACCGCTCGATCCCTGATAATCTTCCATAAATAGTGCTGGAGTATCACAGATTTGGCGCAAGCGCATTAGACCAGATAAGATTTCTACACGGCTTTGCTGAAATTCTTGGTCTGAAACTTGCGCTAGTCGCTCCCGCATCTGTTGTAACTGAGCTAGATAAATAGCCTTTTGCTGGTCTTCCAGTTCATTTTTGTAAACCACTTCAATTAAGTCTGGTAGCTCTGTTAAAACTTCTTCTTTCTTGCGTCGCATCACGAAAGGCTTGATAAATTGAGCCACTCGCTCAGCTGATAATTTCATAAATTCTTTCTTACTTGGTAAGAGTCCAGGCATAATAATTTGGAAAATAGACCACAGCTCACCCATATGATTTTCAATAGGTGTTCCTGATAGGGCAAAGATTGCTGGCACAACAAACTGTCTCAAAGTCTGGGCAATCTTAGTTTGGGCATTTTTCATAACCTGAGCCTCATCTAAAAATAGGTAATCAAAGGCCATTCCTTGATAAAGGTCACTATCTTGCCTAAAGGTAGCATAACTAGTCACATAAATCTGATGCTTTTCAGCAAGAAGTTCTTCACGATTATTTTTCAAACCATGAACTACAGTCACATCCAACTGAGGAGCAAATTTCTTAAACTCATCTGCCCAATTATAGATTAAACCAGATGGAGCTAGAATCAACACCCTACTATCCTTTGTCACCCGACTAGTCAGAAATGCAATGGTCTGAAGAGTTTTACCGAGCCCCATATCATCAGCTAAGATACCACTAAAACCATAATGATGGAGCATTTGGAACCAACGAATTCCTTTTTCCTGATAATCTCTTAATTCTGCCTTGACATGAATTTCTTGTAAAGGAAAGTTCTCTGGATGGGTCAAATCATGAGCCAGATGCTGAAACTCTTTTGAAAAAGAAACACGGTCTCGGCCTTCAAAGAGATGCGAAAAGGTATAAGCCAGAGATTTTCTAGCCTGTAAATAACCATTTTTTAATTTAAATAGTCCCAGTTCTTGTAAATTCTGACGAATTTTTTTTGTTTCCTCATCAAAGAAATAAACCTGCTCAGAATCAGAAATATAAAAATCTTGATTTGCAACCAAAGCCTTCATAGCTTGATCAATTTCCTCTTGACCAATACCTTCAAAATCAAATTGGATTTCCAAGAGACTTTCCTTAGATGCAATTTGAACTTGCGGCTTGGCTAAACTATAAAGATTCTTCTACTTTTTCTGTTAATTTAACCTTTCCTAGTTTTTCAAAAGCTGGAAGGATTTTGTTAAAAAAATGATAAACCGATTCTGCCTTTAAAACTTGGCGATAGGAATGAAAATCTGCTTCAAATCCTGCTGATAAGGAAAGTTGAAAAATTCTATCTTCTAACTGGGTATCACTTGAAAACGGTAATCCTTCTAACTCCTGACTGTTGGATACCTGCCTATCCCCATAATCAAACTGAATTTCCAAGCTAATACGTCCGTCTTCTTCCTTATCAAAGTAAAAAGAAGGTGAAAAAGTTCTAATTTGCAAACGCTCTGGAGCAGTGACCTTGCCCATCTGGCTAAAGAGTGAAAGACTAGAAGCTAGCTTATCTCGATCACTACTATCAAATTGTAGGCACTTACGCCCCTTTTTATCTAAATCTATAGCCTTAATTTCTCTTAAAAGAAGTCTCTGTTTCTCTGTTAAAAAATAGACCTGCCCTTTATAAAAAAGTACCGCTCCCCTATAAAAAACATTGACCCTAGCAGTCTCGACGAATTCCATCTCAAAGTAATCATTAAACTCTTTTACTGTAAATGTAAAAAGTCCAGCATCTGCATGCAAGTCCTGAAAAAGGATGGTATGATAGCTATCTACCTGATGGTCAAATTGAAAATGAGACAAGGACATTAAGAAATGAACTCCCTGCTCAAAAAAAGAGAGAGGGAAAAAGAGGTGCCTACCTTGATTTTGGAAAAAGAGATCCGGAGAAAGTCCTTCCTCCAAAAGTCCACCCAAAAAGGAGAGAAGTTCTTGACTAGCTACATCAAATGCTTCCCAAACGAGAGATTCCTCATAAGTTTTTCCAATCATGTAGGACTTTCTTTGCTCGATCACCCTCAAAAAAAGGAGAATATCGCGAATAATATAGTATTTATGGCTATTACTCAATCCGATTCTCAGCGTCCACAAGAGCCTATTGGTTCCTGCTTCTACTTGTCCGATAGCAGATAATTTATAAACTCGTTCTGCCTTTGGAACTTGAATTTTTTCTAAAAACTTACCGCCCAGAGTTACCCTTAGTTTTCGATCGCTTCTTGCTCTTCATGACCTTCTTCCAAACCTAAAAAGATTTCTGACCTTCTTCATCATTTTTTAGAAAAGTGTTCAAGCGCGGCCAAATGAACACAGTAACCCCTCTTTTGGAAAAAATCACAAGCACAAAAAACCAAATCATCCTCTAAACTGTAGCGCAATTCTTCTTCTGCGACTCGAGCATAGAGACGATTCTGTTTTTCTTTAAGAATTTCAACCTTTCCAGTTTCATATAGGGTTACACCCTTCATTTCGGAGTTTCCCCGGAATCAATTTAGCCATATTTCTACCTTTACCTTATCTTTTTATTATACCATATTTTGCCCATGAAAATAGCCTCCTAGAAAGACTTTTCTCCTAGAAGGCTGGATTTTTAAAGTTGGTAACTTCTCAAAGCAACTTCCACTTGTATTAGAGGTGGAACTTAGTTTGGGAATTTAGCTTTTAGCAATAAAATTAAAAAAATCATTAATTTTTTTATAAAATGTTATTATATTATGCAATTGAGCGCAAAAAGCGATTTCTCCTCTACCTATAAAAGAAATATATCATCGCCTATCACATCAGTTGATTCATATTCATTGTAGCTCCCGGAATTTTTTTCTCAAGAATATCGAGTAGTAGCTGTGTAATCAGGTATCGCATATCGGAAAATACACTAATAGCACAGCGATTGAGAGCTTATTGCGGTATTCTAAAACTGAGTATTAGGATTCGAAAAAGCACAATTTTTTAATACTCTTCAAGCAACGTCAGCGTCGTCTTGCTATCCTAAAGTACTGTCTGCGCCTAGCTTTCTTGTTTTCTCTATGATGTTTATAGTAGATTGAAATAGGATATGAACAAATCAATTAGGAAAGTTAAATTAATTTCTAGAAATATTTTTAACAGCAATAGTGTACTATTCTAGCTTCAATCTACTATAAAACACAACAACGGCCTTGCACCTCTTTTAAAATGAGGAACAAGGCCGTTGTTTAATATTTCATTGTCCACTTAACAATGAGCAATTCATATTTTGACTAAATTTTTAGTCTTCTTTTTTCTTTCCAAGAGCAAGTCCGAGACCGCCTAGCATACCAAGAAGTCCTAGAGAGGCAAGAGTCGCATTTGATTCTGTTCCTGTATTTGGTAATACATTTTGAGAATCATTCTGATCAACTCCATTATCAATAGTATATGTAGCATCTCCGTCTTTTACATCCGGATTAAATGGTTCTGGAATTGTGTTTGGATCTGTATTTGAACCAACTTTTCTAAAGATATGAGTTACAACATCTCCATCAGGATTAATCTCTGTTCTTACGAATTCATATCCTGGTATTGTACCATGTTCATACGCTTCATTAGGTTCTCCTAGTTTAGATGGAGTTTTAGCATCCGCTGGTTTTAATTCATTACCTTCCTCATCAATCCACTTAGTAACGATAAGTTTTGGTAAATCGATTGGATCTAGTAATTCTCCGTTCGCAGAAGTTCTAATCTTCGCTGGTGTTGTTACAACTGGTACCTCTACTGTTGGTTTTCCTGGTTCTGTTATCTTAGCTGTTCCTGGTACTTTTCCATCTGGTAATTCACTATTTGGTACTTTTCCTTTGCCGTCTTCTCCAATTATTACGACAATCGGTGTTCCATTCTTACCTGGAATCTCTACCTTAGTTCCTGGTGGATATGTTGAGCCATCTGGTTTCTTAGGTGTTACTGTCACATCTCCTGTGTTTGGATCTTGTTCCAACTCTACTGTTGGTGTCTTACGAGCAGGAGTTGTTACATCAACTGGTTTAGATGGTTTTTTATTCGGTTCTGTTACTATTCCTTTACCTTCTACTTCACCTTTTGGAAGTTTATCATTTGGAACTGTTCCTGAACCATTATCCCCAATAATAACTTCGATTGGAGTATTATTATCACCTGGGATAACTACCTTAGTTCCTGGTGGGTATGTTGTTCCATCTGGTTTCTTAGGTGTTACTACAGCGTCTCCATTTGGTTTTCTTGTAATTTCAATCTTACCTGGTTGTTCTGTTCGTAATGCGTTTGGATCTAATTTTTTCGGTGTTTTCACTTGAACTACTTCTGTTGGTTTACCTAGTTCTGTAATTTTACCTGTTCCTGGTACTTCGCCATCTGGTAAATCATTATTAGGAACTTTTCCTGTACCATCTTTTCCAATTGTTACAGTGATTGGGTTTCCGTTTTTACCTGGGATTTCCACCTTAGTTCCCGGTGGGTATATTGTTCCATCCGGTTTCTTAGGTGTCACTGTTACATCTCCAGTCTCAGGATCTTGATTCAACTCTACTGTTGGTTTCTTACGAGCAGGTGTTGTGACATCCACCGGTTTAGATGGTCTAGCTCCTGGCTCTGTTACTGTTCCTTTCCCTGGAATATCTTGTTTTGGAAGTTTGTCATTCGGAACTGTGCCAAAACCATCTTTCCCAATTGTCACGACTATTGTTGTGCCATTTTCTCCTGGGATTTTCACCTTAGTTCCCGGTTGATATGGTGTTCCATCTGGTTTCTTAGGTGTAACAATCGCATCTCCATTTTCATTTCTTATAATATCGATTGCAGTCGGTTGTTCTGTCGCTGGATTATTTGGGTTGATTTTTTTCGGTGTTTCTACCTTAACATCTACCTCAGGTTTACCATCTTCTTTAATCTTACCTGTTCCTGGAGTATCTTCATCAGGTAAATCATTGTTCGGAACTGTACCCTTTCCATCTTTGTCAAGTGTTACTTCAATAGTTTTTCCATCTTTTCCTGGAATTTCTACCTTAGTTCCTGGTGGATATGTTGTTCCATCTGGTTTCTTAGGCGTTACCGTTACATCTCCAGTATTTGGATTTTGGTCCATTTCCACTGTTGGTGTCTTACGAGCTGGTGTTGTTACAGCCACTGGTTGTGATGGTTTTTTATTTGGTTCTGTTACTGTTCCTTTTCCTTCTACTTCATATTTTGGAAGTTGGTCATTCGGTACTTCGCCTGAGCCATTTTCTCCTATCGTTACTACGATGCTTGTTCCATTCTCTCCTGGAATTTTCACCTTAGTATCTTTAGGATAGTTTGTTCCATCTGATTTCTTAGGTGTTACAATCGCATCTCCATTTGGTTTTCTTGTAATTTCAATTGTACCTACTTGTGCTGTTTCCGGTGCATTAGGATCAATTTTTTTCGGTGTTTCTACCTTAATCTCTACCTCTGGTTTGCCATCTTCTTTAATCTTACCTGTTCCTGGAGTATCTGTTTCTGGTAAATCATTATTAGGAACTTTTCCTGTACCATCTTTTCCAATTGTTACAGGGATTGGGTTTCCGTTTTTACCTGGAATTTCTACCTTCGTTCCTGGTGGATATGTTGTTCCATCTGGTTTTTTCGGTGTTACTGTGACATCTCCAGTTTTTGGATCTTGATCTAATTGTAATGTTGGTACCTTTTGAGCCGGTGTTGTAATATTCACTGGTTCTGATGGTTTTTGATTTGGTTCTTTGATGATAGCTGTTCCTGGTACATCTCTTTCTGGTAAATCTTTATTTTCAACTGTACCTGAACCATTTTCACCGATTACTACGTCAATAGTTTTTCCATCTTTTCCTGGGATTGTTACCGTAGTTCCTGTAGGATAATTTGAGCCATCTATTTTCTTAGGTGTAACTGTGACGTCTCCAGTGCTTGGATTTTGAGTCAACTCTACCGTTGGTGTCTTGCGAGCTGGTGTTGTTACGTCTACTGGTTTTGATGGTTCTTTATTTGGTTCGGTTACTGTTCCTCGACCTATTTCCGCTTCTTTTGGAAGGTTGTCATTTGGTACAGTTCCTGAGCCATTATCTCCTATCGTTACTACTATTGTTGTTCCATTTCACCTGGAATTTCTACCTTCGTATCTTTAGGGTACGATTTCCCGTCTGGTTTTTTCGGTGTAACAATTGCGTCCCCATTTTTCTCACGCGTAATATTTATTTCAACAGGAGTTTGTGTTGTAGCAACTTTTGGATCTGTTCCGTTTTTCTTTTCTTCCTCATCTGAAATTCCATCATTATCATCATCTTTATCTGTAACATCTGGATCTCCATCTCCATCTGTATCACGCTGAATAATAACTGGAACTTCTACTCGAATTTCCTCATCACCATTCTTAACTTTAACCGGAATGTTGACTTTAAATTCTTCATCACTACCCCAATTAGTTACACTTGGTGTCCCTGTTAATTTACCATCTTTATCAACACTTAATCCATTTACTGGGTTTTCTGTTGTAATTGTTGAACCGTCTTTATTCGGTGTTACAACTTTCGGTAATGTTGAAGGAACTGGTGTCTTCTCTGTAACTTTAGTTGGATCTGAAACTTTTGCAGTTAGGTTGTTTGCATTTTTCGGATCTGTTCCATTCGCTTTTTCAACCTCATCTGGGATTCCATCGTTATCATCATCTTTATCTGTAACATCTGGCTCTCCATCTCCGTCTGTATCACGTTGGATTGTGACTGGAACTGTTACTTCTTTTACTTCCGTTACTTCTTCTTTACCATTTTCTCCGAATTTTTCTAAAACTTTAGTAACTTTAACAGGAATGTCGATAGGGCGTTCTTCTTCATCTTTACCCCAATTATTTACTGTTGGAGTTCCTTCCAATTCACCTTTATCATTGACTTTTAGTCCGTTCACTTGTCCTGAACCATCTTTTGGATTTGTTACAATTGTTGAACCTTCTTTATTTGGGGTTACAACTTTTGTTGGAGTAACTGAAGTTTTTTCCTTCACTTTTTCTGGATTTTTAACTGCTACTTCTAATCCATTTGCAGCTTTTGGATCTGTTCCGTTTTTATCTTCTACAGTATCTGGGATTCCATCGTTATCATCATCTGTATCCTCAACATCTGGGATTCCATCATTATCTGTATCACGTTGGATTGTCACTGGGACTTTTACTGTAGTTTCTTTATCACCATTTTTGACTTTAACCGGAATTAAGATATTACGTTCTTCTTCATCTTTTTTCCAATTATCTACTATCGGTGTTCCTTCTAAGTTACCATCATTGTTAACTTTTAAGCCATTCACCGATCCATTTGGATCATCTGTTGTAATTTTTGAATTTGGAATATTTGGCGTTACAACTTTTGTTGGAGTAACTGGTTTTTTCTCTTTAACTTTTTTGGGTTTCGCAACTGTTGCTGTTAGATTGTCAGGAATTTTTGGATTTGTTCCATTACTCTTCTCTACATCATCTGGAATTCCATCATTGTCATCATCTGTATCTAAAACATCTGGTGTGCCATCTCCATCTGTATCACGTTGGATTGTGACTGGAACTTTATCGGTAACAGTTTCTGTAACAGTTTCTTTACCATTTGCCGTTACTTTTTCAACATCTTTTGTAACTTTAACCGGAATGTTGATAGTTTTTTCTTCATCATCGCCCCAATTGTCCACTGTTGGAGTTCCTGTTAATTTACCTTCTCCATTAACAGTCAGACCATTTACTTTTCCTGAATTATCTGTTGTAGTGGTTGTAATTGTTGCGCCTTTTTTATTTGGTGTGACAACTTCTTTTGGAGTGACTTCTTTTTTCTCCATCACTACATTCGGTTTTGTAACTGCTACTGTTAGATCATCAAAAACTTTTGGATCTGTTCCATTATTCTTTTCATCTTCATCTGAAATTCCATCGTTATCATCATCTAAATCGTCAACATCCGGTGTTCCATCTCCGTCTGTATCACGTTGGATTGTTACTGGAACATGTACCGTGACTTCTTCTTTTTTATTGCCATCTTTTTCTCTTGTAATTTTAACAGGAATTGTGATATTACGTTCTTCTTCACCGTCATTCCATTTATTGACTGTTGGTGTTCCTTCTAATTTACCTTCTCCATTAACTTTCAATTCATTTACTGATTCTGATGGTTCAATTGTTGCATCTTTTTTATTCGGTGTTACGACTTTTGGTAAAGTTGTCGGTACTGGAGTTTTTTCTTTCACTTTAGCTGGAGCTGTAACGATTCCTGTCAGACCATTTGCTACTTTTGGATCTGTTCCATTTCTCTTTTCATCGTCATCTGAAATTCCATCGTTATCATCATCTGTATCTGTCACATCTGGATTGCCATCTCCGTCTGTATCGCGTTGGATTTTAACCGGTACAATTACGTTAGCTTCTTCCGAACCGTTCTTAACTTTTACTGGGATAGTAATATCACGTTCTTCTTCACCTTCACCCCATTTGCCTACTGTTGGTTTTCCTGTTAATTTACCATTGTTATCAACTCTCAATCCATTTACAGGATCTGGTGTTTCTATCGTTGAATTTTCTTTATTTGGTTTTTACTACTCCTGGTATATCAACATCTTTATTTTCAATAACAGTAGATGGTTTTGCTTCTCCTGTTAGACCGTATGACGTTGGATTTCCTGGTTTGTCAGGAATCTTTGGATCTGTTCCATTTTTCTTTTCTTCTGTATCTGGAATATTATCATTATCATCATCTGGATCTGTAGTGTCTGGATCTCCATCTTTGTCTGTGTCTCGTAGTATTGTAACTGGTACATTTACGGTGATTTCTTCAGTTCCATTCGTAACTGTAACTGGAATTGTGATAGCACGTTTTTCTTCATCTTTGCCCCAATTTTCTACTTTTGGCGTTCCTGTTAAGTTCCCACTATTATCAACGGTTAATCCATTCACTTCACCTGGTGTTGTTATCGTTGAGCCATCTTTATTTGGTGTGACAACTTTTTTAGGGGCAACTGCACGTTTCTCCAAAACTTCATTTGGTTTCGTAACTTCTGCTGTTAAATTCATAGGTACAGTAATATTCACACTAACGTTATCTCTTGTTTTATCTGGATATTCTACCACAACAACTGCAGAAACAGTTTGCCCGCCTTGGCTTGTGTTTGGTGGAGTTAACCAAGTATATTTTGTCCCTTGTGGAAGGTCAGTTTTATTCGCAATACTATCTTCTGCATTAGGCGTTGAGTTTTTAGGTACCGTTTGGTCTTTTCCTATTGGGGTATACTTGTCTTTTTGCCCTTTGACTACAATTTCAATAGTTTTTTCACCCTTATTATCATTCTTATCATAAGCTGTAATCGTTACTTTTGAAATTCCAGGTGTTCCTATAGGAGTTCCTACGATTTGATTATTTTCAAATCTTAGTCCCTCTGGCAATCCTTTTACTTCGATCGGCTTATCTTTATGCATTCCAACTCCGCCATCATTATCTTTAGCTGTTACTGGAATTGGCGTAATTTCCTCACGACTTGTAACTGTTGCTCCATCCGCTGAAATAGTTGGTCCTATCTTATCACGTGGTGTTACCTCAAATGAGAAAATCGCCGGCTTAGCCTTGTTCTGTGAATCATCTCTAGCATTAAAGATTATTGTATTTTGCTTACCAACATCTTCCGCTATAGTTTTAATTGTAACTTCGATTTCTTTTACTTTATCTTCCTGTATTGTAAAGTTATAATCCACCGGACCGGCGTGCCCAGAATTATATCTTGTAGCATATTTAGTTAAAAATTCAGTCGCTAAAAATGAAACATTTTTATCATCTGTTGCTTTTACTCTAAATGTTACAGTTTCCCCTTCTACTACCGTTACATGATTAGGTGTTAGAGTTAAAACTGGCGGTTCATTATCTGGTGTTTTCGCCTTGTCTGTTGCCGGTTCTGAATCATCACTCGTTCCATTTTTTGTGATAGCTGTTACATCTGTTTCATTTTTTACTTTTTCAGCAGGGATTGTGATTTCACCTGTGTCTGCATTGATGTTGATTTCTGGATCACCTGAAGTCCATTGGTTAAATGGATCTTTCGTTCCTTCTACTTTTTTCGATGAACCATCTTCTCCTGTATAAGTAACCGTTATTTTGTCTGCTTTGGCTGGGTCTTGTGGTTTTGCTGTTACAGACCCATCCTCTTTTGCTGTTACTGTTGGTTTTTCAGGTTTTGGAAATCTTGCGACTGCTTTGGCTGGGTCTGAATCAACACTATTTCCATTTTTTGTGATGGCTGTTACTTCTGTATTGTCTTTTACTTTATCAGCTGGAATAGTGATTTCACCTGTATTAGAATCAATAGTTACACCTGGATTATTCTCAATAGTCCATGTGTCATCTTTTCCTTTATTACCCACTACCGTTACTTTTGTTCCATCTTCATCTTTATAAGTAACCGTAATTTTATCTGCTTTAGCTGGATCTTTCGGTTTCGCTGTTACATCACCAGTATTTGGTGCCGTTACAATTGGTTTTTCAGGTTTCGGTGCTTTTGCAGTTACTTTTGCTGGAGCTGAGTCATCACTGTTTCCATTTTTTGTAACTGCTGTTACTTCTGTATTGTCTTTAACTTTATCAGCTGGGATTGTGATTTCACCCGTATTTGCATCGATTTGAACATCTGGATTGTTCGCAACAGTCCATGTTCCATTTTTTCCTTTATTTCCTTCAGCTGTCTTATTAGAACCATCTTCATCTGTGTAGCTAACTTTAATTTTATCTACTTTTGTTGAATCTTGTGGTTTTGCTGTTACAGATCCATCTTCTTTTGCTGTTGCTGATGGAGCTTCTGGTGTTTTTTCCTTATCCCCTGTAACATGAATAGGTGCATCTACAATAAATGTTCCACGTTCTGGAATAATCACTTCCACTTTACCATACACCGGTGCATCTGGTGCTGTAGCTTTTGATACATCCGGGTCTTTAAACCAACGATACGTTGTCCCCTTTGGCAATTCATCCGGATTCGCAATACTATGGAAAGCATCTGGAATTACCCCTACTTTAGTCGTTTGTGACTTAGATATTGGTTTTAAGTCGTATTTTTTTGCTTCTTCTGGTTTTAGTGGTAATACCCCGATAATGGCATTTTCACCATTTCTGTAACGAATATGTCCACCCTCTGTATACCCTCCATAAGCAAGGAATGGGTCATTGGCTAGGCGTTTTTTCATTTCTTCTACCATCGGATCATTTGGATCTTTTTTGCCCCAATCCGACATGATACTATCATTTAGCTCTTTTCCTTCAAGAATTTTCGTCTTGAAAGTGATAATTGAACGTTGCCCTGCAACAACTTTCATCTTATCTTCAATAACACCTCGAACAAGATTATAGTCAAGGCGATTTTTATAAATCCCCAACATATCATTTACTCTAGGAGCTGCATCTGGGTTACGATCAGTACCATCTTTTTTAGAATTGCGATAAATATTCCACCACCAAGTATTAGACGGATTTATATAATCCATCCAAGCATCAATATTTTCTCCATAAGTTGCTCCTGAACGAGGAACTCCATTTTTAACATAAGCACGATACGCTGAGTGTTCATACTCCCATGCTGATGCGCTATCATATTTCTTGTGGAAGGTCTGTTTCCCATCTTGGTATTTTGTATAAGTAAATTCATAAGGGTCTCCAACCGTACGTGGAATCGCAAGTGAGATTTTTTTAGAAATACCGTCTAATCCATTTGCCGCTGGACCTGAATCTAATATCCAATAATAATATTTGTTTCCATCTTTTTCGATACGCTCTTCACGATAAACACGGATATTCTCATAAGCTTTATCAGCCGTTCCCTTACTTACGAAAGCATATTGCTTCGTATCTGGTGAGTACACATCACGGTGCGAGTAGTCAATCATAGGATTTTTAATCCAACCAACCCCGAAGTCTGTTACTTTGGTTGCACGAACCGTACTTGTTCCACGACCAACCTCTTGACCATTCTTTTTGATAACAGTTGTAACAACTGCATCTTTTACCATCAAATTCGTATCAACATTAATCGTGAAGTATCCATTTGTTTGTGATTTAGTTTTAAAAGTTTTTCCGCCTACAGTTACCTCAACATCAGCTTCCGCAGCTGTATATCCGTCAACTTGAGCAATTCCTGCTAAACTATCATTGAAAGCTACTGTATCTGCCGGACTTACTTTAGTAGTATAAACACTCTTTCCATTAACAACTAACTCAACATTATCTCCAACTTCGATACCTTTAGCATTTAATTTGAAGCTTCCTGTATCGTCAAGTTTAGAAGTAAGCACAGTTGTACCATTTCTCTTAATCTCAATTGTTGAAGATGGCGTTGCATATCCTGTAATAAATCCAGAGTTCGCTACAACAATTCCAAGATTTCCTCGGCTAGTTTTATCATCAATTGGTGCAGATCTAAAATCAGAACCTACTTCATTCTTATTCCCATTACGCAAGTCACGAGAGCCACTATTAGCAATCGTATTTTCCCCTTCTTTTAACTCTTTTTTAGGAGCGCCAATCTTAGGCATTGAAGATAATACAAAAGTTTTCTCATTAAGTTTTTTAGCCATTGCATCTATGTCAGCTTGTGTCAGTTCAACGCTATTACTATTAAATATTTTTTTCGCATTTTCTAAATCTATTTTAATAGCCGCTAAAGTAGACGCAGGCGCTTTATCTTTTATTAATTTTCTCTAAAAAGTTCTTCTACTCTTTCAATATTAGTTTGTAATTTTTGTTTTTGTCTAATACTACTTGTTTTTCTACTGTTTTTTCAATATTAGCATTATTGTTTACAGCGGAAGTATTTCCAGTGGCTAACTCCTCTTTTTTAGCAGGTTTCGCTTCCTCTTTACCAGATGAAACTGCTCCTTCAGTATTTTTCTCTACAACTTCTCGATTTTTAGCCGATTCCCCTATCTTCTCAATTTTTTCTGTTTTATCAGGATTTACCAGATCCTCCTCTTTTGGATTCTGTGCGCCTATGTTATGTTGGTTTTGATTATCTACAACATCCGCACTAACGACGTGCGTACCTAAAAACATCAGTGCTGCTACAGCTACTGAAGCCGCACCAAAGCTATATTTACGAATAGAAAAGCGCAAGACCTTATCACTTTGATGACGTTTAATTCGGCCTAATGACTTATTTTTATGTCCCATTTTTTCCTCCTAAGGGCAATATAATACAGAAAAAGCAATTTTTATAACTTCAACTTCAAAAAAGAATTCAGTTATAAAAATCACTATGATGACTACTATTTGCTAATAACATCACAGCTATCACAGCTATCACAGCTATCACAGCTAGATTATACCATTTTTAATATATTTACACAACAAAAAACAGGGTTCTTCCGTCAAATATCAAACGTCTCACACTAACTTCCACCATAGCGGAACTTAATCTGAAACGCTTTTAGATAAGGGGATTTTGTGCGTTCTTTTTTTCTATTCCTTTCGGCTACAAAAGCGATGAAATCAAGCATTAGTAAAACCAGTGGAACTTACCCTGACACGGAATTTCACTGGTTTTTACGATTTTTATCAGACTAACTTCCACTTGTATTAGCGATGGAAGTTAGTTTGGGAATTTAGCAATTTTTAAAGTTTGGCAAAAGTCGTCACAATTCGCTGACACACTTCTTGCAGTAGGGATTTAGGCATGGCTACATTGAGGCGGGCATGGAGACTTCCTTCATCCCCATAATCCAAACCACGATTGAGGATAACCTTGGCTTCATTTCTCAACAGCTCTTGCAATGTTTCATCAGTCAAGTCATAGGCTGAAAAATCAAGCCAAATCAAGTAGGTTCCTTGCGGTTTCATGACCTTGATTTTAGTCTCTTTTCCAAATAAATCCACCACATAATTGATGTGGTCTTCAAAGACTTGCTTGAGTTCCTCTAACCAATCCTTCCCATAGCGATAAGCAGCTTCTGTCGCCAAATAGCCCAAGCCTGAAATTTCATGCTGATTATTGACCAACTGGCGTTTCTGGTAAGCCAGTCTCAACTTAGGATTTTCAATGACTGCATAGGAATTTTTTGTTCCAGCAATATTAAAGGTTTTAGTGGCACTGGTCAAGACGATAGCAAATTCTTTAAAGTCAGGGTTGACAGTATTGAAGGAATGATACTTGTGACCAAAGAGGGCCAAATCTTGGTGAATCTCATCCGAAACCAAGAAAACACCGTGTTTTTGGCAGAGTTGGCCAATCTTCTCCAACACTTCCTTTTCCCAAACACGTCCACCAGGATTGTGAGGGTTACAAAGAATATAGAGTTTGATCTCCTCTTCCACCAAATCCTTTTCAAGTCGGTCAAAGTCAATCTCAAACAGACCATCCTTTTCCACCAAAGAATTGGTAATCAATCTACGGTTGTTCAACTTGACACTGCGAGCAAAAGGTGGATAGACAGGTGTGTTAATCAAAACAGCCTCACCTTCTTTTGTAAAGGCTTGAATGGCTGTTGAGATGGCTGGTACCACACCTTCGATAAAGACAAGAGCTTCTTTGTCAAAGTGGTAACCGTGTTGTGTAGCTTCCCACTTTTGAACTTCGTGAATTAACTCTTCACTGGCATAGGTATAGCCATAAACCAGTTGATCAGCGTAAGTCTGCACGGCTTGGCGGATTTCAGGCAAGACTACAAAGTCCATATCCGCTATCCAAGCTGGTAGAACTTCACTATCCGTTTCTGTTTCTTTCCATTTATAGGTATGGTGCCCTAAACGGTTGGGCAGGCTTGTAAAATCATATTTTCCCATCTTTGTCTTATCCTTCTAATGCTTGGCGCAAATCTGCAATCAAATCTCTAGCATCCTCAATCCCAATCGACAAACGCAAGAGGTCATCTGTCAAACCATAAGAATGGCGCACTTCTGCTGGAATATCAGCGTGAGTTTGAGTCGTTGGATAAGTAATAAGACTTTCCACTCCACCCAAACTTTCCGCAAAAGAGAAGACCTTGAGACTGTTCAAAATGTGAGGAATGCGTGTTTCATCCGCTACTTTAAAGGAAATCATCCCCCCACGACCCAGTATAGAGAACTTCCTTAACTGCTGGAGAATCCTTCAAAAAGGAGACCACTTCTTGGGCATTGGCTGTTGAGCGCTCCATACGAAGAGACAAGGTCTTGAGACCACGAATCAATTGATAACTATCAAACGGTGACAAGACTGCCCCTGTCGTATTGAGATTGTAGAAAAGCTTTTCGTATAGTTCTAAACTATTGGTCACGACCACTCCAGCCAATACATCATTGTGCCCTGCCAAATACTTGGTTGCTGAATGGAGAACGATATCTGCTCCATCTTCAATCGGACGTTGGTAGATAGGGCTGTAGAAGGTATTGTCCACCACCACTTTGGCACCCTTAGCATGAGCCAATTTTGCTAGTTTTTCAATATCAAATTCCAACATCAAAGGGTTGGTTGGGGTTTCGATATAAAGAACATCCACATCCTTCTCTAACTCGGCAATCAATTCTTCTTCTGTATTGGCATAGGTAAAATGGAAACGGCCTTCCTGCTCCACTTGATTGAACCAGCGGAAAGAACCACCGTAAAGGTCACGGACAGCCAAGACCTTACTTCCTACTGGAAAGACGCTAAAAGCCAGTACAATAGCTGACATCCCTGAGCTAGTTGCTAGGGCATAATCTGCTGACTCGATAGCCGCCAAGACTTCTTCCGCCTTACTGCGAGTTGGGTTTTTAGTGCGTGTATAGTCAAACCCAGTAGATCGACCAAACTCTGGATGCTGATAGGTCGTTGAAAAATGAAGCGGTGTCACCAATGCACCTGTCGCTTCATCTGACTTAATACCCGCCTGGGCCAAAATTGTGTTAATGTGTAATTCCTTGCTCATACAATACCTCCAAATCTATAGTAACTATTGTACCACTTATTTTCATCAACTCATTTTCTTCTTTTCAAGAGCTAGTTATAGTTTTAAACTATAGACTTATACTCTTCGAAAATCTCTTCAAACCACGTCAGCGTCGCCTTACCGTAGGTATATGTTACTGACTTCGTCAGTTCTATCTGCAACCTCAAAACAGTGTTTTGAGCTGACTTCGTCAGTCTTATCTACAACCTCAAAACAGTGTTTTGAGCAACCTGCGGCTAGCTTCCTAGTTTGCTCTTTGATTTTCATTGAGTATTAGCTAGTAAAACTAAAAAGAATCCAGAAAAGCTTCCAGATTCTTTTGTGAAAATGATTGCTAGGGTTTACTTGAGACTGAAAGAAATCCTGTTGGGCTAAATAGTCATAATGGTCTTTGTTAAATTGATACTGGCCCACATGCTGACTAATCTGACCGACATCCACGGAAAAATATAGGCTTCATTTTGATAGTTCCAGTTCAGCCTAACTGTATTCAAGACTGTCTTATAAGTAAAATCTTTGACTTGATTCCAAGGCATCTCTACGACTTGATTAGAACGATTTTCAGTTACATCACTAATGTCCATCAAGTAGATTCCCTTAGGTGTGAATGCCATAATCTTAGGCTTCACACTCGACTGAACATAGTAGGAACCACCTATAATGAAAAAATCAATAAAGGCTTTCAACCATGTCTTTTTCTTGAAAGCCATCAGAAAATTCTTTTGCCCTTCAATGTGGCAAGTTGAAAGAAATGATGCAATCTGTTTTTCTGTTGCAAACTCCATAATAGCGCCCATGATGTTACCTCCATAACGATTAGTAAATAGGCAGATAAGAACTCTTCACATAAAAGAAGAACTTATCATTTGTTGCATTTTATCTTACTTTTCCAGTAGACAGCATCCCTCCTATAAAATCATCCTAGCATGTGCATACTTCAGTTAACACTGGAAGAGGATTTTCGAAAAATAGCTTCTCACACTTTTTATTATATTCATTATATCATAAATCTAATAAACAAATAAAAATGTAAGATTTTTTTCTTCCAAAATTTGTCATCATTCTATTAAAAAAACGACAGCTTCTTTTCGAAACCATCGTTTTTTTCTTGAAAAAAATCCTTATTTGACATGTTTTGCCAATTCTTCTTGAGCTTTTTTTATTAGATTCTTCTTTTTCTTTCAGCCATTTTTTTCTTTTGGCTTTTTTTCATATTCGTCTTTTGTGACTGTCTTATCTTGTACTTTTGAGGTATTTATAGGATTCGAACCCCTTTATTACCCAGCCAATGAGAATGGGCGAGAGAAAGGAACTGTTTTTCTCAAAGTTGGTGTACCACCAAGTGATACGTTTGGAATAGCCAATGAACTATCTACCAACCAAGCTTGAGCCTCGGCGTATTTTTCATAACGTTTTGCTGGATCTTGCTCTTTATTAGCATCTTCTAACATCTGAGTGTAGGTATCTAGTCCAACTGCCTTAGCCTTGTCATTAACTTCACCTGGCTCTATACCCTAGATTTTTGTAGACACTCCACCACTTTTCACGTTAAAGATTTCAAGATAGCTTGATGGGTCTTGGTAGTCAGCACTCCATCCACCATTATAAAGATCGTAATCTTTCTGAGCTGCAGTTTGAGCTAGATAACCTGAACTATCATAGTCCTCTGTAGAAAGTAGGTGGACATCAATCACAACATTTTCTGCACCTAAGACAGACTCAATTGATTGCTTCATGGAATTGATTCCTTGAATTTCAACCTTATTGGTCAACTCTATATTTTTATCTAAGTGGATAGGGAATGTTACACCCTTAGCTTCTAATTCTTTCTTAGCTTCTGCAAATTTGGCCTTGGCTTTCTCTGGATTGTAGTATGGATCTTGGGCATCGGCAAAATTCATACCCTGCCATTCCTTGCCCATAGTTGACCATCTTTAGCAGATACTACTTCACCCAAAGTCTTTTACCATTGATCCCGTTACAAAGTGTCGGAGGAACAACAAGTTACGCAAAATCTTAGTAGCACCATCTTCACCTTGAGATTGAGCACCATAAGCTGTACGGTCATAGGCAAAGTTAATGGCCTGACGGAAGTTTTTGTTAAGAACTGCTTCCTGAGTCGATTTCTTCTCAGCATCGCTTGTCTTAGAAGTGAATTTATAAGATTTTCTATCAAGGTTAAAGTTTAAGAAGAAAGAAGTGGCATCTTGAATACTATATACGATATTGTCCTTGTTCTTCTCTTTTATCCCCTCAAAGCTTGAACTATTTGGATAAAGACGAGCATAACTATAGGCACCCTCCATAAAGTTACGTGCCAGTGCATCTTGGTCACTACCATCAAAGTAAGCCAATTTCACATCATCTACAAAGACATTCTTAGCATCCCAGTAATTCGGATTTTTCTTGAATTCAATAACAGATTTTGAAACAAAGGATTTCATCAAGAAAGGACCATTGTATAAAATACTAGATGGATCCACCTTCCCAAAATCATCTCCTTTAGATTTTAAGAAATCCGCATTAAGAGGAAAGAGAATTGTTGAGGTTGTTTTTGAGTTCCAGTAAGGTTCTGGGCGAGTCAAAGTATATTGAACTGTTTGGTCGTCAATAGCCTTGACACCTACAGTTGAAAAGTCTTTCGTTTTACCGTTAATGTAGTCATCCAAACCTGCAACGGATTCTTGTACTAGGTACAAGGCTTCTGATTTTTTATCAGCCGCATATTTCAAACCAGTTACAAAATCTTGGGCAGTTACAGGAGCATATTCTTCTCCCTCAGAAGTATACCATTTCGCATCCTTACGAAGTTTGTAGGTATAAGTCAAACCGTCCTTTGAAACACTCCAATCCTCTGCCAAGGATGGAACATAATTCCCATATTGGTCATTTTCCATGAGACCATCAACTAGATTGGTGATAATATCATTTGTAGTTGCACGGTTTTCAGCAAGATAGTTCAAGCTAGATGGATCACTAGCATAGACATAGTTATATGTTTTTGATGCACTAGCTGAATTTCCACATGCACTCAATAAAATACCTGCGCTTAAAAGGACACCTGCCAGTGTCACATATTTGGCTTTAGACTTTTTCATCTCTAGAACCTCCTGATTTAAATATTTGTCTTATTATACATTACATGTTTTATTTAGTCAATAGTTTTTTTAAGTAAAATTTAAGAAAAAATAAAATTACTATCTACAAACTATAGAAATTATTTTTCTAGATTAATAAAAAAAGAATAATTTAATCGTTCTATAATAGAAACGTTCAAATTATCCCTTTTATTTATAAAATATTTTTTTAAGTTAATCTAAATTTAATTCTCAGTCTCTCAGCCCGATATTTCCCGATCACCTTATCCAATAAGTGAGTTCGAAGACTCATGATTCCATAAATAATTCCACCCATAGTAGCAACAAGAGCTACATAGAGGAAACTCCACAAGCGTCCACTTGGTTGGAAAACAAACCCAACAATCAGTTGCAAGAATCCAACAACAAAAAAACATTATAAGAGTTAATAAAAGCAATTAGAATAATTCGTCTTACTAGCACATTATAATTTACACCTGTGATTTTACAAATTTCACGATAAATTAAGATAATGGGAATAACAAGACCAATTGTGGTTGAAATCAAAGGCCCATAACTATGAAATAGATAGATGCTTGGTACTTGTAAGACCATCTTTGCAATCGATCCACAGGCAAAATAAAGCATGGCTTTTCGGTTATGAAACATAGCCTGAAGCATAGGTGACAAAACCATATACACCCCCAAAATAATGGACTGTAAAACCGCAAAAACAAACAAGCCTAAAGCTAAACTATCTGGCTTACCGTAAAAGACGGTGTAAAGAGGTTCACCTACCATAACCACTCCTACTGTTGCAGGAAAGAGGAATAATAAAAGCATGGTGAGATTGTCTTGAACCAATCTGGAGGTTGCCTTTAAATCTCCTTTGACATAGTTTTCAGTCAAAAGTGGCAAACCTACACCCCCAATTGAAACTCCTAAAGAAATCAAAATCATCGTAATTTTATTTGGATTGGCAGAAAAATAAGAGAACATAACAACCAAATCTTCATTACTATAGTTTGTTAGCCAAGTCATACTATTAATAAAAGTCAACTGGTCAAAGATTTGGAAGAGCTGAATGGCAGATCCTGTCACAATGAAGGGAATAGCTTCCTTTATTGTATCCAATAACAAATGCTTACTGTTAAACTTATCTCCTTTTTCAAAAATTCTTTGGAGAAGACCTTCTTTGGCAAGAAAATAAATCAAAACTAAAAAACTAGCTACCATTCCAACAAAAGCTGCAAAGGTTGATTGGGTAACTGCTGCCAAATAATCCCCCGAACCCATTTCCATAATCATATAGGTTGCTAACAACATCCAGATAACACGGATAACTTGCTCGGCTATTTGGCTCATGGCATAAGGTTTAAGATTACTCATTCCTTGGAAGTAACCTCGAATAACACTCATAGAAGGAAAAATTAGGACTGCCCAAGCCAAGCTCTGCATAATTGGGATTAAGTCTTGTCCTACACCTGACAAATCAGCCATCCATGGAGCACATAAGTACAAAATTAGGGCAAAAAATAGACCTAGTCCAGTCATAAATCCTAAGAAACTGCGAACTAAGGCAAAGCTATGCTCTTCTTCTTTCATGGTATTATACTTAGCTACCTGTTTTGCGACTGCAACAGGGATTCCTGCTGTCGAAATCAGCAAGAACCAGGCATAAATGTTGTAACCCATGGTAAAGAGGCCATTAGCCTTAGCTGCATAAGTCCCCATCCAAATATACCAGGGAATAATATAAATAGCACCTAAAAGGCGGCTGATAAAGTTACTAGCCGTTAGCCAAGCAGTCCCCCGTAACATCTGGGCCTGCTGGTGGTTATTTTCGTTAGTCATAAATTCCTCATTCAATATTATTAACTAGGAAAGTTTCCTTACCTTCCATTATAAACTTTTCCCTGTTACTTGTAAATTTCGGACTTTCAGTTTACAATAGAAAGTATGATAAAGATTGAAACTATATTAGATATTTTAAAGAAGGATGGTCTCTTCCGTGAGATCATCGACCACGGACATTACTACTACAACTACAGCGATGTTATTTTTGATAGCATTAGTTATGATAGCCGAACAACCAAAGAAAATACTCTATTTTTTGCAAAAGGAGCTGCCTTTAAAAAAGAATATCTGTTTTCAGCTATCACACAAGGGCTTGGTTGGTACGTGGCTGAGCAGGATTATGAAGTTGATATTCCTGTTATTGTTGTTAACAATATCAAGAAGGCCATGAGTTTGATTGCCATGGAATTTTATGGCAACCCTCAAGAGAAACTGAAACTTCTTGCTTTCACTGGAACTAAAGGAAAAACAACAGCGGCTTACTTTGCCTATCATATCTTGTCCCAACGCTACCCAACAGCCCTCTTATCGACAATGAATACAACTTTAGATGGCAAGACTTTCTTTAAATCTTCCTTCTCAACACCTGAAAATATCGATCTCTTTGATATGATGGCCCAAGCTGTCCAAAATGGAAGAACCCATCTGGTAATGGAAGTTTCCAGTCAAGCCTATCTAGTGAATCGAGTCTACGGACTATCTTTCGATGTGGGAGTTTTCCTCAACATTACCCCAGACCATATCGGCCCGATTGAACACCCTAATTTCGAAGACTATTTCTACCACAAGCGACTTCTCATGGACAATAGCCGAGCAGTTGTCATTAACAGTGATATGGATCACTTTTCTGTCTTGAGGGAACAAGTTGAACATCAAGACCATGATTTCTATGGTAGCCAGTCTGGCAACCAAATTGAGAATTCCAAAGCCTTTAGTTTTTCAGCTACAGGAAAACTAGCTGGAAACTATGACATTCAACTGATTGGACATTTTAACCAAGAAAATGCCATAGCTGCAGGACTTGCCTGTCTTCGTTTAGGAGCAAGTCTTGAAGACATCAAAAAAGGAATCGCAGAAACCCGCGTTCCTGGTCGTATGGAAGTCCTCACTCAGAAAAATGGAGCCAAGGTCTTCATCGACTATGCCCACAATGGGGATAGTCTGAAAAAACTCATCAATGTGGTTGAAACTCATCAAACTGGAAAAATTGTTCTGGTCTTAGGTTCGACAGGAAATAAAGGAGAAAGTCGTCGTAAGGACTTTGGCCTCCTCCTCAATCAACACCCTGAGATTCAAGTCTTTCTGACTGCTGATGACCCCAACTATGAAGACCCAATGACCATTGCAGATGAAATTAGTAGCTACATCAATCATCCTGTTGAAAAAATTGCGGATCGCCAAAAAGCCATCAAGGCAGCTATGGCTATCACAAATCACGAATTAGATGCAGTTATTATTGCTGGTAAGGGAGCAGATTGCTACCAAATCGTCCAAGGAAAAAAAGAAGCCTATCCTGGAGATGCCGCCGTAGCAGAAAATTATTTATAAGGATCGTAAAAAAATCAAGGGAAACGAAACCCTTGATTTTTTCTATCTTTATTTAAAAGCGTTTTTCAAACCTTCAACGGCACCTTCTACAGCACCTTTAGCATCTTCAACTACTTCTTTTGCCTTAGCAACTGTCTTTTCGACAGCGCCTTCTGCTTCAGTCTTGCTATCCCCAGTAACTTTACCAAATCCTTCTTTGATAGCGCCTGTTGCTTGTTCCAATTTGTTTTCAAGTGACATATGATTGTCTCCTTTAGTTTATTCCGATATGTGTTACCGGTTACATATAGTTTATACCGAGTACTAAGGAAAGTCAAACAATGTGCTCAGAAACAAGAAATCACGCCAAGTAGAAAGTTAATCTGTCCTTATCAAAATCAACAGTCAACTCATACTTCCCTTCTTCATTTTGGACAATATAACCTAGGACAACTAAACTGTCCACAAAGATATCACGGCGTTTCTGCATAAGCTGGTCTTTTTTGAGAAATTTTAGCAAAAAAGTTGTCATGTATTTGAGAGCATACTCAGAATTGACATCTCCCAAAATGTCGTAAAGTTCCTTCTGTTTTTCTGTCAAAGGATACTGATGTTTGACCTTGTAGAAATAATTGGACAGGGTCATTTTTGATCTCGCAAAGTCCGTCTTTTCAACTAAAATAACTGCATTGGTTTGATTGCGCAATTCCGTCTCAAAACTCTGCTCTAACAAGGCTTGATAGGCCGGACTAGCTTCTCTGACAAAAATCTCTTGATCAAGTTCAAGACCATCAAGTGATTCAAGCATAGGAAGATTAAGGTAATAACGCTTATTTTCCCGTAGAATCAAGCCCACTTTTATATACTCTTCCATGAATTTATCCACTGCTACCTCTGGAAATTGAGCCTTAATCTCCCGCAACATAACATCCTCATGTTGTTCCAGATAGCGAATCAATTCTCCAAAAAAAGGCTGTCTCGTTAAACGAGATGGATTAAAAATCTGAATCATAAAGATTCCTTTCTTTACATTTCAAAAGAGGGGATGTTGCCAACTGACTAGGATTGGTTCCCGGCTGGTTCAGAGGTACAGGAATATCGAGTTCTTGATAATAAGTTTTCCAAAAATCACTAATTTCCTGATCACCATCTGAAAACTTCATGGGAATCGTTTCAAAAATGGGCAAGATTTCTGCTATAAATTGGGAGCAATAAAAACCCTCGCTATCTGGATAAAAAGAACTATTATAAGGTTTCCCCAAATGCTTGATAGCACTTTCTTGAACAGACTGGGTGTCTATTTCTGGATAGACATAGAGATCGTAAAGATGATTTGCCTTAAAAAAATCTGCTGGTTGCTGACAAATAACACCTGCTTCTGCACTAGCATGGTATATCAGACCATCCAAAAATATAGCAACATGGCTATAGTTGCCTGTTGAAGTCTGGATAGCCTGTCCAATATCTGACTCATTTCTCACAAAAATCAAATCGCCATTTTCTAACATGCTTCACTCCTAGAAAAAAAGGAGCTAAAACTCCTTTAGATATTTGGAAAATAGTATTTTCCTGTTCTAGTCTTCCATCAACCCATTAAGCGTTGAAACTTTCAGTCAACTGAGGTACCACTTGTTTCTTACGTGAAACTGCACCAGCTAGGAAGGCATGATTGTTGTCAAGTTTAAAGTTAAACGCTGCTTCTACCTTGTCCATGTTTGATCCAAGAGCAAGGATTTCTGAGTTTGAGTTCACAATGTCAGTAATCATCAATACAAAGTCAGAGTAGCCGTTTGAAGCGTTAGCTGCATTCATAGCTGCTTCGATTTCAGCTTGGCGTTCCAAGACTTCTGCAATATCCACAGTATTGACCTGAGCAACACGGACATTATTTCCAGCTAGTTCAAAAGTCTTCGCATCAATGTCAATCAATTCCTCAGCAGACTTACTTGCCAAGTTTGTTCCAGCTTTGAGCATTGCAAGACCGTATTCTTCTAAATTAACACCAGCTAACTCTGCCAATTCAGGAGCAATGACTTTATCAGATGGATGTGTAGTAGGTGATTTCAAAAGAAGGGTATCTGAAATCAAGCCAGAAAGCATCAAACCAGCCAATTCTTTTGGAACTGCTACACCGTGTTCTTTAAACATACGGTAAACGATAGAAGATGCAGAACCAACTGGCTCTAACGCATGTAAAGTGGACTAGCTGTTTCAAAGTTTGCCACACGGTGGTGGTCTACGACACCATAGACTTCAACTTCAGCAATATCTGAAACTGATTGTTGGAATTCATTGTGATCAGTCAAGATGACTTGCTCTGCACCTTCAGCTTTAGCAGAAGTGATGACGCGCGGTGCTTCTACACCAAAATAATTTAAGACATAAGCTGTTTCTTCATTTGGTGTCCCAAGAGCTACTGCTTCTGTATCCAAACCGTAAGCTTCTTTAGCAAGATAAGAAAAAGCTACAGATGACCCAATGGCATCTGAGTCTGGATTTTGGTGACCAAATACTAGAATCTTAGACATGATAATACCTCGTTTCTTTATTCTCTTTATTGTAGCATTTTTTTAGCTTTTTGACAAAAATAAGAGGAGTCAAAGAACTCCTCACGATTATTCAAAATAACTGAGTAAATTTCTATCTTGATTTTCAGATAAAAATTGCTCCTTCTGTGGCCTCTTCTTACGCTTGAGAAGGGCTTCAGCTGACATGGCTGCTTCCTTGTTTTCAAAACCTTCAGCATAAATGAGTTTTACTGGTAAACGAGATCGAGTGTACTTGGCTCCCTTGCCGCTATTATGAACAGCTAATCTTTTCTTAATATCTGTTGTATAGCCTGTATAGTAGCTACCATCTCGACACTCCACCACATACATATAAAACCTATATTCCATAGTAAATCTCTTGAATTTCCGGTGTATAAGAACCATCATCATTATGAACGATGAGTGGTGGTAAAACCTTAAAACCACTAGTTGAACCATCTTTAATAGCTTCGATTAAAAGCATATTTGCTGCCTTCCCTCGTTTAGGATAAACAAATTGCAGGCGTTTAGGAGCCAAATTATGAGCTTGTAGCATATCAAGGATATCTAAAAGCCGATCAGGACGGTGAACCATAACCAAGCGTCCATTAGACTTGAGAATACTCTGAGCACTCCGACAAATTTCTTCAAGATTGGTTGTAATTTCATGTCTGGCCAGAAGATAATGTTCGCTTTCGTTAAGGTTAGAATGGGGATCCACCTTAAAATAGGGCGGATTACATAAAATCATATCAACTTTACTTCCCTGCATACGCTGCGGCATATTTTTCAAATCATCACAGATAACCTGCATCTGATCCCCAAGACCATTCAAGCGAACAGAGCGTTCTGCCATATCTGCTAAGCGCTCCTGAATCTCAACAGAGAGAATCTGCGCCTGAGTACGGGTGCTAGCAAAAAGTCCAACCGCACCATTTCCGGCACAAAAATCTACAATCAGTCCCCTTTTAGGAAAACGTGGAAAGCGAGACAAGAGTACACTATCCACTGAATAGCTAAAAACCTCTCTATTTTGAATGATTTTAATATCTGTTAAAAAGAGCTGATTGATTCGCTCTCCTTCTTTTAATAATTGTTCTTCTTCCATAGTTTTATTATAACAAATTTATATTAACATTACAAAAGATAGAGAAAGTCTAGACTACTACTTCTTTTTTAAATGTTGAAGGGCCTCTCGTGTCCAAATAGGCATCATACGTTCCAAAGGGCTAAAACCATAATGAACATGATCACTTGAAAAGCGTCTCCGTCTCGGTAGTCGATGTTTCTCTTCTTCTAGCGTCCGTATAGAGAGACTAGCCTTGCCAGTAAATTCATCAAAATCTACTACCTGCACTTGAACTTCTTCATCTATTTTCAAGGCTTCATGAATATTTTCAATAAATCCCGTACGAATCTCTGAAATGTGAATCAGCCCCGTATCTCCTGTTTCCATCTCAACAAAGGCTCCATAGGGCTGAATCCCTGTAATACGCCCCTTTAGCTTATCACCAATTTTCATCTTAATCCTCGATTTCAATAGTTTCAATCACTACATCTTCAACTGGCTTATCCATAGCACCTGTCTCTACAGCAGCAATTTCATCCAAGACAGCGTAAGATGACTCATCCACTAATTGTCCGAAAACAGTGTGACGACGGTCTAGATGAGGTGTTCCACCTTGCTCAGCATAGATAGCTGCAATCGGTTCTGGCCAACCACCACGAGCAATTTCTTTTTTAGAATAAGGCAGGTGTTGATTTTGCACGATAAAGAACTGGCTGCCGTTGGTATTTGGACCAGCATTGGCCATAGAAAGGGCACCACGGATATTGTAAAGTTCTTCCGAAAACTCATCTTCAAAAGCTTCTCCATAGATAGACTCACCACCCATACCAGTACCTGTTGGGTCTCCTCCTTGAATCATGAAATCTTTAATAATCCGATGGAAAATCACACCGTCATAGTAACCATCTTTTGAAAGAGCTACAAAGTTAGCCACTGTTTTAGGGGCCTGTTCAGGGAAGAGCTTGATGCGTAAGCCTCCATGATTTGTCTTAATCGTTGCCAAAGGACCTTCTACTGCTTCGATATCTACTTGTGGAAAATGCAATTCTTTTTCTACCATACCAAATCCTTCTAAGGCATTAAAAATACCATCTTCTTCTAGTGTTTTTGTAATATAATCTGCTTTTTCTTTGATTTTATCATGAGAAATCTCCATGGCCACACTAATTCCAGCATAATCAAAGAGTTCCAAGTCATTAAGACCATCCCCGAAAACCATGACATTTTCAGATTTGAGACCTATATGTTCAACTACCTTGGCTACCCCAGTAGCCTTGGAACCTGAAATCGGCACAATATCAGATGAATGTTTATGCCATCGCACCATGCGAAGTTTATCCGCTAATGTATCTGGTAAGGACAAATCATCCCCTTTATCTTCAAAAGTCCACATTTGATAGATATCTTCTTTCTCATGGAAATCAGAATCCACATCCAAGTTCGGATATATCGGATCAATAGCCTCACTAATCATATCGGTGCGAGTAGACAACTTGGCATCATGACTCCCAACCAAGCCATACTCAATTCCTTCTTGCTTGGTCCAAGAGATATACTCCTCAACATCTGACTTCTCAATCTGATATTGATAAATGACCTGACCTTTTTTTATCTTCTATATAAGCCCCATTCAGGGTCACAAAAAAGTCAGGCTTGAGCTCACGAATCTCCGGAACGACACCAAAAATCCCTCGTCCAGAAGCAATACCTGTCAAAATTCCTTTCTTACGTAATTGCTTAAAAACAGTTGGGATTGAAGCTGGAATAAAACCAGTCTTGGAATTTCGCAATGTATCATCAATATCAAAAAAGACAATCTTGATTTTCTTTGCCTTGTATCTTAATTTGGCATCCATCTCACTACCTCTTTCAATCTAACTCTTTTCATTATACCATAAAATAGAGAAATCCCACATCTTCGATTATATCCTTGTCTCTTATTTGATTTCCTTCACTACATACAAAACCAAATCATCATTTTGACTAGTATAGTTCATTTATAAAGTGTGATTTCTATGCCAGACATCTGTACCATCTAGAATGCTTCCACATCTGATGTAGAATATTAGGTCAGAGCCATTGCTTCTGAAACGCTTTTAGATAAGGGGATTTTGTGGCTCTTTTTTTTTATTCCTTTCGGCTACAAAAGCGATAAAATCAAGCATTAGTAAAACCAGTGGAACTTACCCTGACACGGAATTTCACTGGTTTTTATGATTTTTATCAGACTAACTTCCACTTGGATTAGTGGTGAAACTTAGTTTAGGAATTTAGCGAATTTAAAAAGAGGCTGGGACAAAAAGATTTTGATTTTAGGAATTCTTTATTATAAATTTCTAAAATCGATAGATTAGACAAAAAAGCGAACAAGACAGAATTCTGAGTGTCAGATAACTCGTTTTTGTTCGCTTTTTATATTTAAGGTTAGGCTTTTGTCCCAGACTCTAAAAACTAGTTGTTCTTAGTCTTCTTTTTCTTGCGTCCAAGAAGTCCAAATCCACTTAAGACTCCAAGAAGTCCAAGAGCTGCAAGACTAGCATCGGCTTTTGTACCTGTGTTAGACAACTCTTTAACAACCTCTTTCGTTTCCTTAACTTCTGTAGATTCTGAAGCTTTTGGTTCTTCTGAAACTGTTGGAGTCACTATCACTTCTGTTGTAGACGGTTTTTCTGGACGTGGAGTTGAAGTTACTTTCAGAGTTACTATCACTGGTACTTCAACCTCAATAAGCTCACCAGTTGGGACTTTGATTTTCACTTTAACGCTTGGTTTTACCCCTGCTGGAATTGTTGTTGGGATTTCTCCTACTTCTACAATTTCCCATCCTGGCCCTTTTGGTAAATCGATATGACCTTTTACATCATCTGGTATAATTGGTGTTCCTTGTGGCACTACAATTTGTCTTACAGTTGGTGTTACGATTACCGGTACATCTACTGTAATCTTACTTCCATCTGGTAATTCAATTTCCACCGGTACTACTGGCTTAGTTCCTGGAGTCGCTGTCGTTGGAATTTCTCCAGTTTTCGTTACTTTCCATCCTTTTGGAAGATCGATGCGACCTTTCACATCATCAGGTGTTATTAGTGTTCCTTGTGGCACTACAATTTGTCTTACAGTTGGTGTTACGATTACCGGTACATCTACTGTAATCTTACGTCCATCTGGTAATTCTACTTCAACTGGTACTACTGGTTTTACTCCAGGAGTCGTTGTTGTTGGAATTTCTCCAGTTTTCGTTACTTTCCATCCTTTTGGAAGATCGATGCGACCTTTCACATCATCAGGTGTTATTAGTGCTCCTACTGGTACTACTACTGGGGTTACTTTTGGTGTTACGATTACTGGTATATCCATAGTTACTCGAATTCCATTTGGTAATTCAATCACAACCGGAATACTTTGTCTTTCACCTGGTACATCTGTCGTTGGTTTATCTCCAATTGAGATAACTTTTACTCCTTTTGGAATATGATTTTCAACATCCTCCGCAGTAATCGGATCACCTTGTTTTTTAACAATATCTTTAATAGGTGTTACATTCACTGGTACTTCTACTGTAACTACTTTTCCATTTGGTAATGTAATCGTTACTTTTACTGGATCTTTCTTACCTGGTGTTGTTAGATCTGGAATATTTCCTACTTTAACTGTTGCTCCCTCTGGTACTTTAATTTGTTTTAAGATATCCTCTGGAGTCAGTTTATCTTTCGTTACCGGTGTTTCGATTGATGTAATTGGTGTTACATTTACCGGTACTTCTACTGTAACTACTTTTCCATTCGATAATGTAATCGTTACTTTTACTGGATCTTTCTTACCTGGTGTTGTTAAATCTGGAATATTTTCTACTTTCGTTACTTTTCCACCTTTTGGAATTGTAATTCCTTTAGTGTAATCTTCTTGTGTTAATGGCGTTGTCGTTACTGGTGTTTCGATTTCCTTAACTGGTGTTACTGTTACAGGAACATCTACTATATAAGATTTACCATTTGGTAATGTAATCGTTACTTTACAGGAGTTTTTTCTCCCGGTGTTGTTAAGTCTGGAAGACCACCTACTACCTCAACTGTTGCTCCGTCTGGAACATTTAGACCTTTAGTATAGTCATCTTTTTCTAATGGAGTTTTCGTTGCTGGTGTTTCAAAATGTACTAGAATACGAAACTCTATTCTGAACAACTGGTAGTATGTTTCTAGCACAAATTCAATTTTATAAGAAAAGGAAGTAAATATTTTCACGAAAAGCGCATATTATCAAGATTTTGAAAACCTGATAATATTTGCTTTCGTTTCTAGACCTTTCCATGAAAAAAACGCCACATGGGCGTTTTCCTGTTCTTACGGTTTGATACGGTGCAACATACGTGGGAATGGGATAGCTTCACGGATGTGTTTTGTTCCTGCTGCGAAGGTTACCATACGCTCGATACCGATACCAAATCCTCCGTGTGGTACAGTACCGTATTTACGAAGGTCAAGGTAGAATTCGTACTCTGTACGATCCATGCCAAGTTCATCCATCTTAGCTACAAGAGCATCGTAGTCTTCCTCACGCATAGATCCACCGATGATTTCTCCATAGCCTTCTGGAGCAAGCAAGTCTGCACAAAGCACGCGCTCTGGATTTCCAGGAACTGGTTTCATGTAGAAGGCCTTGATGGCTGCTGGGTAGTTCATGACAAATGTTGGCACACCAAAGTGGTTTGAAATCCACGTTTCGTGTGGTGAACCAAAGTCATCACCATGCTCAAGATGCTCGTAGTCAGCATCTTCATCATTTTCATGCTCTTGCAAGAGGTCAATGAGCTTGATCGTAAGTGATGCGTTTGAATGGCTCTGCAATGTAGCGTTTCAAGAGTTCTGTATCACGTTCCAAGGTTTCCAAGGCTTGAGGCGCACGGTCAAGAACACCTTGTAGAAGAGCTTTTCACATAAGCTTCTTGCAAGTCAAGTGACTCATCGTGTGTCAAGTATGAGTACTCTGCGTCCATCATCCAGAACTCAGTCAAGTGACGGCGCGTTTTTGATTTTTCAGCACGGAATACTGGACCAAAGTCAAAGACACGACCAAGAGCCATAGCGCCTGCTTCTAGGTAAAGCTGAGCCTGATTGGCTCAAGTAGGCTGGAGTTCCGAAGTAGTCCGTTTCAAAGAGTTCTGTTGAATCTTCTGCCGCATTTCCTGACAAAATTGGGCTATCAAACTTCATGAAACCATTCTTGTCAAAGAACTCATAAGTTGCATAGATAATAGCGTTACGGATTTGCATCACCGCTACTTGCTTACGAGAACGGAGCCACAAGTGACGGTTGTCCATCAAGAAGTCTGTTCCGTGTTCTTTTGGTGTGATTGGGTAGTCTTGAGATTCACCGATCACTTCGATGTCTGTAATATCCAACTCATAGCCAAACTTAGAACGTTCGTCTTCTTTGACAATACCTGTCACATAAACAGAAGTTTCTTGGCTCAAGCGTTTGATGACATCAAACTTTCTCAAGTCCCTACTTCTTCACCAAATTTTTCTACAAAGTTTGGTTTAAAGGCTACACCTTGGAAGAAGGCTGTTCCATCACGCAATTGCAAGAAGGCAATTTTTCCCCTTTTCCTGATTTGTTGGCAACCCAAGCGCCAATCGTCACTTCTTGACCAACATAGTCTTTTTACATCAATAATCGTTACACGTTTTTGTCATTATTTTTTTCCTTTTTCTTTTTTTATTCTTTATGGCAAACCACTTCTATATTGTTCCCATCTGGGTCAATCACAAAAGCAGCGTAATAAATCGGTTGCTCACTGCGATAACCAGGAGCCCCATTGTCTCGCCCACCTGCCTCTAAGCCAGCCTCATAACAAGCTTGAACCTCTTCCTTATTTTCTGCTAAAAAAAGCAAAAGTGAATAGGATCTTGTGTCCCCTGAGCCAGCCAAAAATCACCACCAGGATGAGGGCTGTTTGGGGCAAGAAAACTGATTAGAGAAGTAGTCTTAAAAGCCAATTTATAGCCCAAAGGAGCGAGAAAACTCCTATAAAATCCTTCTGAAATTTGTAAATCCTTTACCTTAATTTCAAAATGATCAATCATTCTCACTACCCATAAATGCTTTCAAGCGTTTAACTGCTTCTTTAAGCGTGTCTAGGTCTGTCGCATAGCTGAGGCGGACATTTTCTGGCGCTCCAAAGCCCTGCTCCTGTTATGAGTGCCAAACCAACTTCCTCAAGAATAGCTGTTGTAAATTCAGTCACATCCGTATAGCCTTTCATCTCCATGGCCTTTTTTTAACATTTGGGAAGAGATAGAAGGCTCCTTGTGGTTTAACGACTTCAAAACCAGGAACCTCACATAATAGCGGATAAATGGTATTGAGACGCTCCTCAAAAGCCTGACGCATGATATCAACAGAATCCTGTGGTCCTGTTAAGGCTTCGATAGCCGCATATTGAGAAACAGATGTCAAATTTGAAGTTGTTTGTCCCGTCAATTTACTCATAGCTGCAATGATTTCAGGATCTCCTACCGCATAACCAACTCGCCAACCCGTCATGGCATAGGCCTTAGATACACCGTTGATAACAATGGTTTGCTTACGAATTGCTTCTGATAGACTTGAGATTGGAACAAATTCATTTCCATTATAAACAAGGCGACCGTATATATCATCAGCTAAAATCAGAATGTCATGCTCAACTGCCCAATTTCCGATAGCTAGTAATTCTTCACGAGTATAGATCATACCAGTCGGATTAGATGGTGAATTGAGAACCAAAACCTTTGTCTTATCTGTCCTAACTAGTTCTAGTTGATCCACCGTGACTTTAAAATCATTGTCTTCTTTAGCTTGAACAAAGACTGGAATCCCTTCTGCCATCTTGACCTGGTCTCCATAACTAACCCAGTATGGAGTTGGAATAATAACCTCATCTAAAGGATTGATTACAGCCATAAAGAAAGTATAGAGGGAGAACTTGGCACCTGTAGCAAAGGTAACCTCGTTACTTGCGACAGAATAGCCATAGTAGCGCTCGAAGTAGGTATTCACTGCAGCTTTTAATTCTGGTAGACCTGAAGCTACTGTATAGAAGGAAGCCTGTCCTTCTCGAATAGCTTTAACTGCTGCATCCTGAATATTTTCAGGAGTGTGAAAATCTGGCTGTCCCAAGGTCAAGAAAAGGACATCCTTACCTTGAGCTTTTAATTTTTTTGCTCTCGCATCACTAGCTAGAGTGACACTTTCTTCCATTTCTAAAACACGGTTGGATAGTTTCATAGGCCCTCCTTATTGACCAATGCTCCTGTTTCAAAATCTACTAGATAAAAATCAGAGCCTGACTTAACTTCCCAGATTGGCTTGTCTTGATAACGGCCAAAGGTAATCTTGTCAATCTCGCCAGCTCCTTTTTCTTTAGAAACAGCTTCTGCTTTTTCTTGTGAAACACCCTGATTTAGCTGATAAACGTAAATCTTATGGTCATCTTTTCCAATCAGGACAGCAAGTGCTTCTTGTTTTTTTATTACGACCAAGAACGCTATAATAGGATTCCAAGCCATTGTATAAGTCAACCTGATCAGCCTGCTCTAATCCTGCATACTGCTGAGCTAATTTTTTTCTCCTTCACTTTTAGCTGTTTGATAGGGTTTCATACTAAGAAACACCAGATACAGAAAGGAAGCACTGATAACCACAAACAAAATCGTCATCCCTAGACCATACTGCCACAGTAGATTATTTTTTGCTTTGTTTTGTCTTTTTTTCACTCGTCTATTTTACCATCTATTAAGCTTTATTACAAGTGAATGCAAGAATACTCTTCGAAAACCTCTTCAAACTACGTCAGCTTTATCTGCAACCTCAAAGCTGTGCTTTGAGCAATCTGCGGCTAGCTTCCTAGTTTGCTCTTTGATTTTCATTGAGTATAAGCAACCAATTCTATTTCTTCCTTCAAAGCAAACCGATTTTTCTTGATTAAAACCGAGCAAGAAAAGTAAAGACAGCTCCAAAATCAACCTATTAAAAAACCTGAGCTTGGCACTCAAGTTTTCGTAATTTTTTTGATCTATGGAATCACTTTATCATCCATTCTTTTAGCCATTTTTCCTAAAAATATAGGCAGTAGAAGGCTAATCATGACTAAAAAGAATCCTAGATAAAGAAATGTTACTACAAAGCCTAAATTGTCAATCAACCAGCTGTCAGTGGGAAGAAGACAATCATACTCAGGCTAAACATCATAGAGTAGACACTCAGCATGGTTGCCCTTACTTCACTTGGGAGTCGCTCTTGCAAATCATTGTCAAAAATCGGCTGAAAAAGAGCATATAGAGCATTACTAATCAAATAAATCAAAATATAGATTAGAGGTGTCCCAAAGTAGGACAGCAGGTAGGTAACTCCAGTCAGCAGGACGAGAATAGGGAAAATCTTCAAGGCGGCATATTTCTTTCCAATCTTACTCGCTAGATAGACTGCAAGGATATTCAAGAGACTTCCAAGTAGCATAACTGCTGAAATTTGCCAACTACTTAAATCTGGTAACTGATTTTGATAGTAAAAATAAAACATGCACATGAGTGTTCCGACAATCTGAGACAAAATCATCCAGTTGAAGAGCATGGGATTTCGCTCCAACTCTTCCTTAACAGTCCAAATAATCTGTTTCATGGTCACACTATCAGCTTTTTCTAGCTTGACACTGGGTTCTTTCAGCATCCAAATCAGGAAAAGAACTATGATAGAAGTGGCAATCATGATATAGTAGGTCAGGTGCAATTGACCATGGACAAAAAATCCCTGCCAACACTGTCCCCAAAGACCGAGTTCCTTCTGCTACTCCTGATATGAAAACTTGAAATGGATAGATAACGCTCCTTTAGTCCAGCCTCTACAGCCGAGTCATAGACCATTGCTGCGCTTGTTCCTGAATCAAAATTATAAGACAAGGCACTCACCGCCATAGCTAGTGCATAAATCCAAAAATTTCCCTGCCCAGCCAACATGAGAATAGAAGACACAATTCCCTGCTATTCGACTTAAATAAAGGTTGGTCTTATAGGAATAGCGATCAGCTAACATACCAGATGGAATTTCACAGAGAAGACTGGTCGTATGAAAAATACTTTCCAGAAGTCCAATCTGCCAAAGAGACATTCCGTTTTGACTGAGAAAGAGAATCCAAAAACTGGTAATCCCTAAAAATGCAAAAAACTCAACTCCGGCCATCAGGCCAATATTTTTCCGATAATTTCTTATTAACATCTTTTCTCCTTTAACAAGTGTATTATTATTTCTTTTGTCCGTCACTTGTTAATCTGTGCCTTACATAATCTCCACCCCTTTTTAGAAGCATTCTTCAATGCCATTATTGTTCCTTTAATGATTTATGAAATGATACCGGAAAATAGCTGTTCTGCGGTTTCTATTGCGAGTTTTCTTGTTTATTTTAGCACTTATGTCATCATATTACAAGAGAATATAGGAATACTCTTAGAAAATCAAATGCATTCCAGTCGCAAGTGATTAGAGTTTCTACAATTTTATAATTTTAATTATAAACTCTGAGCAAATTTCTTGCAAGTCCTTTTGTTTTGTTGTAATATATTTTATAACAACGAGAGAGTTCTCGAAAATTTAAGAAAAAGGAGACACATCATGTCTAAAAAAGTATTATTTATCGTCGGATCACTACGTCAAGGTTCTTTCAACCACCAAATGGCTCTCGAAGCTGAGAAAGCACTTGCTGGTAAAGCAGAAGTTAGCTACCTTGATTATTCAGCCCTTCCTCTCTTCAGCCAAGATTTGGAAGTTCCAACTCACCCAGCTGTAGCTGCTGCTCGTGAAGCAGTTCTCGCTGCGGATGCTATCTGGATCTTCTCTCCAGTCTACAACTTCTCTATCCCTGGAACAGTGAAAAACTTGCTTGACTGGCTATCTCGTGCCCTTGACTTGTCTGATACACGTGGCGCTTCTGCCCTTCAAGACAAGTTTGTCACAGTATCATCTGTAGCCAATGCAGGTCACGATCAACTCTTTGCTATCTACAAGGACCTCTTGCCATTTATCCGTACACAAGTCGTTGGTGATTTCACTGCTGCACGTGTTAATGACTCTGCCTGGGCAGACGGAAAATTGGTTCTTGAAGAAACAGTCCTAAACTCACTTGAAAAACAAGCTCAAGATTTGGTCAATGCGATCAAGTAACTAACATAATAAAAGCGAATAAGACTACTTTTCTGACACTCAGAAGACTAGCTTGTTCGCTTTTTTCTCATTTATAAACTAAAATAGCTGATGATACATATTGTCAAATATAAAAATATCTTTTCATACTTCCTTTACAAAAACCAATTCCTGTGGCTGTGACAAATCTTCTCGGTAGGCAAATCCTGCAAAGCTTAAGCGACGAGCTTCCTCCACCGTTTGTACTTGATTTTCTATCAGGGCTGTCAGGAAAGGCACCACGCGCTTTCTTGGAAATGGTTGAGTGAATCTTCAGCTGACCACCTCTATCCTCCATGAATTTGAAGGTCACCATTTTTTCTCTAATTTCCTTAGAAAATACAGTCTCAAACTCGGACGACAAGAGAGAAAAAATCACTTCTTCCTGCTTCACAGCTTCATCATAGGCTGCCTTCCAATGGCTCTTCAAAGTCTTACCAGCGACTTTTAACTTTCATCAAAAAGTCCAAACGGTGAGGTGCCATAGGTGACAAGGCTGGAACAACTCCGTACAAAGCCGAGGTAATGAAGACATGATTTTCAAGATAGGCTTGTTCTACCTCGGTCAATTTGTCTCGCTTGATATGGCGGTACATAAGCCCATCAAAAAGTTTCAAGGCTGGGTAGTGTTGAGCAGTTTGCCTTTTTTCAAAGCTTGGATATTTTGAAATTCTTCCGCCGCCTTTCTCAGCTGAAACTTTGTAAAAACTCTCCAATTGACTAGCAGAATAGAGGGCCAAGGCATCAAGCACGGCCTGACTTTCTGGTTTTAAAGGAGCAGCTTCGATACTTGGCAAGTCTGTGTTCATTTCTTTTGCTGTTGGGATTAAAATTTTCATATTAATAGTGTAGCATATTTTTTAGCCACTACCAAGAAATTCATCTGAAAAACCTCGGTTTGACCGAGGCTTCTCTATTTATTTTGGCCATCCTAACCAGACAGCCACGAGAACAAGGGCTAGGCCAGCTAAACTTGTTAAGATAGATAAGAATTTATCTTTTTTCTCCTTGAACTGAGAAAAACCTATCTTCAAAGCGAGCAGTCCGAGTAGCATTGAAGCAACCATCACATAAACCCATTTCTTTGTCCTCCATTAGTCTTATTTTACCTCATTATAACATATATTTCTTAAATAAAGCTATTTTTATTGGACTTTAAAGGTCTTGAGATAATTGTCTTTTCCCACTTGACCTTCGAAGGTTTTACCATTTTCAAGGTAAGGAAGGTCATCTGATACTGAGGCCTTAACCTTGTAAATCTTGCCATCAACTTTAAAGAAGTAGACGGTATCACCCTTGATAACAGCTGATTTGAGGTCTGCTACCACACCCTTAATGCTCTCTGTCGTTGCATTGTCAATTTCAAGGTCGTTTTTATTGGCATACTTGCTGAGCAGTTCTTCCACTGTAGTTGCTACGATAACGTTTTGGTACTCGACTGCGTCTACCAGGGCGTACTCTTTGACCAAGCCAGCATTGTCCTTCAAGCCCATGATGTAGAGAGGCTTGTCATTAAGGTTGATGAGGATCGGGAAGGTGGCCTTGTAGGATTTCTCTTGGACAGCACCTTCGGCTGATTCACGAGCTGATTCTTCGGTCGCAGAAGCTAAGCTATACTTAGTGATTTCTCCTGTTCGCATATTTTCAAGGATGAAACCAAGATTACTTTCATCTGCATTAGCCGACGTCACACCTGTGTAGAGGTAAATATCGTTTCCGATAGACAAGTAATTATAGCCCTTAGTAGTCTGGGTCACGTTTTTCTTGGAAATCATGGCATTCCAAAAACCGTCCTTGTACTTGCCGTTGTAGTTGATTTGCTCGATGGTTTCCTCAGCTGGATAAACCCTGTCCACCCATTCTGGAACATCTGACAAGCTGTATTCCTTGGTTTCTCCATTTGTAGCGTCCAAGATAATGACTGAAACAGGACGAGGAACCGCAAGTCCAAATTGCTTTTGGTAAACTGTTGCCACATAGAAAGGATTGCCCTCATCGTCCACCTCAAAAGATGGAGTCTTGAAGATTTTAGTTGGGTACTTCAAGCGCAGGTGACGTTTGACATCGCGGTTAAAATACTCCGAGTCCGAATACTTGATTGGTGTCTTCAAGTCCACCAAGTCCGCATTTCCCAGTTACCATGTCCACCTTGATATACTCGCCGATTCCCTTGGCCTGATTGTTAAACCACTTTGATAGGGTCTGCGTATTCTAGTGGTGTAACCCGATAAGGCTTCCCATCAATCGTCAATTGAGTATAGGTGTCTGCTGCTACGTACTGCGACACCTTATCCGTTAGGGAACCCAAGTAGCGGTCACCAATTTTTTCAGCAGTACTTCTATCTAAAATAGGAACCTTACTGGTGTCAGTCTTAGGAAATTCAGTAAAGTCTTTTTCCGTAACCGTGACTACATTGGCATAATTTTTAGCCTGAAAAATGCTGGAAGTCACCAAGGAAACCAAAGCTGCCAAGAGAAGAATTCCTCCAATAGAAGCTAAAAGAATTTTCCCTAACCGATTGATTTTGAAACCCTCAAGATTTAAAGGCAGCTTCCGCCTTGCCGTGGCGCACATGAACTGTTTTGACCAGATTGATTCCCTTGCCAAAGCCAAATAAGATAGCCACAACCAGCAAATGCCCACAGAGGAAAAAGAGAAATTCCCAGCTGGTCAGGTTAAGAGGCGGTAAAAAGATATACCAGGTCGTTGCGATAAAAATAAGTTCAAAGACTATTCGTTTCATTTGCTTTCCTCCTAAATGATTCGTCCTTCCAAGTGATCCAGTTCATGCTGGCAAATCTGGGCTGGGAAACCTGTCAAAGTAATGGTCTGTTCCTGCCACTTGCTGTCACGATAAGCAACCCTTATGGTTTCATAACGCTTAGTAGGTCTCACACCTGTCAAGGACAAACAGCCTTCTTCTGTCTCATAAGGTCCTTCAGAGGACAGGAGCACTGGGATTAAACATGACCACAGGAACCAAGCCCAAGATTAAAGATAATCACGCGCTTCTGCACCCCAATCATATTGGCAGCCAGACCGACACAAGTCTCACGATTTGCTAAGAGTGTATCCTGCAAATCTCTGGCAAGATACAGATCATCCTGACTTGCCGGCTGAGACACCTGAGATAAAAATAAGATATCCTTCACAATTTTCTTTTCCACTTCCTCACACTCCTCTTGCTTTTTACTATATTATAGCAATTATAGCACAAAAGACGGCAACTGCAAGCCCTTTCCCTCAACTGTAGCAAAAAGCCATCCGAAGATGACTTTTTTGCTACTTAATTTCTTTATAAGTTACTTCCATGCCACGCTTAACAGCTGGACGATTGGCAATTTTTGCTGCCCAGTTTACTAGATTCTGATAACTTGAGGCATCTAAGAATTTTGCAGAACCTTGGTAAAGCTTTCCTTGAACCAACTGTCCATACCAAGACCAAATAGCAATATCTGCAATCGTATAATCATTGCCTGCAATATAAGGTTTCTTAGTCAATTCCTTATCCAATAAATCCAACTGGCGTTTCACTTCCATCGTAAAACGATTAATTGGATATTCCCAATTTTTCAGGGGCATAATTAAAGAAATGTCCAAATCCCCCACCTAGAAAAGGTGCAGCACCTGCTTGCCAGAACAACCAATTCAAAACTTCTACCTTTTCCACAGGATTACTTGGTAGGAAGGCTCCAAATTTCTCAGCAAGATAAAGGAGAATATGAGCAGACTCAAAGACTCTTACATCTTCAGTACCTGACTGGTCCAACAAGGCTGGAATCTTTGAATTTGGATTGAGCTTTACGAAGTCTGAGCCGAATTGATCTCCATCCATAATAGCAATCTTATACAAGTCGTAAGCCGCTTGCTCAAAACCAGCTTCTAGTAATTCTTCCAATAAGATAGTGACCTTCACACCATTTGGTGTTCCCAGTGAATAAAGCTGAAAAGCTTGTTCTCCTTTTGGCAAGTTTTGTTCGAAACGCGCACCTGCTGTTGATTTATTTAAGTCCGTAAAGGCTCCTTGATTACTAGCTTCATCCTGCCATACGGTCGGTATAACATTTTGAAATAACTTGCATACCATTCAACTATTTTGACTTAACTTAAGAATATTTTCAACATACACAAACAATACGATGAAACGTAAGCGTCCAATAACCAAGTATATTGAAAAACAGCTCTCCACGTGATATGGAGAGCTGTTTTTCGACAAAGATGTTGTAACAATCTGAGAATATAGTTTTCATTTTGAAAATGTCAAACTCTCTTCTTGCTTCCATAATCTCTTGTCTATTGATTATTCATCTTCTTTTTTCTTTGTTGCAAATACGCCTACTCCTGATAATAGAGCTGCGATTGCTGGAAGAACTGTTCCAAATGTTGATGTACCTGTGTTTGGAAGTTCTTTTTGGTTGTTTCGTTTTGAAACGTTCGCTGCTAATTTAGCATCTGTTGCATCTTCTGAAGTTTCTCCGTTTGATGCATTTGTTGCATTGTTAGCTGCTTGATCATCAGTTGCTACTGAAGCTTGGTTTAACTTGAATTCTTCTAAACGTTTCACCATTGCATCTACTTCTGCTTGCGTTGCATTTGGATTTCCAAATACTTTCTTAGCTTCTTCTAATAATAGATAGGCTTCTTTTGTATTTATTGCTCCAAGTTGTTCTGCTTGATTGATGATTAAGTCATCTAATTGGTGAATTGCTGATTCTAATTTAGATTTATCTACTTTTGAATCAGTGTTGTCATATTGTGGTACATAAAGACGTTGTCTGAATGCGTCATCTCTTGGAATAGCTAATACTTGACCTTCTTTTGTAACGATCGTTACATTTCCGGCTTTATCAATATTAACAGCTACTTCTTTCTTACCATCTTTTTCGACTGTTGCTGTTGCATTACCATCTTTATCAATAGTAATTTTCACTTCACCATCTTTAGATGTGTAAACTGTTTTTCCGTCTTCTGTTGATTTAATGTAAGCATCAAGATCAAATTCTGCTACATCAGTAGTAGCACCTAGAACTTTGAATTGGAATTTCGCTTTTTCTTCTGGAGTAATATCAGCAAGATTTGTTACCTCTACTTTACTCAAGTCGATATCAAGATTATCCCACCATGTTTAGATTTAGACACAGCTTCTTTATCTTTCACTAGTTGTTCTTTAGAAATTGTTGCTGTAGAACCGTCTGGTAATGTTACTGTTGCGTTTCCTTGGTTGTCTACTACTACAGTTGCTCCTGGGTTCACCGCTTCAATTGCTTTCTTAACAGCTTCTTTTGCGTCTTTTGTTAAGTTTTCTTTATCTCCAACTAATGTACGAGTAACTGGTGTTTTCACTTTAGCATTTGTTGCTTCGTCAACTAGGTTATCAGCAGGAATTACTAAGTCTGAAGTTGGAATATTAAGAACCGTTCCATCAGCTTTCGTTACTGTTGCATTTCCTTTGTCATCTACTACAACTTTAGCACCTGGATTTACTGCTTCTACAGCTTTCTTAACTTTTTCTTTTTCTTCATCTTTTAAGTTGGCTGGATCTTTTACTACAGTTTTAGCTGCCGGTGTGTTTGCATTATTTCCACCATTATCTTTCTTAGCATCGTCTTGGACTTTAACTAAATCTGTTGATGGGATAACTGATACATTACCGTCTTTAACTACTGTTGCTTTTCCTTTGTCATCTACTACAACTTCAGCACCTGGATTTGCTGCTTTAACTTTGTCTTCGATTACTTTCTTCTCAGCGTTAGATAATTTCTCAGGGTTCGCTACTTTTGTTTTTGCTGCTGGTGTAACTGCGTTATCTTTAGCAGTTCCGGCAGTTACATCAGCTTGAGATTTTGTTAAATCTGATGCTGGAATTACCGCTGTCTTACCTTCTGGTGTTGTTACTGTTGCATTTCCTTTTTCATCTAAGACTACTTTTGTTGGATGCTCTGTATCCTTATCTGGATTTACAGCCTTAATCTTAGCAATAATCGCAGCTTTCTCAGCATCTGTTAATGCATCTGGATTTGCTACTACAGTCTTATCCGCTGGTTTTACGATGTCGTTCCCTGCTTTTGGCTCTTTAGCTTGTGCTTCTGTCTTAGTTAAGTCTTTCGCTGGAATTACTGCTGTCTTACCTTCTGGTGTTGTTACTGTTGTATTTCCTTTTTCATCTAAGACTACTTTTGTTGGATGCTCTGTATCCTTATCTGGATTTACAGCCTTAATCTTAGCAATAATCGCAGCTTTCTCAGCATCTGTTAATGCATCTGGATTTGCTACTACAGTCTTATCCGCTGGTTTTACGATGTCGTTCCCTGCTTTTGGCTCTTTAGCTTGTACTTCTGTCTTAGTTAAATCTGATGCTGGAATTACCGCTGTCTTACCTTCTGGTGTTGTTACTGTTGTATTTCCTTTTTCGTCTAAGACTACTTTTGTTGGATGCTCTGCATCCTTGTCTGGATTTACAGCTTTAATCTTAGCGATAATCTCAGCTTTTTCAGCATCTGTTAATGCATCTGGATTTGCTACTACAGTCTTATCCGCTGGTTTTACGATGTCGTTCCCTGCTTTTGGCTCTTTAGCTTGTGCTTCTGTCTTAGTTAAATCTGACGCTGGAATTACCGCTGTCTTACCTTCTGGTGTTGTTACTGTTGCATTTCCTTTTTCGTCTAAGACTACTTTTGTTGGATGCTCTGTATCCTTGTCTGGATTTACTGCCTTAATCTTAGCAATAATCTCAGCTTTTTCAGCATCTGTTAATGCATCTGGATTTGCTACTACAGTCTTATCCGCTGGTGTGCTTGCATCATTTCCACCATTGTCTTTTGCTCCGTCTTCAGAGATAGTTTCTTTAGTAGTTCCAGCTTCAGTTACTGCTCCAGTATCTGGATTTACATTGTAAGTAGTTGTAGACTTAACTACTTTGTTTCCTTCTTTACTATATACTACTTTGTCTTTTGCTCCGTCTTCAGAGATAGTTTCTTTAGTAGTTCCAGCTTCAGTTACTGCTCCAGTATCTGGATTTACATTGTAAGTAGTTGTAGACTTAACTACTTTGTTTCCTTCTTTACTATATACTACTTTGTCTTTTGCTCCGTCTTCAGAGATAGTTTCTTTAGTAGTTCCAGCTTCAGTTACTGCTCCAGTATCTGGATTTACATTGTAAGTAGTTGTAGACTTAACTACTTTGTTTCCTTCTTTACTATATACTACTTTGTCTTTTGCTCCCGTCTTCAGAGATAGTTTCTTTAGTAGTTCCAGCTTCAGTTACTGCTCCAGTATCTGGATTTACATTGTAAGTAGTTGTAGACTTAACTACTTTGTTTCCTTCTTTACTATATACTACTTTGTCTTTTGCTCCCGTCTTCAGAGATAGTTTCTTTAGTAGTTCCAGCTTCAGTTACTGCTCCAGTATCTGGATTTACATTGTAAGTAGTTGTAGACTTAACTACTTTTGTTTCCTTCTTTTACTATATACTACTTTGTCTTTTGCTCCGTCTTCAGAGATAGTTTCTTTAGTAGTTCCAGCTTCAGTTACTGCTCCAGTATCTGGATTTACATTGTAAGTAGTTGTAGACTTAACTACTTTGTTTCCTTCTTTACTATATACTACTTTGTCTTTTGCTCCGTCTTCAGAGATAGTTTCTTTAGTAGTTCCAGCTTCAGTTACTGCTCCAGTATCTGGATTTACATTGTAAGTAGTTGTAGACTTAACTACTTTGTTTCCTTCTTTACTATATACTACTTTGTCTTTTGCTCCGTCTTCAGAGATAGTTTCTTTAGTAGTTCCAGCTTCAGTTACTGCTCCAGTATCTGGATTTACATTGTAAGTAGTTGTAGACTTAACTACTTTGTTTCCTTCTTTACTATATACTACTTTGTCTTTTGCTCCGTCTTCAGAGATAGTTTCTTTTAGTAGTTCCAGCTTCAGTTACTGCTCCAGTATCTGGATTTACATTGTAAGTAGTTGTAGACTTAACTACTTTGTTTCCTTCTTTACTATATACTACTTTGTCTTTTGCTCCGTCTTCAGAGATAGTTTCTTTAGTAGTTCCAGCTTCACTAACAGCTCCAGTATCTGGATTTACATTGTAAGTAGTTGTAGACTTAACTACTTTGTTTCCTTCTTTGCTGTATACTACTTTGTCTTTTGCTCCGTCTTCAGAGATAGTTTCTTTTAGTAGTTCCAGCTTCACTAACAGCTCCAGTATCTGGATTTACATTGTAAGTAGTTGTAGACTTAACTACTTTTGTTTCCTTCTTTACTATATACTACTTTGTCTTTTGCTCCGTCTTCAGAGATAGTTTCTTTAGTAGTTCCAGCTTCAGTTACAGCTCCAGTATCTGGATTTACATTGTAAGTAGTTGTAGATTTAACTACTTTGTTTCCTTCTTTGCTGTATACTACTTTGTCTTTTTGCTCCGTCTTCAGAGATAGTTTTCTTTAGTAGTTCCAGCTTCAGTTACAGCTCCAGTATCTGGATTTACATTGTAAGTAGTTGTAGATTTAACTACTTTGTTTCCTTCTTTGCTGTATACTACTTTGTCTTTTGCTCCGTCTTCAGAGATAGTTTCTTTAGTAGTTCCAGCTTCAGTTACAGCTCCAGTATCTGGATTTACATTGTAAGTAGTTGTAGATTTAACTACTTTGTTTCCTTCTTTGCTGTATACTACCTTCTTATTGCCTACTTTAATCACTTTTGGTTGCATTTCAGTTGTAACTCTTTCAGACTCAACAGGATCTGTTAATTCACCTGTATACGGAGCTACAGTATAAGTAGTTGTGATAGTTTTCACACCTTCTTGACCAGCTACTTCTTGTCTAGACTCAAAAGGAATTGTCTCATCAGCACGATAAATTGTCGCTATAGGTATTCCTTCAGTTCTTGTCGTAGTATTATTCACTGGTTGCCATAATGGTTGTAAAGTAATCGTTTCACCTGGTTGAACAGCATCGCGCGTCAATAGGTTTGTTCCGTCTTTTGACCACCCTAGGAATTTATGATTTTGTTTTGGTTGACTCGGTCTTGGTAATGTTGGTAATGCAGTATCACTTGGAGTCACCGTAACTGGAGTAAAGTTCTCACCTTGGAATGTCAACGTTGCATTTGATACTTCACGTACCCACGTTCCAGCAGTTGCAGTTGGGTTGGTAGCGTATGCATCCGCCCAATCTGAAACCGTATACGTGTGTTCTTTATTCTCAACCTTGTGCCATTTATCGGTATATTGGTTGCCGTAGGAGTGAGTTGTCGGTATCGTTCTAATCCCCTCAGCTTTAAATTTATCTCCGAGTTTAAGTTCTTTAAGTTTGTCTGCACCATCGAACATTTCTGACATATCCGTTACTTCACTTGTGTCAAAATGCGTCAGATCTAAATTAGTTAAGTTAGACATACCACTGAACATACTTGCCATATCCGTTACTTCACTTGTGTTAAAATGCGTCACATCTAAATTAGTTAAGTTAGACATACCATTGAACATAGAATTCATATCCGTTACTTCACTTGTGTCAAAATGCGTCACATCTAAATTAGTTAAGTTAGACATACCACTGAACATTTCTGACATATCCGTTACTTTACTTGTGTCAAAATGCGTCAAATCTAAGTTAGTTAAGTTAGACATTTCACTGAACATAGCACTCATATTCGTTACTTTACTTGTATCAAAATGCGTCAAATCTAAGTTAGTTAAGTTAGACATTTCACTGAACATACCTGACATATTCGTTACGTTACTTGTGTCAAAATGCGTCAAATCTAAATTAGTTAACCTAGACGAACCATTGAACATATTTGACATATTCGTTACTTTACTTGTGTTCCAATTACTCACATCTAAATTAGTTAACCTAGACATATTACGGAACATAGCTGACATATTCGTTACGTTACTTGTGTCAAAATGCGTCACATCTAAATTAGTTAATTTATTAAGAGCGAACATACCTAACATATTCGTTACTTTACTTGTGTTCCAATTACTCACATCTAAATTAGTTAAGCTTTGCATATGAGAGAACATATAAGACATATCCGTTACTTTACTTGTGTCAAAATGCGTCACATCTAAATTAGTTAAGCCATACGTAAAACTGAACATTCCTGACATATTCGTTACTTTACTTGTGTCAAAATGCGTCAAATCTAAATTAGTTAACTTACTCATACCACTGAACATTCTTGACATATTCGTTACTTTACTTGTGTCAAAATGCGTAGTATCAAAAGTTAACGGATTAAAGCCTGCATATGTGTTAGAATGATGACTAACAATTATATCAGTAAATAGCTCCTCACTATTTTCAGGCGCATAAACCTTATCCGCAAAACCAACATGCTTAATTTGTCCACCATGATTAAATTTCCAAGTAGATACACCAGAATTATTCGTCAATGTATCCTTACCAACTTCTGGCTTAAACAATAGATACCCATTTTCATATAATTCCCAAGGCACACCGTCTTCACCACGAGCAATCACGTTACCTTCTGGTTGAGGTATTGAAGGTGTTGATTCAGTCGTTCCTTCGCCTATTCTGAAACCAGTCCCTTTTACCATCTTTTTACCATTACGGCTGTCTTGGTTTTTCTTTGGTTCTACAGTTTCTTTCGCTTTCATTGATTTTAAGATAAAAGTTAGCGATTTAATTTCTTTAACTTTTGCGTCTACTTCTTTTTGAGTAGCTGTTTTTAAAGCTTGTAAGTCTTTTGCTTCCTCGATTAATTTTTCAGCTTGTTCAATTTGCGATTTATGTTTTTCGTTTACACGAATACGATTCACTTCTGATTGTAACGCACTCACTTTTTCTTGTAATCCAGTCGTTTGTACTTTTGATTCTACATTATCTTTCAAACCAGTCAATAAACCTTCTGTGTCAGCTTTTGATTCAGTAGCAGCTTTTGGTTCAATATTATCTTTCAAGCCAGTCGATACACCTTCAGTCACAGCTTTTGGTTCAGTTTCAACTTTTGATTCAATATTATTTTTCAAGCCAGTCGGTAAACCTTCAGTGTCAGCTTTTGGTTCAATAGCTGCTTTTGGTTCAATAGCTGCTTTTGGTTCAATATTATCTTTCAAGCCAGTAGATAAACCTTCAGCCAGTTCCGTAACACTATCATTTACCTTTTCAGTATTAGCCGTAGCAGATGATACTGGTAAAGTATCTGCCTTAACCGCACCATTTGCAAAAAACATTAATGCTGCAACTGCAACACTTGCAGCACCAAAATGGCACTTACGAATAGAATAACGGAATACCTTTTCTCCGTTCTCTTCACGATATGATTTTTCTCATTTAATCGCCTCTCTTTTATTTTTTTATTTTTATTTTAGAGGTGCTAAAAATACCCCTTAAATATTTTTAGGAATCTAAGGAAAGAGATATGATTTTTTTATTTTTGGTACCACACTTGTTTTTAAAAACATAGTACACTTTCTATTTTTACACTATTCTTGTAAAAAAACAATATATATGCTTACGCTATTTTTTCTAATTTAATTGCTCTGATAATTTTTGTTGCCAAATTTGATTCATCTCGTTGAGTTTCTATGACTACACAATCTCTTGTTAAAAATTTTTCTTTGTATTTTTCTTTGTGAATACAACATCTTTTTCTACACATAATATGCATTTAACTTATGCACTGTATTTCCCTACTTTTACCCATACTCATTTTGTATCCCTTATGAAGTATAGTAGATTCAATATAGAACAGTACGACACGACTGCTAAAATATTTCTAGAAATTAATTTGACTTTCCTAATTGATTTGTTCATATCTTATTTCAATTTACTATAATTGATATACTGACATTCGAAACCTCCCTTAAATCGCATTCTTATCAAAACCGAGTTTACGTTGAACAAACTTAACGATTTCGACGATGATAATCATTGAGAAGCTTCCAGCCATAACGATTCCCCATTGTGACAAGTCTAGTTTGGTTACATGGAAGATTCCTTCAAGCGGTTCTACGATGATTGTTGCCATAAGAAGAATGAAGGATACCAAGATAGACCAGTTAAAGGTCTTAGACTTGAATGGACCAACTGTCAAGATGGACTGGTAAACAGACTTGACATTATAGGCATGGAAGAGCTGAATCAAACCAAGGCTTGCAAAGGCCATAGTAAGGGCATCCGCATGAATGGCATGATTGTCACCCACATGCACTGGGTAAAGAAGAGCAAGGCCATAAACACTCATGACAATAGCTGCTTGGAGTACTCCTTGATAGATGATAGAACTGAAAACACCACCTGAGAAGAAGCTAGCCTTACGTCCACGTGGTTGTGGGTCATAACACCTGGCTCAGCAGGTTCAACACCAAGAGCAATAGCTGGGAAGGTATCCGTTACCAAGTTGATCCACAAGAGATGAACTGGCTGCAAGACGTCCCAACCAAACAAGGTTGATAGGAAGATAGTTAATACTTCAGCAGTATTGGCAGAAAGTAGGTACTGAATAGTCTTTTGAATGTTTGAGAAGACCTTACGCCCTTCTTCAACTGCGACGATAATAGTTGCAAAGTTATCATCCGCAAGAATCATGTCAGAAGCTCCCTTAGAAACCTCTGTACCAGTGATTCCCATTCCGATACCGATATCTGCTGTTTTCAGAGCTGGTGCATCATTGACACCGTCACCTGTCATGGCAACGACCTTACCTTGTTTTTGCCATGCCTTAACGATACGAACCTTGTGTTCTGGAGACACACGGGCATAAACAGAATACTGGCCAACTACTTTTTCAAAGTCTTCATCTGACAGTTCGTTGAGCTCAGCACCAGTTAAAACGTGGCCTTCTGTATCATTTGCATCAATGATTCCCAAACGTTTGGCAATAGCTTCTGCTGTGTCTTGGTGGTCACCTGTGATCATGATTGGACGAATTCCAGCTTCCTTGGCCACTCGAACAGCTTCAGCAGCTTCAGGACGTTCAGGGTCAATCATCCCAATCAAACCAGTGAAGATTAAATCATTTTCAAGCTCTTCAGAAGTAAGATTTTCTGGAATACTATCGATAATCTTATAAGCACCTGCAAGGACACGCAAGGCTTGATGAGCCATTTCAGAGTTGTTTGTATGAATGAGGTTTGTAACCTTCTCATCAATAGGAGCAATATCCCCAGCCTTATCACGAAGAACACAACGTTTCAAAAGTTGGTCTGGCGCACCTTTGACTGCTACAAGGAAACGACCATCTGGCACTGGGTGAACTGTTGACATGAGCTTACGTTCAGAGTCAAATGGCAATTCAGCTACACGAGGATATTTCTCTAAGAAACCTTTAACATCGTAGCCCTTGTCCAAGGCATATTGGATAAAGGCTGTTTCGGTTGGGTCACCAATCAGGTTGCCTTCCACATCGATTTTCGTATCATTGGCCAAGACAACTGAACGAAGAAGGGGCATTTCAAGACCCAGTTCAATGTCGTCAGCTGAGTCATGTAGGACTGCATCGTAGAAGACTTTTTCGACGGTCATCTTGTTCATGGTCAACGTACCAGTCTTATCAGAAGCGATAATTTCTGTCGAACCAAGGGTTTCTACTGCTGGCAATTTACGAACGATAGAGTTTCGCTTTGCCAAAACTTGAGTACCAAGGGCAAGAACGATGGTTACGATAGCTGGGAGCCCTTCTGGAATAGCTGCAACAGCAAGGGCAACAGAGGTCATCAACTCACCAAGTGGATTTTTCCCTTGAATGAAGACACCCACTACAAAAGTAACAAGGGCAATGACCAAAATAGCATAGGTCAAGACCTTAGAAAGGTTGTTCAAGTTTTGTTTGAGTGGCGTGTCTGTCTCATCCGCATCTTGAAGCATGCCAGCAATATGACCAACTTCAGTGTACATACCTGTATTGACAACAACACCTATCCCACGACCATAGGTCACGTTAGAGTTTTGGAAGGCCATGTTGACACGGTCACCAATACCAGCGTCTGCAGCAAGATCGACTGTCAAATCTTTTTCAACTGGAACAGACTCACCTGTAAGAGCTGCTTCTTCGATTTTAAGAGAATTGGCTTCTAGCAAACGTAGATCTGCAGGTACTACGTCACCTGCTTCAAGGGCAACGATATCACCTGGTACCAATTCTTTAGAGTCAATCTCTGCCATGTGTCCATCACGAAGAACGCGAGCAGCTGGACTAGACATGGATTTAAGGGCTTCGATAGCTTCTTCTGCTTTCCCTTCTTGGTAAACACCAAAGGCAGCATTGATGATAACCACAGCTAGGATAATAATGGCATCTGCGATATCTTCCCCACCAGAAGTCACAACTGACAAGATAGCTGCCGCAACTAGGATGATAATCATCAAATCCTTAAATTGCTCGATAAATTTAACTAAGATAGAACGCTTTTCACCTTCTTCGAGTTCATTGTGCCCAAATTCGGCAAGGCGTTTTTCCGCCTCGCTTGATGACAAACCTTGCTCGGTCGCATCCACAGCCTTCAAGACTTCTTCAGGACTCTGAGTGTAAAACGCTTGGCGTTTTTGTTCTTTTGACATGTGTCTCCTCCTTGACATTGTGTGCAAAACAGGCTCTCCTTTTTCATCGTATCTTTTTACGACAAACAAAAAGAGACCTGTTAATCATAACAAGTCTCGCTGTTTAAGATAGTGCCGGAAAGCATACTTTTCAGTATAAAATTCGGAATGACGACACTATCACAGGTTTCTGCCAGCTACTCCCTTGAGTAGTACTATTATATCAAAATTTGAAGAAAATTCAAGAATATTTAACTACTCAACATATCGGAAGTTCACTATTGCCTCTTTAAAAAAAGGAAGGGAAGTAACAAAGGGATTATAGCCATGAATACATACGAATATCTAAAATAATTTACAATTGGAGAATAAATGCACGTTAGTATTATTGCAACGCATATAATTATTAAACCTAAAAATCTTATAATCTCTCCTCAATAATGAAATCATCAAAATAATTAACAATAAAATTGTATATAACCCTGCACTATAAAATATAGAAAAAATTGGTAAATAAGAAATCGTCTTATGTATATTCCAATAGAATTCTTGTAACTTATTAAACTTTGTTTGATTCTTCCATCCATCATCAAGTGAAGTTGTATTTCCATAAACATTGCTACTATCTTCATACATAACCTGATAATAATTTCCCATATACGTCAAATCTGAAAAATTATATGGATACCAATATGAAACGGACAAATTTAACAATGCATCTATATAAGTCTTTGGATGAGTAAGATAACCCTTAAACCATAATTTAAAAAATTCGTGCTCCCTTCCTTCAAATTGTTCATTTTTCATACTATCTTTAATTGGATCAGCTTTATAATAAATAAATTTCTTATTATTTTCTAGACCTAATGTAGAATCATAAAAAGCTAATTCTTCACTAGAAAATGAATCTGGATGATAGTATACAGCAGCAGCAAGTTGTTGAAATCTAGGTGCTAAATAATCATACCTCTTTCTTGATTCTTGTGGCTGAATTAAGGAACTTGCAATAAAATTTATTATCAAAGTAAAGCTTATCGATACTAAAAGAATAGAATAAAAATTTTTCTTATAGTAGCGTTTGTTAAAAATGAATAGTATAAGAATCCCAACAATTATATAAATAACAGCCTTTCTATGCATCATATATATCCCAAAAAAAGGAGATAATAAACATAAATAAGAAATTCTTATTCTCAAAAAAATTTAGCTGGTTGATAAAGAATATATATAATACATAGAAAAAACAACATTAGTGCATTTACCATATATACATCTTTATACATCGTAAAACTAACTATTATGAAATTTGGAAACAAAAGATAGAATAAATATAAACATCTGTTCAACCATTTATTATTACTTAGTTCAAAAATTCTATATAATACATATACATAAATTAAAGTGGTTATTACTAGGGTAAGAAAATTGAAAATCGCTACTCCAACACCAACCCCTCCTAAAAATTTCATACCAAATTTTGTAAATAGACTTACAGTATAGGTAAATAAATATGGGTGGGAATTTGTCAATGGATAAATCCCTAGACCTTCACCTATTATTACCATACTATCATACGTTGTAACACCTGGATACAACAGTATAAATGCTAGTATTCTAACCAAAAGAAATGGAGTTAATAGACTGAAATATTTTCGCCTATCTATCCTATGCCTAAATATATTTAACTCAATATCGAATTTTTTTATATGAACATTGTATTTATCCCAAACTAAATGTAAAAAATACTTAAAGATAAGATAATATCCTATCAAAAGAATAAAAAACAATATAAAAGAATATCGGTTCAAACTCCCCCTAAATATTGCTTGTGTGTGTGTTATATCTTCTCCGATTACAAAAATAAATGCTAAAATTGACGAAAATACTTTTATAATCATAGATTCTCTCTTGGTTAAAGAAGATAACTTATTTTTATTTATGAAGTATAAAACTGATAAGAATATTGTTGCTGTAATCAATGTTTCTGTTTGAAATACTCTTAAAAACGTTATATAACTATTAACAACTATTTTTTTGTCTAATGTTAATAAAAGTGTAAAATAGTAAGATAAGATAATACTCTTTATAACACTAAAGTTCAACTTATTTATCACTATCTAAACACCCACCTTCTTTGAACTTGATAACTAGCAAGAAATAAAATTGTATCTACTACTATTTATGGCTGTTTCAGAACCAGAAAACATATTCCAAACGACTGTCACCATTGCTGCAGATAATAACATTTGGAAAACAGCCAAGCTATAGTATTTAACAATCGTTTTATGAATTCTTTTTTCACCATCAAAGACAAAATTCTTATTCATTGTAAAATTATAATAAGATGAGATTATTCTTGCCAAAATAGTCGATAATAAAATCAACAGTGCACCCCTATGAATTCCTATAGATAGAGAAATCCAAAGGAACAGCTGAAACAATCCAATATCAACTAAAAAGGAAGATAGGGAAGATAACAAATATTTAAAAAATGAGGCAAAGATTACTTTGTAAATTCTCAATGAATCTTTAATGGGATTGAAATGAGTTTCAGCATTCCCATCAAAGTAAATAGTTTCAATAGTTATTTCTTTGATTGGAATCGATTTATCAAATGTATGTATTAACATTTTAGTTTCATACTCAAACCGTTCACCTGAAATTTCTAACATATCATGCAGAATTGCCTTTGGAAAGCCTCGAAGTCCAGTCTGAGTGTCTGTAATTTTTCGACCATAAAGCAATTTAAATACTAATTTTGTAAGCTTATTCCCAAATTTACTTTTTGGCGGTACATTTTCAGAATCAAAATCGCGACAACCTAAAATTAGCGAATCAGGATAATTAGAAATTATCTCTACCATAGATAAGACATCTTCAACCCTATGTTGTCCATCCGAATCAGCAGTGACAATCCCGTTATATTCTTCTATATTTGGCATTGTCAGAAAATAGTTAAAGGCATTTTTTAAGGCGCGCCCTTTTCCTAAATTTTTTGCATGAGTTAATATTTGACATCCCTGTTCATCTCTTAGGTTTTCAAAAATATTTTTAAATTCAGGCCTACTTCCATCATCTACAATTAAAATATTTTCTAACCCAGATAGTCTTAATTTTTCTATGTATTGAATCAAATCAAGTGGAGGATTTAGAGCAGGAATAACAATCAATGTTTTCATATAATCTCCTTTGGTATCTGCTAATATTTTTGTATAAAAAAGCATAAACTTCCAGATATCATTCTATCATGTTTCCTAAAAAAAAAAAGCATTTTTCTGTTTTTGTATTTTTCTTACTTTTTATCCATCCTATTTGAATTTTCCCTTGAAAACCAGTATAATGGTAAAATGCTATGTGACTAGAAAGGAAATTGAATGAAGCAATCTATCTCAAATCTCAAGTTAGCTGAGCGTGGGGCCATTATCAGCATTTCGACCTATTTGATCTTGTCTGCAGCCAAATTGGCAACTGGCCATCTTCTTCATTCATCCAGTTTGGTGGCTGATGGTTTTAACAACGTCTCGGACATCATTGGAAATGTGGCCCTCTTGATAGGGATTCGGATGGCGCGCCAGCCTGCTGACCGAGACCACCGTTTTGGCCACTGGAAGATTGAGGATTTGGCAAGCTTAATCACTTCCATCATCATGTTTTATGTCGGTTTCGATGTACTTCAGGATACTATTCAAAAAATTCTCAGTCATGAAGAAACGGTCATTGACCCTCTTGGTGCAACCCTAGGAATTATTTCTGCAGCGATTATGTTTATGGTTTATCTCTACAATACTCGCCTCAGTAAGAAATCCAACTCCAAGGCACTCAAGGCTGCCGCCAAGGACAATCTTTCTGATGCTCTTACTTCACTTGGTACTACTATTGCCATCCTAGCTAGCAGTTTCAATTATCCCATTGTGGATAAACTGGTTGCCATTATCATCACTTTCTTTATCTTGAAGACTGCCTATGATATCTTTATCGAGTCTTCCTTTAGTCTTTCAGATGGCTTTGACGACCGTCTGCTTGAGGACTATCAAAAAGCCATTATGGAAATTCCAAAAATTAGCAAGGTTAAATCTCAAAGAGGTCGCACCTACGGTAGCAACATTTACCTTGATATTACGCTAGAAATGAATCCTGACTTGTCTGTTTTTGAGAGTCATGAAATCGCGGATCAAGTCGAGTCTATGCTGGAGGAACGTTTTGGAGTCTTTGATACCGATGTCCATATCGAACCAGCACCTATCCCTGAGGATGAAATTTTAGACAATGTCTATAAGAAATTGCTTATGCGTGAACAATTGATCGACCAAGGAAATCAACTGGAAGAGCTCTTGGCAGAAGATTTTGTCTATATTCGTCAAGATGGAGAGCAGATGGATAAAGAGGCCTATAAAGCCGAAAAAGAGTTGAATGCTGCTATCAAGGATATACAAATTACTTCTATCAGTCAGAAAACCAAGCTCATCTGCTATGAATTGGACGGAATCGTTCATACCAGTATCTGGCGACGCCACGAAACCTGGCAAAATATCTTTCATCAAGAAACCAAAAAAGAATAGAAAAATCCTGTCATGAGACGGGATTTTTCTATTCTTCTAGCTATCAAATTCACTTAGGTATTCATAGCGTTCGTATTTTTCAAGGAGTGCTTCGTTTTTCTCATCCAGTTCTTTTTGGAGAGTAGCTAGCTTACCAAAGTCGGAGCCATTAGCCTGCATCTCCTCTTCAATCGCAGCGATACGATTTTCCAAGTTTTCAATATCGTCTTCAATGCTTGCCCACTCCTGCTTTTCTTGGTAGGTCATGCGTTTCTTGTCTTCTCGGACCTTGATCACTTTTTCCTTTTCGGCCTTTTGAACTTGATTGGCCATCTCTGTTTCAAAGACTTTTTCATCAAGATAATCAGTATAATGACCAAAGAAAGGACGAATCTTGCCATCCTCAAAAGCGAGAATCTTAGTCGCTACCTTATCTAAGAAATAGCGGTCATGGCTAACTGTTAAAACGGGACCTACAAAGCCTTGCAAGAAATTCTCCAAAACTGTCAAGGTCGCAATATCTAGGTCATTGGTTGGCTCGTCCAAGAGAAGAACATTTGGTTTTTCCAAGAGCAATTTGAGGAGATAAAGACGTTTTTTCTCTCCCCCAGACAATTTTTCAATCAGGGTTCCATGCGTCGAACGTGGGAAAAGGAACTGCTCCAGCAACTCTGCAATCGAAGTCGTAGAACCACCGCTGGTCTTGACCTCTTCTGCCACTTCCTGCAAGTAATTAATCACTCGCTTGTTTTCATCCAAGCCCTCAATTTGCTGAGAGAAATAGGCGATGCGAACAGTTTCCCCTATCACAACTTGACCTGCTGTCGGCTCAAGACTTCCTGCAATCAAGTTAAGGAGAGTTGATTTCCCAACACCGTTGTCCCCAACAATTCCAATACGATCTTTGGCCTGCACCAAGAGATTAAAATCTTGCAAAATGGGCTTGTTTTCATAGGCAAAGGAAACATCCTGAAACTCGATGACTTTTTTACCGATACGACTGGTTTCAAAGTTCATGGTCAAATCTGTTTCAGCAACTCCACCTGAAACTTCTTTCTTCAAGTCATGGAATCGATTGATACGAGCCTGCTGCTTGGTCGCACGTGCCTGCGGTTGTCTACGCATCCAGGCCAATTCTTGCTTATAAAGTTGTTCCTTTTTGTAGAGAAGAGCCGCATCGCGCTCGTCCTGTTCCGCCTTAAGGCGAACATAGTCCTGATAATTGCCCTGATACTCGGTCAAGCCTGCTCGGTCCAACTCGAAATCCGTGTTGATAAAGCGTCTAGGAAATAACGATCATGGGTGATAAAAAGGACGGTTTTCTTAGAATTTTTCAAAAAGAGGGTCAGCCACTCGATGGTTGCAATGTCTAGATGGTTAGTAGGCTCGTCCAAAAGCAAGAGGTCATGGTTGCCAAGTAAAACTTGCGCCAACTGAACCCGTCTTCTTAGACCACCTGACAATTCTCCAACTGGAGTAGATAAATCCTGAATACCTAGCTTGCTAAGAACGGTCTTGACCTGACTCTCAATTTCCCAAGCCTGGAGAGAGTCCATCTCCGCCATGACCCGTTCCAAACGTGCCTGCTTGTCCTCACTATAGTTGAGCATGATCAATTCATACTCACGAATAAGCTGGATTTCCTTGAGGTCGCTGGATAGGACCGTATCCAAAACTGTCTTGCTATCATCAAAATCAGGATCTTGGGTCAAGTAACCAATCTGGTAATCATTCTTAGCTGAAAAAGGACTGACATCCCCATCAAAGCCAGAAACACCAGAAAGAACATCTAGAAGGGTAGTCTTACCCGTTCCATTGACACCAATCAGACCGATTCTGTCTAGGTCATGGATGATAAAGGAAATATCCTTAAAAACGGTCTTGTCACCAACGGATTTACTTAGTTTTTCAACGATAAAATCACTCATTTTTTCTCCCTTAGATAAGCATGGATGGCTTGTCGGTCATTTTGCAATTCTCCATCGACAATGGCATACTCAATCTCTGTTAAAATCTCTCCCAAGTCTGGCCCTGGCTGATAACCATATTCCTTGATCAAAATACCACCATTAATCTGAATTTCTTTCTTGTCATGAATGGTCAAACTCTGATAGGTTACTGTGACGGCTTGTGGGTTGACTTCTTTTCCTTGAGCCTGACGAAGATTTTCAGCCTGTAAAAGTAAGTCCAAGTCAAAGCGGTAACAATCGCGCTTGCTCAATTCTCCCTTTTCACGCAAGGTCAAAATAGTCAGTAAATCCTGAACTTGCTTAGCAAATTGACGTGAGGTCTTCCAAGCCTTCAAAAATGGCTGTGCATTTTCAATCTCCAAAGCCCACAGTAGAGCTGTCCAGGCTTGTTCAGAGGATTTAAAGGTGAAATCAGTCTCCAAATCAAACAGTCTATTGAGCTTGTCCTGGCTAGCTGCCATATCAGGGAGATAGTCATAAGCTTGACTCTCAATCATGGAAGCCAAGCCCCTTCTCCAAAATGGAGCCAGCAAGAGTTTATCAAACTCAACGAAGGTACGCTCTACAGAAATTTTCTCCAAAAGCGGCGTCAAGGTCTTCATAGCCTTAAATGTTTCTGGCTCAAGCTCAAAGCCAAGACTAGCCTGAAAACGGAAGCCACGCATAATCCGCAGAGCGTCTTCGTTGAAACGCTCACTTGCCACTCCAACCGCCCTCAAGACTTGGTTTTCCAAATCCTCTAAACCATGAAACAAGTCAATGATTTCCCCTGTCTCATCCAAAGCAAAGGCGTTGACTGTAAAATCACGGCGCTTAAGGTCTTCCTCTAGCGAACGCACAAAGGAAACCGCACTGGGTCTGCGATAGTCCACATAGACATCTTCAGTTCGAAAGGTGGTTACCTCATACTCCTCATCCCCATCTAAAACCAAGACAGTCCCATGTTCAATTCCGATATCGGCTGTTCGCGGAAAAATCTGCTTGGTCTCTTCTGGATAAGAAGACGTCGCAATATCCACATCATGGATGGGGCGATTGAGGAGGGCATCTCGAACAGAACCCCCAACAAAATAAGCTTCAAAACCTGCTTCTTTAATTTTTTCTAATACTGGTAAAGCCTTCTGAAATTCAGAAGGCATTTGCGTTAATCTCATAATAAGTGTTCTAATCCATAGACAAGCTCATGACGCTTGACAACTTCTTTAATTCCCAAATTCACCCCTGTCATGAAGGAGCTGCGATCATAGGAGTCATGACGGAGGGTCAATCCTTCTCCTTGATTGCCAAAGATGACTTCCTGATGAGCTACCAAGCCTGGCAAACGAACTGAGTGAATCCGCATGCCATCAAAGTCAGCACCACGGGCACCTGCAATCAATTCTTCCTCATCAGGCGCACCCTGCTGGATAGACTCTCGAACTTCGGCCATCAACTCAGCTGTTTTAATGGCTGTTCCACTCGGAGCATCCTTTTTCTTGTCATGATGGAGCTCAATAATCTCCACATTTGGGAAATATTTGGCAGCCTGCGTCGCAAATTGCATAAGCAAGACAGCACCCAAGGCAAAGTTAGGAGCAATCAAGCCACCCAAATCTTGTTCACGAGAAAATTCTTTTAGCTCTGCAATTTCTTCACTAGTGAAACCAGTCGTTCCAACTACTGGAGCAAAGCCATTTTCAAGAGCAAAGCGTGTATTTTCATAGGCAACAGCTGGTGTAGTAAAGTCTACCCAGACATCCGCTTTAAAGCCTGCTAAATCAGCCTTATCCTTGAAAACAGGAATTCCCTGCCATTCTGATTCAGACTCAAAAGGATCCAAAACTGCTACCAAGTCCAAGTCTGGATCATCCAAGACCATCTGACAAGCAGCTTGGCCCATCTTACCCTTAAAACCAGCAATAATTACTCGAATACTCATCTCTTCTCCTGTCTAAGATACAAAGCCTGTAAGAACACAAAGTGAAAATAGGAATTCTAATCCAGGGATGTCTACTCCTTGTAAGAACTATCTTTCTCACACAGGGTTCTAGGCGTGTTCAATTATCAAGATTCAAAGGACCTTAGTTGCCCATGAAAAATAGGGAATGGCGCTGACTTTCCACGAAAGGCAAGACAGGCATCTTTTTTCAAGAGGAAGCTAGTCCGTGTTCAATTGCTAAGATACAAATCCTTCTTGACTAGTCTTGAAGTGCTAACTAAATCACTGGAATATAACCCAGAGCAATACTTCCTGATCCTAGGTGTGTCCCAATGACACTACCAAATGTAGCAAGTGAAACATCCGTACCTACTCCAGATTCAAGTAAGTGCTGACGCAATTCTTCAGCCTTTTCAGGAGCATTTCCGTGAATGACAATGATACGGTATTGGCCTGAAGCTGTGGCTTCCTTGATAATCTCAATTAAACGCTTGGTTGCTTTCTTTTCAGTACGAACTTTTTCGTACACTTCAATCACACCTTGGTCGTTGAAATAAAGGATTGGCTTAATGCTTAGCAGATTGCCCAAAATCGCAGCTCCATTTGAAAGGCGTCCCCCTTTCACCAAGTGGTCCAAGTCATCCACCATGATGAAAGCAGATGTGTGACTAATTTGTATAGCTAACTTATCCTGAATGATGGCAAAATCATCGCCTTGATCTTTCCAGTTAAAGACATTTTCAACCATGATGCCCAGAGGAGCACTTGTAATCAAAGTGTCTGGGAAAGCAATGGTTAAGCCCTCATAATCATCGACCATGTACTGGATATTTTGGTAAAAACCTGAAATTCCAGAAGATAGAAAAAGCCCCAAAGCATGTGTATAACCTTGTTCTTTGAGCGAAGTTAAGATTTCATCTAACTTTGCAATACTTGGTTGACTGGTCTTAGGCAATTCAGAAGCCTGAGCCATTTTTGGTAAAATTCCTCAGCAGTCAGATTGATGCCTTCGACATACTCCTCACCATCAATATTGACAGGAATATCCAAGACAAACAAATCTTCTCTTTGCAAGGTCTCTGCACTGAGATAGGCAGAGGAATCTGTGATAACAGCTAATTTCATATTAGAACTCCAAATTGATTCCTGGTAAGTCTAATGCAATTTCAGTTACTTCGTAAGTCAAACGGTTGAGCATGTTCAAACATGGACGAGCCAAAGTTTCAACTTCTTCTTGATTAAGCTCACTTGGTTCATTGACAATACGACCTTCCACATGGTTAACTTGGGAAATCGTTCCACTGATAACAAATTTGTCAAAGACAATCATAAAACTTAAGACAACAATCAAAGAAGTCACTTGATTTTCTTGGTCATGTTGAATTAATTGGAAGTTCACATCTACCTTAGTTTCAGGAGCTCCATTTTCATTTTCCCATTCAAAATTACGCGCATCAAAATGATACTGACTAACAAATTCTTGTTCACGTTTAAGATTCATGTCTTTCTCCCTCGGCTACAATATTATAAGCTATTGTACCATAATTTTTTATTTTCATCTAGTTTTCTAGGATTTAGTCAATCCCGATTTCAGCTCGAACTACGTCTGCGATGGTATCAACATAGTAGTCAACTTCTTCTGTTGTAGGCGCTTCTGCCATAACACGCAAGAGGGGCTCTGTTCCACTTGGGCGAACAAGGATACGGCCATTCCCTGCCATTTCTTCTTCCATCTTCTCGATGATAGCCTTAATAGCTGGCACTTCCATAGCCTTTTCCTTCATGGCATTTTCCACTCGGATATTGACTAATTTTTGTGGATAGATGGTTACTTCTGCTGCCAAGTCTGACAAACTCTTACCAGTTTCCTTCATGATTTTAGTCAATTGAACGGCAGACAATTGACCATCACCTGTGGTATTGTAATCCATCAAGATGACGTGACCAGACTGTTCACCACCGAGGTTGTAGCCTGATTTTCTCATTTCTTCCACAACATAGCGGTCGCCAACTGCAGTGACTGCCTTGTTAATGCCTTCACGGTCCAAGGCCTTGTGGAAGCCAAGGTTGGACATAACTGTTGTCACGATTGTATTTTGAGCCAATTGTCCTTTTTCAGAAAGGTATTTACCGATGATGTACATAATCTTGTCACCATCGACGATGTCGCCATTTTCATCAACAGCAATCAAACGGTCACTGTCTCCGTCAAAGGCCAAACCAATAGCTGAGCCACTTTCTTTGACCACTTCTTGAAGGGTTTCTGGGTGGGTTGAACCAACATTAAGGTTGATGTTAAGACCATCTGGTGTTTCCCCGATAACAGTTAATTGAGCACCAAGGTCTGCAAAGATTTGACGGGCACTTGTAGAAGCTGCACCATTGGCTGTATCCAAGGCAACTTTCATTCCTTCAAGAGGAGTTCCAGTTGAAACAAGGTAGCCTTCATACTTACGCAAACCTTCTGGATAATCTACCAAGGTTCCCAAGCCTTCAGCACTTGGACGAGGAAGAGTATCTTCTGCAGCATCTAACAAGGCTTCAATTTCTGCTTCTTTTTCGTCATCTAGTTTGAAACCATCACCGCCAAAGAACTTAATTCCATTATCAAGGGCTGGGTTGTGGCTAGCAGAAATCATGACACCGGCACTTGCCCCTTCAGTTTTAACCAAGTAAGCTACTGCTGGTGTTGCAAGAACACCTAGTTTGTATACGTGAATACCAACCGAAAGAAGACCAGCTACCAAGGCTGATTCCAGCATTTCCCCAGAAATACGTGTATCACTTCCTACAAAAACTTTCGGTGCTTCCGTTTCATGTTGGCTAAGAACATAGCCTCCAAAACGACCTAGTTTGAAGGCCAATTCTGGCGTTAATTCTACGTTAGCTTCTCCACGGACTCCATCAGTCCCAAAATATTTACCCATTTTTATAAAATCCTTTTCCTATTGTTAATTCGTTTTTGAACTAGTTGCTTTCGTTGACGAAGATGTCTCCGATGAGCTGCTTGTTGTTGAATTTGATGTACTTGAACTTGGTGCTACTGGTTTTGTAGTCACCTTCATTGTTGTGTCGAACGGAGTTATAACTGCTGGTAAGACAACACCATTGCGATCAATTGCCTGCAAAGGTACTGAACCACTGTAATTACCTGTTATGCGTTCGCTGGTTGGTAAAAGTGCAATAATACGATCAATTTTAGATAGTGTTTCTTGGTCAGTTGTGACAGAAACCCGTTCATTTGACACGGTTACACTATCAATTTGTAGCTTGGAATCAATCTGGCTTTGGTCAACTTGTGGCACAACAATCATCCCATCTCGCTTAACCTTCTTCCCAACTTTCACTGTGATCTTTTGAGGCGTTGCCACAGCGGTCAATCCGCTTGGAAGATTTTCAATATTCAAGGGAACTTCAATCGTTCCAACACTGGCATCCGTCAAATCAGCAGTTACCTTAAACTTACGAGTGCTCTCCTGCATTTCGCTAGCCAAGGTCACACGATTGGCACCTGTCAGTACAACTGAAACTTCTGATGCAAATCCGCTAATGAAATACTGGTCATCATCATAGTGAATATCGATAGGAACGTTCGTTATCGTATTGGTGTAGGTTTCTGATTTGACCTGCCTTGTGGTATTGCTATTTTGAAAGTTGGTTGACGTTGCATAGATAAATAAGACACAAGCAAAAAAGAGAGATGAAATGATATATAGACTATTTTTTCTCATATTTCCAACCTCCTAGCAAACGGTCCTTGAAACTGACTTTTTCCTCAACAACTGGCAAAAGAATTGCTCGTAGCTCTGCTTCAAATTCTTCAATCGTCAAGTCATGCTTGAAAAACACCCATTATAGGTAATAGAAATACCACCTGTTTCCTCTGAGACGATGAAAGGTCAAGGCATCCGACACTTCTGATAAGCCGATAGCCGCCCGGTGTCTGGTCCCAAATTCCTTGGAAATCCCTGTACTTTCTGTCAGGGGCAGATAGGCAGAGGTTACTGCTATTCGATTTTCTCTGATAATCACAGCACCATCGTGTAGAGGTGTATTAGGGGATAAAAGATATTAATAAGGAGTTCAGCTGAAATATTTTGGCATCCAAAAGGAATCCCTGTCGCAATGTATTCTTGCAAAGGTCCGAACTCGTTGGATGGCAACCAGAGCACCAATCTTACGAGGACTCATATATTCAACCGACTTTGATAAAGGCACGAATCATTTGCTCCTCTGCACTAACTTGAGCAGTAGAAAAGAAATCTGTCGCCCTTCCCAAGCGTTCCAAACCAGTCCGAATCTCTGGAGAAAAGATAACAACAGCAGCAATAACCCCATAGGTGATAATCTGATTAATCAACCAAGAAATCGTTGTTAAACCAAGGATATTGGCCACAAAACCTGGGCTAATACAAAAGATCGAGCGACCCCCACGCACCAAAATCATAATCTTGGTGCCAGCTATCGCTTTTTGTAAAACGATATAAAATATAGGCCACAATCAAAATATCAAACACATTGATGGCGATACTCCAAGGACTAGAAAATAAAGCTAGTCCAATATTGCAGGTTGGATAATTGTTGAAAAGTTCATCTGCTGTCTCCTCTCTGTCCAAACACGTTCCTTTCTATTATATCACTTTTTCTGACATTTTTTTCCCTATCTTACTGCATTTTTGAATGAACCAAAAAAACAAAATTAGAGCAGCTTTATCATTTTTATTTCTCATAAATACCATAATTTCATTGTTTTTTAAAAGGTATTTTTACAATTTTTCCTCAAAATCTTTGATTAATTTAAAAAGCCTATAAAAAAATAGTGGATTTTTAGCAAGGTTAGAAATAAAAAGTATTCTAAACTTTATTTAATTAAATTGCAATCAAAAACTTTACAAACCATATTAGAATAGGTATAATTTACCATTAGCACTACTATTATAGACTGCTAAAAAACTTATAAATTTATTCTTTACAAAAGGATTAAAAACGATGAAAAACTATTCTCAGCATCCACCATCTTACTAGCTGCTACTGTTTTAGTGGCATGCTCTAGTAACAAATCTGCGGGCAGTAATAATAATGAAGAAGCTAAAACAGAGCAAAGCACTTCTACCTCTTCTATCGAGAAAACTAAACCAGATAACAGTCAATATAAAGAAGTGACTTCCTTACTCAAAGGTCGTTTAAATCCCGATAACACTGAAGCAGCTACTATTTCAATTGAAAATAATATCACGACACCAGATGATACTGAATCACATGATAATATCAAGATTTCGATAATTGGAGAAACTAAAAGAATCTTACAGCAAATCTTTAGAAGCTCTAATTACAAATTCTGCAACAAGAGATCAAAATAACGATATCGTGTTAGTTCGCATGAGTATCTCTGAGTTTGCAAAGAAATTACCCGATGACAAAACTACCATTACCATCGGGTATGAAAAATCTGATGGTCAATTCGAGATAATTGCAAAATCTTCAAAAGTTAAAGATTTTATCCCTATTGGTGAATTCCAATAATAGCCTTTAGATGAGCTAGCTATGCTCGAAAACTATCTTAATTAAAAAGAATTTGAATCATATTTTCTAATTTAATATAAAATATGATAAAATAAACTGACTAGAAAAACAAAGGAGAAACCATGTCTGAACTCTATGATATTACCATTGTAGGAGGTGGTCCTGTAGGGCTCTTTGCTGCCTTTTATGCCCACCTACGCCAAGCCAAGGTCCAAATCATCGACTCTCTTCCCCAACTAGGTGGACAACCTGCTATTCTCTATCCTGAAAAGGAAATCTTAGATGTCCCAGGTTTTTCAAATCTAACTGGTGAAGAATTGAGCAACCGTCTCATTGAGCAATTAAATGCTTTTGAGACTCCAATTCATCTCAATGAAACGGTTCTTGAGATTGAAAAACAAGAAAATGGCTTTGTCATTACAACTTCTAAAGGAAGTCACCTATCAAAAACTGTTATCATCGCAATGGGTGGCGGTGCCTTCAAACCACGTCCTTTGGAATTAGAAGGCGTTGAGGGCTATGAAAATATCCACTACCACGTTTCTAACATTCAGCAATACGCTGGTAAGAAAGTAACGATTCTTGGTGGAGGAGACTCGGCTGTGGATTGGGCTTTAGCTTTTGAAAAGATTACGCCAACCACTCTTGTCCATCGCAGAGATAATTTCCGCGCTCTTGAACATAGCGTACAAGCCCTGCAAGAATCATCTGTGACCATCAAGACACCGTTCGTTCCTAGCCAACTCCTTGGGGATGGAAAAACGCTTAACAAGCTGGAAATCACAAAAGTGAAATCTGATGAAACAGAAACCATTGACCTAGACCACCTCTTTGTCAACTATGGTTTCAAATCTTCTGTTGGTAACCTTAAAAATTGGGGGCTTGACCTTAATCGACACAAGATTATTGTCAATAGCAAGCAAGAATCAAGTAAAACTGGTATCTATGCTATCGGTGACTGCTGCTATTATGAAGGAAAGATTGATCTTATTGCGACAGGTTTAGGTGAAGCACCAACTGCTGTCAACAATGCCATCAACTACATAGACCCAGATCAAAAAGTTCAACCAAAACACTCTACAAGTTTTTTTAAAAAGAGACTGGGACAAAAAGATTTTTGATTTTAGGAATTCTTTATTATAAATTTCTAAAAATCGATAGATTAGACAAAAAAGCGAACAAGATAGAATTCTGAGTGTCAGATAACTCGTTTTGTTCGCTTTTTATATTTAAGGTTAGACTTTTATCCCAGACTCTTTTATAATTCATCAGCAATTTTGTTAATTTTTCTCAGTCTATGATTAACACCACTTTTAGTCAAGGGTTGGTTCAGGCTATCTGCCAACTGTTGGATAGAATAATCTGGATGCTGAATTCGCAAGCGAGCAATCTCCTGTAAATCTACTGGCAAATTTTCCAAACCAAGTCTGTCCTTAATTTTACCGATGTTGTTAATAGTCTTCATACTAGCTGAAACGGTACGAGCAATATTAGCTGTTTCAGCATTATTAGCACGATTCAAATCATTACGAGTCTCTCTTAAAATCTTAACACGTTCAAAATCATCACGCGCTTGCATAGCTCCAATGACTATTAAGAAATCCATTATATCTTCGGCACGTTGAAGATAGGTAACAGCTCCTTTCTTACGTTCAATAATCTTAGCATCCAGCAAAAATTGCTGCAGAAGAGAGGCAATCCCTTGCGCATGGTCCAGATAAACTGAACTAATTTCCAACTGGTACTTACCTGATTCAGGATCTCTGATACTTCCATTTGCTAAGAATGCACCACAAAGATAAGCACGGCCAGCTTCCTCATCTGATAAAATTTCATCATCAATTCCAGTCTCTAAGCCAAAGAAAGAATCAGCTAAGTGCAAATCACTTAGTAAATCTTGTACTTTTTCATCTGTGAATACTGTATAAACACGATTCTTACGAAGGTTACTCCTCTGGTGATGACGAATTTCAGACTTGATGCCATAAAAATAAAGAAAAGATTCATAAAGGTGACGAGCTAACTTGGCATTTTCTGTCACAACTGACAAGGTCAAACCTGATGTTGAAAGACCGATACTACCAGACATTTTTATAATAGCTGATAATTCATGACGACTCAGCTGATGCTGACCCAATATTTCTTCTTTTACTGCTACTGTGAAACTCATTTTCTCACCTGTATAATGCGCATCAATTCATCTACAATTAAATCTCCATCGTGGAAGGCGCCCCCATTTTCTAGACGAAGAAAATTAGATGAAATCACACGTGGTACTTGTTTACACAAGCCATCAAAATCATGTTCCACCTGCACCAAGTACTCGTCAAAACGATTAGAATTCATATATTCCTTGGGTACCTTATCGATATTGACCAAACAGTATCAATAAAAGGTCTGCCCAGATGACGATGCAATACTTCTACGTGGTCACTATCAGAAAAATGTTCCGTCTCCCCACGTTGGGTCATGATATTACATACATAAGCAATCTCAGCCTTGGTTTCAAGAAGAGCCTGGCCAATTTCCTCAATCACAATATTAGGTAAAATAGAAGTAAAGAGGGATCCAGGTCCTAAAACAATCATGTCACTTTCTAGAATAGTATTAACCACTCTACGACTAGCTTCTGGTTTTTCACCCTCTAGAGTATTTGTCACATAGACATAGTCAATCATGCCAGGATGATCCGCAATATGACTCTCTCCAGCAACTTCAGTCCCATCCTTAAAGACTGCATGAAGGGTCAAAGGATGGTCACTAGATGGGAAGATTTTTCCTGTTGTATGAAAAAATTTGCTCAGTAACTGCATAGCATTATAGGTCGAACCCTGCATTTCTGATAAGCCAGCAATAATCAAATTCCCTAAAGGATGACCTGCAAAAGCACCAGCATCTTCAGAAAAACGGTACTGAAAGACTTTCTCATAAAACTTAGGCATATCAGACATAGCGACTAAAACATTGCGGAGATCACCTGGTGGCGTTAACTGATGCATATTTTTACGGAGTTCCCCTGAAGATCCCCCATCATCTGCCACGGTTACAATTGCTGCGATATCCACATCTTTTTCCCGTAAGCTTTTTAAAATGACAGGAATTCCCGTTCCTCCACCAATCACTGTAATCTTTGGTTTTCTCATGAACGGTTTACCGTTTCCTTTCTTCTATCTTTGTCACGGTGACTTTCGTTTACCGGCCAATTCTTAGATAAATCATCCGTTAAGCGTTTGGCGAAGGCTACACTACGATGTTGTCCTCCAGTACAGCCCATGGCAATAGTCAAGACAGACTTGCCTTCCTTTTGATAAGAAGGCAAAATCGGCTCAATCAAGGCTAACAAATGCTTATAAAACTCCTCAGATTCAGCTTGATTCATGACATAATCATAGACTGCTTCATCTAATCCTGTCTGATTACGTAATGCTGTATGATAGTATGGATTAGGTAAAAAACGTACATCAAAGACCAAGTCTGCATCAATAGGAATTCCGTACTTAAAGCCAAAGGACATGACTTCTATACGGAAAGATTGACTCCGCTTTTGGTCTGAAAACTGCTCTGCAATAGTTTTCCGAAGTTCCCGTGGTGTTAGTTCTGTTGTATCTACCACATTTTGACTCATGTTCTTAAGTGGGGCCAAAAGTTCTCTCTCTAACTTGATCCCATCTAAAATTCTACCATCTGCAGCTAATGGATGACTCCGTCTCGTCTCCTTATAGCGAGCCACCAATTCCTTATCCGCAGCGTCCAAAAAGAGAATTTTAAAGTCTAAACCTTCCTTATTTTCTAAACCATCTAAGACTGTCTGGATTTCTGAAAAGAAGGAGCGGCTCCGCATGTCTACTACCAAAGCTAACTTATGATCATCATTCTTGGTCTCTACCAACTGTAAAAATTTAGGTAAGAGAGCTGGAGGCATATTATCAATGGTAAAATAACCTAAATCCTCAAACGATTGAATAGCTACAGTTTTACCTGCACCACTCATTCCCGTTACAATCACCAAATGAAGTTGTTTCTTTATCATTTTTCTCTCCTTATAGCAAAAGAAGTTTGGCAGAACCAAACTTCAACTCAACTAGCTTAGCCAATCTCTGCGATGACTTCGATTTCGACTTTTACATCACGAGGAAGACGAGCTACCTCCACAGCTGAACGAGCTGGAAATTCCTCTTTAAAGGCCGTTTGGTAAACCTCGTTAAAAGGAACGAAGTCGTTCATATCGCTCAAGAAGCAAGTTGTTTTGACAACATGGTCAAAGTCTGTTCCTGCTTCTGCCAAAATAGCACCGATGTTTTTTAAGACTTGCTCTGTCTGTTCTTGAATCGTTTCTCCAACGATTTCCCCAGTTTCAGGAGAGAGAGGAACTTGACCACTAGCAAACAAAAGGTTGCCAACGATTTTTCCTTGAACATATGGTCCGATAGCCTTTGGAGCTTTGTCTGTATGAATTGTTTTTACCATTTTCTTTTCCTCACAATTTTTCTAAGATTGCATCCCAAGCCTCATCCATCCCTGCCTTACTGACAGATGAAAAGAGGATGAAGTCGTCACTTGGATCAAAGTTTAATTTCTTTTTTATAGCTGATTCGTGCTTGTTCCATTTACCACGAGGAATCTTGTCCGCCTTGGTCGCAACGATGATAACCGGAATCTCATAATACTTGAGAAATTCGTACATCTGTACATCATCTGCTGACGGGTCATGACGCAGGTCCACTAGGCTGACTACCGCACGGAGATTTTCTCGAGTCGTTAGGTACTCCTCAATCATGCGCCCCCACTTTTCACGTTCCTTTTTAGAAACACGGGCATAGCCATAGCCAGGAACATCCACAAAACGCATCTTGTCGTCAATGTTAAAGAAGTTGAGAAGCTGAGTTTTCCCAGGTTTCCCTGACGTACGAGCCAGATTCTTACGGTTCAGCATGGTGTTGATAAAACTAGACTTGCCAACATTTGAACGCCCTGCTAGGGCAATCTCTGGCAATTCATCCTGCGGATAGTGGGACTTATTTGCCGCACTGAGTAAGATTTCAGCATTGAGTGTATTGATTTCCATAATCACCTCTAGGCTGTTTCTAGGATTGGTTTATCTGTTCCATCAACAGCTTCTTTGGTGATGCGAACCAATTTCACATTTTCCTGACTCGGTACTTCAAACATGACATCTAGCATTGTTTCTTCGATAATCGAGCGAAGACCACGCGCACCTGTCTTACGCTCAATAGCTTTATTAGCAATCTCTTGAAGCGCTTCGTCATCAAATTCCAATTCAACATCATCATAAGAAAGCAAGGTCTGGTATTGTTTGACCAAGGCATTCTTTGGTTCTTTCAAGATACGAACCAAATCATCCACAGTCAATTGTTCAAGTGCCGCAAAAACAGGCAAACGTCCAATCAACTCAGGAATAATCCCAAATTTTTGAATATCTTCAGCGATAATTTCTTGCATATAAGAGCTATTTTCATCGATAGCCTTATTATTTTGACCAAATCCGATAACCTTTTCACCTAGACGTTGTTTGACAATTTCTTCTATACCATCAAAGGCACCACCCACGATGAAGAGGATATTTTTAGTATCCACTTGAATCATCTCTTGTTGCGGATGTTTGCGTCCACCTTGAGGCGGTACGCTAGCAACAGTTCCCTCGATAATCTTGAGAAGGGCTTGTTGAACCCCTTCACCAGATACATCACGTGTGATGGATACATTCTCACTTTTCTTAGCTATCTTGTCAATCTCATCCACGTAGATAATACCGCGCTCTGCCCGTTCAATGTTAAAGTCAGCAGCCTGCAAGAGTTTGAGGAGAATGTTTTCCACATCCTCACCTACATAACCAGCCTCAGTAAGAGCTGTCGCATCCGCAATCGCAAAAGGTACATTCAAGCTCTTAGCCAAGGTCTGAGCAAGGAAAGTTTTCCCTGAACCAGTTGGGCCAATCATCAAGATGTTTGACTTCTGCAAATCCACATCTTCTGACTCTTCACGCGTATCGTGGAAATTGATGCGTTTGTAGTGGTTGTATACTGCTACTGCTAAAGCACGTTTGGCACGATCTTGACCGATTACATAGTGGTTCAAGATATGGAGGAGTTCGATTGGTTTTGGAACTTCAGACAAGTCTGCCAAGACTTCTTCCGCCAACTCCTCACGAATGATCTCCTGGGCTAACTCCACACATTCATTGCAGATAAAGGCGTTGTTGCCTGCGATTATTTTTTGTACTTCTTCTTGGCTCTTGCCACAAAATGAGCAATATACCATCATGTCATTTTTCCTATTTGTAGGCATGATTTCCTTCCGTTCTATTCTATCGTTCTATCTAAAATAAGGTCATGTAAAAAGCATGGACACTATTAACTAGATTTGTAAAAGCGTTCAACCAAAGTAGGACAGAAAGTCCATAACGCTTTTTACGAAAAGCCTGTGCGCCTGCTAGGACACATACCAAACACAACAAGGCTGTAAAAAAACCAAATATACTCCGTTCCATTAGACTTCCTTTCTCATACGGTATTGGATGGTAAAATCATAAGGATTGTTCTCATCTTTAGTATAAAATTTACTTGAGACTGGCTCAAAAACAGACAAGTCAAAAGCCTCAGGGAAATAAGTATCTCCTTCAACCCTAGCATGAATCTGAGTTAAAATTACTTCATCTAGATAAGGTTCAAAAGCCTGAAAAATCTGCTTTCCACCGATAATATAAAGATTTTTATCTTGATCCTTATACCAATCTAAGACAGACTCTACATCATAAAAACTACGGACTCCATCTATCTTTTCATCTGAATTACGAGTCAAAATTAAGGTCTCTCTTTTTGGAAGCAAGCGACGTCCCATTCCATCAAAGGTAACTCTTCCCATTAAGATAGCATGATTGATAGTTGTTTCTTTAAAGTGCTGTAATTCTGCTGGTAAATACCAAGGCAAACGATTGTCTTTACCAATGACACCATCTTCATCTTGGGCCCAAATAGCTACGATTTTCTTAGTCATGCTTCCATCCTTTTTACTGATACTACTATTTTATCAAAAAACTAAAAAAAAGACTGGTTTGGAATAGCTTACAGAATAGAAAAAAATCCGTAAGAGACATCCTACAGATTTTTATATGATTATTCTATTTCTTACAAACCAGGTGCTTGTCCAAGTTCTGCCGCAAGCATCCAAACTGTTTTCTCAAGTTCAGCCTTAGCACCAACAAAGATATCGTTTGTAACATCATCGCCTTCTTCGTCAGTCACATCCAAAGCTTTTTGGAAAAGAGTGATGAGGTAGCGATAAATAGCTAGAACACGTTCCAAGCTTTCTTCAACATTACGGTATTCACCAGCTTCTTCTTCAATTTCACTGTGTTCAAGGAATTCTGTCAAAGTTGAAAATGGACTACCACCGAGTGTAATCAAACGTTCGCTAATTTCATCCAAGTAACCATCAAGAGCATCCATGTACTCATCCATTTTTGGATGCCATACAAGGAAACCACGACCACGCATGTACCAGTGCACTTGGTGCAATGCCACATGGGCTACATACAAATCAGCAACAGCTTGGTTCAATACTTCCTTCGTTTTTGCCAATGCTACTGGCGCTGCTTTTGTCAATGATGTTACGTCTTTTACTGCTTCTTTTTTCAATTCTACCATTTTATTTTACCTCGTTTATTATTTTTTGTAACCACTTCTTAATGATTACTACCTTAGTATACTACTAAGGAAAACAAATAGCAAGCCAAATAACTCACATGAGAAAAGTTGCAATAGACTGATAATTTAAAGATTTATTAGAGAAAAATAATTGTTTAGTAAAGCCCTTTCAATTCTAACTTACTAAAAAAATAGTAACAATTCCAGTTCCTAAAATGAAATGATGAAAAAGTAGAAAAAGTTCTATAGTGGATTGAAATAGGATATGAACAAATCGATTAGGAAAAGTTAAATTAATTTCTAGAAATATTTTTAACAGTTATAGCGTACTATTCTAGCTTCAATCTACTATATATCAGATTAGAGATACGTTTTTAAAACCACAAATGACATTAATAAAAAGAAAAAGAGTATACGAGTTTTCTCATATACTCCTTTATCAAATATAGGTTTTAATACCAAACGCTGACGTCCACATTTCCTCGAATACCTGTTATTGATTCAGTAGATGTATATTGCCAACCTTTTGGTCCAGAATAATATGGATTTGTCCAATCAAGTCCATCTGTATAGGCTGCGACCCAATTGACATGTCGTAAAATATCAGGATGATTTAAACGTGTTTGTAATAGACTACGGTAACTATAAACTTTCACATTTTGATAGCCCGCTTGTCTCATTTTTGCCATATACTTATTGATAATCTTAACCCAGGTTCCAGTATCAGTTGGTGCTTTTTTGGTTTTATTATTGTACTCCCAGTTTTCAACGTCATAATAGATAGGGTAAGACAAATTCATATTGTATTTTTTCAACAGTGCAATAGTTTGTTTGGCATCATTTTCGGCATCTGTCTCATCTTCAGCATAGGTATAAAGATAGACACCGTAAGGTATTCCTAATCTAGTCAACTCTTTGACATTACGAGCCAATTCCTTATCCTCGGCACCACTATATCCCAATCGAAGGATAACTCCGTCTACACCATTTTCATCAATTACTTTTTTCCAATCAGAGATATGACCATTGTGTTCACTGATGTCAATTACTTTTTTCGCTTGATCAGTTCCGATTTGTTCTTCTCGTCCATTAAAGAAATAGCGACTACCATTTTTATTAACCCAACCAGAATTCACGGCCTGCTTTTCTTTTAACTCACCTGAATCTGAAAAAATATAGCGGACACCATCTATAACCAGTGCACCAGTCGCCATGGCACCACTACTTGTCAAATAGTAGTTGCCTTGCCACTCATTTTGAGCCATATAGCCCCATTTCTTAAGGTAGTACCATTTCCCATCAACTTTTTGCCATTCTTGATTGGCATAAGAACCATCGGATTTTAAATAAAACCAGCTTTGATATGTATTATCATAAACCCATTCATTCTTAGCCAGGTATCCACCCGATTTTAAGTAGTAGTTACCTTGCCATTCATTACGAGCATAGCGTCCATCGGATTTTAAATAAAACCAACTCTGGTAAGTTTTATCATAAATCCATTCATTCTTGGCCATCAAACCATCGGATTTTAGATAATAGTTACCTTGCCACTCATTACGAGTAATTTTACCATCAGATTTTAAATAAAACCAACTCTGATTAGTTTTATCATAAACCCACTCATTCTTGGCCATGTAACCGCCCGATTTTAGGTAGTAGCCATCCTGCAACTCATTCTGAGCATAGCGTCCATCAGACTTTAAATAAAACCAACTTTGATAAGCTTTATCATAAATCCATTCATTCTTGGCCAGGTATCCACCTGATTTTTAAGTAATAGTTACCCTTCCATTCATTACGGGCATAAGTCCCATCGGATTTTAAATAAAACCAACTCTGGTAAGTTTTATCATAAATCCATTCATTCTTAGCCATCGAACCATCATTTTTAATATAATAGTCACCTTCCCAATGTGCTATTTTCTGGGTAGTTTTTTCTTCGGCTTTTTTATTTACACTAGCTTCATTTGTTTCATTAGATTGCTCTTTATTTACATTCTTCTGATTAGTAGAAACTTCTTCTTTTTTATCTTCTTGATCTTTTTTCGTGGTGACTGTTTCTTTCTCTTCTACCTTCCGTGAAGAAGAACGAATAGTGGTCTCGTCGGAAGATATTGTTGTTTCAGTTTCATTTGCAGCTACCTTATTAACTACTAATCCTAGTACGGCGACACTTACTAGACCAAGTTTCCCAATTTTTGTATTTAACATTTGATCTCCTATAAAAAATGGAACTGACATTTTAAATGTCGTTCCATCTATCATTTGCTTAAAATTATTTTACAAAATTAAGCAAAGCCAAGAAGCTTTCTGCTTCAAGTGATGCACCACCCACAAGGGCGCCGTCAACATCTGGACAAGCCATGTATGAAGCAACGTTCTCAGGTTTAACAGAACCACCATATTGAACGCGAACTTTGTCAGCAACTTCTTGGCCAAAGTCAGTAGCTACTACGTCACGAACAACTTTACACATTTTTTGTGCATCATCTTGTGAAGCTGATTTACCAGTACCGATAGCCCAAATTGGCTCATAAGCGATAACTGAAGCTGCAACTTGTTCAGCTGTTAATCCAGCTAAAGCAGCAGATACTTGAGCACCTACGAATTCAGCAGCCTTCCCTGCTTCGTAAGTTTCAAGTGATTCACCACAACAGATGATAGGAAGCATACCATTTGCAAAGATTGCTTTTGCTTTTTTGTTGATATCTTCATCAGTTTCATGGAAGTAATCACGACGTTCTGAGTGACCGATTACTACATAGTCAGTATCGATTTCTTTCAAAACTTGTGGGCTAGTTTCACCAGTGAAAGCACCTACATTTTCAAAGTAGCAGTTTTGAGCAGCAATTTTAAGGTTAGAACCTTTAGCAGCAGCAAGAACTGTTGTTAAATCAAGAGCTGGGACTGCGATACCTGCTTCAACAAGTTCTGATGAAGGAAGTTTTGATGCAACAGCTTCAACAAATGCTTTTGCTTCTTCTGGATTTTTGTTCATTTTCCAGTTACCGGCGATAAATGGTTTACGTGACATTTCACATACCTCTTTTTAATATTTATTTTCTACTTATTTTATCACAATTATACACAGCTTGCAAATCTTACTCGGATTCAAAACCTAATCCTTCCAAAGATCCATAGCACTTCTGAAGTCAGCAGATACTTGCGTCTGCTGAGTGTGACTTGCTACTCTTTCTACTCGCTTAGCTTCTACCTGAGCTACACTTCTAATGCCCTCATGCCGCCAGTTTCGGAGAATCGCCTGAATGTATTTCCAATTAGCTTTACCATTTAAAATAGCTTCACGAAGGGCTTCTTTGATAACATCTGGATTGACTCCATCTTCTTTTACAGTTTTGGTCAAATCTTCGATTTCAAAAGGTGTTAATAAGCGTCCTAATTCCTGTTGGAAGATTTCTACTAAATCCTTGAGTTGGTTTTGAGAGCTTAACTGTTCAGAATGAGAGTGACTAGTACCTAACAATTCATCCAAGCATTCCAAGGCAGGGCTAGCATCAAATATTAATTCAATTTCACCATTTAACTCGATGGTGCGATACTGGAGTAGGCCACTTTCAGTCAGATTAGAAATACTCTGATTGACATCTGCCAATTCTTTTCCTATAGTTTCCGCAATTTGACTTGGAGACAATTCCTCCACAGCGGATGTATTTACTAAATAAAAAAATTGCCAAACCAGAAAATCATCACTGGAAGGAAAGAGTTCCTTAAAATGCAAGAGCAGGGCATTCGGCAAAACCAAGTTCCCTGATTTAAAAGCGTCTAAATATGTCATAATTCCTCTTATAAATAGCCAAAGGCAGATGCATCACCTTCGATTTTTTCCCAATCAAAGGGTGTTTCTTGATAGACAGCATAGTTGACCCAATTACTGAAAAAGAGAGCTGCAGATGAAGACCAACAAAGACAGGGTATTTGATTGATATCGTCATTCTTAAAGTAATTTTCGGGAATGTGGGGATTTAAACCAGCCTCATAATCACGGAAATACTCTTTTGCTAGGGTATCGCGATCATACTCTAAGTGCCCAAAACTATAAATCTCACGCAAATCACGACTTGCCAAGATAGACACACCAACTTGTGAGCCTTCTGATAGAATCTCCAGATTTGTTTTATTCAAAATCTCTTCTTTAGAAATCTCTGTATTTCTAGAATGTGGAGCCACATAACTATCATCAAAACCTCTAAAAAGGAGATGTCCTTCTATCAAAGTATCTTGCGGATAAATTCCAGATAGCTTACTATCCATCTGATATTTTTCTACTCCATAACGAAGATACAGACCTGCTTGAGCTCCCCAGCAAATATGAAGGGTAGAATATACATGGTTTTTCGACCACTCAATCACTTGACTAAACTCTTCCCAATAATCCACTTCTTCAAAAGGAAGATGTTCAACTGGTGCTCCTGTAATAATCATTCCATCAAAAAAGTCATCCTTTACTTCTTTAAAGGTCTTATAGAAAGTTTCCATATGCTCTGCACGAGTCGTCTTGGAACGGTGGCTCTCCATATAAAGAAAGTCAATATCTAACTGCAAGGGGGTATTAGCCAAATGCCGTAACAACTGGGTCTCTGTTACTACTTTTTTAGGCATGAGGTTCAATATCAAAATCTTCAAGGGACGAATATCTTGATGAGCAGCCCGCTGGTCATCCATTACAAAGATATTTTCTGTCCGTAAAATCTCAACAGCTGGTAGTTTTTTATCAATTCGAATGGGCATAACTTTCTCCTAACTGTATACTTTCAGGAATCATCTTAGTTGTTTAAAGACAAACTCTAAACACCTCTTTCCTTTATTATACTGTAAGAAGATATAGTTTTCAATTATAGTTTTTCTCTAACTAGCTATAGTCTATTTTTATATCCTAATGTAGAGAAAACAGCCCTAGGGACTGTTTTTCATTAATAATGCATCAGAACTTTGTAATCGTAGTCACCGATTTTTTCACGGCCATTCAATTCATCCAATTCAACAAGGAAGGCACAACCTGCTACAACACCACCAAGTTTTTCAATCATCTCGATGGTTGCCTTAACAGTTCCACCTGTTGCCAAGAGGTCATCTACGATAAGAACACGTTGACCTGGCTTGATGGCATCCGCGTGCATAGTCAAGGTATCAACACCGTACTCTTTTTCATAGTCAGCAGAAATAACTTCGCGTGGCAATTTACCTGGTTTACGAACAGGTGCAAAACCAATTCCCAACTCAAAGGCAACTGGACAGCCCACGATAAAACCACGAGCCTCAGGTCCCACGACCATGTCGATTTTCTTGTCAGTAGCATACTGAACGATTTCACGAACAGCGTAGCTATAAGCATTTCCATCAGCCATCAAAGGACTGATATCACGGAAGGTAATGCCTTCCTTTGGATAATTTTCAATTGTTGCAATGTAATCTTTTAAATTCATCTTTTTCTTTCTTTCAAAGTTTTTACTCTCTATTATAGCATATTTTTTAAGAAAGAAAAAAGGAAAAGTTAACTTCAATAATTATCTAACGATTTGACGATTTATAACTAGCCATAGCAATAAAGCCCAATTTCTTTTTATTCTTATCAAACATTTTATACATCGTTAAAAACTGCTTTCTATTCTCCTTTTTACAAGCATTTACACAAATTTTCAAAGTTCCTAGCCAACCTTCGTCATAAATCATACCTGATAATTTCATTAATGTCATTTCACCAGTCAATACTTTCACATCACGATAACCTGATTCTATCATCACCTGTTCCCAACCATCTTGAGTTAAAGGACCTACATTTACATGAATTGCTTGTGACAATTCCTGTCTGACAGACTCTTTAGCTTCCTTAAGAAGCACATCATGTGTCAAGAGAAGACCTCCAGGTTTTAAAACCCTTAGATACTCCATTACACATTTTTTCTTAGCTTGATCGGCTTGCATAGTCAGCATAGCTTCATTTATAACAATATCAAAACTAGCATCTTCATAAGGAAGTTTCATTGCATTAGCTCTTTCAAAACCTGATTAAATGACCAACACCTGCCGTTTCAGCAGATTTTTTAGCCACTTCTAAAGCTTGTCCATCCATATCAACAGCAGTTATCTTACAACCAAAACGCTGTGCCAACTCAATTGCTGTAGTTCCCCTATTACACGCAACCTCTAGTATTCTCTTTTCTTTTGAAAATCCTCCTTCCGCAATTAACCAATCTGTGGCACGTTTTCCACCTGGACGTAAGCGTTTTTTCCCCAGTTTTGCTAAAAACTTATGACCTGCTTCTGACATTTGAACACCTCTTTTTTTTCTTCATTATAACATAAAATGATATTATCTGACAATTCTAATCTATTATTTGATAAACTAGAGTCAAAAGCATATAGTCTGCCATGACTATATCATAAATCTATTAATTCCCTCTATAGTTCGAATTCAATTGCTCCCATCATTTACACGAATGGATTACGACTACCTATTTTGACTTTAGAGTTTCTGGTAGCCTCATCCGCTATATACGCCTTACTATCATGTTCCTATTCGTAGAGCCACAATTTCGCTATCCCTTCCTCTGACGATTCTTATTTCAACGTCATACTTAGGAATCTTACCGGTAGCGGACGCCCACAGAGGACTTGCCCCTCAGATGTACGATATGCCCGTCGTACACTAAAAAATCAAAGACCCTGCCACTAACGTAAAGATGGGCACAATCTTTGATTAATTTCTTAATAATTGTATACTCATTTGGTAGCGACTTATTCAATGCTACTATTATATAGAAGATAGGAATACTCATCGTCATACTAAAACTACTAACACATCTTGCTCCTAAATCTTTATGTTTATAAAAACAATTGATTTATTAAAGAATAAAACTAAGAACCTTGAAAACAATTTCATTTACTAACTTACAATTCCGTACGATTTTCTATAGCTCGTAGTAAAGTAACTTCATCTGTATACTCTATATCAGCCCCTACAGCTAGGCCTCGTGCCAGGCGCGTAACCTTGATCCCAGCTGGCTTGAGCAAGCGTGAAAGATACATAGAAGTCGCTTCCCCATCTGCTGTGGCATTGGTTGCTACGATTACCTCTGAAACTTCACTATCCATAAGACGAGTCATGAGACTCTTGAGATTGATATCATCTGGACTAATGCCATTCATGGGAGAAATGAGACCATGTAAGACATGATAGAGTCCATGATATTCTTGGATGTTCTCCATGGCTGCCACATCACGACTATCCTCTAGCACCAAAATCGTTGTCTGGTCACGAGTCGGATCGGTACAAATGGAGCAAGGATCATCATCTGTCAAACGTCCACAAATGGAACAGTAGGTCAATTCTCTCTTAGCAGAAAGGAGATTTTTTGCAAATTCATTGACATCGTCATCAGACATTCCAATAGTATAGAAAGGCCAGACGAGTAGCTGTCTTAATCCCGATACCCAGTAGTTTGGAATAACTGTCAATCAACTTAGCAATAGGTGTTGGATAAAGCATAGATTCCTTTCTAATTCATTGGATGGTGTTGGTTATATAGATTGATAATATCGCGCGCAATGGAAGGTCCGACACCATTTTTGTTAAGATTGGTATTATGAGGAAAGACTACTGCAACAGCGATTTGAGGATTTATCTGATGGGAGCATAGGCCACGGCATTGGTATTATTAGCTTCTTGACCACCCAGCTACATAGCTTTCAGCTGTACCTGTTTTTTTACCACTAATGGATACCAGTGCGCCATTTGAAAAGGCACGTCCGGTTGTCAAAAGGGGCACTAGTTCCATGCGATACTTGATAAAAAGCCTTGTTGCAAGATTGCCATATCAGATTCAGAAATATTGACCTTGTTCATCTCTGTCGGTTGCAGTTGCTGAATCAAGTCACCCAGTCCTCCCTTATCATTATTTCCATAAATGCCTTCAACAATACGAGGAGCCACACGAACACCATTGTTGCAATAGTTGCTACATACTGAGCCAACTGCATGGGCGTATAGTTATCAAACTGACCCAAATGCATTGGTAATGTAATTAGCAAAAGCTATACTCTTTTGGGATACAAAACCAGTAGATTCATCTGGTAGGTCAATTCCCTGTCGCAGCCCCCAAGACCATATTCGCCAAAGGTCGCACGAAGTTTTCCCCATAGCTGTTTCTAAATTGCTAGTTCCAAACAAACATATTTGGGTTGATAGGTCTGACCCATAATTCCCAAAAGCCGTTTGAACCATGTAAGTATTGGATGAATACTCCAAAGGCTTCCACAGCTGTAATAGGAAAAGATCCATATGCCAATGTATACCAAGAATTAAATTGGAGCTGAACCTTGGAAGACAATCGGTTGGTCTGTCAAGGTCTGATTCCCTGATAAGACTCCATTCTCCCAACCAGAACTGATAGTTGCAGCCTTGACAACCGAACCTGGGACAAAGACATTGGTTACCGTTCCCAAGGAATCAGGAGTCAACTCTCCCGTTTTCAGGTCATGTTTGAGTCCTGACATAGACAAAACAGCACCTGTTTTGGGGTTAAGGGCGACTGCATACACACCCTCAGAATACTTGGCTCCACCATTTCCTAGCTCGGAATTGAAATAACTTTTCAGCAAAGCATCCACGCTATCTTGGAAGGCCAAATCAATGGTCAGTTTGATATTGTTTCCCTTACTACCTTCCTCAATTGTATCGACACTTTCCATGTTGCCGTACTTGTCTAGATGGATTTCTTTTACCGAGCGTTTACCTTGTAAGGTCTCTTCATATTGCTTTTCCAAATAGGAGGTTCCAACACGGTCATTTAGAGAATAGCCTTTTTTAAGATAGGCTTCTGCTTCTTCCGCTGGGAGACCAGCTTTTTCACTGGATACACTCCCTACTATAGAAGAAAGGAAGTTTCCAAAATCTTTCGATCCCAAGAAGTAGAAATACTAATGCCAGGTAAATCTCCTTTAGAAAGCCGAAGCAATAAGAGCACCTGAGTATCTGTCAGAGGATCTGTCGCAATGGTCCCTGTCGCAAAGTTTCCAACAGCATTTAACTGACTAAAAAGATAGATTTCTTTCTTTTCATCCTCTGTATAGTTTAGTTGACTTGTTGGGACACTATCGACCGCATTGTTATACAGTTCTGATTCGGATAGGCGATTGCCATCTGAATCCAAGCGTTTCTCACTTGGGAGAGCTTTCCACTGCTTTTTTATAGATCTCAGGATCAGCTAAATAGTAATCTGCCAACTGGCGTTCTGTCAATGTTGGAGAACTGATACTCCCACATATCCCAAGTAACTGACTAGCGATTTCTTTTTAAATCTTTAGCCGTCATTTTTATTACTACGCGTAAAGGAAACAACCTGCTTTAAAGTATTTTTCTACCAAAGGTTTTCCACTAGCATCATAAATTTCCCCACGAGGCAGAACTGGTTGTGACCTTTGGTCTGACTAGCTGAGGCTAGCTTTTTTTCTCATAAAAATCCTTGTTCAAAACCTGCATATACAAAGCAGGCGACCAATAATGGTCATAAAGAGCAAAAATGACAATTGAAAAACAATAAATTAAGCCGAATCGGAATCGAATGGCTGTCAAATTTTTCTCATACAAATCAGTCTCATTTCTAATTTAAAAATCTTACTCTTCATTGTACCATAATTTGAGAAGAAAATTATGGAAAAAGAAAGAAGCTTTTTTTAAAAGAGTAGTACTTTTTATTTAATTATCATATGTTATATGGTATAATGATATAAACAATAGAAATATGTCTTACTTTCTAATATAATTACATATATAAAGGACCCTACCTATGGATACAAATCAGATATTGCAAACCCATTATTGATTCGCACTTTTGAAGAAATGACAGACTTTAGAGCAAGAAATTGCTCGTTATTTCTTACTAGTCGAAACTATTTACAGATGATTTATCTTCTCAACAAGTCACCCAAAAATTGCACGTTTCCCAAGCCGCACTCACCCGTTTTTCAAAAAAATGTGGTTTTACAGGCTATAGAGAATTTGTCTTTCAATACCAACAGCAAGCAGAAAAAGAAAATAGTCATTTCTACAAAACATAGTCCCTCTTACCAAAACGTGTTCTCAGAAGCTATAGCAATATGCGGGAACAAACACAGGATTTAATTAATGAAAATCAAACTCGAACGAGTTGCCCACTTAATTGAAGATGCGGAACGTGTTTATTTTTTTGGAACAGGTAGCTCGGGACTTGTAGCTCGAGAAATGAAACTACGTTTTATGCGTCTGGGTGTGGTCTGCGAGGCTACTGACAGACCAAGATGGCTTTGCTTGGACAACTAGTATTATGGATGACAAATTGTCTGGTCCTGGGTTTTTCACTTTCTGGCATCAACTCTTACCTATCTTTAGACAGTTTGTTAGATGCTAAAGAAATGGGGAGCAAAAACAGTACTCTTTTCACTAGTGTTCCAAATAAAGATAGTCAGCTGTATACAGAGACAGTACTTGTTGCCAGTCACAGCCAATCATCCTATATTCAACGTATCTCCGCTCAACTTCCATGCTTTTTTTTCATCGATTTGATTTATGCCTACTTTTTAGAAATCAATCGAGAAAGCAAGGAGAAAATATTTAACAGCTATTGGGAAAATAAAAAACTCAATGGCTATCGTAGACAAAAACGCGATAAGAAAATCCTAGTTTGGCTAAGCCAAACTAGGATTGTTTTATCTTGAAATGATAGTATGCACCGAGCATACCCTGCTGTATTTTTGATGATGAGCAAATTCTAATCGTCGTCTTATCAGCCAGACTTGGTACCAAAGCTTCTTTCAAAGGCTGTGCGAATTTTTAGGGTTTGAGGATAGCCTCTTGTCCCATGATACCACCACCTAGAATGACCACTTCTGGATTGGCAACATAGCAAATATTAGCTAGACCTTTCCCAAGGTAATCAACCATACGGTCGATACCATCCATGCAGAGTTTGTTGCCTTCCGTAGCTTCTTTAAAGATTCTACGACCATTCCACTGTTCGACTGCATCACCATGTGCTTCAGCTACATACTGAACCAAAGCTGTGGTAGAGGCTAAGATCTTGAAAAGCTCCATCCTGCATGTGCATATAACCAACTTCACAGGCCGAGTGCTAAAACCATGGAAGACTTTTACCATCCATAATCAAGCAACCACCAATACCTGTTCCAATGGTTAAAGCAAAGTGTCACACTCGCTCCCTTGCCTGAACCAGATACTGCTTCAGCAAGAGCCTGCACAGTTAACGTCATTTTCAATTTCACAAGGGAATATCAAAGCTAGTCTCGATTTCCTTCTTGAACTGCGTACCTGCATAGTTAGGGAATCTGAGGACCCAGCATAGAAAATTTCACCCTTGTCAGGATCTACCATTCCCTGCCGAAGAAATGGCAACACCTGCTACAGGGTCCTTTTTTTCTAAATAACTAGCTACAATCTGTTTGGTCTTTTTGTAAAATATGGGGGCCCACCCTTATGATGCCTCTGTTGGCATTTCATGCGATTCAACCAGTTGCCCTCTTGGTCAATCAAACCATACTTTGATGTTGGTTCCACCGATATCAATTGCAACGTAGTTGTCATAAATACCTCCTTATGAATTAGAGGAAGCGCTCCTTAGTTTCACGAATCAAGGCTGCAGCTGCTTCTACAACTGGACGATCTTCTTCAGTCACTGGTGTCAATGGTGAACGAACAGATCCAATATTAAGTCCTTCATTGATCTTCAAGACTTCCTTAATCACACCGTACATATTTCCATGTGCAGCAGTTAATTTGCCAATGATTGCGTTGATTGCATACTGCAATTCACGCGCTGTTTCCAAATCTTTGTCAGCAATCAACTGGTTGAGTTTCAAGAAGAGTTCTGGCATAGCACCGTAAGTACCACCGATACCAGCCTTAGCACCCATGAGGCGTCCTCCTAGGAACTGCTCATCTGGACCATTAAAGACGATATGGTCTTCTCCACCAAGGCTCACAAAGGTTTGAATGTCTTGAACTGGCATAGAAGAGTTCTTCACACCAATAACACGAGGATTCTTCAACATTTCAGTATAAAGACTTGGAGTCAAAGCAACCCCTGCCAATTGAGGAATATTGTAAATCACGTAGTCTGTGTTTGGAGCTGCAGAACTGATATCATTCCAGTATTTAGCAACTGAGTATTCTGGCAAGCGGAAGTAAATTGGTGGAATCGTTGCAATGGCATCTACACCCAAGCTTTCTGCATGGCGAGCAAGTTCCATACTATCTTTGGTATTGTTGCAAGCAACGTGAGCAATAATGGTCAATTTACCTTTGGCAACTGCCATGACTTCTTCCAAAATTAACTTGCGGTCTTCAACACTTTGGTAGATACATTCACCAGAAGAACCATTGACATAGAGACCTTGAACACCTTTATCAATGAAGTATTGAACCAAGGCACGTGTACGTTCTGGACTTACTTCTCCTTGTTCATCATAACATGCGTAGAAGGCTGGAATGACACCTTCGTATTTTTTCAAATCTGACATAGATTTTCTCCTATTATTTTTATTTTCTGCTAAAGCAGATTCTTTCTTTACTTCTTTAGTATACACTTTACCGAAAAGGCTTTCAATATCTTGTAGACACTTAGATTTTAGTTTCTTGCTTATAGAATAGCGTTTGAAGCGTTTGAAAGTAGTTTCAGAAATAATTGCAACCCTTACTCATACTTAGCAAATAGCTTTTCCATCACTCCTACTTGTAAAAAAGCAAGAAGTCCAAAACCAAAGAGAATAAAAGCTGATCCTCCCAATAGAAGGGTAAAGGCTGATAGATATAGAATCATCAAAATCAAAAAGATAATTGCGATCATCAAGATAAACCAAGGGAGCATTAAAACTAGCCAACATCAATCCCTTTTTGAAGAACTTCTTTCCAAGATAGGTCATAACGTGCCGCGATAGGGTAACTAGCCAACATCACAATGGTAAGGAAAAATCAGAATACCTAAACAAATAGCTTTCAGCAATTGGAAGGGCAGAGCTGTTTGACCCCAAAAAAGATAAAGATCTGAAAGGGTAAGAAACACAATTCCTAACTCCATTAAACCCAGCTGAAGACCTAATTTCAGATTTTGCCTAAAAACTCTTAGATAGGTTCTAAAAACTGGAACACGTCTACTTTGCTTGACTTCAAACATCGTCTGATAGAGGCTAATTTTAGCCACCCCAATCGTTACGATTGGTAAACAAGTTACTACAAAGAGAAGATTGACTGTTACAATATCTAAAACCTTCTCACTAATTCGCATTAGAAAATTATCTGTATCAAATGCAGCCTTGATGAGACTTCTTCCTTTTTGTGACATGTTTGCTCCTCCATCATTTTTCTTTGTAAACTGTTTTCTTTTTTGTCAGTAAAGCTTTCATAAGTCCCTACCATGAACAAATCTATTTTTTTCTTTTTTTCTTTTTGGACTTTTTTCTATTTTTATCTATGGACATATAATCTATATATATCCCGGACAGCGAAGCAATTAAAATAGTACTCCAAGTATGCTCATTAAATCCATCTAGCCCTCCACGGATTATCATTGCAAGCACTGTCCAAGCTAACATATTCAATAAAAAAAATAAAAGTACCTTCATTCTCATATTTTAAAAGTTTAGACGATCATTGTTAGGGATTTTATCATGTGCATCAGCTACATTCACAGCTATTCGTAAAATCCATCCAGAAATCTTGGTCAATAATCCTACTCTTGCTGCCGTAGACATAGAGACTCTGTTAAGCTTCACTCCTGCCATACCTATAGCATTTCTGAATAAACATACTGACAATAAGATCTCATTTCTCTACCTCACAAAGATAAATATCATAGTAGAGTATTATCAAAACCTCACAGAAAAGCAGTTCATATTATTTCTAATCAATTAAAATTTTAAACAAATACTTGCGAACTTGATCTTCCATACCTGCATAACCATTTGGTTGATGTGGCTCACCTGGGAAGAAAATCGCAAAATTGTGATAACCCAACAAGAGTGGGTAATGTTCATGACAATGGACAAAACCAATATCACTTGCTTTCGTCAAATGCTACTGCTTCATCTTTGATACGTGAACCGTAGCTAGAATATTCATGCCCTTCTACCAACAAATGCAAGTCTGCATAGTTCTTGTGATGTTCAAACTGGTCATTTTCAGCTTTATTTAGGACATTTTCTTGAACAACTAGAAAGACCTTGTCACCATCAATATCATATTTTCCTAACTCGAATGAATCTTTACGATGTTCATAAAGATAATCAATTGCCTTGTCAAGATTGGGATGAATCCCTTTATAGAAGCTAATATTTTTCAAATCGTCAAAAATCATTATTTTCTCCTTTAAAAATCGTCATTAAGCGATTAAAACTAACACCTCCAACAGTGTCATTTACTGTCGGAGGCTTTTAGATAGTGCTAGCAATAGCCAATTGATACTGTAAAAGAAATCGTTTCTTATCCTTTAACAGCTCCCATAGTAATACCTTGTGTGAAGGATTTGGAAGACTAAGAAGACTGTTACGATTGGCACAGCAGCAAGAGCTGCCCCTGCCATGATTAAACCATAGTTGGTTGCCATTTCGGCTTGCATGGTCGCAACCCCAAGTGAAATAGTCAAATTGTTACGTGAAGTCAACATTACCAACTGCATAAAGTAGTCGTTCCAAGTATTGATGAAGGTAAAGATTGCAAGAGCCGCAAACCCTGGTTTCACAATTGGGAAGGCTACGCTCCAGAAAGTACGAATCTCACCACAACCATCGATTTTAGCTGATTCAAGCAACTCTGTAGGGATATTTTCACTAAATTGTTTCATAAGGAAAACCCCAAATGGCCATCCAATCAAAGGCAAGATAACTGCCCAGAGAGTATCGTGGATTCCCATGAAGTTGACGATACGTACCAATGGGACAAGGACAACTTGTTTTGGAAGTGCCATGGCAGCAATAAAGATTGCAAAGAGGATACGTTGACCATAGAAACGTTTTTTAGCCAATACATAACCTGCTAGAGATGAGGTCGCACAGACTAAGAACATGGTTACCAATGAGATAAACACAGAGTTCCACATCCACTGCATAGCAGGGTTTTGCACCATGAGTTGTTGGAAGTTTTCCATGGTTGGCATTTTAGGGAACCACTGAGGAGGAATAACGATTGTATCAGGTTGTGATTTGAATGCCCCTGTCAAAATCCAGTAGAACGGAAAGATGAACAGCACGGTCAACAAGAGCAAGATAATAGTTGAAATAACAGTGAAAGCTGTTAATGGTTTCTTTTGTGTAGATTGCATAGCTGTCTCCTTTCTTTAGTATTCTACGTCGTTTCCAAGTACTTTAAATTGAACAAAGCTTACGATAGCGATCATGACTGCCAAGAAGACACCAATTGTGTTGGCATAGCCATATTCTGTCAATTGGAAGGCCTTTTCGTAAAGGTAGTACATAAGTGTACTTGTTGAGTAGTTTGGACCACCTGAAGTCAAAAGCTGAATCAAGGCGAAAACTTGGAATGAGTTGATTGTTGTGATGATTGCGATATAAAGAGTTGTTGGAAGAAGGCTTGGCCATTTAATCTTCCAGAAAACTTGAAACTCAGTTGCACCGTCAACACGAGCCGCTTCAACCAATGAATTGTCAATATTTCCCATAGCAGCGATATAGAGGATAATCGGTTGACCAACTGAAGTTGTCAAGAGGATAATCATAATCGCCATCAAATGCCCAGTGTTTATCTCCCTAACCAAGAAATATTTTGGCTGATGATATGGCTTGATTTTAGTACAAAGTTTAAAATACCTGATAGTGGGTCATAAATCCATTTCCACACTACCGTTACGGCAACACTACCTGTTACAACAGGAAGGAAGAAAACGAAACGATAGAAAGATCTAGCAATAGCATTTTTGATGATAGGTCTGAGACGCTACAAAGAGCGAGAAAGAGAACAACAACTGGTACAGATCCAATAACCAAAATCACGGTATTAATCAAAGACTTCATAAAGACAGGGTCTTTAAACATTCGAATGTAGTTGTCCAAGCCTACAAACTCAAATTTAGTCATTGAGTAGTTAAAGAAACTTGTAATGAATCCCATAATCATAGGAGCCAATACAAAGATGACAAAGAAGAATAATACTGGTGCTAGGAAAGCGTAGGAAATCACTGTTTCCCGCATACGAATTTTTATTGACTTTCACAGTCGGCACCTCTCTTTCACAAATAGAATATTTTAGATTTTCTTGAACTGTTTTAAAATCAAAATGAAATTTTTTAAGATGAACTTATACAAGAACTTCATTTTAATTTTCATCTGACAGTTCCTTATATTTCAAATAAAAGCCTCCCTTTTCTTACATAAGCTATGTATAGGGAAAAGGGAGGAGTCAATCTGATTTAGTGCTTATTATTTTTGTAGCTTTTTTTAATTGTTTCGTTTGCTTTTTTTCAGTGAAGGCTTTCAAAGCGTCCGCTGGTTTTTTTCGATCACCATTTGATACAGATTGCAACATTGGGAACCAAAGTGTTCTCATTTCAGCAAAACCATTGATAGTGTTGTAGTATGGTGAGTAGTATTTAGTCCAACCACTGATTGTTTCCATACGTTTGTCTTCATAAAGTTTACCAAATGAAGTACGAACTGGGAAGGCACCTGTACGAACAACGTCTTTTGGACCCCATTCTTTATCATCCGCAATAAATTGAATGAACTTCTTAGATGCTGCAACTTTCTTGTCGTCTTTGTTGTTGAATACTGCAAATCCGTTTACAAGGTATTCAAGAGCTGGTTTGCCTGAATCTGATGGGAATGGTACTTCTACCACTTCTACTTTACTTGCTTCCAAGAGTTTTCCTTGGATACCGTTTTGAGCAGGTGCCCAAAGGATTGTGTATGAAGTTTGACCATTTGCAAAGTTTTGAATGTCTGCTCCACCATCAAATTGTGAGCCATTGTTCAATAAACCATCTTTGATCCAGCCAGCTGCTTTTTCAAGACCTTTGACGAATTTAGGATCATCAGTTGTATATTTTGTTACATCTTTATCTGTTACAGAACCGCCATAAAGGTTTGAGATGAAGGCACGTGTTCCTTGGTCTCCCCCTTGACCAGAACTGAACAATGAACCTGGTGTATAACCTTTGTCTTTAAGGGCTTTCAATACTTTTTCAAAGTCATCTGTTGTCCAACCTTCTTTTACAAGGTTTGCAACACCAGCATCTTCCAACATTTTCTTGTTCATTGCCATGTAAAATGGTGCAGAACTGATTGGATACATATAAGATTTATCTCCAGCTTTACTTGCTTGTACGATATTTTCGTTGTTAACATCTTTAACAAATTCGTCTGTGAAGAGGTCGTTCAACTCAGCCAGCTTACCATTTTTACCGTATTGAATGATACGTCCTGGTGCGTCAAAGAGTACATCTGGAGCTGTTCCTGCTTCGATAGCAGTAGTGATTTTTTCAGGACCTGACTTAAAGTCGATGGTTTCCAATTTCACTTTTACATCTGGATTTGCTTTTTCGAAAGCTTCGATGATTGATTTTTCATAAGTTCCTACGCCATCACCAGTTTTTTCTTGAGTAAAGACTGGGAATGCCCACCATGTAATCTCTGTTTTTCCGCTATCTCCGCCAGATTTTCCAGCGTCTTTGCTTCCTCCAGAATTGCCACAAGCAGCAAGGCCAAGAACTGCAGCACCCGCAAGTACTGTACATGCTAATTTTCTAAATTTCATCTGTATTCTCCTATTTTTTGAGCGTATCCTTATCGGATAGTGAGTAATTGTCATTGTATACGTTTTTATCTATTTCGACGCATCCACCACTCTCCTCTGTTTTAAGATTGTGTTATTTAAGACCAGCAACAAAGCGTTCTGTAATCTCTTTTGGTCTAGTAATAGCGCCACCAACAACGATGCCTCTCACTCCGTATCCCAGGATTTGTTTGGCTTGTTCTGGTGTATGGATTTTCCCTTCTGCAATGACATCTACACCGGCATCACAGAGTTTTTTAATTAATTCAAAATCAGGGCCATCCACTTTTGGACTGTAAGATGTGTATCCTGATAAGGTTGTTCCAACAAAGTCAATTCCTGCTTCTACTGCTGCAATTCCTTCTTCAAAGGTACTTGTATCAGCCATCAAAAGCTGGTTGGGATACTTCTCTTTAACCTGACGAATAAAGTCTTGAATTTCTAAACCGTCATAACGTTCACGCTTGGTACAATCCAAAGCGATTACCTCAATGTCTAGTTCAGCCAATTCATCAACTTCCTTCATAGTAGCTGTAATGAAAGGTTCTTGTGGTGGATAATCTCGCTTGATAATCCCGATAATTGGAAGTTTTGTTACTTCCTTAATTTCCTTGATATCGCGAACACTATTTGCTCGGATACCGACTGCTCCACCTTGCTCAGCCGCTTTGACTAGCAAGGGAATCACTCCTCCCGCTTCTGTATAAAGCGGTTCGTGAGGGAGGGCCTGACAAGAAACAATGATTCCATCTTTGATTTGATCAATCAAGGCTTCTTTACTCATTTGTGGCATCCTATCTCCTCCTTTTCTTTGTTTTTATGGTTCTATTATATATTATTTTTAAAAGCGCTTTCAAGAGTTTGTGGTAGAATAGATTTCATTTTCAAAAACCAGACAAGTCAAACAGCTCCTCTAAAAGTACTTTTAGAGGAGCTAGCCGACCCTATAATAGGAGAATACCAAAATTTATTTTACAATTTCTGACAATTTTACTTTGCGATCTTCAAACATAGACTGGGTACAAGCATCTGCAGTGGCAATTGCTTCTAATGCAGCTTCACCTGTCAATAGTTTTGCAAATTCTTCTGATACTGGAGCTCCCTGCATAATCTCATGCAGGTAGCGCATTTCTTTATCAATGACAGATGATAGCCATAATGGAGTACGTTTACCTGGTTTACCATAAGCAATTGCTCCATCCATCTCTGTACTATGATAGATACGAGTACGATCATCATCTTCTTCTTGAGATTCGTGAATCAAGAAATAACTTTCTTGTCCATCTAGCTTAAGAGTTCCTTTACAGTTGAATAAGTCTAAGCGGATTGCACCCTTTGTTCCTTGGATTAAGACATAATGTTCACCCCAACGATAAGCTGAACCCCATTCTAACAAGGCAAAACGTTTATTAGAAAATTCCATATTGACAAAAATCATATCATCTTCATCACCGAAATTTTCACCTTCATGGGCTACATTTCCACCTGTCATGGTTACAGTTTCTGGCATACCACCCATAAGGAATTGCACGCAATCCAATTCATGAATATGGTGATACAAGTGACCACCTGATTTTTCACGAATTTTTTTCCATGATACTGACGGTTGTTGTTCTTCCCAACCATTACGAGCAGTGTGACAATATAGAACGTCTCCGATGACTCCTTGATTAATTAGTTCTTTTGCATGATGGACACCATTAAAGAAGTTCATAATATGTCCTGCCATAAAGGTTACATTGTTTTCTTTACATGCATCAACCATCTCGCGACAATCTTGATAAGAAAGTGCAATTGGTTTTTCGCAGAAAACATTTTTGCCATGTTGTGCAGCCTTAATAACTGGCTCTTTATGAAGATTATTTGGAGTTGCGACGATGACACAATCCACCTCATCGCTAGAAACCAACTCATCTAGGGAACTTGCTACTTTTGCTCCCAATTCTTCTGCAATTGCCTCTGCATTATCTGGATCATAGAGAAGAGTAATTTCTGCTCCATCATTCTTTTGCATATAACGAGCTAACTCAGCTCCAAAATATCCTGTTCCAACAACACCGTATTTAACCATGTTTTTTCTCCTTTATTTTGTTAAATCATTAATTTCCAAATCTATATACTGAACTACATTGCTTAAATGCAATTCATTTCTCGACCACGAATCATATTTTTCAAACAGTACACCTATGTGATGATTGGGCAACTCTGTAATCGCAGAATAGGCATAACCATACGAAGGCAAATCAATGTCATAGTGGTATTTCCAATCAATACTATCATCTTCTTTATTGACTAAACCGACAACTAATTGACCTCCCTTACGGCCATTTCTAGAATTTGGTGTACTCAAAATGACTGCTTCTTTTCCATCAACTAATTGAGAGTATCTAATTGCAGATACTTGTGTACCATATGAAGTTTGTTGAATTCCATCGATATACGAAACTTCTGACCATGTTTCTCCAGAATCTCTACTAGTCATATAGGCAATCTTACCTGTAGTAGTTCTAAAGAATGTTCTAATAACACCATCTCTCATTTCAACCATTTGCGCTTCTGCTGTCGCATTCTTGAACGGAATTGAAGCTGAGGATTTCTTCCATGTTTGACCACTATCATCAGAAATGAGATAAGTTAGTTCGCCACTAGTATATGTTGCAAAAATTAATCTATTACTTGATTTTAATGCTAAACCTTGTCCGGGACATAAGTAAGTTCCATTATGTTTTTCTCCTAAGAATGGAGGCAATAACTTAAATTGTTCCCAACTCTCTCCTCTATTCTGACTAGTTGTCATTGCTATATAATTAGTAGGAGTCACTTTAAATAACGAATCTTTGTAGAAAACATTCATAGGAACCTGTTTTCCATTATGCCTTTCTCTTAAAGAGCCACTATCAAAATCAACCGAATATTGTTCGACTGTTAAAGACTTTCCTCCCTCCAAAACTTCATACTTATCATTTACAGTATAATTTGTAGGTTTATTTGTTGTTTCATCGTAAACGACACCTTTTTCTCTAACTGTATAACGGAAATCATTATCTCCATTCTTCTTTAGTTTTAAATAATAATGACCATTTATTTCTTTAAAACCTGAGTCAGCTTTATTTGCATTATTATTTCCGATACCAGCAGGCATAACATCAGCTAATAATATCGTTTTCCCAGATTTTTTATCTTCAACAATGGATGAATCTATAAATGAAGCACTTCCACTAATTTGACTATTCTTTAATTTATTATCTCGTGGCCAGTAAACTAACTGCTCCTCATAGTCATTAAACTTCATAGCAAAAGTTGGCTCACTCCACGTTTTCCCATTATCATCACTATAAGAAGTCGCGATATTAATCTTACTTTTAGAATCATGAGTCCCACCATAACGTGCATCAATACTTGATAGAACTCTTCCACTACTTAATGTATATAATGTCGGTATTCTAAAATAGTTTGCTTGAGTAGAATCTCCTGATTGGAAAATTAACTGAAATGGATTTGACAAGGGAATAGTTGAAACTTCCTGATCACTAATTGCTTTATTAAATAGACTGATTTCATCAATACTTCCTCTTGCAAGATAATGATCCTTGCCTTCACGATTAACAGCTCCTAGTGTTGCCTTATCTATACCATTTATATTTGAAATCGGCAAAAATGTATCAACTGTTTCAGAGAACACTTCTATACCATTAACATACATTGTGTATGTCTTATCTTTAGAATCAGATACAAATACGAGTGTATTTTCAACTGCCTGTCCTTTATGCTTTCCCCATAATGAAGCTGGTCTAGAAAATAAATAATTTATTCCCTTTTGGGCGTCTCTTATTTCTACACCTATCTCACCAGAATCTCTCATGAAAATTGAAAAGTAATTATTTTTAAAGCCTGCTTTACTATTAGATAGACCAAACAAAGCTTGAAGCGAGTTTGGTTTATCTGCTTTAAATTTCATTACTACTGTCTGACTCTCTCCAGATAATTTATCTAATAACAAAGGGCTGATATCTATACTCTTATTGTTCAGTTGATATGAACCTCCTTGAAAAATAGGAGATATGGACAGTTGACCATAGTTTAATTCATTCGCATGAATCAAAGTGGGGACTCCCATTAAAAGACTAATGCCTACAACAGAAATTCCTAGTTTTGAATAAAGACCTCTCTTATTCATTTTTTCCTTCTTTCGTCTACTTCACAGATCCTTCTGATAATCCACTTGCAATTTTATTTTGGATGATAGAGAAGAAAATGATTGATGGAAGAACTACAATAACAGATGCTGCCATCATATCTCCCCAGTCTAGGATTTCTGAACCATTAAGTGAACGAAGAGCTACTGCTACTGTCATCTTTCTGTATTGTTAATCAAAATCAAAGCATACAAGAATTCATTCCAAGCATTGATAAATGTATAAATAGCTGTTGCTACAATACCTGGTGCTACAATCGGTAGCACAACTTTATAAAATGTAACAAATTTATTTGCACCATCAATTCTAGCTGCTTCTTCAATTCCAATTGGAACTGTTTGGAAAAATCCAACTAAGAGCCAAACTGCATATGGAACACTAAAAGATAGATAAACCATCATCAAGCCAAATAAACTATTTGTTAATCCAACTTTAGCAATGGCAATTGAATAGGGAATTGCTAACAAAATTGGTGGGAAAATGTAGGTAATAACGAGTAGTCTCGACATGATTGCTCCCAATTTAGGAAAGAATCGAACAATACCGTAGGCTGCCATAGCAGAAATAATAATCGCAATAACGGTTGTAGCTAAGGCAATGATTAAACTGTTTCGAATGTTATCAATAAAGTGCAAATCGTTAATAACATGAGTGAAATAATCTAATGTAAATTGTTCAGGCCAAAATCGTGTTGGATACTGAGTTAATTCCCCTTTCCCCTTGACAGAAGATATGATAATCCATACCAATGGGAAAATTGCAACAATGGTCGCACCAATCAAGAGTACATGTGAGAGAATATCTAAATAAATACCGGATTTCTTCTTCATTATTTTCTACCCTCCTTTTCCCACTTACTGATGATAGCAAAGTAGATAAAGCAAATCGCCATCAAGAAGATAAAGAGCAACACTGTAACTGCTGAAGCACGACCCAACAATTTAGTTCCCCAACCTAGGTTGTAAGCAAAAATTGGAAGCGTCGTTGTAGCATTAGCCGGTCCACCACCAGTAATAAGGTAGATGATATCAAAGTTATTAAAGATCCATACAGTTCTCAAAACAACTAAAAGGCCTACAACCACTTTAATATGTGGAAAGACGATAAACTTGAACACCTGCCAACTTGAAGCACCATCTATCTTAGCAGCCTCAAATTGTTCTTCTGGTACTGTTTGCAAAGCCGAAAGCACATTAACCATAATCATCGGCGCTCCAAACCAAATGTTGATAAACACCAAACATAAGAATGCCCATGTACTATCTGTCAAATGCAGGTGTATGATCCATTAAACCAAATTTTACGATTAGGTTAGGTAAGTAGCCATAAACTCCGTTTAGAATCCACTGCCAAGAAAAAGCAATAACGATTGTAGGAAATGCCCAAGGAACAATCAATAAGGTCCTATATAATTTCTTGAAGTGGCGTACTCTGTGAAGAGCTAAAGCCAATACAAACCCTACTAAAACTTGACCAACTAATGAGAAAACGGTCCACTTAATTGAATTAAAGAACGCATTAAAGAAGTTGGGATCTGATAGCACAGCTTTATAGTTAGCTAAACCAACAAATTTATAATTAGGCATAATCAAATGCTTATTGGTAAAGCTATAAAAAATACTCGAGAAAAACGGATAAACAAAGAGTAATCCTACGATAATCATAGCTGGCAAAACAAATATCCAGCGAGTTAAATTACGTTCTTTAACCATTCTCCTTCTCCCTTCTTTTACAAGATTGGGCTAGGGCTTTTCAGCTCACTAGCCCACCTATTTTCTAGTCTTTTACATCTACTGAGCAGCCTCAAATAAATCGTTTAATTGTTTTTCTGCTTCTTTTGCTGCTTTCATAGGATCTGTTCCATTTGAAATGATATCTTGGAACATTTGTTCAATAATGTGTTGGTTAGTCAACATACCAGCTTGTACACTTGGTCCATTTTCATAACCAATAGCAGTACCTTTTTTAACAGCTTCAGTAATCACTTCTTCAGCATGTTTAAATTTCTTACGAGTTTCATTTTCTTTATAGGCTGCAGAATCGCTAATCCCCTTAATAGTTGGCAACATACCTACTGGAGTTGAATCAAGGAATTTAACATAGTCTTCTTCATTGTAAAGTGATTCCAAGAATGCTTTAGCAACTTCTGGATGTTTTGAATTTTTCCAAACAACCATTGGAATGTTTGAAGTTTCAATTCCTTGTTCTTTATCAGATTCTTTGATTTTTGGAATAGGATAGGCATCAATCGAATCAATCAATTGAGGACTGTTGGCATTAATCCCTCCAATATGGAAGCCAGAGTTAAAGTCAAATGCTGTTTTTCCTTGATAGAACAAGGTAGCTTGTTGAAGGACATTAAAGTTCAAAGAATCTTGAGGTGAGATTTCTTTATACATTTTAACCCAGTATTTAATACCATCTTGAGCAAGTTGGCTTGTCAAATCTGCTTTAAGATCTTTTGTCAAGAGACTTCCACCACCACTACGAACATAGAAGTTCAAGAAACGTGTTGCCATTAAGTCATTTGTTCAAACGGAACAGACACGCCATAAACTCCAGCTTCTTTCAATTTTTTAGAAGCTTCATAGAGTTGATCCCAAGTTTTAGGAACCTCAATATTATGTTCTTTTAACAAATCTGTTCTAACCCACATAACTTGTGCATGGGAATAAAGAGGAACAGAGTAGTAATCATTTCCGATTTTTGCTTCATTTAAGGCAGTTTCGTTAAATTTATCCTGTCCAATACGCTTGATAGAATCGTTTAGCGGAACCAAAGCATCTGAGTTGACCATTTCCATTACTTGGTTAGGAAGGGCCGTACTGATATCTGGCACATTTCCATTTGCTAAACCTGTAGTCCATTTAGTATAGAAGTCATTCCAAGAGAATGTTTCAATCTTGATTTTCGTTTTTGGATGCTTTTGCATGAAAGCATCTGCTGATTTTTGAATACTTTCTAAACGTGGTCCTTGAGTAAAGGAGTGCCACATTGTAATCTCACCAGATAATTCTGTCGGTGGTTCAGTGTCAGCTGTAGTTTCTTTCTTTCCTGAACAAGCTACCAAGGCAACGGCTGCTAGCGCAACTCCAGCTAGACATAAAAACTTTCTCATTTTTTTCATTGTTCTTCCCTTTCTACATTAAGAAATCGCAACTTTAAAGACAACTTTTTTAACAGGTTCATCATTTATACGAACCTTGGGTTGATGTAAATCTTCTGGAAAAGTGATGAGGCATTCGCCAGCTCTCAAATGAACTAACTGTTCCACTTCCCCTGTGTATAATTCAATATCCTTCTCTTCATCATATTTTTGGGTAACGCTTACATTTTCCGGCGACGTAACAGCCATGGCTTCTTCGTTTTCCAAAACTAAATGAATATCCAAATATTTTTGATGAGTTTCAAAGAAGGCTCCTGCTTGACCATCTGCTAGATAAGTAAAGCAATTCCCAAACAATTGATTTCCATCGATATCAATCGGACCTTCTGTTAAATTTTCTAGCCCTGTTTTTTCTAGAAAATCTATTAATGTTGCAAAATGTGGATTTACTCTCACATAAGTTCCTAAACGACCGATTTTAGTAATAATCATACTGTATCCTCCTTTCTACAAATTTTTATTTATATATAGCAGCACCACACTCCCTATTTTAAAAATATATAATTTACGATGTGTTAATTCTCAATTCTATTAAGAATGTATTTCTGTTTCTTACACAGGATAAACTCCAAAAATTATTTATTACATTTCTTATAACGTGTCTTGCTTTATGCCTCATTTTTCCTTGTTTTATGGACCCATTATATACCTTTTTTTGAAAGCGATTTCAATATTTGTTGTAAGATAGAATATACTTTTATAAATATTTTTATATAACACATTATTAAGAAACTACTTTCTATACCGAATATATTGATATTTTTTTATATTTAAATCATACGATTATAATTAACCCTTATAAAATAGGGGAATTCCTGATCATCTCAAACTATATTAAATATAATTGTAATTTTATCAATTAATTCAAAACCCATCTAGAATTCCCATCTTTTTACCGGATTCTAGACTGATTTATTTAAAATTAAGATATATTCCTCTTTGTTACAGTTCATTCAGAAAATATATAGCATATTCTAGTCACATTATTCAAGGTAAAAAAGAGGTTGAACAAAAACTCAATTTCAGGATAAGATAAAGTAAAGCTTTCCGCAATCACGGCTATAAACCCAAATTACCAGCCAGCGCCTAAAGACGCTGGCTTTCACCTTGTTCAAGCCTTATTGCTCTTGACTCGTCACTTGCCTCTCAAAGAGGCTTTAGTATTACTTACCACTATCGCTAAAGGAATCCTCATATTCTTTTACACTCAATTTATCGAGCGCTATATCATGCTTTACTCGTTCTCAAATTTTCATACTCGTGAAGAAATCATCCACTGGATAATTTCTTTAATCTTGAATACATTTCTTAATTATGGCTTCATTAAGCTCTACTGTACTTACATAATAACCTTCCCCCCAGAAATGTCGATTCCCAAACTTGTACTTGAGATTGGCGTGTTTGTCAAACATCATGAGTGCGCTTTCCCCTTTGAAATACTTATCCTTAGTAGAATACTTACTAACATATGTACATGGTCTGGCATCAAGTGACCCTCGATAGTTTCAACTCCTTTATAACTACACAAGCGATGAAATATTTCGCCTAAACTACTTCGACATTGATTATAGATAACTTTTCGTCTAAACTTGGGGGTGAACACAATGTGATAGAACAGTGCCACTTTGTGTGCGATAAACTATGAGCCTTTTGTGCCATATTTTTCTCCTTTCGCTTTACAATGGTCTTGAACGCCTTTATTGTATCGCGTTCGGAGTTTTTTTAGTATAACCGTAGATAGCGCACCTACATAGCAGGTAGTTTATTTGTCTCGTACCTAACGGAGCGAGACGGACTGATAGTCGTATAACAAAAACGCATAATAAAAACACCCCAAAAGTTAGATTTTTCTGTCTAACTTTTGGGGTGCAGTACATTTAATACCTGATACTATGCGTTTTTATGATTGCAAAGACTTTTTCTCAGCCTCTCATTCATTATTTCACGTACTTAAAAGGAATCTCACTAGCACATAGCCAGTTAAAGACTTGATCATTAACAAAAACATTCATGGCTTCATGGGCGTATTCTGGCATGATACGGTAGCTTTTTTCACAAGTCAATCGGTTATAAATCGCAAACTGGGTGATGGGGTAGCAAACATCGTCATCCAAACCGGTGATCATCTTGACCTCTCCCTTGATACGATGAGCTAGATTTTTTACATCGATATAGGCAAGGGTCGCCATGATTTCCTCCTCAGTTTCATGGAAAGGATCGTGGAACTTGAAATAACGGAAAAGTTCGTCGTAAGCCTCGCTAGTATTACCAATCTCAAGCACTCGTCTAAAGTCAGACAAGAAGGGATAGATGGCAACTGTTTTCTGAATTCGAGGATTGAGCGCTGCTGCAACCAAGGCTAAAGCACCCCCTTGAGAAGCGCCATAGCTCGCCAATCTATTCTCATCGACTTGAGGTAGACTGGCTATAATTTCAACCAACTGGTAAATATCTAGATAAACATCCTTGTAAAAGAGATGTTCCCTACCTTCAACTGCACCACGAATAATATGTCCCTTTACTGTATTCCCTAAAGGTGAACGTAAACCGTCTTGAGAATAGCCTGATTGACCTCGGACATCCATAGAAACAACACCATAACCAGCTACAGTAAATGCTAGCATATCAGACCAGTCCCAACCACGTCCCATATAACCATGAAAATGGAAAATAAGAGGTACTTTCTTCTCTGTCTTTGGTAATACCAAACGTGCGTAGACTTTCCCTTTATTGCTTCCTTCAAAGGTCAATTCATAAGATCTGACATTTGGAATGCGAAAGTCCCTTTCTTCCAATTGATATTCAGGAAGAACTGAAACTTTTTTCAATTCTTCATCCCAGAAAGCATCAAAGTCTTCTGGAACCTCATCCCGTCCTTTATAGGTCTTGATTTCTTCTAACAAAGCTGGATTTTTCATAATATACTCCTTTTGTTTTGTAATCGCTATCACAACTGTAGCATATCTAGAAGAGCAATGCAAGAAAGAAAGGTAAATAGAAAGTGAATTTAACTTCTTTGGTCTCAGAATTTGTGATTAAAAGTAGTTTCACACAAGAAAAAGAGCCCTTAGCTCTGGCTCAGGCTCTTTCTATCCTATTTACTATTAGTTTTTCCCTTCTTTTGGAAAGTACTTTTATAATTTACTTTAATCATTACTGTCATTTGAGAGTCCTCGTTTCTTTTTGATGACTCTAGTATAAGAAACAATACTAAAAGTTACCTTATAATTTCCTTAGAGAAAGCTTAATCTAGATGTTCTTTCTTCTCCAAATGAAGGGCAATCATGCGCCACTCTGAATCCTCTTGCCAGCCTTCTATAGAACTAATGTAGCTGGCAACCTTTCTAGCCTCTTCTAAAATTGGAAAATCTTCGATAATATCTGCCACTTGAAACTCTGGAAGTCCAGACTGTCTAGTCCCAAAAATCTCACCTGAACCACGCATTTTCAAATCTTCCTCCGCAAGAACAAATCCATTGGTGGTTTCTGTCATGATGCGCATGCGGTCTTTCCCCGAATCCGTCTTAGGATTGGCAACGAGAACAGCATAGGACTGGTTATCTCCCCGACCGACACGTCCTCTGAGCTGATGGAGCTGACTGAGGCCGAAACGGTCAGCATCCATGATAATCACGACCGTGGCGTTAGGAACATTAACCCCAACCTCGATAACCGTTGTCGAAACCAGAATATCTGTTTTTCGCTCTTTGAACTCCTGCATAATCTGGTCTTTTTCATCACTCTTCATCTTACCATGTAAAAGAGCCACCTCTGCCTTACCTGCAAAATGAGCTGTCAACTCTTCTGATAAGGCAATGGCATTTTTCAAATCCAAAGCTTCTGATTCTTCAATCAAGGGAGAGATGACATAGGCTTGGGAACCTTTTTGAATTTCTCCCTCTAACCAAGTCAAGACCTGAAGTAGTTGCTCATGTTTGATCCAACGAGTCACAATGGGTTTTCGCCCTGCTGGCATTTGATCAATAATGGAAACATCCATATCACCAAAGGCTGTGATAGCCAGTGTCCGTGGAATAGGAGTCGCCGTCATCATGAGGACATCTGGATTGTCCCCTTTTTCTCGTAGGATTCGCCTTTGCCCCACACCAAAACGGTGCTGCTCATCGATAATAATCAAACCAAGGCGAGCATAATCCACTCCATCTTGTATCAGAGCGTGAGTTCCGATAATCAAATCAGCCTCACCCTTGGCAATAATCTCCAAGACTTCTCTCTTTTCTGCAGCTTTCAAGGAACCTGTCAAGAGAGCCAGATTCAAGTCTGGAAAGATTCTGTAAACTCTCAAAATGTTGCTCTGCTAGAATTTCTGTCGGTACCATGAGGGCTGCTTGGTAGCCAGCCGTCACTGCTGCAAACATGGCCAAGCCAGCGACCACCGTTTTTCCGCTCCCCACATCCCCTTGCAGGAGACGATTCATGTGATGGTCCGACTTCATGTCTGTTAAAATTTCCTGCAAACTCTTTTCTTGAGCTTGGGTTAGGGAAAAAGGAAGTTTTTCTTTTATGGCTGTCATTTTTTCTTGAGACCAATTTAAGAGTAAACCACTCCCCTGAACCTTATTCTCAGACTTGAGCGTCTGCAATTGCATTTGAAAATAAAAGAGTTCCTCAAACTTGATACGGCGAAGAGCCTGTTTGTATTCTGCTAAGTCTTTAGGAAAATGCATGGCACGGACTGCCTGACAACGGGACATGAGTTTGTATTTATCAAGAAGAGTCTGAGGTAAATTTTCCTCTATTAAGAGATCCAATCCCTGATCAAAAGCCGTCTTAATAACTTTCACAAGGCTAGATTGACTGATTCCTTGAACCAGACGATAGACAGGCTGGAGGTCATCTTCCACCTGAGCCAGAACCTTCATCCCAGTCAGACTAGCCTTAGCCCGATCCCATTTTCCAAAAACAGCAAGGGTTGCTCCCAACTCTATTTTATCAGCTAGATAGGGCTGGTTAAAGAAATTTACCGCAAAAACGACTTCTCCCTGCTTGAGACTAAAGCGCAGACGATTCCGCTTGAAACCATAATACTGGACACTGGCAGGAGTCACGACATGACCAGAAAGAACCGCCTTCTCACCGTCTTCCAGTTCCAGCACCTGTTTGGTTTTAAAATCTTCATAACGGAAAGGAAAATAGAGCAAGAGATCTTGCAAATTTTCAATTCCAAGTTTGGCATATTTTTCAGCCGACTTTGGTCCCACTCCAGGCAAGACATGCAAGGGTTGATGTAGATTCATGCTCCACTCCTTTCTTTTCTAATAATATTCTCTCGGAATACGATCGCTGAGAAGACAAACCACCTCATAGTTAATAGTCCCACGGTAGGTCGCTACCTGAGTAGCTGTGATTTCCTTGCCCCCGTTAGAACCAATTAGGGTGACTTTGGTTCCTAAGGGATAAAGCTTAGGCAAATGAATGGTGATTTGGTCCATAGAAACCCGACCAACGATTGGGCAAGCTTGTCCATCAACCAAGACTGAGAAATTCTGCATGTCTCGTGTCCAGCCATCCGCATAGCCGATAGGCACCGTGGCAATGACTTGATCGCTATCTGCCTGATAGGTTGCCCCATATCCCATACAAGTTCCAGCTGGAACTGTCTTAATATGAACCAGGGCAGATTCTAGAGTCAAGGCCGGTGTCAAATCATAAGGCAAATCCAAGACCTGTCCGCTTGGGTTTAGACCATACATGGCATCTCCCATACGAACTGCCTTGAAGATGGTATCTGCATGCCATAGAGTCGTTGCAGAATTGCTAGCATGAATCAAGTCTGGAACTTCCTTCATACTAGCCAAAATAGTTTTAAACCGTTCTAATTGGGCATTAAAGTAGGTATCTGATTCTTCATCAGCAGTAGCAAAGTGGGTAAAAATTCCTTCAACACGAGCACCGTGTTGTTGGAGCAAGTCTTGAGCCTCTTCAGCCTGACTCGCTTCTCTAAAGCCTATTCGTCCCATCCCTGAATCAACCTTAAGATGAACTGTCAATCCAGTTAGGTCCGCTTCATTATCTAAGAGTACTTGAATCCACTCCAGTCCAGCCACAGTCAAGGTAATGTCGTATTCTTTAGCTAGAGCAACAGCTTCGATTTCAGAAACTCCTAAAATGAGGATTCGCTTGCTGAGTCCAGCTTGTCTGAGTTCAATAGCTTCATCAATATTGGAAACACAAAATCCATCAACATCGTCCTGAATCGCCTTGGCAACGGCAACAGCCCCATGTCCATAGGCATTGGCCTTGACCACAGCCCACTTGAGCGTTCCTTCAGGTATATGAGCCCCCATTTGTTGAATATTTGTCGAATAGCTCCCAGATGAATCAGAGCCTTGGTTGGTCTATGTGGACTAGCTTTCATGATTTTCCTCCAAAATGACACTAGCTGTCACAAACTGATCGGTGTGGCTAATAGATAACCAGATCTTTCCTGAAAATGGGGTTTTACTAAAATAAGGGGCTCCGTTTTCCTCGTTTAAAACTTCCAAATCTTGAAAACTCAATTTTCCAATCCCTGTACAAAGAGCCTTGGAAAAGGCTTCTTTAGCTGACCAGCGACCAGCTAAATATTCGATTTGTCTGCGCCCTTTAAGACTGTTAAACCGTTCCATTTCCTTAGCGGTCAGCACACGCTTAGCAAAACCTTCATGTCGTGTAACTGCTCTTTCTATCGAAGCTAATTCTTCGATATCAATTCCATGTCCAACTATCATACTCATCAAAAGGAGTTGAGATTCCCCCAACTCCATCCTTTTCACTTATTTTATTAAGCTAGCATAGATTTCATCTACCAAAGCTTCTGTTTTTTCCCACCCCAAGCAAGGGGCTGTAATCGAGCAGCCAAAAACATCTGGTTGATTCTGACAGCCGTCTACTAAATAGGAATCAATTACAAAACCTCGAACTGTCTTTTTTATCTTCTCATTCCAAACATGATTCTGCATGATTTCACGAACAATACGGATTTGTTCTAGATATTGCTTTCCTGAATTATCGTGGTTGGTATCAACGAGGATAAAAGGATTTTCAAGCCCCATGGTTTCATAGCGTTCAATTGCATTCAGCAAGATTTCATAATAAAAATTAGGCTTCTTTTCCCCGTACTCATTAACGGCTCCACGAAGGATGGCATGAGCCAAGGGATTTCCTGAAGTTTCTACTTCTTGTCCATGAAACAAGAAGGTTTGCTTGTTTTGAGCAGCATAAATCCCATTAAACATGACACTGAGATTACCAGAAGTTGGATTTTTCATCCCCACTGGTGCATCAATTCCTGATGCTACAAAACGGTGCTCTTGGTCTTCCACCGATCGTGCTCCAACAGCATGGTAACTGACCAAATCATCTATCAGAACTAAATTTGACGGATAAAGCATTTCATCTGCAGTCGTTAAACCAGTCTCTGAAATCACTCGGTAGTGAAGTTGACGCACAGCCTGTAATCCGTTAATCAAACTTGGGGCCTTTGACGTATCTGGCTGGTGAACCAAGCCCTTATATCCATCCCCATTCGTTCTAGGTTTCGCAGTATAAACACGCATGACCATAAAAATCTTATCTGATACCTTCCTCTGCAAAGTTGATAAACGACGAGCATATTCCAACACAGCCTCTTCGTTATCAGAAGAACAAGGACCAATCACAAGAAGAAGTCTATCATCTCCCCCAGCAATAATATCTGCCAATTCTTTGTCACGACCTTCTTTTTTTTTCGTAAGGCTTCAGAACTTAATTGGGTTGCTACTTTAATTGCTTCAATATCAATTACTTGACCTTTTTCAATAAATGCCATCTTATTCTCCTAAAGTTTGGTAGAGTTCTCGAACGAGGGCTTCCGTTTTTTCCCACCCCAAACAAGGATCTGTGATAGACTTTCCAAAAGTTTCTGGCTCATTTTGACGACCATCTTCTAGGTAAGACTCTATCATAAAACCACGAACGTATTGTTTGATCTTTTTGTTCCAGTCACGATTAATCAAGATCTGACGAACAATTCGAATCTGTTCCAAATATTGTTTTCCAGAATTGTCATGATTGGTATCAACAATGATAAAGGGATTTTCCAAGCCCATTTTCTCATAACGAGCAATAGTATCTAACAAATTATCATAGTAGTAATTGGGTATATTTTTCCCATACTCATCGATTGCTCCACGGAGAATAGCGTGAGATAAGGGATTTCCAGTTGTCTCTACCTCTTTCCCGTGAAATAGGAAACTTTGCTTATTCTGGGCTGCATAAATCCCATTAAACATAACATTGAGATTACCCGATGTAGGATTTTTAAAACCTGTCGGAAAACCTGCTCCACTGGCGACAAAACGATGCTGCTGGTCTTCAACTGAACGAGCCCCAACCGCCATATAGGAAATCAAATCATCTACTAGAGGCAGATTCTCAGGATAGAGCATCTCATCTGCCGTTGTCATCCCTGTTTCAGAAATAACACGATAGTGAAGGTGACGAACAGCCTTAATACCATTAATCAAACTTGGGGCTTCCGTCGCATTCGGTTGGTGAATCAAGCCCTTATACCCATCTCCATTGGTACGGGGTTTAGCTGTATAAACCCGCATAACCATGAAAATGCGGTTTGCGACTTCTTTCTGTAACTTTGCCAAACGCTTGGCGTATTCAAGAACAGCTTCTTCATTATCAGACGAGCATGGCCCAATCACCAAAAGAATACGTTGGTCTTCTCCACGAATAATACGCTCTAACTCTTGATCTCGTTGAGATTTTCTCGCCAAAGCCAAAGCTTCCAACTTTGATAAGGAACGAACTTCTTCAATATTAATTTTAGAACTTTTTGCTCTAAATACCATAACTCATCTCCGTATAAAGCAAACGGATACCCAGTAAAAATGTGTTTTTCACAAGGTATCCGCCTCTCAACTATCTCATTTTATTGTCTTTTACCGTGACAGTTTTTAAACTTCTTACCAGAACCACATGGGCAAAGTTCATTACGTCGAATCTGGCTCAAATCCAGATTTCCTGGCATATTTGCCTGATGAGCAGCGATGTTACGAGTGGCTGTTGTACTGATATGGTGTTCAGCTTGTGGTCTTTCTTGCTCATGAATTTGTGCCTTCATCATCAATCGAGTCACATCAAATTCAATCGAACCAATCATATCATTAAACATGCGGAAACCTTCTGATTGGTACTCTACAACCGGGTTGTTTTGAGCATAACCACGAAGTCCAACCGCATTACGCAATTGATCAAGGGCATCAATATGGTCTGTCCACTTGTTATCAACAACACGTAGAATCAAAACTTTTTGGAATTCCTTAACCGCATCTTCATCACGTAATTTTGAAACCTGACTATCGTAAACTTTCAAGGCACGTTGGAAGAGTTCATCCTTGATTTCTTTATCAGATAAACCAGACAGGTCTTCAAAAGAAATTGAGTCCTCAGGAAGCAAATTGTACTTAGCAAAGTTTAAAACAGCTTCCATTTTTTCATCTTGTTTAGCACGCGCATGTCCATCTACCACACGTTCAATAGTACGTTTGATCATGGCATGAATCTCTGGAGCCAAGTCACGATCGGCAGTAATGACATCATAACGCTGAGCATAGATAATCTCACGTTGCTCACGCATGACATCATCGTATTGAAGGACTTGTTTACGCGTATCGTAGTTGTTTCCTTCGACACGTTTTTGAGCTGCTTCAACTTGACGCGTTAACATACGAGACTCAATTGCCTCTTCAGACATATTTAAGCGTTCAAAGATTCCTTTCAAGCGCTCTGAACCAAAACGTTTCATCAAATCATCTTCAAGAGATAGGTAAAATTGTGACTCACCTGGATCCCCTTGACGACCTGAACGTCCACGAAGCTGGTTATCAATACGACGACTTTCATGGCGTTCAGTACCAATAACGCAAAGTCCTCCAAGTTCACGAACCCCTTCACCAAGCTTAATATCGGTACCACGACCAGCCATGTTGGTCGCAATAGTAACCCGCACCACGTTGACCTGCGTTCATGATAATTTGCGCTTCTCTGTAGTGGTTTTTAGCATTCAAGACTTCGTGAGGAACGCCAGCTGCTACTAATTTCTTAGAGATATAGTCACTGGTTTCAACCGCAACCGTACCAACCAAGACAGGCTGACCTTTTTGGTAACGAGCTTTAACATCTTCGACAACCGCCTTAAACTTAGCTTCAATGCTTGCATATAGAAGGTCTGAGTGGTCAATACGTTGAACCGGACGGTTTGTTGGGATTGGAATAACACGAATGTTGTAAATTTCACGGAATTCTTCTTCCTCAGTCTTACCTGTACCCGTCATACCAGACAATTTCTTGTACATACGGAAAAGGTTTTGGTAAGTAATAGAGGCAGATGTCTTGGTTTCATCCTGAATTGGCACACCTTCTTTAGCTTCAATAGCTTGGTGCAATCCATCAGAATAACGACGACCTTCCATTGTACGACCTGTAAATTGGTCGACGATCAAAATTTCTTGCTCTTCACTCACCACATAGTCAATATCAAGAAGCATGATGTAGTTGGCACGAAGGGCGTTATCGATAAAGTGAGTAAGTGCCACGTTTTCAATATCGTAGAGGTTTTCAAGTTTGAAGTAACTTTCAGCCTTGTCAATCCCCGAATCAGACAAACCAATAGTTTTAGATTGCACATCGATGATGTAATCATCTTTATCCAAAGATTTTACATAGTGGTCTGCCATGTAATACAACTGACTTGTTTCAACCGCATTAGCACCTGATACGATCAAAGGTGTACGGGCCTCGTCAATCAAGATCGAGTCAACCTCATCGACCAAGGCATAGTTAAGCGGACGTTGTACCATGTTCTCAGCACGAACGACCATGTTATCACGTAGGTAGTCAAATCCGATTTCTGAGTTAGTTGAGTAAGTAATATCACACTCATAAGCTTCTTTTTTCTCCATTGGAGATTTGGCAGCCAAGTTAATCCCTACTGACAAACCAAGCCATGAGTACAATTCACCCATCTCAGTCGCATCACGTTCTGACAGGTATTCGTTGACCGTAACTACGTGTACCCCTTTACCAGAAAGAGCGTTGAGGTATACTGGCATGGTCGCCGTCAAGGTTTTTCCTTCCCCTGTACGCATCTCTGGCACGTCACCATGGTGAAGAACGATTCCCCCCATGACCTGAACCTTATATGGGAAGAGACCTAGGACACGTTTGGCACCTTCACGGACAACCGCAAATGCTTCATAAAGCAATGAATCCAGTGATTCTCCATTTTGATAACGTTCTTTAAATTCAACTGTTTTTTTGCTTTTTAGTTGGTCGTCAGTCAAAAGCAGCCATTTGGTCTTCGTATTTGAAAACCTTGTCGGCCATCTTTTCCAGACGACGGATTTCTCCTTTATCATTTTCGATAATTGTTTTTAAAATATTAGCCATGTTTTTCCTTACTTTAAATTCCGAATATTTTAGAATGTTCTTTTAATTGTAGCACAATTACTAATTATTTTCAAGGAAGAATCCCCATTTTGAAAAGGAAAAAGAGGTTAGTTTCCAAGCTAACCTCTCTGACTTTTATGATACTTTAATTGCCAAAAATCGGCAAAATGGCAAATAGGATAAATAGATTTATCCAAAGAGAAAGACAGCAGATGAGTCAAAAACAAAGAGACTGACTTTCTTGGACAGCAAGGCCATCAAAATAGACAGAATACCAAAAACTAGCAAGACTTTCTGTATGCTGAAGAGGTCAATCTTTCCCCCCAGAATCGGACTGCCCCAAGGAAGAAAGAAGAAAGCAATCCAGATCAACAGAACTAAACCAATATAGACCTTAGAATAGCGTGTAATAAATGATTTTAGATGTGCCATAAGCCACCTCCTATAAATAGAAACCCATATAACTCAATGTCTCCCCGCTTTAGACTTCCCTAACTCCTTTCTTAGTCTAAGCATTTTTTTGAAAAAGATATAGGTTAACCAATCACTGGCAAAAGCGATAAGTAGTAATAATAACCAAACGCCCCAAGACTTGATGTCTGCCACATTTCTCAATAGAATATTGAAAAACAGGACTGAAAAAACTGTCCAAGCAAGGCTAAAAAGAGCATATAGGGTGATGTAAATCCAGTAAAAATAGTAAAAAAATGGGAAAATTTTACTATCTCTATTATCCTTGTCAATCCAGCTGAAAAAGTAAATGCAGGGAAATATGAGTAAGAATTTAAACAAATATTTCATCAGCAGTACCTCCTTTTTGATAGCGTTTTCTTCAACTTCATTCTATCAAAAAAATCTGGAAATGTCATTCCAGATTCTACTTTTTTATTTGCGTTTTCTTGCGATGAGATGGATTGGAGTTCCCTCAAAGACAAAGGCCTTGCGGATTTGATTTTCCAAGAAACGCAGGTAAGAAAAGTGCATGAGTTCTTCTTCGTTGACAAAGATAACAAAGGTTGGTGGTTTAGTTGCCACTTGGGTCGCGTAGAAAATCTTGAGGCGTTTCCCTTTGTCTGTTGGTGTTGGGTTGATGGCAATAGCATCCATAATCACATCGTTCAAGACAGCTGATGGGATACGTGTGTTTTGACTTTCACTGATTTGCTTGATCATCTCAGGCAGTTTGTGAAGACGTTGCTTGGTCAAAGCGGATACAAAGATAATCGGTGCGTAAGGCAGATATTGGAACTGCTCACGGATATCTTCTTCCCAGTTTCATAGTGTGGTTGTCTTTTTCAAGCGTATCCCACTTGTTGACCACGATAATCATCCCTTTACCAGCTTCATGGGCAAATCCTGCGATACGCTTGTCATATTCACGGATGCCTTCTTCCGCATTGATGACCATTAAGACCACATCTGAACGGTCAATTGCACGCATGGCACGCATGACAGAGTATTTCTCAGTATTTTCATAAACCTTACCAGACTTACGCATACCAGCCGTATCAATCATGGTAAACTCTTGGCCATCTGTATCTGTAAAGTGGGTATCAATAGCGTCACGCGTTGTTCCAGCAACGGGACTAGCAATGACACGGTCTTCTCCCAAAATAGCGTTAATCAAGCTTGATTTTCCGACGTTAGGACGACCAATCAGGCTAAACTTAATGACATCCGGATTTTCTTCTTCATATTCATTTGGAAGATTTTCTACAATAGCGTCTAGCACATCCCCTGTACCGATACCATGGACAGAGGAGATTGGCAGTGGTTCACCCAAACCGAGGGCATAGAAATCATAGATATCATTTCGCATTTCAGGGTTGTCCACCTTGTTAACTGCGAGGATAACTGGTTTGTGGGTCTTATAAAGCTTACGGGCTACGTATTCGTCTGCATCGGTAATTCCTTCCTTACCAGACACCACAAAGACGATAACATCGGCTTCTTCCATGGCAATTTCTGCCTGGTGCTTGATTTGTTCCATGAAAGGAGCATCGACATCATCGATTCCTCCTGTATCAATCATGCTAAACGAACGATTGAGCCACTCACCCGTTGCATAGATACGGTCACGTGTCACTCCTTCGACATCTTCTACAATGGAGATTCGCTCACCAGCGATCCGATTAAATAGGGTTGATTTCCCAACATTGGGACGTCCTACAATGGCAATAGTTGGTAGGGCCATAATTTCTCACTTTCTACAATAACTTTTTCTGTTCAAGATTTTTTCTAGTTGAGCTTGGTTCAGTTTGACCAAACTGTTCTGCTAGGCGCTGACTCCAGCTTGTGTTCGCACGCGCCCCAGCATAGTACGCCTGTACACGGTCATAAGCCTCAATCACATCAACTGTTTGTTCCTGATATTCTTCCTCAAATACCACTTGATTCAATGGCAAGCGAGGTTTGACTTCGTGTTCTTCATTTGGAAGACCCAGTGCCATCCCAAAGACAGGATAGGTGTAGTCAGGCAAATTAAAAAGCTCTGCCACTTCTTCTGACTTGTAACGAACCAAGCCAATGATGACACCGCCATAGCCCAAGCTTTCAGCTGCTAGCAAAGCATTTTGACCAGCAAGAGCTGCATCGACCGAACTAATCAAGAGACTTTCTACACCTTGGGGTTGGAAGGTGTCGGTATGAAGTTGGGCTCCCTTTTCCGCTCGGTTCAAATCTCCGACAAAGAGAAGGAAAACAGCAGACTGGCGGATGGCTTCTTGAGGCACTAATTCATACAAGGCATCCTTCTTTTCTTGACTTCGTACCACAATCACAGAGTAGGATTGGAAATTCTTCCAAGACGAGGCCATCTGGGCTGCTGTCAGGATTTCAGTCAAGTCTTCTTGAGGAAGGGCTTGCTCCTTAAATCTGCGCACTGAAGTGTGAGCCTTCATTAATTTGATTATTTCTGTCATCGGCGGTTCACTCCTTCTAAACGAGTCTCCTCAGCCAAATAACGGATGCGTTCCATGACCCGTCTAGCTTCCCAGATTTCGTCATTCCCATGCTTTCCTTTAGCGAAATGCTGCTCCAAATCTTCAAAGTCGAAGTTGGATGTAAAGAAGGTCGGCAAATCTTCCTGCATCCGATATTGGAGAATGACCTGCAGGATTTCGTCACGCACCCAAGGTGTTGATTGCTCGGCACCAATATCATCTAAAATCAGGACTTCAGACAGCTTAAGCTCGTCCACCAAGGTCTTAACATTGCCATCACCGATAGCATTTTTGACATCAATGACAAAACTAGGATAGTGGAGGAGAGTGGAGGAAACACCACGTTTTTCTGATAAATCATGGGCTAAGGCAGCCACCATGAAACTTTTACCCACACCAAAGTCCCCATATAAGTAAAGACCTTTTCGAATATCCGGATATTGCTCCACGAAGGCTAGTAGCTTTTCAAAAACTGGCAAGCGCTCCAAATCATCCAAATCTACTTGAGCCAAACTAGCTTTCTTGAGACTGGCTGGCAGATTGATTAACTTGAGACGGTTCTTAATAGCCGCTTCTTTTTCAGCCGCGATTAGTTCTGGAGTTTCTTCATAAGAAACGTCCGCATAGCCATGATTCATAACCAAAATAGGCTTGTAGCCTTGGCAATATAATCCGTATCCCCACGGAGAAACTTGTCACGCTCGGTGATGTACTGATTAAACTTGGAGATACTGCGATTCAATTCCTCTGGGCTGAGGGATTCTTGCTGGATAAAGGCCGCAACATCAGGGTCCTTCATGATTTTCTGGACCAAATCTTGATAATGAAAACGGCTAGGTTGACGTTTGAGTACGTCTCCGACACTTTCCATCTAATCTCCTCCTTTTTCTAATCGAGCTAATAGTTCTTGTTTCTTACGTTCTAGTTCCAGACGAGTTTCCTCGCTGGTTTCATTCTTATAATCTGGATTGCTCCACTTGGGTACATTGGACTTGGTAGGACTCGGTTTACTGCTTTTTTGAGCCTGATTCTTTTGCCCACGCTCACGGATGCGCAAGACTGCCTCTTCTGCCGAATGAATCTTTTGATAGGCATAGTCATTGGCTACCTTCATGGCATATTTCTCATTGATATTTGCCGAATCCACCTTATTAAAGGTCAACAAGAGAATGATATTGATGACTTCGTCCAGCAAGCCCAAGCCAGCCATCTGTTGCAAGAGTTCTCTTTCTGTTTGGGTAATACTTGCCTTACGAGTTTGCTTGATTTCTGCCAAGAACTGCAGGGCCGTTTTACTTTTGGCTTCTTTGATAATGGTTGTTTCCTTAGGACTAAAATCAGAAGAAACAGGTTTTTGAGCAATTTTTTCCCGCATGCGTTTGGTTGAAATAACCTGGGAAACAGCTGTTGACTTGGCCAATTGATAGGTTTCAAACCAAGTCCACTTCTTTTCCTCAGCAATGGCAAAGAGGTTTAAGACATCTGACTGCTCATCCGCAAAGCGAAGCCCATCTCGAGCCATAAGCTGACGAAAATGGTCTAAGTCAAAATCGTTGGCCACTTTCTTCTTGAGGCCAAGGTTTTCTTGACTTCCCAGTTCTGCCAAGTCTGGAAAGACTTGATTGAGTGAGACAGGTATTTCTTCTCCCTCAGCACTTTCATCTTTCAAATCCTCCACAGCTGCATCACCAATCTTTTTCTCCAAGAGTCTACGATAAACAGGATGTTCCAAGAAATCCTGACTTGAAAGAGGAGCATGGATAGCTAGCTGATAAACCTCCCCCCTTTTGATAGAGGGTCAAGAGATTGAAAGCAGATAGGATTTTCAAGGATTTTATCAATCTATCCATCCCGAAGTTAAGATGGTTGAGAATGCTTGAAAAGAGGTATTCCTTTCTACCATTATCCCAAAAACTAATCGTATAAAGATAAAGGCTCAGTGCCTCCTGACCGATAATCGGGAGGTAGCACTGTACCAGAGATGAGGTATCTTGCGACACCCGATTATTCTTTAGATAAGAAAAACGGTCAATTGGCTTCATTTATCTTTCCTTTTTCTTTTTAGAGGACTGGGTGATTTGTTGGAGCAGGCTCTCTAACTCACTCACATCCTTAAAACTACGATAGACACTGGCAAAACGTACATAGGTAATCTCATCTAACTCAGCCAACTCCTCCATGACGAGTGAACCAATGTCCTCACTTTGAATTTCATTTTCATTTCGACCACGGAGTTTCTGTTCGATACGATTGACTACCATGTTGATTTCATCACTTGACACAGGACGTTTCTGGGCTGAGCGGATAATCCCATTAAAGATTTTATCTCTGGAGAATTGTTCCCGTGTGCCATCTTTTTTAACAACCACTAAGGTTCTTTCTTCTACTCGTTCGTAGGTTGTAAAACGGTGTTGGCATTCATCGCACTCACGTCTTCTACGAATAGTGTTCCCTTCTTCTGCTTGGCGACTATCGATAACACTTGACTTGGTAGCCCCACATTTTGGACAACGCATCCTTTCCCTCCTTATCGTTTTCTTTTCATTATACCATTTTTTAAACGATTCCCAAAACAATTCTTCTTTTTGCTTGACAAGTTTTTTGTTTTGTTGTATTATTTAATTAAGACAAAAGGATAAAAGAAAGGAGAACAAGATGTCCTGGACATTTGACAACAAAAAACCCATCTATTTACAGATTATGGAGAAAATCAAGCTTCAGATTGTTTCCCATACGCTGGAACCCAATCAACAACTTCCAACCGTGAGAGAGCTGGCTAGCGAGGCGGGGGTCAATCCCAACACCATCCAAAGAGCCTTGTCAGACCTTGAACGAGAAGGATTTGTCTACAGCAAGCGAACAACTGGACGATTTGTGACTGAGGATAAGGAGCTAATCGCCCAATCGCGCAAACAATTATCAGAAGAAGAATTGGAACACTTCGTTTCCTCCATGACCCATTTTGGCTATGAAAAAGAAGAACTACCATGCGTAGTCAGCGATTATATTAAAGGAGTTTAAGCCTATGTCATTACTAGCATTTGAAAATGTATCCAAATCTTATGGAGCAACCCCAGCCCTTGAAAATGTTTCTCTTGACATCCCAGCTGGAAAAATTGTTGGTCTCCTTGGCCCAAACGGCTCAGGGAAAACAACCTTTGATTAAACTAATCAATGGCCTCTTACAACCAGATCAAGGACGTGTCCTGATTAACGATATGGACCCAAGCCCAGCAACCAAGGCCATCGTAGCTTATTTGCCTGATACCACCTATCTCAATGAGCAAATGAAGGTCAAAGAAGCCCTAACCTACTTCAAGACCTTCTATAAGGATTTCAATCTTGAACGCGCCCATCATTTACTTGCAGACCTCGGCATTGATGAAAATAGTCGTCTCAAGAAACTATCAAAAGGAAACAAAGAAAAAGTCCAACTGATTTTGGTTATGAGCCGTGATGCTCGTCTCTACGTTCTAGACGAACCCATTGGTGGAGTGGACCCAGCAGCCCGTGAGTATATCCTCAATACCATTATCAACAACTACTCCCCAACTTCTACTGTTTTGATTTCTACCCACTTGATTTCAGATATCGAGCCAATCTTGGATGAAATTGTCTTCCTGAAGGACGGAAAAGTCGTCCGTCAAGGAAATGTAGATGACATTCGCTATGAGTCAGGTGAATCCATTGACCAACTCTTCCGTCAGGAATTTAAGGCCTAAGCAAAGGAGATTATTATGTTTTGGAATTTAGTTCGCTACGAATTTAAAAATGTTAACAAGTGGTATTTAGCCCTCTACGCAGCCGTGCTAGTCCTTTCCGTCCCCCTAGGAATGCAAGGACACTACTATAATTATATATCTTTCAAAGATAGCCAACCTTTCCTATTTATCTTTCTGGCTCTCGTCTTTGGCGGCTTGATAATTACACTTTGGATTTCAACCATTTTCTTGATTATCAAACGCTTCAAAGGTAGTGTCTATGACCGCCAAGGCTATCTGACTTTGACCTTGCCAGTTTCTGAGCACTATATCATCACAGCTAAATTAGTCGGAGCCTTCATCTGGTCTATACTTAGCTCGGCTGTACTGGCTCTAAGTGCTTTTCTTATTGTGACTATAACGGTTCCAGATTGGATGTCACATTATGACTGGTTCCCACTTGTAAGGAACATACCTTCCTCAACTCTCTCTTGTGGGGTTATCCTTCCTACTAAATACTATTTCTGGAATCCTCTGCATTTACTTAGCCATTTCCATTGGACAACTGTTCAATGAATACCGTACCGCACTTGCTGTTGCAGCCTACATTGGTATCCAAATCGTCATAGGATTTATTGGAGTTTTCTTCAATACCAGTACTAACTTCTATGTCAATTCACTTGTAGGACTTAATGATAATTTCTATATGGGAGCAAGTACATCCATTATCGAGGAACTCATTTTTCATAGCTATCTTTTTATCTCGGAACCTACTATATTTTTGAGAAACAAGGTTAATTTGCAATAGTTTTAAAGTCTAGCGACAATAACTCGCTAGGCTTTTTTCGTCCTCAGGATTTACATTTTTATATGAAGTATTTGATAAAAAGGAGTATAATAAATTTAAAACTGATTACATATATATCAACAAGGAGGTCAAGTCTTTATGCTGAGAAGATTTGTTGCTAAGAAACACCTCGTACTTTACTTCTTTTCTATTGCCATTACTTGGCTGGAAGCGATTATCACGCCAGCCCTTGTTCAAAATATTGTTGCTAGTTTTACCAATCAAGAACTAGGACTTCTTTGGAAAGTTTTGATTCTAGGAATCCTTGGTAATCTCGTCCTCTTACTGGGTTTGGCTGGAAAACGTTATTACTACTCTCGTTTGATTACTGATTTCAAATATGGAATCAAGAGTGCTATTTTCAAGCGATTTTTAAACAGTTATGAGATCGATGAAAAGGATATTTTATCCGACCTAGAAAACGACGTCAAACAACTGGAAGAAAGCTATATTGAGCCAACGGTTATCATTATTTCTTCTCTTGGTTTCACCACGGTGTCCATTCTCTATGCCCTATGGACCAACTTTTATCTGGGCTTGATTTTCATCCTCTTCTACTCCTTTCCTGTCCTCTGCAGTGCTATCGGATCAAAGCGCTTGGATTTACTTTCTGAAAAGCGATCAACTAGTAACCAGAGCTACTTAGCAAGCTTGACAAATTTTATTGGTGGTAGCCAACAAATTCGCCATTATCAGGGGCAAGACTACTTTTTTACTCGCTACCAAAAGCAATTACAAACCAGTCTAGATGCCGAAATCAACTATGAAAAACAACGCACTTTAAACAGTCTCTTTATCAATAGCATCGATGCCTTTTGTTCTGTCACACCTATCGTCATCGGTGGATTTATGACCTACTATAATTATTTAGATGCGGCGAGTTTTGTGGCCATCTATCTGGTTTCCCATAATATCGGCTATCAATTTCAAGAGTTAGCCTACTTTACTAACACCCGAAAAGCGACTCGAACCCTTCTCAACAAATACCAAAAACTTTTGAACCAGTCTGACTCCATCTCGCCTAGAAGCATAGAAAATATTTTCCCTCTCCAACTTGACAGCATCTCCCTAGAAAAAGAGGGGAATATCCTCCTGTCTCCGATTTCCATACACATCATGCAAGGAGAAAAAATTGCCATTATCGGGGAAAGCGGCTCTGGTAAAACAACCCTGCTCAATATCATTCATGGAGAAAAAATGCCGACAAGTGGACAGATTAGCTTTGCTGGTCAAAACCTGTCACGTCAAGAAATCACAAGCTTTAGTTCCTATATCCTCCAAGATAGCCATTACTTTGACACGCTCTCTCTAGAAGACAATATCCTTCTAGGATTGGATAAAAAACAAAAGACTTTAAATCATATCCTCAAAAAAACAGGATTAGAACATTTGAAACATCGAACGCTCAGCAATGATAGTCTGTCTGGTGGCGAGAAACAACGCCTAGAAATTGCTCGCGCCCTCTACCACGATAGCCAACTCATCTTAGCAGATGAGATTAAGGCCAACCTTGACTCTGAAAATAGCAGAAAAATTAGCGACTTGCTCTTCTCCCTACCTCAAACAGTTATTGAAGTCATTCACCACTACACAGAAGAAGACTTAAAACACTATGACCAAGTCATTAACCTAAGCAAAGAAAAGTAATAGTCTATAACATACGATTTTAAAAAGCAAGGAACCAAAATTCCTTGCTTTTTAACTCAATATTAAACTGGCTACAATGGGGCTTACAAAGACGTAGAGAATCCCCGTGACACCGATAGCCAAGCCACCCATGGCTCCTGCTACAGATCCGTATCGAAAGGCTGTTCCTGTTCCGACTGCATGCCCTGTTCCTCCAAGGGAAAGCCCGACTGCTACTGGGTCGTCAATTTTCAACCACTTCAAAAGGGTTGGTCCGATCACACTGGTTAAAATCCCAGTTGCCACTACGACAACCAAAGTCACAGTCGTCAAACCTTGCAATTTTTCTGTGATTCCCACCGCCATAGCGGTTGTCACTGACTTGGGGAAGAGAGAAATGGCTAGGAAAAAGTCCATTCCAAATATTTTTGCCACAAGGGCTGTGAAAGAAGTATTGACAACTACCGCTAAGAGACTACCCAAGAGAATACTCCGTGCATGGTGCTTCATCAAGTGAAAACTCTTATAAAGCGGAATCCCTAGAGCCACGGTCGATGGGACAATCAAGTTGTTCAGATAAACCCCACCTTGGTAGTAATCTTGATAAGAAATACCCGTCACCTTTAGAAAGATGATAATGAAAATAGCTGACAAAAGCAAGGGCGTTGTCAATGGATGGGGAAAACGTCTGTAAATCAGCATTCCCACTAGATAGGCTAGGATAGACAGGGCAAGCCCAAATAGGGGATTGGAAACAAATTCACTCATTTGGCATCTCCTTTCTCATAATCTCCCTCAAACCGTCGTTTGATAAACTGAACTACCAAGGCTATGAGGATAATATTGATAACAGCTGCAAAAAAGACAATCAAAACAATGGGCAAAAGATAGGGAGCAATCACATCAAACTTTTCCATGATTCCCACTGCTGGCGGCAAAAAGAGAATGGTCATATTAGCCAGCAAGAAATTCCCCATCATGTTGACATGCCTAGTTCTCAGCCACTTGAATTGTAGGGCGAGAAAGAGAATGATTAAGCCAATAATACTGCCGGGTATGGGCAAATGAAAAAAACTAGAGATCCCCTCTCCGATTAGAGAAATCACAAAGAGAATCATTAATTGAACATATAATTTCATCCTAAACTCCACGAAATAGACTTCTTGCATACCAGTTTACTCTTTTTTCAGAAAATTTCAAGGAAATGCACAAGGGATAATAAAAATTAGAAATGGAAAGGGAATACAGACAATTCTTGACTTGTGAAAACTGGCATGATTTAGGATAAAAGATGCCTGCGTCCTTCTTGCCAGCTTGATTTAAAAGTAGTATAATTATTGCATGCGCAATCATCTTATGATGCAGAGACTGTCCGTGAATGGACTTTCTTCTATTTATAACTCTAAAAAGAAAGGAGATACTATGACCTATTTGGAAATGGTTTGACTTCAATCGTCGTCAGAAAGAAATTGAAAGTCTCTTGGAAGAGACCATTGCCCAGCAGAGTGAGCAGACCTTGACCCTAAAAGAATTTTACCTGCTCTACTATCTGGACTTGGCTCAAGAAAAATCTCTACGCCAGATTGACCTGCCAGATAAGCTTCATCTGAGCCCGAGCGCTGTTTCTCGGATGGTGGCTCGCTTGGAAGCCAAAAATTGCGGTCTGCTTAGTCGCAGGTGTTGTGATCAAGATCGACGCTCTAGCTTTATCTGCCTGACAAGTGATGGGCAAAAGACACTGGCCTCTCTACAGAAGGCTGTCGAAGAAAGCTTAGAAACTGGTTTGGATTTCTTGATTTAAGATGATTTTAGAAAAAAAGTTGCGTGCGCAATCATTTTTCTTGACATTCTCTTTTACAAGGAGTAAAATAAAGTCATCATTAAACAAAGGAGTTTTAAAAATGATTGAAATTACCTATCTAGATGCCAGCAAGAATGAAAGAACTGTAACGTTTGACTCTTATGAAGACTTTGAACGTTCGCAACAAGCCTGCCTTATCGGTGTCGCTGACTATTACCCTGTCCAAAAATTAACCTACAAGGGTCATGATTTGGACTACCATGGGACTTATGGAGACGTCTTCTTCTATCTCATGAAACAAGATTTAAGCCAATATAACTAAAAAAGGAGAAATACAATGGCAAAAGCAATTACAGATGCAACATTTGAACAAGAAACAAAAGACGGTTTGGTCTTGGTAGACTTCTGGGCAACTTGGTGTGGTCCATGTCGTATGCAAGGCCCAATCTTGGATAAATTGTCTGAAGAATTTTCAGAAGATGTCTTGAAAATCGTTAAAATGGACGTTGATGAAAATCCAAACACAGCTCGTGCCTTTGGAATCATGTCTATCCCAACTCTTCTCTTCAAAAAAGATGGCCAAGTAGTGAAACAAGTTGCTGGTGTTCACACAGCAGAACAAATCAAGGCCATCGTTGCTGAATTGAGCTAAGTAAAGATAGAGACCAAGTGGATTCATTTGGTCTCTTTTTTGTTATCTTTTGCTCAATCACTGCTCAACCAGACTTCGCAACCATTTATATTTCCTACATTCCTGACAAGCTCTGGTCGAGTCAAAATCCCTCAAACTCTATCTCTTTAGCTATCGGAATCACGGAGATTTTAACGAAAACTGTATCAACACCATCGGAAAAGACTTGATCAACTTGCTAGACCCTCGCTTTTTAGAAGTCTGGGGAAAATTCACTCCGCGCGGTGGTATTTCAATCGCCACCTACTACAACTATGGTAAGCCTGGGACTAAGTATGAAGGCTTGGCAGAACAACGCCTCTTCCAACACGACCTCTACCCAGAGAAAATTGACAACCGCTAAACTCATACGAAAAAGCCCTGTTCCTCAAGATGAGGAGCAAGGCTTTTTAGTTTCAATTATTCTTCTGTTCCAAGGAAGTTTTTTGCAACAAGGGCTGCAAGAACACCTCCAACGATTGGGGCAAGGATGAAAATCCATACTTGTTGAAGAGCTGCGCCACCTACCAAGACAGCTGGTGCCAAGCTACGAGCTGGAGTTACTGAAAGCCCAGTAATGTTCAATCCAACAAGAATCATCGCCATCAAGGACAAATCGATTACCAAACCAGCAATCGCGCTATTTCCCTTGCTTTCTGAAGTCACGGTCATGATAACCAAGACAAACAAGAAAGTTGCGATAACTTCAAACAAGAAACCACCAAAGACAGTGACACCGTTTTCCAAGGCATTTTCACCAAGACTAGCAGTTGACATTCCTGAGTTAGCCAAGAGGAAGAATACTGCAGCTGACGCAAGGAAGGCTCCAACTACTTGTCCAAGGATATAGTTTGCAAGCTCTGAAGATGACAAACGTTTGTTAACAAATATAGCAATAGAAACAGCTAGATTCAAGTGAACCCCTGAAATAGTTCCAATTGAGTAGGTTGCAATCACGATTGCCAAACCAAAATTCCAAGATAATCAAGACCATTTCCAAAAACAACAGCTCCTGTTCCAATGAACACAAGCATGAAAGCACTGATTAACTCAGCAACAAATTTTTTCATTTTCTTTCTCCTTTTTTCAAAAACTAGATACTAGTCTATCAAAAGTTGGAAGGGGTTTTAAGAAAATTGACTGGAAAGTTTTTGAAAATCATAGAACTATTAGCTAATCCCTAGTATTGGAAAGACTGGATAGCTTCTTTCAAGTCATCTTGTAAACTATTTCTCTGGTCAAGTTGGACATAGACTTCCAACAGACAGGATCTGAAGTTGGAAAATTTATAAAAATCTTCCCTTTCTTCTATCGGAAAATCAACAGTTTTTATCCAAGAAGCTACTTGTTCTTGCGCTAACTTCCCTTGTAAAATAGGTTCATAGATCACTCTCGCTAAACGCCAATCTTCATCATCTGTAAAACGAATGGGAATTCTTTTAAATAGTTGGCCAAGTATATCAAATACTTCATGAACTCTGTTTTTAGGAAAGTCTGGATGACAAACCACCTCTGTCAGTAAATCGGCTCCATGTGCAAAGGCATGAACCCAACCATACCGACTTGAAAAACCCGTTGTATCCTTTTCTTTTGAAAGATAATACAAACCTTGATTTAAAAGGACATTACGAATTCCTGCATTTAATTCCTGATAAAAAATCGATTGCTGGTTGGCATCTGCAGACAAGAGATTTGCATAAATAAGCGCCCTAAAAGAACGTTCAAGGGTTGACAGGCCTACCTTATCAATCTCTTTATCTAACCCTCCATCAGATGAAATCCCTTCAGCAATGAAATAAAATTGTTCCTGTGTAAATATCTCTTCCTGAATCCCTCTAGCAAAGCTTGTAAAAACAAGGTCATCGCGAATTTCTGGAGAAGGATCTCCCAAATGATCAAGCAACCACTGGATTTCCTCCTGATGATAACTTGGTTTTTCTTCTGTTATTTTTTTAAGTAACTCTTGATACATGGTCAATACCTCTATATTTCTGATAACTTATAAAAAAGGCCAGTCCAAGATAACTTTCTATCTTATTCTTTTTGAGATAGAGTTTTTCCTGCAGCAATTGCATCGGCCTCTGTCATCTCGACAACATTAGATTTAATAGTTTTTTGAAGGCATTCTATCCTTACTATACCAATAAACTTTTGATTTTCCATGGTTTGCAACATAGACAATTCTATCTTGCTGTTGGGCTTTAGTCTCCGCTTCACGCGCAATTCTTTTCTCTTCTTCTTTTTGAGAAATGAAAGACTCAACCGCACTTATCCTATCGAGCAACTCTGCCTTTTTATCATTATTTTTCAATCTGATTAACTGTTTTCTTTAGCAGACTTCGCTTGACTTGCATCTTGACTTTCTTCCAATTGTTTGACTAAGATTTCACCTTTTTCTTGCAACTCAATTGCAGTTTTTTCTTTGGCAATTCTCTCTTCTTCTGCTTTTTCTTTAGCTTTTTTCTCTTCTTCAACTCGTTTTGCTTCTTCTGTACTAGATGAAGCATCGGTTGTTGACTCTACTTTAGCAGTGGATGCCGCAGTTTGTTTAGTTTCTGATTGAGAAGATGAAATTTTCTTTGTGACTGTCGGAGTTTGGAGAGAAACTATAACAAAACTAACAACAAAAAGTCCTATCATTAGATTTCTTTTTCGAATATCTGGTGCTTTCTTTACAAAATACCAAATACCAACTCCACTCAAAACAAGATAGAGAGTAGGTAGAGCAATCAATAAAATGATTCCCAACAAAACTAGACCAATTTTGATAAAACGTATTCTTTGTGAATCCTACTCCAGCCATTTTTTTATTCTGTTCATATCCTTATCCTAAATGACCTTACTCTCCCAACTGGGCACTGTAGGCGATGATCTGATCAACTGTGTCTGACAAGAATTGGATGGTATCACGGAGTGGTTTATCTGTTGAAATATCAGCACCGATAATCATGGCTGACTCAAGCGGTGTCTTGCTACCACCTGATTTGAGGAGATTGAGCCAGTCCTCAGCTCCAGTTTCTGAATGTTTCAGATGGAGGTAACCCGCAGTCGAGATAACAAGACCAGCAGAGTAAGTGTAACTATACAAGCCCATGTAATAGTGAGCTTGGCGCATCCAAGTCAAGGCCGCATCGTCATCAATTTCAATAGCATCTCCCCAGAAGTCTGTCAAGACTTCCTTCATAATGCTGTTAAGTTTGCTCGCCCCAAAGGTTTCCCCTTCTTCAATCAATGTATACACTTTACGCTGGAAGGCTGCTTCCAAAAGGTGGGTAATAAAGTTATGGAAGTAGGTGTCTGTCAAACGGTGGGCAAGGGCAAAGCGTTTTTGACGTGGGTCATCAGACTGCAGCTCCAAGTAATCACTGAGAAGCAATTCATTGAAGGTTGACGGTGCTTCGACATAGTAAGTAGACATGTGGGCATTGAAGTAACTCTGATGATTATCTGAGAAGATGAATTGACCAGAATGCCCAATTTCATGAATCAAAGTATAGACATCGCTCAAACGACCTGTCCAGCTCATGAGGACATAAGGATGCACGCGATAGGGGTCCGCTGCATAGCCACCAGAATCCTTGCCACTATTGGCAGCGAAGTCCACCCAGCGCTCTTCTTGATAGCGAGCAACTTCCTGACAATATTCTTGCCCCAAAGGTTCTACTGACTTCATGACCAAATCATAGGCGTCGTCAATAGTCACTTCAGGATTTAGGGCGCTGTCCAAGTCCAATTTCCAGTCTGCAAAGGTCATCTTTTCAAGACCATTGACCTTGGCAACATGCTGGAGGTATCTCTGAGCAACGGGCGCAAAGTCCTTCATGATGAGGTCAATCTGGCGGTCAAACATGGCACGGTCCACTTCTTGCTCAGCTAGAAGATAATCAAAGACAGAGTCATATCCCTTCATATCAGCCAAGAGTTTTTCGGACTTAACCTGAGCTAGATAGGCTGCAGCTGCTGTATTCTGGTGCTTACGAAGACCTTCTGAGAAGGAACGGAAAGATTTCTCACGAACCTCAGCATCCTCATGATTTTGGTAGAAATTCTCATAGGTCACAAAGCTGTTTTTGTAGGTCTTGCCATGGGCTTCAAAGTCAGCCATTTCAAAATCCCCAGCTCGCATCTTAGTATAAATATCCTGCGGACTGTAGAAAAGTTCACTGAGATTGGTCAAGGCCTTCTCCACATCAGCCCCTAGGTAGTGAGCTTTTTTGATTTTGGCCTGACGAATGGCTGCAGTCAAATGTGGCAGATCACCCAAACCGTCCAAGACTTCCTCGTCTGCTGCCACCAAGGCATCGTCAAAGAAGGTAAGAGCTACACTAGCATCTGTTTCAAATTCCATCCCAGCTTGGGCAATATTGGCAAATTCGTCATTGCTATAGTCTGTCGTCTGAGGCATAAAGCCATAGTTGCCAATATGGCTCATCTGAATGTAGATTTGTTCCAATTCCGCAAAGGCCTTCTCAAAATCCTCAAAAGTATGAAGATTGCCCTTGTAGTCACGGCTAAATTGGTTGATGTCTTCACGAGCCTTCTCGATTGCACGCAAGAAATCCTCACGGTCTTGGTATAGGGCTGTTAAATCCCAAAGTTCCTTCTCTGGAAATTCTGAACGGTGTTTTTGTTCCATTTTCTTCCTCTTATTTCTCTAATTCTAATAAAACACTAAGGGCTGATAAGGCGTAAAGTGGTGCTGTTTCTGCTCGCAAAATACGAGGACCAAGTCCTGCCAAGACTGCTCCCTTAGCTTCAAAACTTTCAATTTCTGCAGGTGACAGGCCACCTTCTGGACCAAAGATAAAGAGCAATTTGTCTCCTTTCTCGAGTCCAGTAACTGCTTGTAAAAGCGCAGCGCTTTCTCCTTCTTTAGCCGACTCTTCATAAGCCACTACGACGCGGTCAAACTGGTCAAGTTGGGCTAGAAAGTCTGCTTTTCTTCTCAAAAAGCTGGATACTTGGAACAACATTACGCTTGCTTTGTTCTGCTGCTCCAAGGGCAATTTTTTTCTAGTTTTTTTCAACCTTTTTACCCAATTTCTTGCCCATCCCACTTTGGCAACGGACCAATCGGCAGGAAAGGCCCAGATTTGGCTGGCACCCGAGTTCCGTTACTTTTTGAGTAATGAACTCCAGCTTGTCTCCCTTGGGAAATCCTGATGCGATGGTCACTTGAACGGGCAGTTCCACATTGTCATCTAGTTCTTCTACCAATTCAAACTGACGATTTTCCACATCCAGCACGAACGCCAAGCGCTTAATGCCATCATCAAAGACTCAAAGGTAACCTCATCATCTTCTTTCAAGCGCATAACCTGAAACATATGCTTGCTGGTTTCCTTGTCCTCGATGGTAACAGGTGAGATAGCACTGCCTTTGACAAAATACTGTTGCATACTAGCCTCCAATCACACCTGAAATATCCTTGGTCTTCTTGAAAACACAGGCATTCCATTCCCCTTGAATCATGTGGGTTTCAAGGAAAAATCCAGCTGACTCAGCCGACTCGCGCACCATGTCCCACTTGTCTTTTATAATCCCACTCATGATCAGGTAGCCTTCATCCTTAACCAAACGATAGGCATCGTCTGTCAGATGAATGAGGATATCCGCCAAAATATTAGCTACAATCACATCTGCCTCAATCTCAACTCCCTTAAGCAAGTCTCCTGCTGCTACATGGATGTTTTCCATGCCAGGGTTGAGCTCAATATTTTCCTGAGCCACTCGAACTGCCACATCATCTAGGTCGTAGGCAAAAATTTCCTTAGCACCAAGCAGCGAGCTGGCAATAGAGAGAACCCCTGAACCAGTCCCCACATCTAGCACTGTTTCCCCACCACGAAGAACCTGCTCCAAGGCAAAAAGGCTCATCTTGGTAGTTGGGTGGGTTCCTGTCCCGAAGGCCATACCAGGATCCAACTTGATAATCTTTTTCTCCCAGCAGTCGCCTCATAGTCTGTCCAAGACGGCACGATAGTCAAGTCATGAGTAATTCGAGCTGGCTCATAGTATTTCTTCCAGTTGTCTGCCCAGTCTTCCTCAGCCAAGGCAGTCGTCCCCATTTTGACCTCTCCCAAGTCCATAAAATCAGTTAGTTCCGCGAGACGAGCCTGCAAATCTGACTCAACCGTTGCTACATCAACCGTATCAGGGTAGTAGGCGGTCACTACGATTTCTTCTTGCTGCTCAACCTCTGGGAAAATCTCACCGAAGCGATCCACATTTCCCACATAGTCCATGCTGTCTTCGATTGCGACTCCTTGAGCTCCTAGCTCAATCAAGAGATTAGAAACTAACTCCTCCCCCTCACGCTTGACTGTAACTTTTAACTCTTGCCATGTTTCCATTATGTATTTTCCTTATCAATCTATTAATTCTTCTAATTCTTTTAAAGTTCTTCCATCCCTATTTTTCCAATCAGTTCGACCGTTCGTTTGCATACCCAGCAAAAAAGCTGCTGCATAAGAAGGGCTAGAAAAGAGTTGTTTTTCTTTTAACACTCCATCTTGAATAACCTGCGAAGCTATTAAATTCTGACGCATTTCTTTTAAACTTGCTGGAAGGTTTGGAGAATCCATGACTTCTACTTGACTTCCTTCTAAAACAACAAAACCTTCAGTTGTCCGTTCACAAGTTGCTTCTGTTACTTTGTTAGATTTCTTAGTTTTACGCTTTAAATAAAGATAAGTTGAATGATTATCAGTCAAATCTTGACTAACTTTCTTTGTCATTGGAACAAAAACACGATAACCTAAAGTTCCGATAATCATTAGCGTATTTTCAATAATTTCATCCAGTTCAGATTCCTTTTCCTCAGTTACATTACCAGGATTTGGAACATTCCCATTTTTCACAATGTAACGACCAGCTTCTTTAGCAAGTTGAGTAAATTTATTTTCCAAATAGCTAATTTCTGTTGGACCAAAAGAATTATTTTGAGTTGTTAGAATGATGACATCATTAAAATAATCTGCGTGAGTATCGCGGGTATGCTCTTGAATTCGCAACAATACCCCTTCACCATTTTTCCGAGTTGTCGCCTGACCAATATAGGTCACATCTTTCTGTTTATCTTCATCTCGACCAAATAAGAAATAAATACCACTTTGTTTCATTTCATCACGAGACTTCAAATCTCCCAACTGAATACGAGGTATTTGTAAATCACTCCCGTCCAATTTGACAAAGTACATTTGATTTTTCCAGTCACTTCACCATCCATGAGAAACATATTGATATTTTTGCTACGCTTTTCCATTTATCGAACTTCCTCCAAATAATCCCTCACTCTCTCTTGCAACTGAGGCACGACTTGACTGGAACTAAGAAATTCCTCAACATTCATGAGCTGATAGCCCTGTCCTTCATCACCAAAGGTGATATTGTCAAACTGTTCTTGACTTAGCTGACCAACCATAAAGACAGAGTGACGACCTTCATAGAGCATACTTGGGTAAACCTTGCTCCAAAGCAGACAATCCTCAGTCAGATGAATTCCCAGTTCTTCATAAACTTCACGCGCCGCACATTCAAATGGGCTTTCGTCCCCCTCACGTCCCCCACCGGGCAGTTCCCACATATTGGGCCAGGGAATGCTTGCCTTATCATCGCGTAAGATAATCAGAAGTTTATCCCCACAAAACAAAGTAATCTTACAGCCTGTGAAATCAGAAATTTCTATTTCCATATTAGACTCCTTCGGTTAATTCCTTTTCCAGCTCGGCTAACCAGTTTTGATAATAGCTTTTCTCATCCCGTAACATCCGGCTGCTATTCATTTTCTGTCTAGCAATCTTCATAGCCTTGTGAGTTTGAACTACATCTTTCCTTACCTTAAATTGATACCAAGCTTGAATGACCTGCATATCTGCTGTTTTTAGAGATAAAAAGGATTTGCCCCCTCGAATACTTGCATATTCTTCCGCTTTCTTATTATCTCCTTCTAGCAGAGCAATTTGAAGAAGGTATAATTGAGAAATAGTTTTAGACATTGGATTATCTGTTTTCTCTAACACAGACTGAAACTGTTGCTTTGCAAGTTCTATATTATCATCCAATATGAATACCAACCCCTGAAGAGTCTGAACACTTTCTGCAAAACTCCCTCTCACATCCTCATCAACAGACATGATAAAGTCTTTTAAATCATATTCTTGAGGAGCTAGCAAGGTCTGGGCAGAATGCCTCAACATCAGGTAGGCGTATTTTGTATTTTCAGGGTGTTGTAGTAATTCCCAAATTTTTTTGCTCCATCGGTAATCCCAACTGGCAGAGCATTGAAAAGAAGAAGAGATAAATTTAGATCAAATCCAAGTGCCTGCAAAATACCAGTTTGTTGTCAAAAAACCAAAAAGTGTTGCCAATAATATCAAGCAAAGGTGAACTATCAAGCCTCCTGAAAGCATCAAGATGATTCTTTGATCACTTTCATTCTCTTTTAAACCAATATACTGAGCACCAACATTTTTTTATAACTGCTGTTCGACTAAGATGAAGCCTTCCTGACTTTTTTTGGTTAAAAGAAAAGTTCCCTAATCCAAAAAGCCACCAGACGATAGCCTGTCAGATAACCACAAAAATGCATGACCCAAGCTCATGAAGAATAAAGATTACATACATGCTTAGAAGAGCGAAGGCATAACCAAAAGTAAAAGACTAAAAACTGCGGAATACCCCAACTCTGCAAAATGCGATTGTTCCACAAGCAAAAAGCTAGCATAATAAAGACAACAGCTAGCACATAAACCAAATAAATCCCAATTTTCTTCATAAAATCTCCAACCAACTCCTAGTATCTCGGATAAGGATAAAACTCTCCCTCTTCCAAGCCCTACTTTTCCTTCTTCAAAGACTTCTTGGTTCCATTCCATGACGAATTCCTCTGCTTCTGGGTCTTCCAAAAAGTCCATAAGGGCATCTAGTCCAACCTCGGCAGTATCTTTAAGGAATAGCGCAAAATAAGCTAAAAATTCACGAGAAAATCCCTTTTTTTAGGCAGGTAAGGGAATGACAGTCAAATAGTCTTCCTCATTGACGGTTGACTTAGCAGGATTGTAAAAAAAGCACCGCTTCTTCAAAAGAGAATGTCATCTGATGAAACCTCTCCGTCTTCATCCACCATCTCCACACCTGCAGCATTTTGCGCTTCCAATAGAAAACTCACTTCAACCGCGTGGTTGCGCTTGTCCCAACTAATCTCAAAGTCAAAGGGAAAAGTTCTTCTCCAACTCTTCCTCTAAAACATCTAAAAATCCGTATGTTGCCATTTTGTCCTCTTTCTATGCGACTCTTAAATCGCCCCGATTGCTCGGAAATATGCTAAAATAGATACTACCATCTTACCACATATACATCAGAAAATCCACGTTAGAAAGGACTGCTATGCCAGACAATCTCGCGCTTCGCATGCGCCCTAAAACCATCGACCAGGTCATCGGTCAGGAGCATCTGGTTGGACCAGGAAAAATCATCCGCCGCATGGTGGAAGCCAACCGTCTGTCCTCCATGATTCTCTATGGACCCTCCGGGAATCGGCAAGACCAGTATTGCCTCAGCCATCGCTGGGACTACTAAGTATGCCTTTCGAACTTTCAATGCGACAGTTGATAGTAAAAAGCGACTGCAAGAAATCGCCGAAGAGGCTAAATTTTCTGGTGGTCTCGTCCTATTACTAGACGAAATTCATCGACTAGATAAAACCAAGCAAGACTTCCTCTTGCCTCTCTTGGAAAGTGGACTGGTCATCATGATTGGGGCTACGACTGAAAATCCTTTCTTTTCTGTCACTCCTGCCATTCGCAGTCGTGTTCAGATTTTTGAGTTGGAACCTCTGTCTAACCAAGACGTCAAAGAGGCCCTGCAGATAGCTCTAAGTAACCCTGAGCGTGGTTTTGATTTTCCAGTAGAACTTGATGAGGATGCGCTGGATTTCATCGCAACCTCTACAAACGGAGACCTTCGATCTGCCTTCAACTCACTGGACTTGGCTGTTCTCTCTACCCCTGAGAATGACGAGGGAATCCGCCATATCACTCTAGACATCATGGAAAATAGCCTGCAGCGGAGCTACATCACTATGGACAAGGATGGAGATGGACACTACGATGTTCTCTCAGCCCTGCAAAAAGTCCATCCGTGGCTCAGATGTGGATGCCAGTCTTCACTATGCTGCCCGCTTGATTGAGGCAGGTGACCTGCCTAGTCTCGCTCGTCGTTTGACTGTTATCGCTTATGAAGATATCGGTTTGGCCAATCCTGAAGCCCAGATTCACACCGTGACTGCTCTGGATGCTGCACAAAGATTGGGTTTCCCCGAAGCCCGCATCCTCATTGCCAATGTCGTGATTGATTTGGCCCTTTCTCCAAAATCCAACTCAGCCTATGTGGCTATGGATAAGGCACTTGCTGACCTCAAAACATCAGGGCACTTTGCCTATTCCGCGACACCTGCGTGATGGTCACTACAGTGGAAGCAAGGAACTGGGGAATGCCCAAGACTATCTCTATCCACACAACTATCCTGGAAATTGGGTCAAGCAAGACTATCTGCCAGAAAAAATTCGTAATCATCACTATTTCCAAGCAGAAGATACTGGTAAATATGAACGGGCTTTGGCTCAAAGAAAGGAAGCTATCGACCGTTTGCGAAAAAAATCTGAAATCCTTTTTCAAAAAAATTGCACTTTTCCTCTTGATTTTTTTGAAAAAAAGTGGTATCATATAAACATAGAAACGCTGTGGTGTACGACTTCACACTTAAGTGTTGACCGACTATTTTTTGTATTATTAGGGAAACAAAAGTCTTCTAACAGCATGTAGGCCGTCTCACACGGAAACAGCTTCAGTTAGAGCGAGTTGCCCACCTGCTTAATTGCGCGGGTTCAATACAAACCGTGAAGTTTCGGCACCAATACAGCTTTTTTCTTTGCCTCCTTAGCTCAGCTGGCAGAGCAGCGGACTCTTAATCCGTGGGTCACAGGTTCGATCCCTGTAGGGGGCATCTACATACAACAGGAAAAGCCTTGGAATCAAGGCTTTTTTGTGTATCTATTCTACTTTTGGTCAACCAATGGATAAGTTAAACAATATTTTTGTTCGCTTTCTTTATATTTGTAATTAAACTCCTATCTCCCCTTTTTCATGATGTATTTTCTTACAGGTGCTTCAACCATTTGAACGATTTCAAATCCTTCTTTTTGGTAAAGATTCTGAGCTGCTTGATTTGCCTCGAAGACATTTAGAGAGACAGTATCTATGTCTCCACTTTCAAAGGCCAAACTAACAAATTTCCTTAAAGCCTGGCTACCTAAGCCTTGTCCCTGTTTCTGGGGATTGATAAAAAATCTTCCAATATGAAGATTGCTGTCTTCTAGACTGATTTTTTGTATTATCCCGACAAACTCTTGTCCATCAAAGATAGAAAAGATTCCTTCCAAATCTTGCAAAACTTGAATTGTCAAGGGAAAAGGAATCATTGTTCCCATCCATTGTTCTTGAAAGGATTTTCCAAGGGAGTTGGACCATTGGCATACGTGCTGAGCGTTTTCTGTGCTCACCTTTTCTTCAAAACGAATTATCATCTTTGCCTCACCATCTTATCTATGTTTCTCCATTATACTACTTCTCCCATTTTTTACGAATAGATAAGTATGATTGATTTTTATTTTTTTCTTGTCGGGAGCATTCTCGCTTCCTTTCTTGGTTTGCTCATTGATCGTTTTCCAGAGCAATCCATTATCCGACCTGCTAGTCACTGCGATTCCTGTCAGACTCGCTTGCGTCCCTTAGATTTGATTCCGATTCTCTCGCAGGTTTTTAATCGCTTTCGCTGTCGCTACTGCAAGGCTCCTTATCCAGTCTGGTATGCCCTTTTGGAACTAGGCTTAGGTGTCATCTTTCTGCTTTACTCTTGGGAATTACTTTCCTTGAGTCAAGTCATCCTAATCACTGGTGGCTTGACCTTAGGCATCTACGACTTTCGCCATCAGGAATATCCTTTACTGGTCTGGATGATTTTCCACCTAATCCTCATGGCTTCCTCTGGCTGGAATCTGGTCATGGTCTTCTTCCTTATCCTTGGAATTTTGGCTCATTTTATCGATATCCGAATAGGAGCAGGGGACTTTCTCTTTCTAGCTTCATGCTCTCTCGTCTTTAGTGCTACAGAGTTACTCATCTTAATTCAGTTTGCTTCTGCCACTGGCATCCTCGCCTTTCTCCATCAAAAGAAAAAGGAAAGACTTCCTTTTGTGCCTTTCCTCTTATTTGCTGCCTGTATAATTATCTTTACTAACTTTATTATTAGATAATCTGCCTCTCCCAGAAGGCTTTTTTAGATCTTCACCACTCAAATGAAGCTCTCAATAAAATTTCGAATAGAAGATAGGCCATCTGGTGTTCCAATACTTTCTGGATGATACTGGAAGCCATAAATAGGCAATGACTTATGTTGAAAAGCCATAATAACCTGGTCATCAATTGATCTAGCTGTAACTTCGAAATCTGTAGGTAAAACTTCAACCATGATACTGTGATAACGCATGACAGAACAGTGATTTTCAATTCCCTGATAAAGAATAGAAGGTGCTTCAAATTGAAGCTGACTTTGTTTGCCATGCATAACCTTGGGAGCCAATCCCAATTTCCCACCGAAAGCCTCGGCAATCGCTTGATGCCCTAAGCAAATTCCTAAAATCGGTTTTCTACCTGCAAAATCTCGAATCATACCTTCCATCTTTCCGGCATCAATTGGCCATCCTGGTCCAGGGGAAAAGACAAGAGCATCTGCTTGTTCAGCTACCTCATATAAACGAGAATCATCATTCCTCAGCACCTCAACAGAAGTGAAATTTCCGATATACTGAGCAAGATTATAGGTAAAAGAATCATAATTATCTATCAATAGAATCACGGTATATCCTCCTGTTAGGTGTCCTTAGACTTTCTTATTTTTTAGCTTCTAGGTAATCTGCAATAGCTGCTACATCCTTGTCTCCACGACCAGAGACATTGATGATGATAATGTCGTCTTTACTTAGTTTTGGTGCACGTTTAACTGCTTCAGCAATAGCATGTGAGCTTTCAATGGCTGGGATAATCCCTTCTGTCTTACTAAGAAGAAGCAAGGCTTGAACAGCTTCTTCATCCGTCGCTGCAACATATTCCACGCGACCTGAATCTTTGAAGTAGGCGTGCTCTGGGCCAACCCCTGGATAGTCCAAGCCAGCTGAGATAGAGTAAACTGGAGCTAGCTCTCCATCTTCCTTAAAGACTGCATAAGTCTTCATACCGTCAACAATTCCGATACTACCTTTTGTCATAGTAGCTGCGTGCTTGTCTGTGTCAAGGCCATGACCTGCAGCTTCAATCCCAATCAATTTGACTTCTTCATCAGCCATATACTGTGAAAAAGCACCGATGGCATTAGAACCACCACCTACACAGGCAATAACGTAGTCTGGTAAGCGTCCTTCTTTCTCTAAGATTTGACGGCGAGATTCTTCACTGATTACTTTTTGGAACTCATGAACAATGGTAGGATAAGGATGAGGGCCTACAGCAGATCCCAGAACATAAAAGGCTTCAAGGTCATTCATCCATGCTCCAAAGGCTGCATCAACCGCATCTTTGAGGGTACGAGTCCCTGTTTCAACTGCGTGAACAGTTGCTCCCATCATCTCCATACGGAAAACATTGAGGCGTTGTCGTTCTACATCTTCTGCTCCCATGTAGACATCACAGGTCATGCCAAATTTGGCTGCAGCCGCTGCTGTTGCAACACCGTGCTGTCCAGCTCCTGTTTCTGCGATAACACGTTTTTTGCCCATGCGTTTAGCAAGAAGGATTTGTCCTAAAACGTTGTTGAGCTTGTGAGAACCAAGGTGGTTAAGGTCTTCACGTTTAAGATAAATCTTTGCTCCACCTAAGTGCTCTGTCAAACTTTCTGCAAAGTAAAGTGGAGTCTCACGTCCTGAATAGTCCTTCATGTAATGACGAAATTCTGCCAAAAAGTCTGGATCATCCTTGTACTTGTCAAATGTAACTTCTAACTCATCCAACAAAGTCTGAATCGGCTCCGGTACAAAACTACCACCAAATTGTCCAAAATAACCTTTAGTTGTCATAAAATTTTCCTCTTTCAGTATTGATTTCAAGATATGAAAAAAGCCCACACACAGAATTAAATTCCATGTGAGGGCGTTGGTAACGCGGTGCCACCTCAATTATAAAGGGACTATCCCCTTTATATCTCTACCTTGTCTAACAACAAGTTGCACTGTAAGGTGTGCGCACCGAATTTTCATTGTTTCAAATTCATTTTTTAAAATCAGCCCACTTTCACTACTTCCAACCACCTGTTCACAATCACCACAGGCTCCCTGAAGATCAAAAATAGTTACTTTTCTGATTTGTTGAACTCATTTTTAATACTTTGTTTTTTTCTTTGTCAAGACTTTTTTTACGATTTTTTTGAAAGATGTGTGATTCGAATGTGATAATGTCTTTAGTAAATCGAACGTGAAAATGTCCCACTTGTTAGAAATTGGATCCAACTCAATAGAAACTGAATAGATGCTAAACAGAACTTACTTTAGAACACTCCATCTTTTCCATTAGGATTTTCAAGAATTAAACAATACTAGAAACTCTGTCTCCTAACAAGTTTAGTAGAAACTTCAACAGATGTGACACTTTCCCCCTTTATAATTGCTAATACCCCTTCAATCATTTCTTGAGCTAATTTAACATAATTAGGAGAAATTGTAGATAAAGCAGGAGTGTAATACTGTGAGATTGGAATATTATCAAATCCAACAACGGATATATTATCCGGAATCGCTATTCCTTTTTCGTAACACGCACGAATTAGTCCCTGAACTTTTTCATCGCCTGAAACAAATATAATATCTGGATAATTTCCAAAAGACAAATCATTCACAGCAAAGGAATAAACTGACTCTATTGTAGTTAAACCATAAACTACCTTCAAATCCATAGAATAATTATTATCCTTTAAAAAAGTTCTCACTCCTCTCTCTCGATCCTTATTTACATAAGACTCACCTCCCATAAGTAACCACATATCTTTAAAATTCTTTTCCAAAACTACTTTCATCATATCATAAGTAGCTTGAAAGTTATTGTTAGATACGTAAACTACTCCAGGTGTTTGAGACTCTCCAAAGACAATGAAAGGCATATTATTTTTTTCTTTAAATATTGGATTCGAATATCATTCTCCCCTCATAAAAAGACAATCACTCCATCTACAAGGCTACCAATACTTGAAATAATTGAATTACTAATCGAATCTTCCTCTCCAAAATATTCAACAATAGCATTTACTCCAAATTGTCTACAAGTTTGTAAAAACTTTATCTAAAAAGTGTTTGAAACCAGATTAAAGGAAAAGAATCAATCTTCTTCACAGATATTAAAATATTCGTGGTTTCTTTCTTCGTTAAATTCTGAGCATAGGCATTTTGGAATATAGGATAACTCATCGATGACTTTTTTTATGGCATTATAAGTCTCAGGTTTTACTCTATTCCCTCCATTTATTACACGTGAAACTGTCTTTTGGAGAAAAAAAACCAGACAAACGTGCAATATCATATATCGTTACCTTTTTTTCCCTTTTTTTCCATTAAAAATACTCCTGTCATAAACCTTCACTATAACTATACAATATTTAAATTATTTTTAACAAGAAAATTACATTCTAATCTTTTTAATCTAGTTTACATCTGGAGGAAATACTTCACTAAATCTACATTAACTTTCAGTACTAGTAACATAAATTTTTACAATTCAATTCACTGTTTTTGTACTATTTTTGTAAACTGCATTACAAATCACCGGATAAGAAAAATACACTACCTGAAAATTCCAAGGAATCATTTTCAGTAAATCCTTCTGTATTTAGAAATGTATTCATTATCTGTTCAATATAAAACTCTAATATAGGGAACAGCTTTCTCCTTAACAATAACATTTCTAAGCATTTCTTCAAATGGTAAATGACAAGCGAACACCATCTCACAAACATCATAAAATGAATGGAAAGTGGTATACCTGTATGAGATTATAGTCATCAAAATAAGTTATTTTTTTCCTGCATCAAAATCCACTTTATATACTCTCAAATTAGTTAGATCCTTTTCTTCAAAAATTATTATGGACACCTCTAAAAACTACCGATTTTCTATTTTTATTGCTCAGAAAACGTTGATACATCAATGTTTAAAAGTATTGAAATTGAGTTTTTAGATGTGCCCTTATATTTCTTATTATTTAAAGAAAACAAAAGGACTAGAATAATCCGTCCCTTTGTTTATCCCTAGATTAGCTAATTTCTTCGACATAAATAACACCTACAATATTAGCAATTTCTTCCATCAAACGAAGATGTTCAAATCTTCCTGATAGTTCTAGAGTAATAAATGATGCTATTTTTTTTTCTGGAACATCAAAATATTCAATTCTTTCTGAATTAACATCTCCAAATGCAGTTCTAGAATCAGTCATTCTAATGCCATTCTCAGCACAGTATACTAGTACCCGATTATATGCCTCTGTAGATCTAACAACGATATACAATTCGATTATCTTTGAACGACTTTGAAGATATTTTTTTAAAGGTTGGAACATAGTTATAACACTCCAAACAGACATTGCTCCTAGTACGGCTCCTTCATAAAAACCAACACCTATAGCTAGACCGATTCCAGCTGAAGCCCATATTCCGGCTGCAGTTGTTAAACCAGTTATTTTCTTTTTATCTGTAATAAGTATTGTTCCAGCCCCAAGAAAACCAACACCTGATATAACCTGCGCACCTAAGCGTGTAGGATCTCCTGTACCAAATTTATAAGATACATACTCATTAGTCATCATAATTAAACATGCAGCCAGACAAACAATACTATGTGTACGAATACCTGCTGGTTGAGATTTACTTCCTCTCTCTAAACCAATTACACCACCAATAACTAATGAAAGTACAATTCTTAATACAATTTCGATATATGATAGTCCTAAGCTTGTTGCATGCATTATTATTTCCTTTTTCTACTAGCTGGTCTCTGAGTGAAGTATAATACAGAACCAGAAATTATCATTAATACAATAGTATAAACGAATACAAGTGCTTGAGCATTTGAAGTTGCTGTTTCATCACCTGCTGAACGAATAGTTATACCCAGCGGTTGAGCTAATGGATGGTAAAGAAATACAGATAAGTCGAAGTCAGTTAATAAAGAGTTAAAGTTTAAAAGCAATAACAGAGAACAACCGGTAAAATAAATGGAATGATAACCTTCATCATAGTATAAAAAGGTGAAAGCACCCATACTTCTTGCTGCATCTTCCATCTCATCATCAACACTAAATAAAATAGCACGTACCATTCTATAAGAAAATGGGATTTTTACAACTATATATGCAATAAGTAGAATTACCAAACTACCTACCAAAATCTGATTAAAGACAAGAAATTGTGGCTGATTAAAAGTAAATAATAAACTTACTGCTAAAAGTGTACTTGGTAGTAACCAAGGAAGTAGAGCTCCATATTCAAATAAGAAATCAAAACGAGATTTATGTTTTCTGACAACACGAGCAAATACAACTGCGAGAATTGTTGCTGTTGTCGCAGCGATAATAGAATAAATAAAGCTGACCAAGAATGGAGAGAATGCCGCACTATTACTAAAGAATAAGCGATAATTTTCTAAAGTAAAGTTTGATAATGTTAAGTTACCTGTTTGAATTGCAACTGGATCTGTAAATGAGTATAATACTATAAAAATTAGTGGAAGCATGAAAACTGTGAACAATCCATATGCTACAATGTGAGCAATGATATTCCAAGGCTTAGACGCAATTTTTTGTTTTTTAAGAGGCGCTTTAGTCTTAGAGATAGAAATATAATTTCCACCTTTTTTCTATCTTATTCATGATAGTAAGCAAAATTGTAGTTGCAATACCTAAAATAATTGCAAGTAGGGCAGCTAAATCACGAGAATTCCCCATCCCTGCAAATGTAATAATCATTGGATTTATAGTTTGAAATTCTTTACCACCAACAATCATGGGTGCTGCTACTGCAGATAAACCACTAAGAAAAACCATAATAGTAAGTGCAAATAGAGTTGGAATTAAGGTTGGTAACACTACTTTTCGGAAAACAGTAAATGGTTTTGCTCCCATATTTCGAGCAGCCTCAATAGTGTGATAGTCAACGCTTCGAATTGTATTTGTTAAAAACAATGTATGATTAGCAGTTCCTGAAAATGTCATAATGAATAAGACTGCACCATACCCAATAAACCAGTTAGGGTCTAAAGAAGGGATAATATTTTGTAAAAATTTTGTAATCAATCCATAAGGACCATAGACAAATTTATATCCAGTCGCTAAAACCACTCCTCCATAAATTAAAGAGGTCATATAACCTAATTTTAAAATTTTAGCACCTTTAATATCAAAGTATTCTGTAAATAGAACACAAAGAATACCTACGACATTAACTGTAATAATGAGTGAAAATGCCAACTTAAAACTGTTCATAATACTCTGAAGTGCCCTCTGAGATTTTAGAACACGATGTACAGCATCAAGGGAAAATTCTCCTCCTTTTTACAAATACATTCACTACTAGATCAAAGTTTGGATAAATAATAAATGTTACTAAGAACCAGATTAACCCTAAACGAATAAGCCAATCTTTTAAATTTAATTTATGACGCATACTGCACCTCCTTAAAATTGCAGAACGTCTGATGGAGTGATAAATAATTCCACACTATCTCCGACAGATCTAATAGCAGCCTGACTATCAATACTTGTTACATTAAGAATCTGACTTTCAGAAACTTTTATTGTATAGTGAATTGTAACTCCAGAAAACTCAACATCAATAATTGTCCCTTTTAGAATGAAATCTTGTTCAGTTTCACGATTGAATCGAACTTTCTCTAATCGAATGTATCCTTTTTTATCTTCTAAGAAAACGCTTGCATTTTTCAGTAATACTTCGTGGACTGTTTCATCGGTCAAAACATTAATATCGCCAATAAAATCACATACAAATTCAGTTTGAGAATTATGATAAATCTCTACAGGTGTACCGACCTGTTCGATGTATCCATTGTTAAAGACTGCAATTCTATCAGATAAAGTTAAGGCTTCCTCTTGATCATGAGTAACATATAAAGTAGTAATACCTAACTCTTTTTGAAGTCTTTTCAGCTCTTTTCTCAAATCTACACGTAATTTTGCGTCAAGGTTTGACAATGGTTCATCTAGACAAAGAATTTTAGGTTCAAGAACCAGAGCACGAGCCAATGCTACCCTTTGTTGTTGACCCCCAGATAATTCTGATACATTACGCTGTAACTGTTGATCAGAGATCTTAATTTTTGCTGCTACTGCTGATACTTTAGCTTTAATAACATCTGGAGCTACCTTCTTAACTTTTAAACCAAATGCAATATTATCAAAAACAGTCATAGTTGGAAATAGCGCATAAGATTGAAATACAATACCAATTCCACGCTTTTCAGGTTCCAAATGAGTGACATCTGTTCCATTAACTTCAATACTTCCTGATGATGGATCTAGAAAACCTACCAATGCTCTCAAAGTAGTTGATTTACCACATCCTGAAGGCCCAAGAAATGTAAAAAATTCCCCTTCATGTATATCTAAATTCAGATTATCAATTGCAACAAAATCACCATATTTAATTTGAATATTATCAAATTTAATCATCTCACTAACTCCCTCTATTACTAAACCAAAAGCCTCTCTTTATTTCTTCTATAAATTTAGAAATAATAGAGAGACTTGGACATAAAAATTAACTCTTATTTCTTATTGTACGTATTCTAATTCAGCTTTTTCTACCCATTCATCCAAATGTTTTCCAACAGCTTCCCAGTCAATATTTTGTGGTTTCACTTGATCAACAAATTTTTTCGTATCTTCAGGTAACTCTGTTAGGGCATCTTTATTTGCAGGAATAGATCCAAAGTTCTTACTATATTCTACTTGAATTTCTGATTGACCAAACCAATCAATAAATTCTTTAGCTAACGCTTGTTTTTTACTAGTGCTTAAAACCATAGTTTGTTCAGTTACAAATGGTACACCAATCTCAGGAGTCATAACTTTGAAAACAACATTTTGTTCTTTTTGTCCAACTAATGCACCAGAACCCCACATCATTCCATATTGTATTGGATCTTCTTTGTCTAACATCTTAACAATTGAACTTTCTCCCTTTTGAAGAGTGTATGCATTTTTCAAATATTCTTTTGCTGCTTCCCAACCTTTTTCGGAAACACCTAATTCACCTTTATCATCAAGGTATCGAACTAAGATACTTGCTAGAATTGCCCGTCCTGTACCACCTTGAAGACCAGAAATTGAATATTTACCTTTATACTTACTACCTAATTCAGTCCAATCTTTAGGCATTTCTTTTACATCAGGCGCTCCCAATTAAAACTAATGGTTGAACAATCACAGGATTATAATAATTATCTTTATCTGATAAAGATTGATCAATTTTATCTAACCATTTAGGCTTGTACTGGACTAGTAATTTTTGATCTCTAATTTTATTTGAATCAACAGCACCAATTCCAAATACCATATCTGCAACTGCATTATTCTTCTCGGCAATAACACGGTCTGCTAATTGAGCGCCAGGAATATCAACCATTTTTATATTAAAACCAGCTTCTTTTGCTTTAGCAGTTAACCAATCACCACGACCATTTGAGACTGAGTTCGAATAGATTACTAATTCTTGACTTTTTATCAGCTTTTTCTTCAGATGAAGAAGCAGTCGTAGAATTTGAACCTCCAGAGCAAGCAGCAAGTGTAGTAAGAGCAACTCCCGTTACAAGTACAGTAGACCAAACTTTCATTTTTTTCATGATAAGTTCTCCTTTTTTTATTATTTTATTTAAATTTTTCGTGATATGGAACAAATTGTCTCATATCTTCAAATACAGTATAGTCAATACGGTTTACAGTAATAGTTGGAATCTTCTCTAATAAAATTTCAGTTAATTCCGCTCTAACTTTAGTAAACTCTTCTTCCTCCTCTTCGGTTAGAGGAATCCGAAGATACCCAATTGAAATATGGAATTGATATCTATCATGATTTGAGAAACAGAACACCTGCTTTTTTCTGAGACATAAGTACGAATTTCTTCTAATCTCTTAGCAGAAGCTTCATCTGCAGGTTCAACTAGTATGTTTTGTTTTCCCATTTCCGTTACACGCATAAGAATTTCTTCATTTAACAATGGAAAAATTTCAAGTTGTTTAGCAAAGTAATCATGTATTTTCTGTAAAGGTGTATCTAAAGGAAGATTACTGCTCCAAAACTCCGTTTCACGATTTTCATGGCACAACAATTCAATTACAGTCATGTGAATAGAATTCCTTGGAGTTAAAGTGAACTTATCGATAAATGGTAATTCTCTATAACGTGATTGAATAATATCAACAACTTCCATCAAATCTTGTTTATTATAAAGATTTGCTACAACAGTATTTCCTGGAAAATGATTAAATTCTCCATTTTCTTTGAACTTAATTTTTGTTAGGTTTTTCATATAAAGACCCTCTTTTTTATATTTGACACCGGTGTCATCTATGCTTATATTATATAACGAAACCGTTTCCTTTGTCAAGCGCTTTCAAAAAAATTTTTTTAAAAAAAGTTTAGCAAAATTTAGCTTTCATTTAATATGCATGTCATTAAAAGGTTAAGTAATTTATCTAAAACACAGAACTCATACTAAAGGTAGCATCAGTTATATCCATTAGGATTTTTTGATTGCCAATTCCATGTGTCTCTACACATGTCTTCTATTGATTTTGTTGTCCTCCAATTTAATTCCTTATACGCTTTGTCTGCATTTGCATAACAAGTTGCAACGTCTCCTGAACGTCTTGGAACTATTTTATAAGGAATAGGGATCTTATTAACACTTTCAAATGTATTTACAAGTTGTAATACACTAGTGCCTTCTCCCGAGCCTAGGTTATAGATATAAACATCTGTTTTTTCAGATATTTTTTCTAAAGCTTTTATATGTCCTATTGCTAAATCTACTACATGGATATAATCACGAACACCAGTACCATCAAGCGTATCATAATCATTTCCGAACACACTTAGCTCTGACAGCTTACCTACCGCTACTTGTGCAATATAAGGCATCAAGTTGTTAGGAATTCCTGAGGGATCTTCCCCAATCAAACCAGACTCATGAGCACCAATTGGATTGAAATAACGAAGCAACGCAATACTCCATTCTGAATCTGCCACATGAACATCTTTTAAAATTTGCTCAAGCATCACTTTCGTATACCCATAAGGATTTGTCGCACTTGTTTGCATTGTCTCAATTAGAGGTGACTGATTGTTAATTCCATATACAGTCGCACTTGAAGAAAAGACAATCTTTTTAACATTAAATTCTGACATCACTTCAACAAGTGCCAATGTACTCATAATATTATTTTTGTAGTACATCACAGGCTTTTGCACGGATTCTCCGACAGCTTTATAACCTGCAAAATGAATTGCAGCATCAATCGATTCTTGTTCAAATACCTTTCTCAATGCTTGTTTATCACAAACATCTAATTCGTAAAACACGGGACGTATTCCTGTAATTGCTTCAATACGGTCTAGCACCAAGATGCTAGAGTTCGAAAGGTTGTCGACAATGATGACTTCCTTTCCTAAATTTAGTAATTCTACTACGGTATGGCTACCAATATAACCAGCTCCGCCTGTTACCAATATTGCCATTTGGGTTTCCTCCTAATTAATTCCAACCGACTTAACAAATCTCATAAACGCTTCATGCCCAGACGGTGTATTCTTATAAACTCCTGCATCTTCCAGAACTCTCGCAAACACTTGTCCTACTTCGTGTTGAACTACGCTATTAACCTCTTCTTTATTAATGCGAGGATATTTTTCTTTCAATTGGTCGGCCCATTCTATATGATAATCCGCAATTGCATTATCCTCTCCTAAAAGATATTTTCCAACTTCTTCTAACTCTGGTTTCAAACGAGGTGGTAATATCGCAAGTCCCATCACTTCGATTAACCCGATATTTTCCTTTTTAATATGTTGTACATCTTGATGAGGATGGAAAACACCATCTGGGTATTGTTCAGTAGTATGATTATCTCTTAGAACAATATCTAATTCATATCTCCCGTCCACTTTACGAGCAATAGGAGTCACCGTATGGTGTGGAATATCTTCAGACATAGCAATGATGTCTACTTCTAAATCTGAATATTCTCTCCACTTATTTAGAATTTTAGTAGCTAAATCTAACAAGCGATTTTTATTTTCACTTTGTAACCTAATTACTGACATTGGCCATTTTACAATACCAGCATTAACATCCTCAAAGTTTTTAAAACGAAATTCACTCTCAAATTTTGCTTTTTCCATTGGAAAAATATATTTCCCTCCCTGGTAGTGGTTATGACTAAGAATGGAGCCTCCTGAGATAGGAAGATCAGAATTTGAACCAGCAAAATATCCTGGCAAAATATCAACAATCTCCAATAATTGTTCAAATGTTTTAGAGGTAATAGCCATTGGTACATGTTGACTATTTAAAAATATCGCATGCTCATTAAAGTATGAGTAGGGAGAATACTGGAATCCCCATACTTCGTCACCAAGTTTCAACCGAATAATTCTATGATTCGAACGTGCTGGATAATTTATTCGCCCCTGATATCCTTCATTTTCCATACATAGTAAACATTTGGGATAATTAGTTGCTTTTACTAATTTTTCAGCAGCAATTGTTTTTGGATCTTTTTCGGGTTTTGACAAATTTATCGTAATCTCTAGCTCTCCGTATTTAGTTGATGCTCTAAACTCAATATTCTTAGCAATAGCAGAAGTTTTAATATAATCACTATCTTTACTTAACTTATAAAACTCTTCAACTGCTTCTTGAGGTGATATATCATATGAACTCCAAAAAATATCATTTAATCGACTAGGTAAAGGAACTATTAAATTCATTAACTCTGCTCCTAAACATTCCTTTTTCCTCGATTAAATCTTTAATTTTACCGTTTTTTAAGGCGATTTCCACTAAGTAATCTTTTATTTGTTTTAGGTCATTTTCATCGGAAATGCGATCAGTTCCCTCCTCACCTATTAACGCTAGTACTCTATTTTTCACATATATTTTTGTCAATTTCATTATACATTCCGTATTCAATTACTCTATCAACAAAATTATCAATAATTGTTTTTCATATTTTTTTCTTTCTAGTTTATGTTCCCATATTTTTCTATACATTATCCATTTATAAATTGATCGCGTAGTATGAGCAATTTTTATCAAGGTGATGAATAATATCTAAAGCACCAATTACTTCAGAAACGTTCCCATCATCTTCAAATATGTAATTCATTATTTTTCTTTTTCAATATTTATACTAAGCTCTTCTATCTCATTTTGTTTTTGTATAACAACCATATCTAAACATTCAGATTGTTCCTCTCTATAACAAGATATAGCCCTATTCATATGCAGTCCGATAACTTCATGAAGTATTTTTTTATTTCTGAAATAATTTTCTTCAAAATTTCATTATTTTGAAGAATCTGTAGAGATTTTTAAAAATTTCAACAATTCTATCCCCAATACGTTCAATGTCAGTTGATATTTTTTTATTACACTAATAATTCTTCTTAAGTCATATGAAACAGGATGTTGTAAAACAAATTAACTCATATCCTTTTTTTATCAATATTTAGAACTGACTCATTTATGATTAAATCTTCTTTAATCAATTCTACTCGTTCTTCATTTGATAAATATTCAAATAACTTCTCATATTTATCAAGCACAGATACCCAAATGATCTCTAAATTATTTGATAATTCTATAATTTCATTTTTCTAAATATAACCTTAACATTTAGGTACCTCTTCTTAACAAAGTTCAATAGTAACAATTAATATTTTTTAAACAATATATCAAACATCAATAACTAGAATACTTGCATCATCCTTCTTTCCATAGATTGGATCAATAGCAGAAGAATTAAATCTCATCTTAATTAACTCTTCAAAAGTTTTATTTTGATTATTTTGATAGAATTCATAAAAGCCATCGCTCATTAAAACAATTTGTTCACTAGTAACATCTATTTGATTAATAATAGCATGGTCTAAAAATCTCTCATCCAACGAACCTATCCAGTACCCACTCGGTTGATTAGATAATTTTCTGATTTTTTGTAAAATAATTTTTTTATTTAAAACACTATTTGTACCAATTGAATCTTTTATCTCATTTTTCCCTTTTTCAAATAAGTTATCTACTCTATGATCAGTTATTTCCATTTCGTTTACTAACATGACGCAGTCACCTAGCATCATATACTCCAACTTTTTTTCTGAAAGTTTAGCAAATATAAAAGCAAATGTTGGTAAGCGATAATACTCTGTTAATTCATATGAGTTTAAACCGATTTCATCTTTAACCTCGAGTAAAGCAGTTTCAAATATTTGTTTAAGAGTTTTTGATTCTTTACAATTAACTGACAAACTTTCTGATAAAACATGTACAACTTCTGAGACTGAATAACCTATCTCCTCTTTAGAATTATATAAATCTGTAGCTCCATCAATAATCCAAAAATACTGATTTTGTGAACCTACAGCATCCTCATTTTCTACGGAACTTCCTTGTATCGAGACAAATTTTATTTATCTTTTACCATAATACTTTCAACCCTTTTTAGTGTCAAAAAGTAAACCAATTCCTGTCACTGTTAAGAATAGTTCCATAATCTTGTTCGAACCAGTCTTTGGTAATTTTTGTTTTACATCTACTATTTCTTTAGATTTATTAATATGATTTTTCAGTTTCTCTGCCATCTCCAACTATTTTTATGGGTCACTTCTTCTGTCTTATTATCTTGTTTATTGTCGATCTTGTCATTAATTTGTCTATTATCTTTACTTGAGTTAAACTCTTCGTTCTTCTGGTTACTATCAATTACATTATTTGAATTAGATTGTTTTTTTCATGCACATATGAACTTGTTTTAAATTTTTTTCCTCTTTGTTTTTTCTTTTTCGTTTTTTATCACTTAAATTATTTGTTACAATTTTGTAAAGCCCATTCTCCGTTACAATATTGAAATTACCATCGCTATCACGTATAACAGGTTCTTTCCCATTTGCATTAGATTTGATAAATGATATATACTTACCGGATAAATTATAAAATTGGTTATTTAAAACGGTTATTTTACCCTTTGAATCCTCAATAACAATTCCTTCTTTACCACCGAATATACTATTCTCTGAGACTACTAAATTATCACTAACTCGTAATAATTCAATATTTGGTTGTTCTGTTTTCCTTAGAATTATTATTAATTACATTTTTTTGTTACAGTAATATCTGATACTTTTTCCTAAATATTCTGCACTATCTTTTTGCTACTCTAATAGCCTTTGTTTTTAGGATCAGAAATATAAAATGTATTTTTCAGTAATAACGACTTTCTTATTTAAATCAAGTTCATCTTTTTACATTTTTTATAACTAAAAGCATTTATTAAGGCTGCACCATTTTTCTCTATAATGTATACTTTTCTCCTTTTTACTTTCTTATCAAATCTATTTCCTTTAATCAAAATATCAGTAAATCCTGTAAAACGTACACCAGAATACATCATGTTATCAAAATGATTATTTAAAATTTTAATATTAGAGGGGTTCTGTGTCGACAATGTTTGATAGTGTGTACCAATTGCTGTTACTAATTCTCCAGATTTATCACTTTTACCAAAATATGAATTTTGAATAGTAACATTTTCAGATTTTTTCCCATCATCATTCAAAGCATAAGGAAAACCTTTTCTAGTCAATGGTTCAATCTGAATACTCTCCTTACTTATAATTTGCCCATCTTTCATCGTTTTAGGTAAAGCTTGACCAAGAAAACGAGAATTATCGACTAATACATTTTTCGAACCTGCAATTTGAATAGCATGCCCTTGATAACTATCCTTGAATGTTACATTTTTTATAGTTACGTTATTTGAATTCCCAATAGCAAATGCACCTGAAGAATTTATAAGTGGTAGATTTTTTGCTTTAGTTCCTTCTTCATTCAAAGCACCGTTCATATCAATAGTACCACCAGAATAACTAATATCTTCTGTTGGGCCCCATTCTACTTGCGCACCATCATCCGTAAATAAACCTGTCATAAAAACAATGGAAGGGTGATTCTTAATATTTATACCATTTAGAATTGTAGCTTTCTCATTCAATTCTAAGTGTGTATGACTTTTTAAAAAAACAATTTCTTTTACTAAATAAGTTCCTTCAGGAAAATATACATTTCCTCCACCTAGCCCTTGAGCTGCAGCATCTATTGCATCTTGAATTGCTTGTCGATCATCATTAACCCCGTCACCTATTGCTCCATAATCTTTAACATTCAAAGCTACGTGTTCGTTCAGATTAGTACTTAAAATAGTATTCACTTCCATCCCAGAGATGTTACCCATCATAGTATCATTTGTTATATCAGGTTTATTTTGATTAATACTCACTCCTCCATTATTATCAGTACTTAAACTTGAATTGTTATCAAGACTGAGAGTATCAGAATGGGGTTCCGCAGATAATGATGTAGATGTGCTACTCAACAAAGAGTTCATTTGCATATTATCTTTAGACGAAGAAGTTTCACCAACTACTTCATTAGCTAAAACACTTTGTGTTCCAATAAATAAAACCGCTAAGAGAACTGAGCAAACTCCCACCTTAGACTTACGAATAGAGAAAACCTCATTTTGTTGAAAAGATTTCATATTAGCCTCCAATTAAAAATATTATGTCCTAATTTAATATTCATATAAATTCCATACCAGAAAATGACACCGCTGTCATTTTTCTTTATAATATATTTTTAAATCAAAAATTGTCAAGGAATAACACAATAAAATATCAAAAATTGTGAAAGCGTGGCCATTTATATATCTAACCATACTTCTAATAATTCTTTAACCTTCCATTCAAAAAGTGATTACTATCTTTCTTAGCTTGAACATAAAAAAATATCCTATTCACTGTATTTAAAAGCATGTTGATATCTCGTAAAATACTAATTTATAAATACAAGAACAAATATCTTGTCATGCAATCATTCGCCAGGTATATTTACATGAATATCGTTCATATAGCGGATTGAAATCAAAACAATACAATATATTTCTTAAATAGATTTTCTATAAAAGCTAGATTCAAGCTCTATAAAAATAGACGCAGTTCTTCTAAAATACTGGAATAGGACATATAGATCATTGTAGACACGTGTTTTATAGATTATTTCAAAAGAATGACTAGAACATGAAAAATAGTCTCAAAACTTTGAACAATATTCTGAAAACAAAAAAAGACGCGAGTTTCCACAACCTCATTCGTGGAAACTCGCGTCTTTCAAAAAATAGGGTGAATTGAAAACTAGAACAAGACACTACATTTTCTAAATGATGCCTAATAAAAATTCTAAATGCTACACCAAATTGCTCACATCTCATTTCAAACCATACAGTATATTGAAACTATAATAGTACACCTTAGCTTCTAAAAATATTGCTAGAAATTAATTTGACTATCCTGATTGATTTGTCCTGTTTTTTTATTTCATTTTACTATAGGACTTTCAATTGAAAACAACAGTTTTACACTCAATTAGACTTTTTAGAAACAGAATCACTATTACTTGACTGTAGTTTGTCATTTTTTTGATGAAGTTAGCACTTTTTCAGAAACTGTTTTGAAAGTTTCAATTATATAGTCAACTTCTTCATCTGTTAACTTGGTATGAAGAGGTAAGGTAATCTCATTTTCAAAGAAAGCGTAAGCTTTTGGATAATCTTCCATGTCAAAACCAAGATTTTTATAAGCTGTCAACAGAGGAAGTGGTTTGTAGTGTACGTTACTTGCAATTCCTGCTTTAACCAACTCTTGAATAATTTGATTTCGTTCTTCCAGACTTGCTCCTTCTACATGGGTGATATAGAGGTGACGACATGATTCGACAGTTGCTGTCTTATGAGGCAAAGGATGAATGCGAGTGCCAGCAAATCCATTGTCATAACGACCCACGATATCCTTGCGACGTTCTAGTAAGCTAGGATAACGGTCTAATTGGACCAAACCAAGAGAAGCCATGATATCCGTCATATTGCACTTGTAGGCTGGTGTTACGATATCGTATTCCCATGAACCCAGTTGCATCTTGGCAAGAGCATCCTTAGTTTGCCCGTGAAGGGAAAGGATTTGGAATTCCTTGTACATCTCTTCGTCATCAATAGCTGGATTGGCTTTCCAAGTCGCACTTCCACCCTCTGCTGTTGTAAAGTTCTTAACGGCATGGAAAGAGAAGGAAGTAAAATCCGCGATAGAACCAGCAGGTTGACCTTTGTAAGTAGATCCCAAAGCATGGGCACTATCAGAAACAATCACAATACGGTTAAAGGCTTTTTGCCACCTGCTTGAAGCAGTAAAGAGGTCACGTTTCTTCTCCACAACTTGGAATAAACGGTCATAGTCACAAACAATCCCTGCAAGCTCTACCGGGATGATCACCTTGGTCTTTTCAGTGATGGCTTGCTCCAATAGGTCATAGTCCATCTCAAACGTATCTTCCTGGATATCCACCATAACAGGGGTTGCTCCCACGTGAGTGATGACACTACATGAAGCAGTATAGGTCATGGCTGGAACGATGACTTCATCACCAGGTCCCACTTCAAGCACACGCAAAATTAACTCCAGAGCGGCTGTCGCAGAGTTGAGACAGACAGTCTTAGGTGTCTGTGTGTATTGGGACAAGCTACGCTCCAGTTCTTTTGTCTTAGGACCCGTTGTAATCCAGCCAGATCGGAGGGTATCTGCGACTTCAGCAATTTCTGCTTCCGTAATATCGGGTGGTGAAAATGGAATATTGTAATTTGGCATTGATTTGCTCCTTTTATCTGTACTCATTCTCTCATGACTACTTTATTTTAGCACTTCAAACACGGTTTGAAACATGATTTTGATGTCTCCAAGGAAACTAAATTCTCGGAGATAAGAAAGGTTATAGCTCATCTTTTCAGGAAGGACGTGTTCGACATAGGCTTGGTCAACCGACAGACCTTTCTCCGTCATTTGACTGATGATAGTGTCCTCATCCTTGTAGTTGATGCTGGCTGGAGAGGTAATCCCTGCTGGCAAAAGCAAGGTTGCCATCATTTCAGGGCTATACTGCTCTGTGTAGCGTGGCACTTCAGGTCGTGTACCGACAAAGGACATTTCGCCTTTAAGGACATTAACCAGCTGAGGCAATTCATCCAAACGGACACGGCGGATAAAATTTCCAACCTTGGTAATGCGGCTATCGTTAGCAGAAGTCACCAGACTCCCTTTTTTATCCGCATCCGTCACCATGGTACGGAACTTCCAAATCTTGAAAAGACGGTTGTACTGGGTCACGCGTTCTTGCTTGTAAATGACGGGTCCCTTGCTATCCAACTTGATCCAAATACTCAAGATAAGAAAGACTGGGGAAGTCAACATTAACAAGATCAAAGCTAGAAACCAATCTAGGCACCGCTTGAAGATCAGAGACCCCTTCCTTTTAGAGACAAGCTGGTAGTAAGACTCAACCTCGCTTGATTGCATTTCTACGGGTAGGTCTTCCCATTTCAGCATCTTGTTTCTCCTTTGTTTTTAGTATAGTATTTATCAACAGTCTTCATTATACCACAAAATAGAAAGGGTGGAGCAAGAAATCTATGTTTTAAAGGATTCTCTCCTTAAGACATCGCTCCAGCCTGCAAGCTATACATATTATGGTAGGTTCCTTCTAAAGCTAAGAGCTCTTCATGGGTACCACTCTCGATAATCCGACCCTTATCCAAGACATAAATGCAGTTGGCATCTTGAATAGTTGAGAGCCGATGGGCGATAGCAATGGTTGTTCGTCCTTGTCTCATCTTGTATAAGGAATTTTGAACCAGACTTTCAGTTTCAGAATCAATATTAGCTGTAGCCTCATCTAAAATGAGGATTTTAGGTTTACTAGCAACTGTTCGAGCAAAGGCAAGAAGCTGACGTTGACCAGTCGAAAAGCTGGAACCATGCTCTGAAACAGGGGCATCGTAGCCTAGAGGAAGTTGCTCAATAAAAGAATCTGCATCCACAAATGCTGCTGCAGCCTTTATTTCCTCATCACTGATCTCTTGGTACATGGCGATATTGGACTTGATAGTCCCATGATAGAGGAAGGGATCCTGTAATACCAGTCCGATGTTTTTTCTCAATTCTTTCTGGCTATAGTTTCGGATGTCCACATCGTCCAAAAATACTTGCCCAAACTGAAATTCATAAAAGCGCATCAAGACATTAATGATAGACGATTTTCCAGAACCTGTGTGACCGACAAAGGCAATGGTTTCCCCTTGCTTGACCGTAAAGGAAATATCATCTAGAATCTGGTGTTTCCCGTCATATGAGAAAGACACATGCTCAAAGCGAATATTACCTGCTGTAACCTTTGATTGGCTTTCCTTTTGCAAGGGTTCATAGGTCGTCTCGTCAATCAGATCAAAGACACGTCCAGCTGAAACCATAGAAGTTTGCAAGGTAGAGAAATTCTGCGTCACTTCAATCAAGGGATCAAAGAGACGGTTGATGTACTGGATAAAGGCATACATGGTTCCCGCAGTTATCCCGATAGAAAGACCACGATAACCAAAATAAGCCATCAAGACTGCATAACCTAGAAGTTTTAACAAACTCATGGCAGCCTTAAAAAGAGGGCATCTAGGGCAACCGAACGGTTGGCGTAAATCAGATGTTCTTGGTTGATTTCATCAAATTCTTTTTGCAGGCGCTTCTCTTGATTAAAGGCTTGGATTATTCGAATCCCTTCAATGCTTTCTGCTAGTTTGCTATTGATATCTGATAAAAGACTCCTTGTTTTTTCGATAATGGTAAGCGATTTTTTACGATAGATATTGACTAATAGGAAAATCAACGGTAAAAAGAGAAAAATTAAACCTGTTAGACGGACATCCAAAACCAACATGGTGTAAAGGGTCGTCACGAAGATAAAAACTGCTGAGATAAAGCTAGATAAAATCCCTGAAAACATATCGCTGATGGTCTCAGTATCATTGGTCAAACGAGAGACGATGGAGCCTGCTGGTGTCTTGTCAAAATAAGACATGCCCAGTTTCTCCATATTGTCAAAGGCATCCCGACGAATATCCCTAACAATACTGTAGGACACCCGTGCAAAGAGAAGATTACCAACATACTGTACCAGAGTTTGTAGGATATAAAGGCCATAGTAGACCAGCAAAACAGTCACAGCCAGTTGGTTAAGATTACTCAGATACTGGTCGATAAAGTGGGAAGCCACAAGGGGAATGACACTTTTTATGATCGTAGTCGCTAGGAGAAAACTGAGTGCCAAAAAGGTCAGGAGTCCATAAGGCTTGAGATAAGACATCAAGCGCTTCAATACAGTCCATTGTTCTTTCTTATTCTGCATCTTCTTCTCCCTTCATTTCCAGCTGCTGAGACTGGTAGGTTTGGGCATACCAGCCATCCATAGCTAGCAAGTCTTCGTGTCTGCCTCGTTCGATGATTTGGCCATTTTGCAGGACCAAGATTAGATCTGCATGGACAACTGCACTGAGGCGATGAGCCGTAATAATGGTTGTCTTGTCCTTTCGCGTTTCCTTGAGATTGTCGATAATCGCATACTCTGTCTTGGCATCCACAGCAGACAAGGAATCATCTAAAATCAAGATATCAGGATCTAAAATCATGGCCCGACTCATGGCCAGACGTTGCTTTTGACCACCTGAGAGACTGACTCCCTTTTCACCAATCAACGTATCAAATCCTTGTGGCATGGCTACAATATCTTGATAAACTTGGGCTAACTTCGTTGCCTCCTCGACTGCTGAAAGAGGCAAATCAGGATTTCCAAAGCGAATATTGTCTAAGATAGAGGTCGCAAAGAGAAACTGGTCCTGAGGAACATAGCCCATGAGACTGCGAAGGTCTGTCAAACGACAATCGCGAATATCGTGACCGTTTAGGTAAATGGCTCCCTTATCCACATCGTATTCACGCAAGAGGAGTTTGATCAAGGACGTTTTTCCAGAGCCTGTCTGACCAACCAAGCCCAGAGTTTGCCCTTTTTCCAAACTAAAGTGAACATTTGTCAGTGTTTCCTCATTTTCAAATGCAAAACTATCAATGGCATACTGCAAGCGCCCATTTTCAATACTGTCTAGAGGAAACTCAGGGTCTTGTACAGGTGATTCCTGAGACAACAATTCCTCAATCCGCTGGTAAGAAACCTTCCCTCGCTGAGTAATATTAAAGAGGAATCCGATGGCCATAAGAGGCCAAACCAGCATATCCAAGTAACTGATAAAGGTAACTAGATTTCCAACCGTAATCTGCCCCTCCTGAACCATCAAGGAACCGACCAAAAGGGTTAAAACATAGGAGGAACCAACAAACAAGAGAACCATAGGGTCAAAGAGACTATCGTATTTCATGGTTTGGATGTTCTTTTGGAAGGTCAATTCATTAACTGCCTGAAAGGACTCGAGTTCGTCCGCCTGATACCCGAAAGACTTGGTCACTTTAATACCTGATACGGACTCTTGTACCTTGTTATTGAGTTCGGAAAAGGCAGCTTGGGATTCGCCAAAAGCCTTGTGGGTCTTTCTACCTAGACGACTGGTCGCATAAGCCATGAAAGGCAGGGGAAGAATGGAAACCAAGGTCATCTGCCATGAAATGCTAAAGAGCATGGTCAACAAGGTCACTAAAGCTGTGATTGAGGCATCCACCGCTGACATAACCCCTCCCCCTGCCAGACGCGTTAGAGCATTGATATCATTGGTTGCGTGTGCCATCAGGTTCCCCGTCCGATAGGTTTGATAAAAGGCTGGAGACATTTTTGTGAAATGCTCAAATAAGCGAGAGCGCATAATCTGTCCCAAACGGTAGGAAGTCCCGAGGATATACATACGCCAAACATAGCGTAGATAGTACATACCCAAAGCTGCAAGAAGCAGATAAAGGAGGTTCAAAAGCAAGTCCTGCTGGGTTAATTGCCCCGATGTGATGCCATCAATGACCCGCCCCATGACCATGGGGGGGATTAGATTGAGGACGGAAACCAAGACCAGAGCCACAATCCCGACTAGATAACGGCGTTTTTCTAACTTGAAAAACCACCAAAGTTTTTGAATAATGGACATAAAATCCCTTTCTGATTGCAAATGGAAACCTGAGGCCAATACTCAATGAAAATCAAAGATCAAACTAGGAAACCAGCCGCAGGCTGCTCAAAGCACTGCTTTGAGGTTGTAGATAGAACTGACGAAGTCAGTAACCTACATACGGCAAGGCGACGTTGACGCGGTTTGAAGAGATTTTCGGAGAGTACAAGACCCCAGGTTTTTCTTATTCATAGGTTACAACTGTGACGGCACCCTTGTCATACTCAGCGATAAAGATATTGGCTACATTTTCATGCCCTTGTTTGCTGAGATTATCAAGCAGCCACTCTTCGCTACGGCCAATCGATTCCAAAACATCTACTTGGATCACACCGTCAGTCACAACTGGATACTTAGGATTTTCATCTCCCATTTGGACCACGATGAGTTGGCCATTTTGCTCTTGCACAGCTCGTTTGACTTGTTTCATCTGGAAAATCCCTTGACTACGAAGTTTGAGGGCTACATCCGATGCAGACAAACCAACGGAACGACAGGCTTCTGGGTCAATCTTCCCATTTTTGATAAGGAGAGTTGGCTTGCCATCAATCAAGCGTTTGACAAAACGAACATTGTTATTGAGCCACTTGAGGGTCAAGACCAAAATCGTCCACATCATCAAAATCACTGCGTACTGGAGAATGCTAATAGAACTATTGTAAATCACCCCACCGAGAATACCACCGAGAACATAGTTCTGAATTTGGTCTGTCGCAGAGTTAGGCGCCAGATTTCCCTTTCCTGTCACATTGATAACAAACAAGCGAGAAAAGACCCAAGGCCAGTTTGATTAAAATTTCCATATAGTTGAGTGTCATTTGTTTACCTCCACCAATTCAATAGCGTCTGTTTGATTGAATTCTAATTTTTCTAAAAGATACTTGTCTGGTTGGCTCCCGTTCAAAGCGCGATAGAAATTTGAACCTACCTTGATTAGCGCTCCATCAGTGGCTGCAGAAGTATTGACATAAACTTCTGATTTATCTACTCCCAAGTCTTTGGAAACAACCTCTATGAAATGAAGTGAAGTTTGAAATTGGTTGTTTGATGCTTGATTAGTCTGGTATTTTGAGATTGTCACCAAAAGCATAGCCACCAAAGTCAAAGCCAAAATCATGACCAATTCCCGAAACTTAGTCCCCTTTTTATCACGATAAGCCTTAAAAGCAAAAAATCCTGTGATAGCTAGGAGCACAATCCCAAAGCCAATCATGATTCCATTTTGCTGACTGATTTGGCTAAGTACATAGTCATATGAGTAAAATTTCATTTATTTTCACTCCCTTTCATAAAATCATTCTTCATTATAAACGAAAGAGAGTGATTTTTCAAACCATACGTTGGGGAAATAGACCTTTTTTTGGTATAATAAAATCTATAATCTGAATGAAAAAGGTAACTTTATGAAACTCATCTCATGGAATATTGATTCCCTCAATGCAGCCCTAACTAGTGACTCAGCTCGCGCGAAATTGTCCCAAGAAGTCCTACAAACCCTTGTTGCAGAAAATGCTGATATCATTGCTATCCAAGAAACCAAACTTTCTGCCAAGGGGCCTACAAAGAAACACTTGGAAATTTTAGAAGAACTCTTCCCAGGCTACGAAAATACGTGGCGCTCTTCCCAAGAACCTGCCCGTAAAGGCTATGCTGGAACCATGTTCCTTTATAAGAAAGAACTTACACCTACTGTCACTTTCCCAGAAATCGGTGCCCCTTCTACCATGGACTTGGAAGGTCGTATCATCACTCTAGAATTTGATAAATTTTTCGTGACCCAAGTTTACACTCCAAACGCTGGAGACGGCCTCAAACGCTTGGAAGAACGTCAAGTCTGGGATGTCAAATATGCGGAGTATTTGGCTGAACTAGACAAAGAAAAACCAGTCCTTGCGACCGGTGACTACAATGTAGCCCACAATGAAATCGACCTTGCAAATCCTGCTAGCAACCGCCGTTCACCTGGATTTACCGACGAGGAACGTGCTGGATTTACCAACCTTTTGGCAACTGGATTTACTGATACCTTCCGCCACATTCACGGCGATGTTCCAGAACGCTACACTTGGTGGGCACAACGCAGCAAGACTTCTAAAATCAACAATACAGGCTGGAGAATCGACTACTGGCTCACAAGTAACCGCATCGCTGACAAGGTGACCAAGTCTGACATGATTGACTCAGGTGCGCGCCAAGACCATACACCGATTGTCTTGGAAATTAACCTGTAAGGAGTTTCTATATGGACTATAATGCAGTGATTCCCGAGTTTCTTGTATCGAATATCGAGCAGTCCCGTTCCTTCTACTGTGACTTACTCGGTTTTAAGATTGAATATGAGCGCCCGGAAGAAAACTTTCTCTTCCTTTCTCTTGAAGATTGCCAGCTAATGCTAGAGGAGGGGCCAAAGGACCAACTAGCTGAACTGACCTATCCATTTGGCCGTGGAGTCAATCTCTCCTTTGGCATAAAGGATGTTCCAAAACTCTATCAAAAAGTGATGGAGGCAAACTATCCTATTTATCGTCCCTTAACCAAAAGAAAGTTTCGTGTTGGGGATCACTATATCTATCCCTCATGAATTTGCAGTTTTGGATCCAGATGGCTATTTTTTAAGATTTAGCGAGTAGAATAATAGAGACTGGGTAAAGTCTTTAAAATCAGAAAAAGGCATATTGTCAGGTCTTGAAAAATCTTGATAATATGCCCTTTTTATGATGGAAAAAAACCTTCTAAATGTTAGCCAATAAGTTAATTTTTTTGCCCATTTTTTTATTATATTTGTTCGTTTTTTTAAATCAAAACACTAACAAAATATTTGATTTTCTAAAGTTATTTTGGTGTAAAATAAAAACATTGGCACAAGCCTATTTAAAATTGAATATCGTTTTACTTGTTTATGTCGTGAATTGGCACGACGTTTCTACAAGGTGCCGGAACACCTAACAATAAGTAAGTTAGCGTGAGGTATGGGTCCTTTTTTGCCATGCCTATTTTGGGGACTTACTTAGAGATTAAGTAGGTCCTTTTTCTATTTCTTGCTAGAAACTCTAAACAAGCAAATGGATTGGCTTTTAGACTTTAGGAGGTCTTATGAAATTATTAGAAGAGCGTATCCTCAAGGATGGGCATATCTTGGGTGATAACATTCTCAAGGTGGATTCCTTTTTAACCCACCAAGTTGACTTTAGCTTGATGCGAGAGATTGGTAAGGTTTTTGCGGAAAAGATTTTGCTTCTGCTGGTATTACCAAGGTCGTAACCATTGAAGCGTCAGGCATTGCCCCAGCCGTTTTTACAGCTGAAGCCTTAAACGTTCCCATGATTTTCGCCAAAAAAGCTAAGAACATCACTATGAACGAAGGTATCTTAACTGCCGAAGTTTACTCTTTTACCAAGCAAGTGACCAGCACCGTTTCTATCGCTGGAAAATTCCTCTCACCAGAGGACAAGGTTTTGATTATCGACGACTTCCTTGCTAATGGCCAAGCTGCTAAAGGCTTGATTCAAATCATCGAACAAGCTGGTGCCAAGGTTGAAGCTATCGGTATCGTGATTGAAAAATCCTTCCAAGATGGCCGTGATTTGCTTGAAAAAGCAGGCTACCCTGTTCTATCACTCGCTCGTTTGGATCGTTTTGAAAATGGTCAAGTCGTATTTAAGGAGGCAGATCTCTAATGCAAACTCAAGAAAAACACTCGCAAGCAGCCGTTCTTGGCTTGCAGCACTTACTAGCTATGTACTCAGGATCCATCCTGGTTCCCATCATGATTGCGACAGCCCTTGGCTATTCAGCTGAGCAATTGACCTACCTGATTTCTACTGATATCTTCATGTGTGGGGTGGCAACCTTCCTCCAACTCCAACTCAACAAATACTTTGGGATTGGACTCCCAGTCGTTCTTGGAGTTGCCTTCCAATCCGTCGCTCCCTTGATTATGATTGGGCAAAGCCATGGTAGTGGCGCTATGTTTGGTGCCCTTATCGCATCAGGGATTTACGTGGTTCTTGTGTCAGGCATCTTCTCAAAAGTAGCCAATCTCTTCCCATCTATCGTAACAGGATCTGTTATTACCACGATTGGTTTAACCTTGATTCCTGTCGCTATTGGAAATATGGGAAATAACGTCCCAGAGCCAACTGGTCAAAGTCTCTTGCTTGCAGCTATCACTGTTCTGATTATCCTCTTGATTAACATCTTTACCAAAGGATTTATCAAGTCTATCTCTATTTTGATTGGTCTGGTTGTTGGAACTGCCATTGCTGCTAGCATGGGCTTGGTTGATTTCTCTCCTGTTGCGGCAGCACCACTTGTCCATGTCCCAACTCCACTCTACTTTGGGATGCCAACCTTTGAAATCTCATCGATTGTCATGATGTGTATCATCGCAACGGTATCTATGGTTGAATCAACCGGTGTTTACCTAGCCTTGTCTGATATCACAAAAGATCCGATCGACAGCACACGCCTGCGCAACGGTTACCGCGCAGAAGGTTTGGCCGTACTTCTCGGAGGAATCTTTAACACCTTCCCTTACACAGGATTTTCACAAAACGTTGGTTTGGTTAAATTATCAGGTATCAAGACTCGCCTGCCAATCTACTACGCAGCTGGTTTCCTGGTTCTCCTTGGACTCCTTCCTAAGTTTGGTGCCCTTGCCCAAATCATTCCAAGCCCTGTCCTCGGTGGTGCCATGCTGGTGATGTTTGGTTTTGTATCGATTCAAGGGATGCAAATCCTCGCTCGTGTTGACTTTGCTAACAATGAACACAACTTCCTCATCGCAGCTGTATCAATCGCTGCAGGTGTCGGACTCAACAACAGTAATCTCTTTGTCAGCATGCCGACAGCCTTCCAAATGTTCTTCTCAAACGGAATCGTCGTAGCCAGCCTACTCGCCATTGTCCTCAATGCCGTATTAAATCATAAGAAGAAATAAGAAAAGAGGTGTGAACCTCTTTTTTGTTTATCTATATCCTTACCTGTCTTTCTTCTGACCGCTGGCCTGTGACAAACATGGTAAAGGTTGCTTTGCAGACATTTCTGCCTTCTTGATTGGTGATATCCACATCCACCACACAGGTTGTGCGACCTTGATGGACACATTCTCCTTTAATAGTCAGCACATCATCAAGTTTTCCTGCCTTAAGGTAGTTGATAGAGGATTGGAGTGTCACCCCATCAAGCCCCAGCGAGATAACCACCAAACCACTGATCTGGTCACAAAGGGTAAAGAGATAGCCACCATGGGCATTGCCATAGTAGTTGAGAGACGAGTCCACTACTTTGGTCGTCACCACAACGTGACCATCTCTCATTTGTTCAATTTCGTAATTTTCAAAGGCAGATATAGCGTCAAAATGAAAGTCTTTCATCGTTTCCTCCTGATATTTCAAACGACACTATGATACTACTTTTTATAGGACTGTGCAAGGAGAAAGCTCCTAGTCTGGCAAAATTCCGACCTGCTCTACAAAGCGCATAAAGGCTGCCTGTCCTTGTTCTGTCTGCTTGTAAACCCCTGCATCCTCAAGTACACGCGCAAAAATAGCACCAACAGAGTCCTTGACGATTTCAAGGGCTTTTTCTTTATCTGTTGGGTCTGGATGTTGAACTTTGAGTTGGTCTGCCCATTCCTGATGATAATCGGAAACTGTAACAGCTTCTCCTATAAGATAGCTAGCGACTTGCTCCACTTCTGCTTTCAGACGTGGTGGCAAGATTGCCAAGCCCATGACCTCAATCAAGCCGATATTTTCCTTCTTGATATGTTGGACATCCTTGTGAGGATGATAGATGCCATCAGGATGTTCTGCAGATGTCTGATTGTCCCTCAAGACTAAGTCCAACTCAAACTGGCCATCACGCTTACGGGCTATAGGTGTGATGGTGTGATGCGGTGTCCCGTCTGTCTCTGCCTAAAATCTGCACTGCAGGATCTGAATACTGGCGCCATTCCTGCAAAATCTTGTCAGCCAAGTTGATCAAATCTTCTTTGGAATCCGAAGTCAAACGCAACACTGACATAGGGCCACTTGACAATCCCAGCCTTGACCTGCTCAAAACCAGCAAATCGGAAAGTCTTTTGCAAGGGAGCCAATTCCATAGGAAAGACGTGACGGCCTCCCTGATAGTGGTCATGAGTTAGAATAGAGCCCCCCCACAATCGGCAAAGTCGGCATTAGATCCAGCAAAATATCCTGGAAACTGCTCTACGATAGCCAGCAGACGCTCAAAACTCTGACGGCTAATAGCCATGGGACGATGCTGGCCATCTAAGAAAATACAGTGCTCATTAAAAGTAAGCATAGGGCGAATACTGGAAACCCCACTCCTGACCAGCCATTTCAAAACGGATAATACGGTGATTGCTGCGAGCTGGATGGTTAACCCGACCATGGTATCCCTCATTCTCTAGACAAAGCTGACACTGGGGATAATTGCTAGCTTGCACCAACTTGGCTGCCGCAATCTCTTTCGGATCCTTCTCAGGCTTAGAGAGATTGATGGTAATTTCAAGTTCACCGTAATCAGATGGAACACGATAAGCAATATTTTTAGCAATGGCCTTGAGTTTGATGTAGTCATTTTTCTGACTGAGTTGGTAAAAATCCTCTATCGCTTGCTCAGGAGAGTGGGCATAGGTTTCCCAAAAGTCACGATTGACCTGACTTGGACAAGGGGTCACCAAGTCCATCAGTTCAGCACCAAGGATTTCACGTGCAGTCTGACTATCCTCAATCGTCTCTAATCGAACAGCTTCCTCAACCAGCTGGTCCTTGAGGTCAATCAATTTATCCAGATTGGTCTCAATTTCCAAAACACCGTCGCCCACTCGTGCCAAGACACGATTAGTCAGGTAGATTTGATCCATTTCCTCAAATGAACTTTCAGAAATGATATACGTTACAAATTTATCTACTAAGGTCACTATAGAGCCTCCTTTTGACTAGTCAAGGACGCGAGTGCCACCTGCAACTTCAGCGATATAGAAGCTTGGAGCGTACCCAACTACTTCCTCGTAGTGTTTGCCTACAGCTTCCTTAAAGGCCTCAACAGTATCTTTTTGCACCAAGGCAATGGCACAGCCACCAAAACCTGCCCCTGTCATACGAGCACCGAGAACACCTTCTTGTGCCCAAGCTGTGTGAACAAGAGTATCCAATTCCAAACCAGTTACTTCATAATCATGCTCAAGAGAAACGTGTGACGCATTCATCAAACGACCAAATGTTTCCAAATCTCCTGCTTGAAGGGCTGCTTGAGCTTTGAGGGTACGTTGGTTTTCAAGCACAGCATGGCGAGCACGTTTCAAACGATTTTCATCTTTAATTAGATAGCTATATTGGTCAAAGGCCCACTCGTCCAATTCACCCAAGGTCTGAATATCCAAGGCAGCTTGCAATTCTTCCACTGCTTTTTCACACTCAGCACGACGTTCATTGTATTTAGAGTCCGCCAATTCACGGCGTTTGTTGGTGTTCATGATAACAACGACATTGTCCTTCAAATCAAGTGGCACCAAATCATACTCTAAGGTGTTGGTATCTAGGTAAATAGCACGTTGGTCTGCCCCCATACCGATAGCAAACTGGTCCATGATACCAGAGTTGACTCCGATAAAGTTGATTTTCTGTTTGTTTTCCGATTTTAACCAAATCGAGACGCTCTAATTTTAAATCAAAGAGATGCTCTGCCACGACCCCTGTCAAGAGTTCCAAGGATGCTGAAGAAGACAAACCAGCACCATTTGGGATATTCCCATAAACATAAAAATCAAAACCTTTGTCAATCACATGCCCAGCTTCTTGCAAGAAATGAAGAACTCCTTTTGGATAATTGGTCCAGTTATGCTCTTTTTCAAACTTGAGGTCAGCTAAAGGTACTTCGATGATGCCCTTGTCCTCAAAGTTTGCTGAGTAGAAACGCAAGACTTGATCATCACGTTTGCGAGCTGCACCCATAAGTTCCCAAAGGAAATAGCAGCAGGAAAAACGTGCCCACCGTTGTAGTCCGTGTGTTCACCAATCAAATTGATACGGCCTGGTGAAAAGAAAGTTTGGTCTGCTTCTTGACCAAAAACAGCAAGAAAGTCTTTACGAAGAGCTTCAGCAGTAAGGTGTTGTGTCATATGAATTCTCCTTTGACTGTCCGTTAAGTCACCTTAACGTGTAATCGTTTTCTTCTATTGTATCCAAGGGATTTTCCCAAGGTCAATCCTTTTTTTACTAAAACTTTTACTAAACTATCAGTAAAAAGCAGAAAAAAATATGATATACTAACCTTAATCAAGGAGGATTTATGGCTACCTTAAAAGACATTGCACAGCTAGCCTCTGTCTCTATCGCGACCGTATCCCGTGTCCTCAATCGCGACCAGAGCCTATCTGTTACAGAAGAAACCAGACACCGTATTTTAACCGTTGCTGAAGAGCTGGGCTACACTAAGCACCTCAAGACAGGCGAGGTCCCACAAAGCCCAAAGCAAAAGATTGCCATTATCCAATGGGTTAGCGAACAAGGGAGCTGGACGACCTCTACTACTACCAGATTCGTCTAGGCATTGAAAAAAAGAGCCCAAGAACTGGACTATGATATCTTACGCTATTTTAATGACCATCCTTTTACCCTGAGCGAGGAAGTCATCGGGATTCTCTGTATCGGAAAGTTTAGCCGAGCTCAGATTTCTGCCTTTGAAGAATACCAAAAGCCTCTTGTATTTCTAGACAGCGATACACTTTCCCTGGGACATACCTGTATTATTACGGACTTTTACACTGCTATGAAACAGGTTGTCGATTATTTCCTCAGTCAGGGACTGGATCGGATTGGGATTCTAACAGGTCTTGAGGAAACAACCGACCAGAAAGAAATCATCCAGGATAAGCGACTTGAAAATTTCAAAGACATTACCCAAGCAGAGGGAATCTACCATGAAGAACTGGTCTTTCAAGGAAGCTTTACTGCCCAGTCTGGCTATGACTTGATGAAGGAGGCCATTCAGAGCTTAGGAGACCAACTCCCACCAGCCTTTTTCGCAGCTAGCGATAGTTTAGCTATCGGTGCTCTCCGTGCCCTCCAAGAAGCTGGAATCAGCCTGCCAGACCGCGTCAGCCTCATTTCTTTTAACGACACTAGCCTGACCAAGCAGGTCTATCCTCCTCTTTCTAGCATTACCGTCTATACCGAAGAAATGGGTCGAGCAGGTATGGATATTCTTAACAAGGAAGTTCTCCACGGTCGCAAAATCCCTAGCTTAACCATGCTGGGAACCAGACTGACTTTGAGAGAAAGTACAAGGAATGAATAGGATAACAAAACGACCTCTAGCGAGGTCGCTTTTTCTACTGATGATGCCCATGCTTCTGCTCTAACTCTCTCACCCTCCGCTTATGTTGCGCATGATTGCTTTGACTGCTATCTACTTCAATAGTGATATTCTGCACGCCTCTTTCTTCTAAACATTGACGCACTACTTCTTTGGTTTCCATCATCTTCTCCCAGTCCTTGATACAAATGTGGATAATGGCATTATTTTCCAGACCATCCATGGACCAAATGCTAAGTTGATTGACACTTTTGACATTGGTCAGAGCCTCCAAATCCTTCTCCAAATTACCTGCCTCTACTCCTTCTGGCACAGCTTCTAAGAAAATCTTGAGCGCGCTCCAAAAGCGAGGAGTGGCTTTTGTTAGAATGAAGATGGAAATGACAAGCGATAAGAGCGAATCAAGTATATACCAATCTGTAAATCGGAGAATAATCGCCATTAGAATGACAGCCAACCAACCAAGAGTATCTTCCAAAAAATGCAGGCTAAGAATTGACTCGTTCTTTGTCTTTCCCTTACGAACTACTAGACTAGCTAGCACATTAATAGCTACTCGCAATGATTCCCTAACCAGAGAATGCCCTTCATCATTGACTGGGTTGCGGGATTTGAAAAATCTTTCGTGACATTTTTCCAAAATCACTAGGACAGATCCCTATCATGAGAATCATCAGCTGTTAGCAAGGCTCCTAAACAGACTAAAACGCTTTGTAGCCCCAAAGGTGTACCGATCTATCTTCTTCACGATTTGAGATTGTTTCTAAAAAGGCTGATATGCCAATTGCTATAGCATCTCCCAAGTCATGCACAGAATCAGCAAGAACAGCACTCGAGACCAAAGATTCCTCCTGCGATAAACTCAACAATAGCATAAGCTCAAATTTAAGAAAAAAAGCTAGCCCAAACAGCATATTTTTGCACTCATTTCTCTCACTCCTTTGTTATAATAGATATCATGAACACCTTGTTCATTATCATTATCCACTAAAACTCAAAGAAAGGATAGAAGCAAAAGGTCAGCTTTATTCAGTTCTGAACAATTTGCCTCAAGTGTCCATATGACTAAGATTGACCGTCGAGTCAGTAAAGACGAAAAAAAGCCATCTATCAAGCTTTTTTACAACTTTTGAACGACAAGGGCTATGATGCCACTACTGTTCAGGATATCATTGACCTAGCAGATGTTGGACGTTCTACTTTTTACTGTCACTATGAAAGCAAGGAACTCCTTTTAGATGAGCTCTGTCGCTACCTCTTTCATCATCTCTTTGAAAGGGAAGGACACTTTACTACCGAGGACTACCTCGCACATATCTTTTTACATTTTCAGAAAAACCAGGACCATGTCACCAGTCTCCTTTTTTCCAAAAACGACTACTTCCTCCGCCAACTACACAAGGAACTCGAACACCACGTTTATCCCATGGTGGCGGATGACTTACAAGAGGCCTATCCAAACATTCCTGCCTCCTACCTCCAGCATTTTGTTGTGACGAACTTTATCGAGACTCTAACTTGGTGGCTAAAAAAAGGAAAATCTTATACCGAAGACCAAGTGGTGAAATTTTACCTTGATGTAATAGAGATGACCTCCTCTACAACTCCACTTGATAACTAAGCCTGTAACTCAGAAAGGAACCAACTATGTTAACTTCGATGATTCTAGGAATACTAACAATTGTACTAGCTCTCGCCTTCTCATTACTTCACCTTGCTGCTGCTTTTTCAGCCATGAAACAAAAGAACTACAGTCTGGGAAACACGTGCATCTTGGTCGGCAGTTGCCTCACTTCTCTGGCTCTAGCCATCTTTTACTTTGTCCCACTGGCAACCATTCTTCTATGGATTGTGGGCTCGAGTATCGTCTGCTATGGTGCCTACTGGAATGGTCAACAGAAAGAAAGTCAACATATATCGCACCACATCATTCGTATAACGAGTGTTATTGTCATTACGGTATTATTTATTTTACTCTAACACAAAAAAGGATCAGATGATCCTTTTTTACTTTTTTAAGAGCTTTTTGCTGCCTTGCTCCACTGATACCAACCAACTAGACTGTTGATGAGATAAATTAGATATTTCCCTTGAATTTGCAGGCTTTCTCCCCACCAGAGATAGATTGAAAAGACATTAGTAGCTGCCCAGAATATCCATTGTTCACGGTAAACAGCTGTCATGAGGATTTGCCCTACCCCATTGGTCGCATCGGTGATTGAATCACGATAGGGACGATTGGCACCGATAGACTGATAAATAAACCCAAAGGCCAACCACCAAAGAACACTAATGGAAAGATACTTTGTCCAACCCTTGCCATCCAGTTTACGTGCGACAAACTCCTGCTTTTCTTTCTTAAACTGGGCTTGATAAATCCAAACTAGGAGACCAATTGGCTGCATAATTGTAAAATAGAGAGTTGTTAAAACCTCACCATAGAAGCCTTTTTGAAGGGCAAGCACCAGATAAATGATGGAATTAATCAAACCAAATAGGTAGTTACTAGCACGACCTTCAGCTTCTCAAAGAGCAGAAAAAAGGTTAGTAAGGCTTGAGAGATGAATCATTTTAAAGGCAAACAATTCCAACAAGACGTCATCATTGTCGCTGTTGGTTATTACCTACGTTACAATCTGAGCTATCGTGAAGTTCAGGAATTGCTTTATGACCGTGGAATAAATGTTTGTCACACTACGATTTATCGGTGGGTTCAAGAATACAGTAAAATCCTCTATCATCTCTGGAAAAAGAAAAATAAACAGTCCTTCTATTCGTGGAAAATGGATGAAACCTATATCAAAATTAAGGGGCGTTGGCATTATCTCTATCGAGCGATTGATGCGGACGGTTTAACATTGGATATCTGGTTACGAAAGAAACGTCGAGCAGACGATAACAGCTATAAGTTAGAAGATACCGCCTATCAAGAAGATAAAGCACGCAAAGCAGAAACCGAAGATAAGCTAGCTATTGAAGCAATGAAAAGCAAGTACACCACGCTATTGCTAGAAAATATGTTGCTAAGTCCGTTTGAAATGCAAGATACAAAAATCATGGCAGGATTGCAAGTCCATGTTTACCCCCTCTATGACGAACTGAAAGAATTAAGAGGGCTAAATAGTGTTAAAGACCACTTGTCTTATGTTGCCAGCAGACGTGAAGAATATTCTAAGCATAATATCGCACGCTACCTCAAAAAAGCCATTGAACAATATCTACCAACGGTTAAAAGGCAGGACTTAAACCATGAGTGAAGACTTAAAAACGATCAAAGAGCTGGCGGATGAGTTGAGTGTTACAAAACAAAATATTCAATATCACTACCAAAGGTTACCAAAAAGAATTACAGCTTAAAAAGTTCCAATGGGTCTAATCTAATAAATTCTAAAAGCAGAAAAAAATAATTTTTAGGTAAAGTAGAAAGTAGTAGCAAATCAAATACCAAAGACCAACAAATAGAAAAACTAACTAATTTGTTAGACCAGTAACAACGATTAGCCTTGCAAGATAAAAAGTTGCTAGAAGAATACAAGGCGGAAAATGATAACTTAAAAGCCCTCAAAATGCCCTCACAGGAAACAGAATTCAAACACTTAGACAATCAATATAAAGATGAAGTGAACGCTCTTAAAGAGAAGTTGGAAAATTTGCAGGAACAAATCAAAGATCAAAAAAGGATAGAAGAACAAGAAAAACCAATAAAATGGTGGGGACTATGGCGAAAATAGATGATTCAGTTAAAAAGAAAGTTCCAGAATTGCGATTTAAAGGATTCACGGATGAATGGGAACAGCGTAAGTTGGGAGACGAAGTTCGAATAGTGATGGGACAGTCTCCTAATTCAGAAAATTATACTGATGATCCTAATGGGCGCTAAAAATGCGAAGACCTATGAAGACCTATTTTGTATTAGTCAAACAAAAAAAATCCAAAAAGAAATGGTATATGATTATGACCATGAAACAAAGTAAAATCAAACCGAGTGATCTGAGGAAGCACCCGATGATCATGAAACGTTATTAAACACAAAAGTCACCCATGTGAGTTCTTGCCAGAAGCTGAAGTTAATCCTTCAACCTGGAAAACCCGCAGAGGTGATTTTTTCTATACATCTCGATTTTTCTGGCAATAATCATTAACCGATAAATATGTCTGTGAATCACCCAGCGACTCCGCTATGTCCATAATCCGCGGTGGTAGTAATCCCACTCGCTGGACAAGTTCGTGATTGCTGAACAATTCCCGTGGACTGCCGGCGAAGCCAAACTTCCCGTGTTCCATAACATACACCGACTCAAACTCGGCGGCGACCCAATCCATGTCATGGGTGATGGTCACAACTTGGTGGCCCGAATCAGCCAACTGATGGAAAAATTGCGGTCAACTTGCGCCGGCTTTTCCCAATCAAGCGACATCATCGGCTCATCAAATAAATAAATCGCCGGATCCACTGCCAAAACTGTGGCAACGCTCAACAGCTTGCGTTCCGACAATGACAGGTCATATGGACTTTCAGCTGTTTTATCATCCAAGCCAACTCTTTTTTTAGAGCCGCTAAAAGCCCGCCTCGTAATCGTGTCGTGGTCATCCATGACCTGCGCGACATTCCACTCCACCTCTCGTTGAACGGTCGGGTTGAAAAGCTGATCGTCAGGATTCTGAAAAAGTAATCCCAACCTTCAGTAACTTTTCGACTGGTTTTAAGATCATTAAAATTTTTCTCCATCGATCTTAATCACACCGGTTTGTGGTGTCAGCAAAGCCCGTCAACAATTTGAAGAGCGTTGATTTGCCGGCACCATTTTTGGCCGACAATCGCCACCATCGGATCGGCGAAGTGTTTGTCTTCAACATCCAAGCTAAAGGACCGTTCCGGATAAGTGAACGTCAGGTGGCTCAGTTCAATTGTGGGCATAACGAACCTCCTTCAGATCAGCGTAATTCACCGGATACCGGCCATCAGCCAAGTGCCAATCCATTTTTTGAGCAAGTTGCTGGATTGTCGGGGCTGGAATCTGCCAGTCAGCTGCCAAATGATTAAACACCTCACCCGGCCTGCCCTGGGCTACCATTTGACCCTCGTGCAGCACCCACACAACGTCGGCGACTTCGCACAAATCGTCAATTTCACTGGTGACAATGAAGACAGTCGTCTCTTTGACTTGGGCCAGCCATTGGAAAAATTGCCGGCGGCCAAGGGGATCCATCTCACTGGTCGGATCATCCATAATCAAAACAGCCGGATTAGCCACAATCGCCGTGGCAATTGCCAACCGCTGGATCTGACCACCGGAAAGGCTCTCGGGACGCAAATTCAGCTGTTCAATCAGCCCCATTTGCGTGGCAACTTCTTCAACCCGTTTTTGAATCAGTCCTTCAGCCATTCCCTGATTAATCAAGTCAAAGGCGATTTCATCGGCAACCGTGTCTGCCAACCCGCTTAGTTGGCCAGCTGGATTTTGCAGTACAACTCCATTCATGGCATTATAAACGGGCCAATTGTCGGACACTCGCTGGCCAAACATGTGCCAATCGCCCTCAATCTCAGCAGACACAATTTTGGGAATGACCCCTGCCAGCACACGGCACAAAGTCGATTTGCCGGAGTGGCTATTCCCGATAATCCCAACCACCTGGCCGGTATGAACCTCCGCGTTAATCTGACGCAGTTGTGGTTGCTCAGTACCCGGATAACGGGTGGTCAAATTTTCAATTACAATCCGTTTATCTTCGTCCATATCTTCCACCCAATCAATAAAATTGCCAATCCAGTCAGACCAATGTGCAGCGTCCGCGACAGGCGATACACGCGCTGGGAGGTTCTGACAGTCCGGTTGAGATTATCAAAACCTCTCAGTTGGAGAAATCGACCGCGTCATCGATTGATCCAAGGTCTTAATCACCAATGGAATTAGAACCGGCAGGACTGACTTTAATTTCTGAATCAACGTTTTTTTGCGGATTGGTTCCGCGAACTTTTTTATGCCTGCTGGATTTTTCCGCATATTGCGCATCATTTCCGGCAAAATATAACACACCGACATCAGAACGTAGACGGTTTTATAAGACAATCCGGACAGTTCCAAATAGGCCGCGTTTTCTGAAATACTCGTGGTCACCATAAAAAAGCCACTGGTCAAAATAATCACCAATACTCGACAACCCAGAGTGGTGGCGTAAATCAGGCCTTCTTTGTAGAACGACACCCCAAGCACAGAAAACAGCACAGTTTGATTCCGACTGTAAAATAACCCTTGGATGATCAGCATGGTGCAAATCAGAAACAGGCTGAATCCCAGCGCCTTAAAGGTGGTAGAACTCAATTTGGAAAATAACAATAGCAGTGTTGCGACAAGAATTAATCCGGCCTGAAGCAATAAATTCATACTGGCAAAGCTCAACAACGTCATGTCCAAGATGAACAAGAGCTTAGTAATCGGATCGATCACCTGGTACCACTTGAGCTTGACCCGTGGCGCTCCAGAAATCAATGTTTTATCAGTCATCATTTATCATCGCTAAAGAAGTGCACCATCCGCTTCGGCAGCTGACGATAGATGAAGAATGACAGGTAGGCCACGCAGACTTTATCCAAAATATCCAAGATAAACTCATCGGTAAATGAGGCCAGCCACACTGGTGCATGATTGGCGACCATTACCGCAAACAATGAGTCACCCCAAGCGATACCGGTCTGACCACCCCAAAAGATGACGTTGAGTGGCGTTGAAATGACAGCTGAAACGATGGCAATAATAATAGCAGAAACAAATACTCGTCGCGCTGACGAGAACCACCCATTGGCGTGCAAAACTCCGACAGCAATCCCAATTCCGATGCTGGTAATCGCATACACGGTTGAAATTGGCGATAAGGTCAGCCCATAGATCACGTTGTTGATGAAACCACTAATGGCACCGGCAACCGGCCCAGCCAACATGCTGGTAAGAAAGGTTCCCAAAGACCCCAGCCAAACGGGCAACTTTAACCCCTCCGCCAAGGCTTTGGCAACATAGTTAATCCCCACGGCAGCGGGAATCAAAGTCATGGTGGCAGCACTTAACTTAAATTTCCACATACTGGTACGATGAATCGGTTCTGTTTTCATAATCTTCTCCTTTTGTTTTTAAAGAGCCGTGTCTGGATAGACTTTCGGACGCAACGCTCTATTATATATCTACTGAACTGTCTATACACAAGATTTCCATCCTTAGTCGACATGAGCTGGAAATCTTTATTTGTTAAGTAGTTCACAACACATTATACACCTATTTTGTGAATAGTCAAGTGTATTTACAGTAAAAATTTTAGAAAATCCTAAAAATTTTCCTCTTATTTTTCCATTTAAAAAAATGAAAATCATTAATTCTGACACCCAAAAAGCCCAGACGACATTGTCTGAGCATTCTTCTATATAGTCGTTTAACCAAGTTGAGTTTAGCTTTTCAAGCTATTTCTTCAACAAACCTTGTTCTTGTAGAAACTCCTTGGCTACTTGTTCTGCTGACTTGCCTTCAACACCGACTTGGTAGTTAAGCTGGCTCATCTGGCTTTCAGTAATTTTACCAGCCAATTTATTGAGAACTCTTTCCAACTCTGGATGTTTCTTGAGAAGAGCTTCTTTCATTAGTGGAGCCCCTTGATAAGGTGGGAAGAGTTGCTTGTCATCTTCCAAGACCTGCAAATCATAACGCGCCAACTCTGCATCAGTCGAATAGGCATCCGTGATTTGAATATCACCTGACTGAATTGCCTGATAGCGAAGGGCTGGCTCCATAGTCGCTACATTGAGATTGAGACCATACATTGATTGCAAGCCCTTATTGCCATCTTCACGGTCATTAAACTCGAGTGTAAAACCTGCCTTCAACTGCCCTTCCACTTTTTTCAAGTCCGAAATGGTCTTCAAGCCATATTCTTGAGCAATCTTTTTCGGAACAGCTACAGCATAGGTATTTTGATAAGACATAGGTTTGAGATAGGCTAGATGATCCTGTTTGGCAATACCATCACGCGCCACCTGATAAACCTGCTCTGGCTCATGACTCACTTTCGGTGATGGTTGAAGTAAACTTTCAGTCACCGTACCAGTAAATTCAGGATAGATGTCAATATCGCCTTTTTTCAGAGCTTCATAGAGAAAGCTTGTTTTCCCAAAATTTGGTTTAACAGTCGCAGTCATACTGGTATTTTCTTCAATCAGCAATTTATACATATTGGCCAAAATTTCTGGTTCTGGACCCAATTTCCCAGCAATAACCAAGTTTTCTTTCTCTCTGAGCCAAAAGAGCTGGACTATAAGACAGACCAAGTAATATTGTCACCAAAGCAAAACCAGAGAAAATCGTCCGCAATTTTGCTTTTTCCATCACTTTTAGTAGGAAGTTAAAGGCAATGGCAAGCACTGCAGAAGAAAGGGCCCCAATCAAAATCAGACTGGCATTATTACGGTCAATTCCCAAAAGGATAAAGGAACCTAGTCCTCCCGCCCCAATCAAGGCCGCCAAGGTTGCCGTACCAATAATCAAGACAGCTGCCGTCCGAATCCCAGACATCATAACAGGCATGGCAAGTGGAATTTCAAACTTCTTGAGTCGCTCCCACCTAGTCATCCCAAAGGCAATCCCAGCCTCTTGCAGACTCGGATCAATTCCCTTGAGTCCAGTGATGGTATTTTGTAAAATCGGAAAGATCGCATAAATCACTAACGCTGTCAAAGCCGGCAAGGTTCCAATTCCCATCAAGGGGATAAAGAGTCCCAACAAGGCTAGAGACGGGATGGTCTGGAAAATACCTGCAATCTGCAAGATCCAGTCGGCCAACTTCTCATGATAGCGAAGATAAACAGCCAAGGGAATCGCTATAAAGATGGCCAGCAACAAGGTCAATAGTGACAACTGCAAATGTTGAGATAGAGCTGTCAACCAATCACTAAAACGATCCTGAAAAGTTGCAATTAAATTAGTCATGAACACTACCTCCAAACAAGTCTGCTACAAAGTCTGTTGCAGGCGCTTTTAAAATCGTCTCGGGATTCGCTACCTGGCGAATCTCTCCATCCTGCAAGACAGCAATACGGTCCGCCAATTTCAAAGCTTCATCCGTATCATGGGTCACAAAAAAATCGTTGTCATCCCAAACTCTTTATGCAATTCTTTCGTCAGAACCTGCAACTGTTTGCGAGAAATAGCATCCAAAGCTGAAAAAGGTTCATCCATGAGGAGAATCTTAGGCTGACCAATCATAGCACGAACAATACCAACCCGTTGCTGTTCTCCACCAGATAATTCACTAGGTAAAGTCGATGTCCATACTCAGCCGCTGGTAAACCAACCTTAGCCAAAAGCTCTTCTGTTTTTCTGAGCAATTTCTTCCTTAGTCCAGCCCTTCATCTCAGGAATCAGGGCAATATTTTCCGCAACCGTTAGATTGGGAAACAGAGCAATGGCCTGTAAAACATAACCAGTAGAAAGACGAAGTTCACGCTCATCATAGTCTTTGATGCGCTTGCCATCCATATAAATATTTCCATCAGTCGGTTCCAAGAGACGGTTAATCATCTTAATCATGGTCGTCTTACCTGAGCCAGATAGGTCCCAACTAAAACCATGAAACTCCCCATTCTCAATCCGTAAATTGACATCTCTCAAAACATCTTTTTCTGTGTAACGTAGCGCTACATTTTTGTATTCAATCATCTTTGTCCTCTTTTAAAAACTTTCCCTCGATTGGTCAAGTCTTCTACCTTAGGCATGACTTCCTTATTGTCCCAATGCTCCACAATTTTCCCGTTTTCTAGACGGAAGATATCGTACTGGGCATAGGCAAGGCCATCAATCTGAGTCTGACCATAGCTAACCACATAGTTTCCTTGTCCTAAGAGTTGGAAAACAAAGTCGAAAGTGACCTTTACTTATAAACAGCTAATTTGCTCCATTTTAAATCTCATTTTCCTCCTCTTTCAGATTAGCCAAAATTCTTTCTTGAAAGGCTTCAAACTGACGAATTTCTTCCTCTGAAAATCCTTTGTAAAAGATCGTATCCAATTTCTGACTGACACGATGCCCCACTTCTTTCTGAGACTGCCCCAACTCTGTTAAAACCAAATACTTCTTACGCTTATCTTCTCCACATGGACTAACGGTTACAAGATTTTGTTCCTCAAGCTTTTTTATCATCGTCGTCAGCGTATTATTAGCAAGTCCAGTCGCCAAAGCAATATCTGTCGCAGTTGCACAGCCCGTTTCACTATTCCATAAAACCGCTAAAATCTTTCCCTGTTCACTCCGATAAAGAGCGTCAGGATCTTGGCTCAGTAACTTTTGAAAAATCCGCCCATTCAACAAACGAATATGATGGGCTAGCAAATGACTATCTTTCATAACACCTCCAATTTATTTCGATATCGAAATAGAATAAAACAATTGTAACACTCATCATTCCAACTGTCAACTATTTCGATTTAGAAATAATTTTTCCCAGTAAAAAAATCTCCTACCCAAGATAGAAGATTTTAATCTTATAAACTTAATCCGTCATGTCCGATACCAAAGTTCGATGCTCCAACGGAATACTGCACATAACTAGTAAGAAAATGAAACCGGACTGAATCCAGAAGAGGGCCAAGTCAAAGATTCCGTGCACAGCAACCACTGTAAGGAAAGACAGATAAAGACCGATAATCGGACGTTTCCCCGACTCCTGACTCATATCCATCATCAAGCGAACAGGAGCAACAGAAGACAAAACTAATAAAATAGTCCCCACAATTCCATAACTCAGAATCGTGTCAATATACAAACTGTGAGCATGTTCATGATAAGGAGCATGTATCCGAGGATAAGAGTGCATATAGGTCAATGGCCCCTCGCCCCAAAAAGGATTTTGCTTAAACAAAGCCATCCCAGCATCCCAGATAGAAATGCGTTCTTCCATAGAAGAGTCTAAAGTTCCCATCCGAACTCCCAAATCACTGGAAAAGAGGAAACTCAAGCCAATCGCAAAGAACCCAATACTAAGCCAAAAGGCCTTCCAGTTTTTAATGGTCGTAAAGAGATAAATGATGGCTCCAGCGATAATAGCAGGAAAGGCAGTTCGATTTTGAGTAAAGTTCAAACCAAAGAGATTAACAAAGCCTGCAATCACACAGAATACTTTCAACCAATTCAACTTGGTCGTTGTAAACAAATAGAAGGCAATCATGATACAGAAACAACAAATAATTCCATAATAATTAGGGTTAAAGAAGGTCACTTCTGCACGATTCTGATGCCACACCTGCATATTGGGGGAAAGAAAAGCATAGTTAAATTTCTTCACAATTTGGAAATGTTCTAAACTCGCAAAAGCAGCTGACAAGACGCTACCAAACAAGACGAGCTGCAAAATCAATCGAAAGAATTTATGTGATAAAATCGACTGATAGTGCAAAAAGAAAACAGTAAATAGAAACATTCCTACTGAAGCAACAACCCCCCATCCAATTTTGTGCAAAAATGGATATAACAGTACTATAGCCAAGAAAAAGAAGCAGCATCGGATGCTCCCCCATTTTTCTGAAGAATACTTTTTCATGTCTCCTGTAAAAAAATCAAACTGATAATATATAAACAGAATACAACTACAAAAAGATAAAAAGGGTAAAAAGATACTCAGGATAATTCCCAATAAAATCAGCTCTTTACTAGACAACCCTTTCAGCTTTTTCAATAAAAGCCTATTGATTTCAAAATGAATCCTTTCTCTCCAAATCAGTTGATTCAGATAATAGTAAGCTATCCCTTTATTGTACCACTTTTTTTAGCAATTTGAAAACAAAGGAAACGATTCCTAGCTAAAAAGGGAGCAAAAAAATAGTTGATTTTTCAAAACTTAATCTTAATGATTGCATTTTCTCTAAGAAATTAATCATAGCTCGTATAATAGTAGAGCATATGATTAAAATAAGTACTAATACAATATAGATTTTCAAAAGGAGCAAACTATCACAAACTAGATTAAAATCATATACTATTCTTAAAGAAAGGAAACACAATGAAATCCTATCAAGCTGTCTACCAAATCCTATCTAAAAGAAACCGACTATATCAGCGGAGAAAAAATTGCAGAAGAACTATCCCTAAGCCGAACATCAATTTGGAAAGCCATCAAAGCGACTAGAACAAGAAGGCATTGAAATTGATAGTATCAAAAACAAAGGCTATAAACTGATGAATGGTGACCTTATTCTCCCAGACTTCTAGAAGAAAAATCTTCCCAATTACAGTTAGCTTTAAGTCAGAAACTAAATCAACCCAAATTGATGCAAAAGAAGCAATAGATTTAGGATATGAGGCAAATACCCTCTATCTAGCTTCCTATCAAACAGCAGGGCGAGGCCGTTTTCAACGTTCCTTCTACTCACCACAAGGTGGTATTTATATGACACTCCATCTTAAACCAAATCTCGCCTATGACAAATTACCATCCTACACACTACTTGTAGCTGGAGCTGTCTACAAAGCCATTAAGAACCTAACTTTAATAGATGTCGACATCAAAATGGGTCAATGATATCTACCTAAACAATCATAAAATTGGAGGAATTCTTACTGAGGCAATGACCTCTGTAGAAACTGGCTTAGTCACAGATATCATTATTGGAGTAGGAATCAACTTCACTATTAAAGACTTTCCTCAAGAATTAAAAGAAAAAGCTGCTAGTTTATTTAAAGCACCAGCACCTATTACCAGAAATGAATTAATCATAGAAATCTGGCGTGCTTTCTTCGAAACACCAGCAGAAGAGCTATTATACCTATACAAAAAACAGTCCTTCGTTCTAGGAAAAGAAGTGACTTTCACACTAGATCAAAAAAACTACAAAGGACTTGCTAAAGATATCTCTGAAAATGGTAAACTTTTAGTTCAATGTGATAATGGAAAAGAAGTTTGGTTAAACAGTGGAGAAATCTCTCTCAAGACTTGGAAATAAAAATGTCAATAACTAGAATGAATACACTCTAACTATCATTTCATTGATCTAGAAAATATTATTAACTCTATTGTATTTTCCTATTAAGATCTCAATCAAATATTTTTTTCATTTTCAATTACTTGTTTAACTTCCACGGAATCAAACGAAAATATTAATGATAGCATTACACACTCATACTATAAGATTAATCTAGAAACTACATAGAAATTTATTAAAGGTAAAAAAGTGCGGAGATATTCCCTCACAAACCTTGGAAGACAAACAAATGAATCCAATGTTCTCTCCACTAATATGTTATCCTTGTTAGATAAGAATACAAAAAATAAAACGAGCACTTTTGTACTCGTTTTTCTTATTTCTTATAAACTTCTAATTAAAGTGAGCTTACATCAACTTTGATACCAACACCTTGAGTAGTTGTGATAGTCAAGTTTGTTACGTAAGTTCCTTTAGCTGTAGCTGGTTTTGCTTTTTGGATTGTTTCGTTGAAAGCTTTGAAGTTTTCAACCAATTTTTCAGCTTCAAATGATACTTTACCGATGATTGCTTGAACGTTACCTGCACGGTCAGCACGGTAAGTGATTTTACCACCTTTAGACTCTTCAACCGCTTTAGCAACATCCATTGTTACAGTACCAGTTTTAGGGTTTGGCATCAAGTTACGTGGTCCAAGGACACGTCCAAGACGTCCAACAAGAGCCATCATGTCAGGTGTAGCGATAACTACGTCGAAGTCCAACCAACCGTCGTTGATTTTAGCAACAAGGTCATCTTCACCAACAAAGTCTGCACCAGCAGCTTTTGCTTCTTCAGCTTTTGCACCACGTGCGAAAACAAGAACGCGTGAAGTTTTACCAGTACCGTTTGGCAATACCATTGCTCCACGGATTTGTTGGTCAGCTTTTTTAACATCGATGTTCAAGTTGTAAGCAACTTCTACAGTTGCATCAAATTTTGCAAAGTTAGTTTCTTTTGCAAGTGCTACAGCTTCTTCTACGCTGTATGCTTTTGTGCTGTCGATTTTCTCAAGAGCAGCACGAAGTTGTTTGCTTTTTTTAGCCATTTTCTATTCTCCTTGTAAGTGGTTCAATCGATTTTCATCTCCCACGTCACTCCTCGAAATGATGAAGTCTTGCGGGTTATCAGTCTATTAGATTCTTTTCCTACGTCGTTAAGTTCCCTTGCTGTACCCAAGTACAAGCATCAGTCACTTGCCTAGTATGAAAAGCAACTAATAGACTTCTGTGAGATTTTCTACTGTGTTATTGATTAGTCAACAACAGTGAATCCCATAGAACGAGCAGTACCTTCGATCATACGCATTGCAGACTCTACGTTTGCTGCGTTCAAATCTGGCATCTTAGTTTCTGCAATTTCTTGTACTTGTGCACGAGTAACTGTAGCAACTTTTAGTTTTTGTTAGGTGTACCTGATCCTTTTTTCAACACCTGCAGCTTTTTTTCAAAAGAACAGCAGCTGGTGGTGTTTTTAGTGATGAAAGTAAATGATTTATCTTCATAAACTGAGATAACAACTGGAATGATCATACCAGCTTGGTCAGCTGTACGAGCGTTGAACTCTTTTGTGAATCCCATGATGTTGATACCAGCTTGACCAAGTGCAGGTCCAACTGGTGGAGCTGGTGTAGCTTTACCAGCAGGGATTTGCAATTTTACAAGTTTTTCGACTTTTTTAGCCATTTTTAAATCCTCCTTTGTGGTTTTGGCGGTAATTAGAGATTTTTACCTCCCACAAGTATGCTTTTCACATACCCATCTATTATACACTATTTATCTAGAATTGCAAGAGAAAAGTTTATTTTTTATACTTCAAAGAGCAAACTAGGAAGCTAGCCGCAGGCTGTACTTGAGTACGGCAAGGCGACGCTGACGTGGTTTGAATTTAATTTTCGAAGAGTATTAATCGACGTAATCTCCCCCTTCAAATCCATAGTATTCTTCCAAACTGAGACCACTTGCAGCAATTTCTTTTGCTTCTTTTCCGACATAACGAAGGTGCCATTCTTCAGCCATATAGCCTGTTTCCTTTTCCTTGCCTTTGAGATAACGGACAACAAAGCCATAATCAGCAGCATGGTCCAAGAGCCATTGGGCCGCTTTTTCTTCTGTTACTAAATCACCATCAGTCCCAATAACATCAAAAGCCAAGCCTGTTTGGTGTTCACTATAGCCAGGTCGGGCAGACTCACGATCAGCAGTCTCCTTACCATCTTCTTCAATATACTCTTCATAAAGCTTTTTCTGAGTTTCATAACTTCTAAATCCACTATAATCATTACTTATTGGAAATCCTTCATCTTGCATGGCTGAAATCAACTTGAGCAACTCCTCCTTGGCCGTCGGATTTTCTCCTGGATTGTAGTCTTTAGACAATGGATAGTGTTTATTTGCTACGATAATTTCATCGTATTTCCCTTGGATGCTGTAGTAGTCTCCTTTATTGACCACTTCTGCTTTTTTCTGGGCAGTTCCTTGTGACTGGCTTTCGAATGTTACATCCTTTTCTGAGCTCTGTTCTATCTTTGCTACTTCATCTTCATTTTTTACTTTTTCTTGTGAACAAGCTGCTAAACTCAAGGCTAGTAAGGCTGTCAAGACAAGGTATCTTTTTTTCATTTCTACTCCTTGATTTCTAATAGTTTATCTACTTCTGACGATAAACAATTGACTAATTTTTTAATCTCATCCGATTTTGCTTGGCAGGTTTCTGCTGTCAGTTCTTCAAAGGGAACCCACCAGACTGGTCCACGTCCGTTGAGACCGTGACCATTCATATCACCTGTTCGTCTAGGAAACAGATGCCAATGAAGATGGGCATCTCCATTTCCTAGCAGTTCGATATTCATTTTCTCAGCAGCAAAGGCCTTAGCAACCGCCTCTTGGACCACACTCATTTCTTCTAGAAAACGGAGTCTCATTTCCTTTTCTAAATGGTGCAATTCGGTGACATGTTCCTTGGCTAGAAAAAGACTATAGCCTGCAAAATACTGGTGGTCTCCAATGACCACATAGCCTGTTTCCAACTCTTTGACAAAGTAAGGATTTTCCCTAGCTTTGATGAGGTCAATTCTCTGGCAAATCAGGCACATATTAGTCCACCAACGCGCTTTTAAGATAAGCATCAACCATACGCTCCGTCGCGACAACTGAATCAATATGAGTACGCTCATAAGAATGACTAGACTCGATACCCGCGCCAAGGAGGGCATGCTTGACCTCTGCCCCTGCAGACATAGCCGCTGAAGCATCCGAACCATAAAATGGATAGATGTCCAGCTTAAAAGGAATATCTTGCTCTTTAGCCAAGGCAACCAAGTGTTGACGGAAGTCATAGTGATAAGGGCCTGAAGCATCCTTGACACAGATAGATACTGTGTACTCATCTGTCTGCTGGTCATCACCCATGGCTCCCATGTCCACAGCCAGATATTCTACTACCTGAGCAGGAATGTTAGAATTAGCACCGTGTCCCACTTCTTCAAAAACTGAAAAAGCAAAATGGGTTGTTACTGGCAACTCAATCTTCTCTTCCTTATAAATACGAAGTAGGTTAAGCAAAATAGCTGCGCTGACCTTATCGTCCAAATGACGAGACTTGATAAAACCTGTCTCTGTCACGACAGTTCGTGGGTCAAAACTGATAAAATCACCGACCTCAATTCCCAAGGCACGAGTTTCTTTTTCATTCCTTACTTTTGCGTCCAAACGTACTTCCATATTGTCTTGCGTGCGTTCTGCAGTTCCTGCATCCTTATAGACATGGCAAGAAGTCTGGTGGATGAGAATTGTTCCTGATACCTTTTGACCTGTACTAGCTACGTGAACGGTACAGTTTTCTCCTTCAATCATGTTCCAAGGAAAACCACCGATACGGTCCATTTTGAGACGACCATCTGGTTTAACAGCACGGACAATAGCACCCAGCGTATCTACATGGGCAGTCACATAGCGGTGTTCTTCATCATTTTGACCTTTAATGGTTACATTGACACCACCCTTAGCTGTGCGAACCGGCTGGTAACCAAAACCTTCTAGAGTCTTGACTAAATAGTCCGAAATCTCCCGAGTGAAACCCGTTGGCGACGCAATGGCTGTCAGTTCTTTGATATATTCTACTGTTTGATTCATTTCTTCACCTCTTTTGCTACCTATTATAACACATTTATCATCGGATAAAAAAAGAAAATCACTCCTGTAGACTTGGCTACAAAAGTGATTTCAATGATTATTCCATTTCAAAAACATCGCTTTCTTGCTTGTTTGGTAGAACCAGTGAGAGCAAGATTCCAACGATAGCTGGTACCAACCATGGGAGAGATGCCTTAGCAAAAGGAAGAGCGTTGACAAGATTTTGCAAGAAACTCAACCTTAAATGAGCTTCCTAATACGCTTGCAATGGCAATAGCTGTAACCACAGCAATTGTCAACTGCATACCCGGTTTTGAAAAGAGCCACAAATTTGTTGACAATGACAATCATAACGATGGCAATGGTGATTGGGTACAAAATAACCAGTACAGGAATTGAGTACTTGATAATCGCACTCAAACCAAGGTTTGCAATGGCAAATCCAATCAAAGTGAAAGCTGTAGCATAAACCTTGTAGCTGATTTGTGGGAAGCGTCCGTTAAAGAATTCAGATGTTGAAACAATCAAACCAACTGTTGTTGTGAAGCAGGTTACAGTAACCATAGCTGCAAGGAAGAGTTGAGCTGTTGAGCCAAAGATTTCTTGAGTAGCTTGTGACAAAATGTAAACACCTGGTGTTCCACCCTTCATCGCTTCAGCTGGTACTGGGAAATGATTTCCAAGGAAACCTAAACCGATGTAAAGAGCGCTGAAGGCAAGGGCAACAACGATACCAACAACCCAAATAGTTGAAATGTATTCTTTCTTACTTGAAAATCCAAGTTGTTTCAAGGTTTGAACTGCGATTACACTGAATGCAACTGAGGCAAGGGCGTCCAAGGTATTGTAACCTTCTAGGAAACCTGTACCAAAGGCAGAAGCTTGATAAGCAGCTGAAGCAGCTTGAGGACTTGTTCCACCGTATTTGATAGCTCCTAGAACAACCAAGATAACAATCAAAATCGCAAAGACTGGCGTTAAAATACGGCCGATACGGTCTAAGATTTTTGATGGATTGAGCGATATCAAATAGGCTGCTGCAAAATACAGAACTGTAAAGACAATCAAACCAAGACCTTTATTTGCATCCGACAAAAGAGGGCTAATCCCTACTTCGTAAGCTGTTGTAGCTGTACGTGGAATAGCAAAGAATGGACCGATTGACAAGTAAAGAACTGAGAGGTAAAGAGTCGCAAACCAAGGCGCTATCTTTGTTGAAATCTCGTAAATATATCCTTTAGGATTTAGCGTTCCAATAATCAGAGTCAAGACGGCGATACCGACGCCTGAAAAGACAAAACCTGCGATGGCAGGAAGAAAATGTTCTCCAGATAGAGCACCCAGAGAAGGCGGAAAAATCAAGTTCCCCGCACCAAAAAATATTCCAAACAGGAGCAGACCTGTTAAGGCACCTTTTTTAGCCATATAAATCTCCTTATATTTTATAAAATACTTGCCTAGTATAACATGAATCAGAATATGAAAAAAGCATTTTTTGTTAAATATTGAATGTTTTCAATTTTTTGAACTTTCTGATATGACAACACACCCTACTTGAGTAAAAATCGAACAAGGAGATTCTTCAACTGAACACTTTTTACCATGCTTATAGATCTTCAAATGCAGCCATACCACCTTGGACATTGATAACCTCATAACCTTGTTCTGATAAGAATTGGCAAGCACGCACCGATCTCATTCCAGATTTACAAATAACATAATGTAACTGATCCTTGTCCAATTGATCATAGGTATCAGTCAGTTGACTCAGAGGAAGATTCTGAGCACCTTCTAAATGAAGAGCTTCAAACTCATCCACTTCTCTCACATCTACTAGAGAAAGTTGGTCATTTTGGTAAAGCTGGTAAAATGCGTCAAAGGAAATTTCTTTCATTCTTTTTCTCCTAAAATGGTTTTAATTCTTTTTTTCAAATCCGGCACCACTTCTGACTCAAACCAAGGATTTTTGGCCATCCAGATTTGATTTCGCGGTGAGGGGTGAACTAATGGAAAATAGGTTGGCAAGTAGTTCTGGTAATGTTTTACCCGTTCTGTTACCTTGCCACTGATTTTCTCATGTAAATAGTAGGCTTGGGCATATTGTCCAATTAAGAGGGTCAATTGAATATCTGGTAATTCTTGCAAGAGCTGTGGATGCCATTTTTCAGCAAAGCCAGTTCTCGGTGGCAGATCACCTGACTTACCATGTCCTGGAAAGTAAAAATCCATAGGCAGAACAGCAAAATAACCTGAATTGTAAAAGGTATCTTCATCCACACCTAGCCAGTTCCGCAAGCGGTCACCACTTTTATCTTTCCAATAAAGGCCTGCCTCCTGCGTTTTAAGTCCAGGTGCCTGACCGATGATATTGATGCGAGCAGTCTTTGGCGCTGCAAAGAGAGGCTCGATGCCACGCTTTGTATAGGTAGCATTCTTCGGATCTGCCATAATAGCCTGTTTGATTCTTTCAATTTGAGACATCTACTTTCCCTCCAAAAAGAAGTCCAAGCATAACATCTCAGACTTCTATCGTTTTATTTGATCAATTCATAAATAGCTTCGGCATAGATTGCTGCTGCTCGGAAGAGATCATCCAAGGCGATAAATTCATTAGCTTGGTGCATGGTGTCAATTGAGTCTGGGAACATGGCACCATAGGCAACACCCCGTTCTAGCAAGCGACCAAAGGTTCCACCACCGATGACTTGCTCGTGACCTTTAAGGCCTGTTTGTTTTTCATAAACATTCAACAAGGTTTGCACAAGTGGATCTTCCATTGGCACATAGTGAGGGGTGTGACCGTGCTCAGAAAGGCTAACAGAAGCAACTGGCAAGTTTTCAAGGATTGACTTGATTTGTTCTGGACTTGTTCCTTTTGGATAGCGGATGTTAAGGGCAATGGTATTATCAGCACTTGTTTCATCGAAGCGGAAGACGCCGGCATTCATAGAAAGAGCACCCATCTTTTCATCCACATGAGCAATCTTGAGATTTTCACCCTCATGGTCGTTCAAGAGAATCTTACCAGCGATGTCAAGGTAATCTTTGGCTGGCCCAGCAAAGTCAAACTGACTGAGGAAGAGGGCAAGGTAAGTTGCACCATTTACACCTGATGCAGGCATAGCACCATGGGCTGATTTACCAATGATGGTAACCTTGTACTGACCGTTTTCTTCTTGGATTTCTCCTCTGAGTTTGTGTTCTGCAATAAAGGCATCTAGTTTGGCTTGCAAGTCAGCCAAATCACCTGAAACAACTGCTGTTGCTGATTCTGGTACCATGTTTTCACGCAAACCACCTGTGAAGCTGTGAAGACGGGCTGCACCTGTATTTTCACCTGCAAAGTGGAGGTATTCCGTGATATTTCCTTTTTCACCGTTGATGATAGGGAATTCGGCATCTGGAGAGAAACCGAAGTCTGGTTTTGCAAGTCCTACATGTTCAAAATAGTAGTCCATGTCTGCCCAGCCTGATTCTTCGTCTGTTCCAACGATAAAGCGAACTTTCTTAGAAGTTGGAAGACCCAATTCTTTGATGATTTCAAGCCATAGTAACAAGCTGTTGTAGGACCCTTGTCATCAGAAGCCCCACGCGCATAAAGGCGACCGTCTTTGATAGTTGGTGTGTAAGGGTCTGTGTCCCAACCGCTACCAGCTGGCACCACGTCCATGTGGGCAAAGATTCCGAGAACTTCTTCTCCATCACCAAACTCAAAATGTCCTGCGTAGTTGTCAACATTTTTAGTTGGGTAGCCATCGCGGTCTGCGATTTCAAGGAATTTCTCCAAAGCTTTTACTGGACCAGATCCAAATGGATGCTCAGCATCAACCTTGCTGTCATCACGTTCTGAGTTGATTTCCAAAAGACTAAATAAGTCAGCCAAGAGGTCTTCTTTGCGTTTTTCTACTTCTGCTGTAAAATCAATTGCTGTCATTTTTTTCTTCTTTCTATCTTTTCTCGATGATTTCATCTACTGGCAAGCGGTAGCTTGGTTCCAATTTTTCGTCTGTGTAACCCACTGTGATCAAGAGTTCTGGGCGGAAACGGTCTTCAATTTCCAAAACCTCATTGACTTTTGATTTGTCAAATCCAAGGATCAAATTTGATCCGATTCCTTGGTCTGTAAGAGCCAGAACCAAGTTCATAGCAACCAAACCTGCATTGAGGGCTAGGTAGTCGCTGACTTGTTGCTCACTGTAACGGGCAAACTCGGCAGGTAAATTTTTCATGAAGTATTGAAGTTGTTCTTCAGAAAAGTTATTAGCACCGCCAACTCGGGCAATCTTACGAGCACGTTTAGCCAGGTCTGTATCTGTAAACAAGGCAATGGTCACAGGTGCAGATGCTACCTGTTCAAAGTTTGAACCGTAAGCCAATTTTGCCAGTTCAGCATTTTTCTCACGTACTACCACAAATTTCCAAGGCTGGCTGTTGTGGGCACTTGGAGCCAAGGTTGCAATTTCGATAGCCGTACGCACATCTTTTGGATCAACTGGCTTATCAGTGAAATGCTTAGTCGCATGACGTTTTTTATTTAATTCAAGAAATTTCATAATCGATTTCCTTTTCTAATTCTACTGCTTCCATTCTACCATATTTTGAAAGAGCTTGCAGGGATTTTTCGTAGAAACAAACTGGAACAAGGATAAGCAACCGAATGAAGAAAACCATTTAAATCAGGAATCCCTTCATCCAGTTCCAATTAATTTTCAGCTGCTTAAAGAAACTAGTACATCTTATATTCTGACTTTATAATCTCCAAGAAATCTTTCACATCTTCTACATACCCATGCTTTTCTATTAAGCTTGCTAATAGTTCCAGATTGTGCCCCTGATAGTTATCGTCACGACGTAGTTCTTCATACATTTCGATAAAGGGAAGCCCCTTGGACTTGGCCAATTCTAACTCCGCTTCATAGTCATAAGCGACTTTACGAAATAGGATATTTACCAATTCCCCATCTTCAACTTCTATCACGGCATACTGGGCACGGTGATTTTTTAACGCCTCCCAATTAAAATAGGGCATGCCAATCGACCCTGGATTGATGATTTGTTGCCCTTGACTGCCATAACGAAGCAACTGCTTGTGAACATGACCATAGACTGCCACGTCGGTTTCCGCATCTAGCAGTTGGTCAAATTTTTCTGTATCATTCCCAACCAGCAAGTCACCCACCATAGTTTTTATTTGGCAAATTATGAGAGATAGAAAAGCGCAGTCCCCTCAACTTCTTTCTTTTCCAGCAAAGGCAAGCTTCGTAGCCAGACAATCGTTGCAGGATCCATTCGCTCCATCAAAAACTGGGTCATTCGCATTGACTGGATTTCTTGTGGATCTTCCAAACCATATTCACCATCCAAGGCCTCAAGGACACAATCATCCCAATTGCCTCGAACACTGGCTGTGATAGGAAGGTCCTTTAGCAGGGCGACCAAGTCATTTGCACCTGGACCAGGAAGAAAAATATCTCCCAGAAGCCAGTATTCACTGACTCCTTGATTTTTAGCATCTGCAATCACTGCTTCTAGCGCCGTCGCATTGCCATGAATATCTGATAAAATTGCGATTTTATGGTTCATTGTGGTTTCCTTCCGTTTGGTAATCTACTCTTTCTTCCGCCACTTGAGCCAATTCCACTTCTTCCTGCGGGTTCAACTTCCTCTGCACAGCTTCTGCAACTGCTCTAGGTACTCCAACTTCGACAATCTCATCCACACTGGCTTCCTTGATTTTGGTCAGAGACTTGAAATGCTTCATGAGATTCTGCTTGCGTTTAGGTCCCAGCCCTTCAATGCCATCCAGTTGTGATGAAAAGGAATTTTTGGAGCGCAGTTGGCGGTGAAAGGTGATGGCAAAGCGGTGGACCTCATCTTGAATGCGTTGGAGGAGGAAAAATTCCTGAGAATTGCGAGACAACTCCACCACCTCAAGTGGATCTCCAAAAAGCAATTCATGGGTTTGGTGCTTGTCATTCTTTTGCAGACCTGCAATTGGAATATCCAAGCCCAGCTCCTCTTGGATGACTTGCTTGGCAATATTGACTTGACCTTGTCCCCCATCAATCACAATCAAATCTGGAGGAGTCAAACCCTCACGTTGAACTCGACCATAGCGTCTGCGAATGACTTCTCTCATACTGGCATAGTCGTCTGGCCCGACTACAGTCTTGATTTTATACTTACGATAATCCTTCTTACTTGGTTTGCCGTTGACAAAGACCACCATGGCTGAAACAGGACTAGTTCCCCATGATATTGGAGTTATCGAAGGACTCGATGCGAACTGGAGTCGGAATTTGGAGCAAAGCGTCCCAGATTTTCAATAGCTCCTTGGGTCTTTTCGACAGATTTCTCTAGCAGGTTGAATTTCTGCTCTAGGCTGACTCGGGCATTCTTTATAGCCAGATTGACCAGTTGCTTTTTCTCTCCACGCTGGGGTTTGAGAATCTTGGTATCCACCAAAGCCTTAACAGCTTCTTCGTCAATATCCTGCGGAATCAGTACCTCATTGGGAACCAGGTGAGATTTTTCTTGATAAAACTGTCCCACATAGGTCAAGAAATCCTCATCCGGATCATTATAATAGGGGAAAAGATTGACATCGCGCTCAATAAGCTTGCCCTGACGAACAAAGAAAACCTGAACACACATCCATCCCTTGTCCACATAGTAGCCAAAGACATCCCGATTTTGGAGATCCTTAGCCATGACCCGTTGCTTGGTTCGAAGCGTTCCAATCGCCTGAATTAGGTCACGGTATTCCGCCGCACGTTCAAATTCCATAGTCTGGGCTGCCGTTGCCATCTTGCCCTTTGAGGTCATCGATAATTTTGATCATCCTGCCCTTTTAGAAAATCAGAAACCTCCTGAGCCATGGACTTGAAATAAGCCTCATCCTTCTTACAGATGGTGTGGGCCATACACTGGCCGATATGGTAATAAAAGCAAACCTTAGAGGGCGGATTCGTACACTTTCGAAAAGGGAAAATCCGATCCAGCAACCGCTTGATTTCATTGGCTGCCCCCACATCTGGATAAGGTCCAAAATAGAGACCTCCGTCCTTCTTGACCTGTCGGGTAATAATCAAACGAGGGTAGCGCTCACTGGTGATTTTTATAAATGGATAAAACTTATCATCCTTGAGCATGATATTGTACTTAGGCTTGTTTTCCTTGATCAGGTTGATTTCTAGAAGAAGTGCCTCAATATTGGACTCCGTAACAATAAATTCAAAATCTACAATTTCAGACACCAAGGCCTCTGTTTTGGTATCATGACTTCCACGGAAATAAGACCTCACGCGGTTACGCAGATTTTTAGCCTTTCCTACATAGATAATGGTGCCGTTTTTATCCTTGTGAATGTAGCAACCAGGGCTGGTTGGCAAGAGCTCTAGTTTTGATTTAATCAAGTTATTCATAATACCATTATAGCAGAAATAGAGTGAAAACAAGACAAACAATAACACACATCAAAGCTATTCTTTATAACGAAAATACTAAACGATACTTTACACTATAAATGGCTAATAATAAGAAATATAGTCAAAAAAATAATAGAATAGTGAAAACTTAAAAAAATAAAAAGTAAAATAAAGTAAAGTAATAATTAAATAATTTCCCGCACTTCAAAATAACGATATTAGATTTAAGAAACAAATAAAACAAGGTCCTAGAACCTTGTCATTAAAACTATACCGGCGGCCGGGGTCGAACCGGCACGTCCTTGCGGACACTGGATTTTGAGTCCAGCGCGTCTGCCAATTCCGCCACGCCGGCAAATAGTAACTGGGGTAGCTGGATTCGAACCAACGCATGAGGGAGTCAAAGTCCCTTGCCTTACCGCTTGGCTATACCCCAATAATATCAAATAGGCGAGTGATGGGGATCGAACCCACGCATGCCAGAGCCACAATCTGGTGTGTTAACCACTTCACCACACCCGCCAAAATATATTAACACGGGCAGTAGGAATTGAACCCACACTGAAGGTTTTGGAGACCTTAGTTCTACCTTTAAACTATGCCCGTAAGATGGAAGGGGAGGGATTCGAACCCCCGAACCCGAAGGAGCGGATTTACAGTCCGCCGCGTTTAGCCTCTTCGCTACCCTTCCAAGTTATAAGTTAAAAATGGCGCGAGACGGAATCGAACCGCCGACACATGGAGCTTCAATCCATTGCTCTACCAACTGAGCTACCGAGCCTTATTGCGGGAGCAGGATTTGAACCTACGACCTTCGGGTTATGAGCCCGACGAGCTACCGAGCTGCTCCATCCCGCGTTAATTTAAAAGGAGGATGTGGGATTCGAACCCACGCACGCTTTTACACGCCTGACGGTTTTCAAGACCGTTCCCTTCAGCCGGACTTGGGTAATCCTCCAAAATTATAGTCCGTACGGGATTCGAACCCGTGTTACCGCCGTGAAAAGGCGGTGTCTTAACCCCTTGACCAACGGACCATATATTTAAATATTTAAAATGGGCACGAGTGGACTCGAACCACCGACCTCACGCTTATCAGGCGTGCGCTCTAACCACCTGAGCTACGCGCCCAAGTAAAAACTTGGTAATTTGAACAAAGTTCAAAGCGGGTGACGAGAATCGAACTCGCGACAACAGCTTGGAAGGCTGTAGTTTTACCACTAAACTACACCCGCTAAAATGGGAGTTAACGGGATCGAACCGCTGACCCTCTGCTTGTAAGGCAGATGCTCTCCCAGCTGAGCTAAACTCCCTCTAGCTAAGCGACTTCCATATCTCACAGGGGGCAACCCCCAACTACTTCCGGCGTTCTAGGGCTTAACTTCTGTGTTCGGCATGGGTACAGGTGTATCTCCTAGGCTATCGTCACTTAACTCTGAGTAATACCTACTCAAAATTGAATATCTATCAAATCAAGAAAAACCTCAGCTTTCGTATTCTCAGTTACTTTGGATAAGTCCTCGAGCTATTAGTATTAGTCCGCTTCATGTGTCGCCACACTTCCACTTCTAACCTATCTACCTGATCATCTCTCAGGGCTCTTACTGATATATAATCATGGGAAATCTCATCTTGAGGTGGGTTTCACACTTAGATGCTTTCAGCGTTTATCCCTTCCCTACATAGCTACCCAGCGATGCCTTTGGCAAGACAACTGGTACACCAGCGGTAAGTCCACTCTGGTCCTCTCGTACTAGGAGCAGATCCTCTCAAATTTCCTACGCCCGCGACGGATAGGGACCGAACTGTCTCACGACGTTCTGAACCCAGCTCGCGTGCCGCTTTAATGGGCGAACAGCCCAACCCTTGGGACCGACTACAGCCCCAGGATGCGACGAGCCGACATCGAGGTGCCAAACCTCCCCGTCGATGTGAACTCTTGGGGGAGATAAGCCTGTTATCCCCAGGGTAGCTTTTATCCGTTGAGCGATGGCCCTTCCATACGGAACCACCGGATCACTAAGCCCGACTTTTCGTCCCTGCTCGAGTTGTAGCTCTCGCAGTCAAGCTCCCTTATACCTTTACACTCTGCGAATGATTTCCAACCATTCTGAGGGAACCTTTGGGCGCCTCCGTTACCTTTTTAGGAGGCGACCGCCCCCAGTCAAACTGCCCGTCAGACACTGTCTCCGATAGGGATCACCTATCTGGGTTAGAGTGGCCATAACACAAGGGTAGTATCCCAACAACGTCTCCTTCGAAACTGGCGTCCCGATCTCATAGACTCCTACCTATCCTGTACATGTGGTACAGACACTCAATATCAAACTGCAGTAAAAGCTCCATGGGGTCTTTCCGTCCTGTCGCGGGTAACCTGCATCTTCACAGGTACTAAAATTTCACCGAGTCTCTCGTTGAGACAGTGCCCAAATCATTACGCCTTTCGTGCGGGTCGGAACTTACCCGACAAGGAATTTCGCTACCTTAGGACCGTTATAGTTACGGCCGCCGTTTACTGGGGCTTCAATTCATACCTTCGCTTGCGCTAAGCACTCCTCTTAACCTTCCAGCACCGGGCAGGTGTCACCCCCTATACATCATCTTACGATTTAGCAGAGAGCTGTGTTTTTTTGATAAACAGTTGCTTGGGCCTATTCACTGCGGCTGACATAAAGTCAGCACCCCTTCTCCCGAAGTTACGGGGTCATTTTGCCGAGTTCCTTAACGAGAGTTCTCTCGCTCACCTGAGGCTACTCGCCTCGACTACCTGTGTCGGTTTGCGGTACGGGTAGAGTATGTTTAAACGCTAGAAGCTTTTCTTGGCAGTGTGACATCACTAACTTCGCTACTAAACTTCGCTCCCCATCACAGCTCAATGTTATAGATAGAAACATTTAACTCCTATCACACCTCACTGCTTAGACAGACACTTCCAATCGTCTGCTTTAGTTAGCCTACTGCGTCCCTCCATCACTACATACTCTAGTACAGGAATATCAACCTGTTGTCCATCGGATACACCTTTCGGTCTCTCCTTAGGTCCCGACTAACCCAGGGCGGACGAGCCTTCCCCTGGAAACCTTAGTCTTACGGTGGACAGGATTCTCACCTGTCTTTCGCTACTCATACCGGCATTCTCACTTCTATGCGTTCCAGCGCTCCTCACGGTACACCTTCTCCACACATAGAACGCTCTCCTACCATACCTATAAAGGTATCCACAGCTTCAGTAAATTGTTTTTAGCCCCGGTACATTTTCGGCGCAGGGTCACTCGACTAGTGAGCTATTACGCACTCTTTGAATGAATAGCTGCTTCTAAGCTAACATCCCTAGTTGTCTGTGCAACCCCACATCCTTTTTCCACTTAACAATTATTTTTGGGACCTTAGCTGGTGGTCTGGGCTGTTTCCCTTTCGACTACGGATCTTAGCACTCGCAGTCTGACTGCCGACCATAATTCATTGGCATTCGGAGTTTATCTGAGATTGGTAATCCGAGATGGACCCCTCACCCAAACAGTGCTCTACCTCCAAGAATCTCTAATGTCGACGCTAGCCCTAAAGCTATTTCGGAGAGAACCAGCTATCTCCAAGTTCGTTTGGAATTTCTCCGCTACCCACAAGTCATCCAAGCACTTTTCAACGTGCCCTGGTTCGGTCCTCCAGTGCGTCTTACCGCACCTTCAACCTGCTCATGGGTAGGTCACATGGTTTCGGGTCTACGTCATGATACTAATCCGCCCTATTCAGACTCGGTTTCCCTACGGCTCCGTCTCTTCAACTTAACCTCGCATCATAACGTAACTCGCCGGTTCATTCTACAAAAGGCACGCTCTCACCCATTAACGGGCTCGAACTTGTTGTAGGCACACGGTTTCAGGTTCTATTTCACTCCCCTCCCGGGGTGCTTTTCACCTTTCCCTCACGGTACTGGTTCACTATCGGTCACTAGGGAGTATTTAGGGTTGGGAGATGGTCCTCCCAGATTCCGACGGGATTTCACGTGTCCCGCCGTACTCAGGATTCTGCTAGGTACAAAGACTATTTTAAATACGAGGCTCTTACTCTCTTTGGCTGATTTTTCCCCAAATCATTTCTTCTATAATCTTTGAGTCCACATTGCAGTCCTACAACCCCGAAGAGTAAACTCTTCGGTTTGCCCTCCTGCCGTTTCGCTCGCCGCTACTAAGGCAATCGCTTTTGCTTTCTCTTCCTGCAGCTACTTAGATGTTTCAGTTCACTGCGTCTTCCTCCTCATATCCTTAACAGATACGGGTAACAGGTAGTACCTGTTGGGTTCCCCCATTCGGAAATCCCTGGATCATCGCTTACTTACAGCTACCCAAGGCATATCGTCGTTTGTCACGTCCTTCTTCGGCTCCTAGTGCCAAGGCATCCACCGTGCGCCCTTATTAACTTAACCTTATTTTTTTGACCTTTCAGTCATAAACTCTTATTAATACTACAGCGTTTTTCGGTTTATTTTTTTCTTGTTACTATTTGATATAGATATTCAATTTTCAATGTGCATTACTTGGTGATCTCTCACCAATGGAGCCTAGCAGGGATCGAACCGCTGACCTCCTGCGTGCAAAAGCAGGCGCTCTCCCAGCTGAGCTAAGGCCCCACAAGACCTCTCAAGACTAAACAAGACCAATGTGCATTCCTTATCCTTAGAAAGGAGGTGATCCAGCCGCACCTTCCGATACGGCTACCTTGTTACGACTTCACCCCAATCATCTATCCCACCTTAGGCGGCTGGCTCCAAATGGTTACCTCACCGACTTCGGGTGTTACAAACTCTCGTGGTGTGACGGGCGGTGTGTACAAGGCCCGGGAACGTATTCACCGCGGCGTGCTGATCCGCGATTACTAGCGATTCCGACTTCATGTAGGCGAGTTGCAGCCTACAATCCGAACTGAGACTGGCTTTTAAGAGATTAGCTTGCCGTCACCGGCTTGCGACTCGTTGTACCAGCCATTGTAGCACGTGTGTAGCCCAGGTCATAAGGGGCATGATGATTTGACGTCATCCCCACCTTCCTCCGGTTTATTACCGGCAGTCTCGCTAGAGTGCCCAACTGAATGATGGCAACTAACAATAGGGGTTGCGCTCGTTGCGGGACTTAACCCAACATCTCACGACACGAGCTGACGACAACCATGCACCACCTGTCACCTCTGTCCCGAAGGAAAAACTCTATCTCTAGAGCGGTCAGAGGGATGTCAAGACCTGGTAAGGTTCTTCGCGTTGCTTCGAATTAAACCACATGCTCCACCGCTTGTGCGGGCCCCCGTCAATTCCTTTGAGTTTCAACCTTGCGGTCGTACTCCCCAGGCGGAGTGCTTAATGCGTTAGCTACGGCACTAAACCCCGGAAAGGGTCTAACACCCTAGCACTCATCGTTTACGGCGTGGACTACCAGGGTATCTAATCCTGTTTGCTCCCCACGCTTTCGAGCCTCAGCGTCAGTTACAAGCCAGAGAGCCGCTTTCGCCACCGGTGTTCCTCCATATATCTACGCATTTCACCGCTACACATGGAATTCCACTCTCCCCTCTTGCACTCAAGTTAAACAGTTTCCAAAGCGTACTATGGTTAAGCCACAGCCTTTAACTTCAGACTTATCTAACCGCCTGCGCTCGCTTTACGCCCAATAAATCCGGACAACGCTCGGGACCCTACGTATTACCGCGGCTGCTGGCACGTAGTTAGCCGTCCCTTTCTGGTAAGATACCGTCACAGTGTGAACTTTCCACTCTCACACTCGTTCTTCTCTTACAACAGAGCTTTTACGATCCGAAAACCTTCTTCACTCACGCGGCGTTGCTCGGTCAGACTTCCGTCCATTGCCGAAGATTCCCTACTGCTGCCTCCCTGTAGGAGTCTGGGCCGTGTCTCAGTCCCAGTGTGGCCGATCACCCTCTCAGGTCGGCTATGTATCGTCGCCTTGGTGAGCCGTTACCCCACCAACTAGCTAATACAACGCAGGTCCATCTGGTAGTGGTGCAATTGCACCTTTGAAGTAAATACCATGCGATATTCACTATTATGCGGTATTAGCTATCGTTTCCAATAGTTATCCCCCGCTACCAGGCAGGTTACCTACGCGTTACTCACCCGTTCGCAACTCATCCGGAAAGAGCAAGCTCCTCCTTCAGCGTTCTACTTGCATGTATTAGGCACGCCGCCAGCGTTCGTCCTGAGCCAGGATCAAACTCTCATTAAAAGTTTGAGTTCTCACTCATTTCTGTCACTGACAGATTTATTGTTTTTTTCATTGTTCAGTACTACAACCTTAGTTGTAGTGCCCTGCACATTGGTTCGTCTTGTTCAGTTTTCAAAGGTCTTTGTCGCTCGTTTCTCTTAAGCGACAACTATCTTAGTATATCACAGCTATTTCCACTTGTCAACACTTTTTTTGAAACTTTTTTTAATCTTTTTTCATCAAGTGTTTCCTACCGCAATACACCATAGTCCGTACGGGATTCGAACCCGTGTTACCGCCGTGAAAAGGCGGTGTCTTAACCCCTTGACCAACGGACCTAGAGTTGGTTTCAACTCCTTCTATTATACAGGCTTTTTCTTTTCTTGTCAATAGGTTTTTTTGTTTTTCTTACTTATTTTTTTATCTACTTCGGATATCGAACTCCTTCATTACAATTCGTAATTCTTTTTAACACCTTTTGACGTCCCCTGAAACGTTCATCCCTCAATACACGGTCTAACTCCTCTTGTTTCTCTTTACTTTGTTTCATTCTATATGTCCTTAGTGTTTCATGAAAGAGGTAATAGTCATCTAACCAGAGTCCTTTTTTTCACTAATTCGATGGCTAATTTCACTGATTTCTTCATAAACTTCTCTATTATAGCGACGCTTGTGACTTTCTTGTTTTCGGATATAATCTAAAATTCGATTTCTAAACTTTGTTTTAAAGTATTTTCTTAATCTGGGTAGATCATCTACTATTTCTTTGTCTCTTTCAACTAACTCATATAAGCATATCAGACCTTCTTGTTCCCAATCTGATACTTCCCACATCTGAAGATAATAATCATTCCGACACTTATTGACAATCCCTTGAACCTCTTTATACAATTCTTTTAACATCTTCTTCCCCTTTCTAATTTTAGTCTATCAGAAACGGGTCTTCTATTGGTCGTTTTCCTCTCTTCTGTTCATTTTTCTTCCTCAAATGTATTCAAAAAGAGAGGCTAGGCCTCTCTCAGATTGAAGACAAAGTTCTTAGACTACAAGTTTCTAAGGGCTTTTCTTTGTGTAAAGTCGTATAAAAGATGTAAGAAAAGTTGTGAGGTGTTCCTATGTTTCACAAAGAAAATCCAGACTACAAGCGCAATCAAGTTGGTTTTTACATGCTAGATGAACTCGTTCCGCAAGACCATTTTCTTCGTCAGGTTGAGCAGGTTATCGATTTTTTTCCTTCATCTATGACTTGATCACAGATACTTATTCTGAGGATAAAGGGCGTTCTAGTTTAGACCCTGTTATGCTGGTTAAAATCCCTCTCATCCAATGTTTCTACGGTATCCGTTCCATGCGCCAAACTATCAAGGACATTGAGGTCAATACCGCCTATCGCTGGTTTCTGGGTTTGAGTTTAAACGATAAGGTTCCTCATTTTACCACCTATGGCAAAAATTACAATCGTCGTTTTCAAGATAAGGAAGTAATCGAGGAAATTTTTCATTATGTCCTATCTATTGTATGGGGGCAAGGTTTGATTGACCCGACTGAGATTTTTTATTGATGGAATTCATATCAAGGCCGCGGCCAATAACCACAAATATACTCATCAAGTGTTAGACAAGCAAGCTAAGTTTATGAGTGAGCAACTGGATATTGAGATTGGCTTAGATCGGAAAAAGCTGCTGACCAAGTCATAGTAAGGACTAAACATATCCATAGTAATAATTTTCACTCGACATCGGACAGCTCTATTGTAGCGAATAAAGTGATTTCGGATGACAGCCTGTGTTCTACTTTCAAGAACAGCGATGATACTAAGATTATCAAAATCTTGCGCAAAGAAACTCATCTTTCCCTTTGTAAAGGCATATTCGTCCCAAGACATAATCTCAGGCAGATTTCTAAAATTACACTCAAAATGGAAATCGTTGAGCTTTTGAATGACAGTTGAAGTTGAAATGGAAAGCTGATGGGCAATATCGGTCATAGAAGTCTTTTCAATTAACTTTTGCGCAATCTTTTGGTTGATAATACGAGGAATTTGATGATTCTTCTTGACGAGTGAGGTCTCGGCGACCATCATTTTCGAGCAATGATAGCACTTGAAACGACGCTTTTTAAGGAGAATTCTAGTGGGCATACCAGTCGTTTTGAGGTAAGGAATCTTAGACGGTTTTGAAAGTCATATTTCTTCATTTGACTTCCACAATAAGGACAAGGTGGAGCCCCATAATCCAGTTTGGCGATGATTTCTTTGTATGTATCCCTATTGATGATATCCATAAATTGGATATTAGGGTCTTTGATATCGAGTAGTTTTGTGATAAAATGTAATTGTTCCATATGATTCTTTCTAATGAGTTGTTTGATCGCTTTTCATTATAGGTCATATGGGACTTTTTTTCTACACAAAATAGGCTCCACAATATCCATAGGGGGTTACCCACTACAAATATTATAGAGCCATTAAAACGATGTTTGTCTTCAATCTGACCACTCCTTCAAAAGAGTTGTTTTTTGTAATTAAATTTGTTCAGCAATAACCTTTTCAGCAAGGTTCATAGCGTGGTCAGATACACGAGTGTAGTGAGAAATGATATCGATAAAGTTGACCCCAGCTTGGGTAGAACACTCGCCTTTATTGAGGCGTTTGATATGTGTTTTTCTAAGAACACGTTCCATATTGTTGATTTCTTCGTGACGTTCAATCAGACTTTGAGCTTTTTGGACATCGTTGGTTTCAACACATTCTAGAGCATCCTTAGTAAATTCAGTTGTTTGACGATAGATTTCTTCTAATTCTTCAAGTGCAGCTTCAGAGAAGGTGACATTTTTCGTTGGAGGTAATCTGTTAGATTAATAAGTGCTTCAGCATGGTCTCCAATTCGTTCCAAGTCACGTGATGAATCAAGAATATTAGTTAAAATTTCACTCTCTTTTTGACTCAAGGCTTCACCAGATAGGGAAATGAGATAGCGAGTTAATTGTTCATCAATTGTATTGATAGCTTCTTCTGTCTTATGCCCTTTTTCTGCAAGCTTTCCATCGAGACTGATAATGTAGTTGTAAGACAGGTCAAAAGCTTTAGCCGCATAGTTACCTAAGTGTAGAAGTTCTTTTTTAGCATTTCCGAGAGCGATAGAAGGAGCTTGTTTAATCATATGTTCATCCAAATAAAGAGGCTCATATTTAACAACTTCGTCTTCACCAGGAATGAGTTTTGTTACAAAAAAGGCCAAGGCTCCGATGAATGGGAACTGGATAATGGTATTTGTAATATTAAAGGTTCCGTGAGCAAAGGCAATCGTCATTTCTGGTGCTAGACCAAGAGCAGATTCAAACCATTGAATTAAAGAAAGTAAAGGGAACCAAGAAAACAATACAGATAACTGTTCCGATAACATTGAAGGCTACGTGAGCTCCAGCAACTCGCTTGGCAGCGATATTTGCACCAAGTGAAGCGATAATAGCTGTGATAGTTGTTCCAATATTGTCACCAAATAGGACTGGTAAGGCTCCTTGTAGGTCGATGAGGCCACTCGCATAAAGGTTTTGTAAAATACCGATAGTGGCTGATGAAGCTTGAATGAGCAAGGTTAATCCTGTACCCACAAAGACACCTAAAATCGGACTCTTACTTAACTCAACCATATAGTCTCTAAAGACTTGAAGGTCTTTTAAGGGTTCCATTGCCCCACTCATAAGATTGAGGGCAAAAAAGATACCGCCAACACCAAATAGAATACGTCCGATATTATTAATCGAGCGATTCTTGGTAAAGAAGAGACAGACAGCTCCTATAAAGAGCATTGGTAAAGCATAATCTCCAAGCTTAAAACCGATGATAAAGGATGTGACAGTGGTTCCAATATTGGCTCCCATGACAATACCGATAGCTTGACGCAAGGTCAAAAGTCCTGCACTAACCAGTCCGACTGTAATAACTGTTACGCCTGAACTTGATTGGATTAGGGCCGTCATTCCGATACCAACCAGAACACCGAAGAAGGGATTGCTGGTATATTTATCAATGTAAAAACGAAGGCGATCTCCAGCAGCTTGTTGCAAACCGTCTCCCATGGTCTTAATACTATATAAGAATAGTCCCAAACCACCTAAAAAGTGAAATAAAATTTCCTGCCAATTAATGGACATTTCTTTTTCCTCCGAAAAATGATAACGGAATATCTCCTATTCTATTTTAAAGGATAAAAGTAAATCTAACAAGTGTTAAGGTCAGATTTGAGAAGAAAAATCTTGAGTAGAGGGTAAATTTACTATAATTTTTTATTAGAAAAATTTGACCTCTCTCCTCATCTGTAAAAAGTGCTAAATTCCCAAACTAACTTCCACTACTAATCCAAGTGGAAGTTAGTCTGATAAAAATCCTAAAAACCAGTGGAAATCCGTGTCAGGGTAAATTCCACTGGTTTTAATCATGCTTGATTTCATCGCTTTTGTAGTCGAAAGGAATCGAAAAAAAGAGCGCACAAAATCCCCTCATCTGAAAGCGTTTCAGATTAAGTTCCGCTATGGTGGAAGTTAGTGTGAGACGTTTGAATGGGGTTGAAGGTTAGTTTTTAGAACTTATGTTGGAATAATTTAGAAGACTGATAGACATCTTCTGCAGGTATTTTAGAAATGCCAAGAAGCTTAGGAACCTCTTTTCAATAAGTAAAGGCAAAGAGTTCTTAGGCTGACTTTCCATTCAAAGCAGCATGTTTGACGCTGTTGACATGCGAACAGACGAGATTGATGTTCTCCTGAGTTAAGTTGTAAAAGGAAGTTCCTTTAGGTAGGGTGTCGCGAATCAGCGTGTGATTTTTCTCAATTCTGCCTTTCTGGTCAGAGCGATTAGGGTCACAAAAGAAGAGTTTACTCTCTCCTCGCACATCCATTTCGATATCATCAACCCTGGCAAACTCTCCACCATTATCTGTCAGGATGACAGGGAAGAGTTGGAAGAAATCTTTGTCAGCTTGGGGAAGAGTGTTCTTGATTTTATAAAGGTGTTTGGTAACCTCAAGGGCAGTTTTTATTATCCAGAAGTCTAGCGAAGATAAAGTTACAGAAAGATAGATTGAAGGTGAGTAGGACTTTACCTCCCATCCTCCCCAGAACTGTATCCATTTCTAGCCAAGAGTCTAGTTGATTCAGTGCTAAATAGTTTTGAAAATCCTCATAGGAACGGGCTTTTTTAGCTTCTTTAGGGATGGAAGGTAGCTTACTTTTCCGTCTCTCTTTAAATTTAACGGCTCTGGCAAGATCAATCGGAGCGATAGACAGGTAAGCTTTTCGGATGTGTCGATAGACGGTTGAGGAACTGACATCAAGGTTATGAGTTTTGAGGATATCATAGATGTGTTGTCCCTTTTTAACACCATCAGAAATGACTTTGTCCATTTCCCAGAAGGTCTTGGAATTGAGAGGAGTTCCTTCACGAGCTTCGACAAGAGTTTGTTCGTATTGTTTTTGAGCTTGCTTAGCGAGGTAGAAGATCTTCTTATAGCCACAATTCTGTCTTTTTTAGGGCACCCATTACAAATAAAGGGAACCTTATCGAGTAGAGGGCTAGGGAGGTTATCACAAGTAGAGTCCCTGACTAGTCTGTTTCGTGTCACTCCTCTAACTCAAACGTCTCACACTTAATTCCACCATAAAAATCCGTTTTAGACTAATTTCCACTTTGGCTAGCCAAGTGGAAGTTGCTTTGAGAAGTTACTTCTGTAAAAAATATTTTAAAATTCATCAACATCTCTTGACGCTATTTTTCCAAAGCAGTATAATAACACTTATTGAATTTTTCAACAAAGGAAACAACTATGTTTACAAAATTAAAACAAACCTTTATCGGTCGTCCTCTTAAGTCCTTAACCGAAGGCGAAGGGGGACTACTGGGAAAAATGCAGGCACTGGCCATGTTGTCAAGCGACGCTCTGTCCTCCATTGCCTATGGACCTGAGCAAGTAGTCCTCGTCTTGGCTAGTCTCTCTCCTCTAGCTATATGGTGGAGCCTTCCTATCGGTCTCTTTGTCCTCCTGCTCCTAGCTAGCCTGACCGTTTCCTACCGTCAAATCATCCATGCCTATCCTCAAGGGGGAGGGGCCTATATGGTTACTCGAGAAAATCTATCTCCCCAACTTGGCTTGATCGCTGGAGGTAGTCTTCTGGTTGACTATATGCTGACCGTAGCGGTATCTGTTGCATCTGGAGCTGACGCTATCACAGCAGCTCTCCCTGCTCTTCACCCTTACAACCTCCACATCTCCATTTTTCTGGTTTGCTTGCTCATGCTCCTAAACTTACGGGGCTTAAAAGAATCTGCCAGCTCACTGATGATTCCTGTCTATCTCTTTATCATCAGCACTGTCTTTCTCTTGCTCTATGGAATCTTTCAACTAGTGACAGGTTCTCTCAGCTATCAGGCAACTTCACCTATTGGGCATGCTGTTCCGAACCTGTCTATCGTTCTCATTCTAAGAGCTTTTACCAGCGGATCTGCCTCTCTGACAGGGGTTGAAGCTATTTCAAATGCCGTTCCCTTTTTCAAGGCTCCAAAAGAAAAGAATGCTGCTCAAACCTTGACCATTATGTCACTGATTTTAGGTTTTCTTTTTGCTGGTATCACCTTCCTAAACTACTGGATGGGGATTATGCCTCAACACGGAGAAACCATTCTTTCACAGATGGCTCAAGGCATTCTTGGTAATTCCTTCTTCGGCCACCTTGGGTATTATATCTTCCAATTCTCCACAGCCTTGATTTTGGCCGTAGCTGCAAACACTGGCTTTTCAGCCTTCCCTATGCTGGCCTACAATATGGCTAAAAATAAATACATGCCCCATCTTTTTATGGAAAAAGGAGACCGCCTAGGCTACTCCAATGGAATTTTAACTCTGGCTTTTGGAGCTATGATTCTTCTTCTCATTTTTAATGGCAATACCGAACGTTTGATTCCTCTCTATACTATTGGGGTGTTTGTTCCCTTTGCCCTATCTCAGACTGGGATGATTCGTCATTGGAAAAAGGAAAAAGGGGGCTAACTTCTTAAAACCTGCTCTTGCAAATATCCTTGGGGCTATCATTTGCTACGCTATCGTGATGATCCTGCTCTTTTTCCGTCTCAGTGATATCTGGCCTTTCTTCCCGATTATTCTCGTACTCACTCTACTCTTCTTGGCGATTCACAGTCATTACCAAAAAGTAGCTCAACAACTGCGACTCTATGAAGGAATCGAAAAACGTACCTACGATGGCAATCTTGTCCTCGTCCTAGTAGGAAATGTTACCCGCGTCAGCGTTGGAGCCATTAACTATGCCCAAAGTATCGGAGATGAAGTCCTAGCCATGCATATTTCTACCAAGGAAACAGCAGAAAAAGATCAAGAAATTCTCCAAGAATTTGCCGATTACTTCCCAACCATTACTCTGAAGAACATCAAGACCAGCTACCGCGACATCATCACGCCTACTGTCAAGTATGTCAAACGGATCTCTGAGGATGCCCAGAAAAAGAACTATACAGTCACTGTTCTGGTACCCCAGTTTATTCCTAATAAACCTTGGCAAAATATCCTACACAATCAAATGAGCCTCAAACTTAAATATGCCCTGCGTTGGCACCAAGATGTGGTTATCGCTAGCTACTCATACCACTTGAAAGAATAAAAGAAAAGCATCACCAGAACGAGACCACTTCTGGCGATGCTTTTTCGTAATCAGGGCAAGACGGGGCCTCATAATCCAGTTTAGCGATGATTTCTTTGTGCGTATCCCTATTAACAACATCCACAAATTGGATATTAGGGTCTTTAATGTCAAGGAGTTTTGTGATAAAATTTAATTGTTCCATAAGAAATTTTCTAATGATGGTTTGGTCACTTTTCATTATAGGTCTTATGGGACTTTTTTCTACAACAAATAGGATCCATAATTCCAATGGTGGTTTTACCCACTACAGAAATCATAGAGCCCTATTAAAGATGTATTTTTTGAGAACTAGTTTAGTTCTCTTTTTATTTGAAAAAATACAGTAAAAAAGCGCAAAAATCACTTCCTGTGCTATACTGTAATTGAATTTTTTTTAGTTTTGGCGTAGGATTCGATACTTATTTTTATCGAGAATATGGTCGCTCTTTAAAAGGTCAGCTAATAAAAGGTAAAGTATCTGGTAGAAGATATCAGAGGATTTCTTTGGTTGCAGGGCTAACAAATGGTGAGTTAATCGCTCCAATGACTCACGAAGAGACGATGACGAGCGACTTTTTTGAAGCTTGGTTTCAGAAGTTTCTCTTACCAACATTAAATACACCATCAGTTATTATTATGGATAATGCAAGATTCCATAGAATGGGTAAGCTAGAAGAGTTTGGGCATAGACTTTTACCTCTTCCTCCCTACTCACCTGAGTACAATCCCTATTGAGAAAACATGGGCTCATATCGAAAAGCACCTCAAAAAGTTATTAACAAGTTGCAATACTTTTTTGAGGCTCTTTTGTCTTGTTCTTGATTCAATTTGCTATACAATAAGAGAACGATTCAAAATTAAAAAGCTAGAGTTCCGCAATTGGAAATCTCTAGCTTTTTTATGGCTGAGAACTATTTTGTCTCAAGCTCACTATTAGTTTGATAATAATTATTTGTCAATTATTTGGACACTAAGTCAATCATTTTAAAAATCTAAATCTCGCTAGAGTTGATGAAGCCAATTTGAACAGAAAATGATCATCTTGACTTTAAATTAGATACAAGAATGCCAATGTCACCAAACTTGCAACCAGTCCGATTCCCCAGAAGAAGAAATCTACTTCCCATTCACTCCATGGCTTACCTTGACCTGAAAATCCACCAAGTTCAAAGTGGTGGTGAACGGGAGTCATACGGAAAATACGTTTCCCTTCTGTCAATTTAAAATAGGTAATTTGCATCATGACAGAAGTTGTTTCAAATACATAAACAATCCCAATGATTAAGAGAGTCCATTCTTGGTGCAAGGCCATGGAAATAGCTGCCAACATTCCCCCTAGAGCCAGACTTCCAACATCCCCCATAAAGACTTTGGCAGGCTTATGGTTAAAGATGAAGAAGCCAAGCAATCCACCAATCATAGGTAGAATAACAAGAAGCAGATCGAACTGGTTTTGCATATAAGCAATCACACCATAGGCAGATAAGCTAATAACCACAGATATACTAGCCAGACCGTCAATCCCATCTGTCAAGTTAACTGCATTTGAAAATCCGACTAACCAGAAAACAGTGAAGATAATGTAGAACCATCCTAAATGAAGTGGATAACCAAAGACAGAAAGTATTTCTCCTCCACGCTCATAAAAAAGATAGAAAATAATCGCTCCTAGAATTTGAAGTGCTAGCTTCTGCTTTGGATTAAGTCCCTCATTAATTTTACGAAAGACCTTTAGGAAATCATCTAAAAAACCTACCAAACCATACAAAACCAATATAAATAAAATCATTCCTACATTATTGCTAAATTGGTTACTAAATAGAGAGGTAAAAAATGTTACCAAAACAGAAGTAACTAGGAAAACAACTCCTCCCATTGTTGGAGTTCCAGCTTTTGCTTGGTGCTGTTTAACATCCTCATGCATCTGCTGGCCTGTAATTTGCGCCTTTCTATAAAATTGGATAAAGGCCGGAATTCCTACTAAAGTTAGTAAAAATGTCACAATTCCAGCACTAATAGAAATAAACATATTAGTCTCCTAAAGTTAATTTAATTTTTTTAATGTTTTTGATAGCTGTATTAGTCCGAACATCTTGCTTCTGAACAACGGAACCTGAACCTTCAAATTCCAGTTCAATATCCAACCATTAGCAAAGGTCTCGGCAGTCTCTTTTTTCCAGCCATACATGTCTGGAATTTCTTCTACCTTATCCGATAAAAGGAGAACTTGTTGGTTTGGTGCAAGATTGGTCCCTTCTTCTACAGAAGTCTCTTTAATCTTTGTTCCAGTACCTACAACGATTGGTTGCACAATATTTCGGCGTAAGGCTTCCGCCAACTCACCAGGTGAAATATCCTTGATGCTAGGCATTGCATAAGAAGATTCTGTCGTAACTTTATCTAAATTTTTGGCTGGAGATTGAAGATTGAGAGATTCTTTCATAGCTGAAGCCCGCTCCAAGATTGGGTTGGCAAATTCTCCCAACTGGATACCTGAATAATGTTCAGGTTGTTGAACCGTTACATACAAGATAAAATCAGGATTTTCAGCAGGATTCATAGTCACAACTGAGAAAATATAATTGGTAGAACCAACCAAGTATCCTCCATTTTTCTCATCAGCGATTTGAGCCGTACCGGATTTAACTGCTACATTTTGTCCAGGAACTGTTATAATTGGCTTTCCTGTGTAGTGATTATACATAGTTCCATATATAGGGTCCGTCCCAACTAATATCATGTGATTTCGAGTTGTGCTTGCTGCCTCTTTGGAAACAGGATTTCCTACTATTTCTTTTTGTGACTTACGTACAGACTGATTGTTAGTATCATAAATAGCACTTATAAATTTTGGCTCCAGCATAACTCCATCATTAGCAATAGCTGTAAAGGCACGAAGCATTTGTGTTTGTGTCACTGAAATTCCTTGCCCAAATGAGCTTTGAGCAATACTAACAATATTATCAGCTGGAAGTTGACCAGCGTATTCATCTGTCAAGCCAAAGCGAGTTGGAACCCCAAATTTAAAGCGTTTTAGATAATCCAACCAAGTAGCATCTCCCATTTTTTGTTCAAGTAGACTCGTTCCAACATTACTGGAGTGAGCGAAACCTTGTGAGAAAGTCATCATCCCACCAGTAGTCAAACCAGCATTAACATCCCAATCTCGAGTCGTCGCATCCGCTATTTTGAATTCACTGCTATTGAAGTATTCTCCACTTGGGAAGGTATTATTATCAATAGAAGAAGCTAACGTCATGACCTTAAAGGCTGATCCTGGTTCATAGTTACTTTGATAAAGAATATCACGCCAAACAAAGTCCTCAGTGATTCCTTCTTTAGTATCTGCATTAAAGGTAGGTCGTTGGGTGGTAGCAAGGATTTCACCGGTCTTTGCACTGACCAAGGTCGCGGTCATATACTTACCTTTTACTTTTTGTAGAAAGGCATCCATCTGAGTTTCCATGAAAGATTGGAGCGGGCTAGACAATGTTGTATAAACATCCTTGCCATCTACAGTTTGTTGGGAAACTTGTTCGGTCCCTGGTACAATATTTCCCTGCCGATCTTTTTCATATGTAATAATACCATCTGTACCTGCCAGGATACTATTTAAAGAACTCTCCATCCCAGATGTCCCCAAGAGGCTTTTACTCCCATCTTCGTTTTCATGTAGCTGTGCTAAACCAATAAAGGATGAGGCAAACTGGCCATTAGGATAACTACGATTGGGACTAGTTGTGAAGTCAACACCTTCAATACTTGCATCTTTTAGATCTTTTTTTTAATAGCCATCATATTTGCATAAGTAATACCATTTCCTTTAGCACCAAATGAAACTTGGTTCAGATTGGGTTGCGAAAGTTGATCTTTCACATAAGATTCATCTATATCCAAATACTTATGAAAAACTTCAGCCACTTTATTAAATTGTGATTTCTCTACATAGAGGATTTTACCAGTTGCTGACTTATACTTCTCATCAATTACTGCAAAGACGTTATAAGAAGTTGCATCTTCTGCAATAGGAACACCATTACGATCATAGATGGTTCCCCTACGGGCAGGAACCGTCCGAGTAATTTGATGGACTTTCTTAGCTTCTTTTACTAAGTCTATCCCAAAACGCTTTCCTGTACCAATAATAACGGCAAAGTTTACCAAAAATATAAAGAAAAGAAAAACGGATACTAAACTAAGGTTTATTCCAACCTTACGACGATTTAATGATGGAGATTTGCGATTTGTTACTGCAAATCTGGTTATTTTTTCTGTCCACTTCATATACTACTCCGCTGCTCGGATATTTTCATTATTCAATTTCAAATCTTTTTTGCTTGCTATCTCTTTTAAACGTTCTAAGCGAATTAATTCATTAACTTCTTGCTTAGCATCGTCTAATTCTGTTTTTTTCTCCTCTATCTGTGCATTAATTTTTGTCAAATCATTTTGCACTTTTAATAGTCGTGTTTGCATGAAAATAATACTGATTGCTAAAACAAGAGCTGTAAAAGCAATGGAAATATAAAAGGCTTTTTCCACTCGTGAAAATCTCTTAAATTTGGTTTGTAATAACTGGCTGGTTTTTTCGATTCTTTCTGCCATCCTTTTTCCTCTTACTTGTGAATTTTTCTGGCCACGCGCAACTTAGCTGAGTGCGAGCGGTTATTGGCTTCTAATTCTTCTGCACTTGGCAAGATTGGCTTACGGGATACCAATTCCATCTTGGGCTTGAGATCATCTGGAATGAAAGGCAAGCCCTTTGGAACTTCAACTGTTGAAGCTTCCTTGAACAATTGCTTGGTCAAGCGGTCTTCTAAGGAATGAAAGGTAATCACTGAAATTCTACCATCTAGAGCCAACATATCCATAGCCTGCTGGATAGATTCATCTGCCGCCCCCAGTTCATCATTGACTTCAATCCGAATAGCCTGGAAAATCTGCTTAGCAGGATGGCCCTTCTTCTTGAGCTCCTTAGCAGGCTTAGCCGACTTGATAATCTCAGCTAACTCAGTCGTTGTCTCAATTGGCTTCACTTCACGTGCTTGTTCAATCTTACGCGCAATCTGTTTAGAGAATTTATCCTCGCCATACTTGAAGAAAATACGAACCAAGTCATGATAGTCATAGTGATTCACCACTTCATAGGCTGTCAGACTTGCATCTTGATTCATCCGCATGTCCAGTGGTGCATCCTTTTTATAAGAAAAACCGCGCTCACGCTGGTCCAGCTGAGGACTAGACACTCCCAAGTCATAACAAATTCCATCAATTTCCTGAACACCGGCTTCGCGCAAACGTGCCTGTAAATGACGGAAGTTATCCTTTATAAAAGTCACCATCCCCTTCTCAATGTAGGGTGCCAAACGTTTTTGCGCATTGTCAATGGCATTCTGGTCCTGGTCAAAGGCATAGAGATGGCCTTTTTCACTTAATTTACTTAATAAATATTCGCTATGGCCCGCTCCACCCAAAGTCGCATCAACGTAGATACCGTCAGGCTTTACGTCGAGCATATCAATCGTTTCGTGGAGTAAGACCGTTACATGATGAAATTCTTTTGTCATATCCTATCTATTTTACCATAAATCCAACCAGCTTGCACTAGTCAGACAAATAGGTCAAAAAAATAAGATTTCTTCAAAAAATATGTCAAATATGCTTGACATTCACTCTATAGAAGAATATAATATAGTCAAATATATACGACACAAATCAGAAAGGAGACCAGATGAATCGTGTGAAAGAATTTCGCAAGGAACTGGGCATTTCCCAGCTCGAGCTAGCCAAGGATATCGGTGTCTCGAGACAAACCATCAATATGATTGAGAACGACAAGTACAATCCAACTCTGGAACTCTGTCTCAATCTCGCCCGCAGCCTCCAAACTGACCTCAACAGTCTCTTTTGGGAGGATAATTTTTAAAAAAGGAGCCAACTCATGAAAAAAGAAACCTTCACGGAAAAACTGATCAAGCGCACATACGGTATTTCTGATCCACTTGACGAATACAAACGACGCGAGGCCGATCGTATCGGCAATCAAGTCTTTATCTTCCTATTTTATCTGATGATTTTCGGCAATCTTATTCCACTCCTTCTGGCCTATAAATATCCTCAACTAGTGGCTCTAGTCTATCCTCCTCTAATTTTAGCGATTGCCCTCATCGTTGCTGGATATCTCACCTACCAAATGCAAAAAACAGGGATTACAACTATTGAACCAGATATGCTGAGTGAGAAAGAAAGTAAGCAACTACATTACCCTGGTCTGAAAGCTGGAATAGTCTATGGATTAATGAGTTGTTTTTCAACCCCTCTTCTCCTTATACTGCTAGGTGAGAGTCAGGACTATCTTCAGTCACTTCTCGCTTTTAAAAATATTTTTTCAAGCATCCTCCAGTCTATCTTTTTCGGAGTGATTATACAAATTATCATCTCCCGTCGCATTGCAAAATCCAAGAAAGATCAAGATAATGATTAGGAGGAAACTATGAAATCACTAATAACTTTACTAATCAGTCACATTTTTGTCAGCATCTTTATTATCTTTTCCCTAGTTTCTGGACATATTACGCGTCCTTTCTTGATCATTTTCCTTTTATTTCTTCCTTTGTTGAACAAGGGACAAATACTTCAGAAAATCCAATCTAAAAAAATACGCCTTCTAAACGTATCTCTCTGTTTTATCCTCGTATCTTTCCCACAACTTTTAAGGAATCCTGCAGATTGGAGATACCTAGTATTTCTAACAATCTGTATCATTTTTAGCTTGATTTACTTCTATACTTTCTATCAACTCGTTAAAGAAGTCAATCAAAAACCGCTCATTTAGGAGGTTACTATTATGAAAAATGAAGACTTAACCACTCGCCTACTTCGAAATCTCTTTCACATCCAAGGCCCTTTTGATGAATGCCGACAAGAGATTATCTACAAGGCTTGTGCCCGTTCCATGGTCCAAATCGTTTATTCTTCCTTCTTCCTCTTCTTATTTTATCTGTTATTTGGACGCTTCATAGAGGTGGTTCGCTATGCCATGCCCTACATATTCTTTGGCCTTATTTATTTCATTACCTTAAAAACCCAAAGAACTGTCAAAGACCTTCATTTTGAAAAAGATGACAAGTCAGAAATGATGTACAGAACCTACAGTAAACAGGAGATTAGACTTCGTAGTTGGCTTGTATTTTTCGGTATTCTAATTGGTTTATTTACTTTGCTGTGTTTCCATAAACTCTATGTCCAACAAATTCCTCTTCCTATTTTTTTAGAAAAACTTTTTCAAACAGATATACTCATCCCTTTACTGGTATTTGGTTTGAGTATTGCTGCTATCTTTGGAACTATGGTTAATGCATTTCTATCACTACAGGAGGAAAAAACTCCTAACAATCGCAATCCTAAGGAGAAAATAAATCAATGACCACATTATACGATTTCTCAGTCTTGAACCAAGATGATCAAGAAACATCACTTAAAAACTATCGAGGGAAGGTTCTTTTAATTGTCAACACCGCTACTGGTTGTGGCTTGACACCCCAGTATCTAGGTTTACAAGAACTCTATGACCGCTATCAAGAACAAGGCTTTGAAGTCCTAGATTTCCCTTGCAATCAATTCATGGGTCAAGCACCAGGAACAGCCGAGGAAATCAATGCTTTCTGTAACTTGCATTATCAGACCACTTTCCCACGTTTTTCCAAAATCAAGGTCAACGGTAAAGAGGCAGATCCTCTATATGTTTGGTTAAAAGACCAGAAATCTGGCCCACTAGGAAAACGAATCGAATGGAACTTTGCTAAATTTCTCATCAATAGAGAAGGACAAGTCATTGAGCGTTTCTCCTCAAAAACAAGTCCCCAACAAATTGAGAGTACCATAAAAGCCTTGCTTTAATTTTTTCCAGATCTATGCTATTTGAATACTGATTATCACAAGAAGTTTCAAGAGACAGCAGATAGACATTACTACTATTGACTAGATTTCTACTTTAAAAGAATATTTTAAACTAGAAATACTTGATTATCTTGTTGTTACAGGATTAAAATCACGAAAATCATGACCACCCGTCTAACGGGTGGTTTGCACCAGGGCTATAAGTCCAAATTACCAGCCAGCGCCTAAAGACGCTGGCTTTCACGTTGTTCAAGCCTTATTGCTCTTGACTCGTCACTTGCCTCTCAAAGAGGCTTTAGTATTACTTACCACTATCCCTAAAGGGATCCTCATATTCTTTTACACTCAATTTATCGAGCGCTATATCATGCTTTACTCGTTCTCAAATTTTCATACTCGTGAAGAAATCATCCACTGGATAATTTCTTTAATCTTGAATACATTTCTTAATTGTGGCTTCATTAAGCCCTACTGTACTTACATAATAACCTTCCGCTCCAAAATGCCGATTCCCAAACTTGTACTTGAGATTGGCGTGTTTGTCAAACATCATGAGTGCACTTTTTCCTTTTAAATAACCCATGAAACTCGAAACACTTATCCTCGGTGGAATACTTACTAACATATGTACATGGTCTTGCATTAAGTGACCCTCGATAATTTCAACTCCTTTATAACTACACAAGCGATGAAATATTTCGCCTAAACTACTTCGACATTGATTATAGATAACTTTTCGTCTAAACTTAGGGGTAAACACAATGTGATAGAACAGTGCCACTTTGTGTGCGATAAACTATGAGCCTTTTGTGACATATTTTTCTCCTTTCGCTTTACAATGGGCTTGAACACCTTTATTGTATCGCGTTCGGAGTTTTTTAGTATAACCGTAGATAGCGCACCTTCATAGTGAGTATTTTTAAATGGGTGAGAAAATGATTAAGGGAACTTGAGTCGGTTTGTATTTGATAATTTATGAGAATCTAATATAAAATCGTTTTTTAAAATACAAGTCAACTTTACTCTACCCTTCTCCTATAAAAAGTGGTAGAATGGATGACAGAAAGAAGGAAGAGATATGACAACATTATTTTCAAAAATCAAAGAAGTAACAGAACTTGCTGCGATCTCAGGTCATGAAGCACCTGTTCGTGCTTATCTTCGTGAAAAGTTGACACCGCACGTGGATGAAGTGGTGACAGATGGCTTGGGTGGTATTTTCGGGATTAAACATTCAGAAGCTGCGGATGCGCCACGCGTCTTGGTCGCTTCTCACATGGATGAAGTTGGTTTTATGGTCAGCGAGATTAAGCCAGATGGTACCTTCCGTGTCGTAGAAATCGGTGGCTGGAATCCTATGGTAGTCAGCAGCCAACGTTTCAAACTCTTGACTCGTGATGGTCGTGAAATTCCTGTGATTTCAGGCTCTGTTCCTCCACATTTGACTCGTGGTAAGGGTGGACCAACTATGCCAGCTATTGCAGATATCGTCTTTGATGGCGGTTTTGCGGATAAGGCTGAGGCAGAAAGCTTTGGCATCCGTCCTGGCGACACCATCGTACCAGATAGTTCTGCAATCTTGACAGCCAATGAAAAAAATATCATTTCAAAAGCTTGGGACAATCGCTACGGGGTTCTCATGGTGAGCGAGTTGGCTGAAGCTTTGTCAGGTCAAAAACTCGGAAATGAACTCTATCTTGGCTCTAACGTCCAAGAAGAGGTTGGTCTTCGTGGTGCTCATACATCTACAACTAAGTTTGACCCAGAAGTCTTCCTCGCAGTTGACTGTTCACCAGCTGGTGATGTCTACGGTGGTCAAGGTAAGATTGGAGATGGAACCTTGATTCGTTTCTATGATCCAGGTCACTTGCTTCTTCCAGGGATGAAGGATTTCCTTTTGACAACAGCTGAAGAAGCGGGTATTAAGTACCAATACTATTGTGGTAAAGGTGGAACAGACGCTGGCGCAGCTCATCTGAAAAATGGTGGTGTCCCATCTACAACTATCGGTGTTTGTGCTCGTTATATCCACTCTCACCAAACCCTTTACGCTATGGATGACTTCTTAGAAGCTCAAGCTTTCTTGCAAGCCTTGGTGAAAAAATTGGATCGTTCAACGGTTGATTTGATCAAACATTATTAATCCATAAGGGAGGTGGTAGGGATGGTAGAACCAAACCTAGAAAGCTTGATAAAAGATCTTTACAATCATGCTCGACATGATTTGAGTGAAGATTTAGTTGCTGCTCTCCTAGAGACTGCTAAAAAACTGCCTACTACAAATGAGCAATTGCTGGCAGTTCGTCTCTCAGGACTGGTCAATCGTGAATTGCTCAAGAATCCCAAACATCCGACACCTGAGTTGGTCAACTTGGCTCGCTTTATCAAAAGAGAAGAAGCCAAGTACAGAGAAACTGCAGCTTCTGCGATTATGTATGGGGAACTCTTTAAAATGCTTTGATTCCATTGTGAATCAAAGCATGCTACGCTAGAATATGTAGTTTTTATGAGCATCAGATAGGAAACTAGAAAGCCAATTGCCGGCATCTGACATGATTGTTGGGTGAATATTGCTAAAACAAATGCAGTTGACAATCCTAAGGAAAGATACGGATATTTGAAATGTTTTAGACAAAAAAAGTAAACCACTCCTTCAAAAGAGTGGTCAGATTGAAGACAAAGTTCTTAGACTACAAGTTTCTAAGGGCTTTTCTTTGTGTAAAGTCGTATAATAGATGTAAGAAAAATTGTGAGGTGTTCCCTATGTTTCACAAAGAAAATCCAGACTACAAGCGCAATCAAGTTGGTTTTTACACGCTAGAAACTCGTTCCGCAAGACCATTTTCTTCGTCAGGTTGAGCAGGTTATCGATTTTTCCTTCATCTATAACTTGGTCGCAGATACTTATTCTGAGGATAAAGGGCGTCCTAGTTTAGACCCTGTTATGCTGGTTAAAATCCCTCTCATCCAATGTTTCTACGGTATCCGTTCCATGCGCCAAACTATCAAGGACATTGAGGTCAATACCGCCTATCGCTGGTTTCTGGGTTTGAGTTTAAACGATAAGGTTCCTCATTTTACCACCTATGGCAAAAATTACAATCGTCGTTTTCAAGATAAGGAAGTAATCGAGGAAATTTTTCATTATGTCCTATCTATTGTATGGGGGCAAGGTTTGATTGACCCGACTGAGATTTTTATTGATGGGATTCATATCAAGGCCGCAGCCAATAACCACAAATATACTCATCAAGTGTTAGCTTACTCTACAACAAATCGCGATGGCTATCGTGAGTATAAAAGTAATCCTAAGATTTGCGCAAATTGTCCTCTGTTATCCAGTTGCACAGAAAGTAAGAAGAAACAGAAAGTCGTTACTCGCCATATTTGGAGGGAGTATTTAGAGCTTTGTGAGGAAATTCGGCATCAAAAGGAAAGTAAGGAACTTTACCAGAAACGTAAAGAAACGGTGGAGCGGCTTTTTGGCACAGCCAAAGAATACCACAATCTACCTTATACAAGAGAAGTGGGGAAAGTCCAAAATGAAGGCAAAAGTTGGACTTACTTTGGCATGCATGAATATCAAAAAATTAGTAAAAATGATGGCGGGGAAGCCTTTTTATTTTTCGCTAAAAACTATTTTGATAAAGATTTCAGCCTATTTTGAGAATAGTCGCGCTGAAGATATAAAAAAGACAAACATTAAAACGATGTTTGTCTTCAATCTGAAACAGTCCACTGGACTGTTTTACTCCAATACCTAAGCCGTACCATGAGTCGTGTGCGTGTCCAAATCATGAATCAATTAGATCGAAAATCTCATGAATACAAGGCTATCAAGCGCTACTGGAAACTCATTCAACAGGATAGCCGTAAACTCAGTGATAAACGATTTTATCGCCCTACTTTTCGTATGCACTTAACAAATAAAGAGATTCTAGACAAGCTTTTGAGCTATTCAGAAGACTTGAAATACCACTATCATCTCTTTCAGCTCTTGCTTTTTCACTTTCAGAATAAGGAACCTGACAAATTTTTCGGACTCATTGAGGACAATCTAAAGGAGGTTCATCCTCTTTTTCAGACTGTCTTTAAAACCTTTCTAAAGGACAAAGAGAAAATCGTCAACGCCCTTCAACTACCCTATTCTAACGCCAAATTAGAAGCGACGAATAATCTCATCAAACTTATCAAACGCAATGCCTTTGGTTTTCGAAATTTTGAAAACTTCAAAAAACGAATTTTCATTGCTCTAAACATCAAAAAAGAAAGGACGAAATGTGTCCTTTCTCGATCTTAGCTTTTCTTCAACCCACCACAGTTGACAAAGAGCCATTCTATTTACAAAGACTATCGCAACCATGCAAAAAAGCAACGGCAAATCCGTTACTTTTTTTGGAGATAAGGGACTATTGTCCCAGACTCTTCCTCATTTTTGTTTAGAAGGTATCAATTGAAACTCTTTTCTTCGTATAAATTCATCACTCGTAGCCTTTAAAATTTTGCTTCAGGTGGTCTTTTTCTCTTGGAAGATTATTTTACTGTCGCTGTGCTTGTGATCAACTCAACAGCTTTTTTGATTGTGATATCATGTTTCAACATGTTAGCTGAAAGCAAGCTTTGTACTTGAGCGACTTCCATATTGTAGTCTGTAGCCAGTTGCTCGATTTCTTTTTGGATTTCTTCTTCTGAAGCATCAAATCCTTCAGCTTTCGCAACTGCTTCGATAACAAGGTTAGTCTTAGTACGTGACTCAGCTTCTGCTTGGTATTGATTGTGAAGGTCTTCTTGAGTAGTTCCAGTGATTTGGAAGTACATGTCAGGGTTGATACCTTGACGTTGCAAGTTTCCAAGGAATTCGTTTACTGAGCGGTGAACTTCTTCGTGAATCATTTCTTCTGGAAGTTCTACGATTTCAGCGTTTTCTACAGCTTTATCAATTGCTGCACCCTCAACGGCATCTTTGTATGCTTCTTCTTTAGCTTCAGCCAATTCCTTGCGGTACTTTTCTTTCAATTCAGCAAGTGTTTCAACTTCTTCATCGATGTCTTTTGCAAGTTCATCGTCAAGAGCTGGAACTTCTTTAGCTTTAACTTCGTGGATAGTTGTCACGAATTTAGCTTCTTTACCTGCAAGGTCTTCTGCTTGATAGTCTTCTGGGAATGTTACAACTACATCAACAGTGTCACCAGCTGAATGACCTACCAATTGGTCTTCGAAACCAGGGATGAATTGACCTGAACCAAGTCCAAGTGAGAAGTTTTCACCTTTTCCACCATCAAATTCAACACCGTCGATAGAACCAACGAAGTCGATGACAACAGTGTCGCCGTTTTCAGCAGCAGCTTCTTTGATAACCAATTCAGCCAAGTTGTTGCGTTCGCGTTCGATACGCTCTTCAACGTCAGCGTCAGTTACTTCTTTTTCTACATCTACTGATACTTCAAGGTTTTTGTAGTCACCCAATTTACTTCAGGTTTTGTAACAACTTCAGCAGTGATAACCCAGTCTTGGCCTTTTTCCATTGAAGTTACGTCAATTTTTGGTTGAGCAACGACTTCAAGACCAGCTTCTTTTACAGCTGCTTCATAAGCGTTTGGCAAAAGAGCGTTCATAACGTCTTGATAAAGTGACTCTTCACCAAATTTTTTATTGAAAATAGGACGTGGAAGGTGACCTTTACGAAAACCTGGAACATTAAGAGATTTCTTCACTGAGTTGAAGACACGGTCCAATTCTGGTTTGATTTGGTCTTGAGAGATAGTAAAAGTCAAGACACCACGGTTTATTTCTTTGTTTTCAAATGATACAGACATTCTGTCATTTCTCCTTAAAATTTTTTAAATACAGCCTATTATAACATAAACGAACGAATTTGTTCAAGTAATGACTGCGCTTTTCCTTGTTCCCATAAAGACGGTAACTTCTCAAAGTAACTTCCACTTGGCTAGCCAAAGTGGAAATTAGTCTAAAACGGATTTTTATGGTGGAATTAAGTGTGAGACGTTTGAGTTAGAAATGAGGTCTACTATGACAAAACATAAACATCTTACCCTTTCAGACCGTAATGATATCCAATCAGGCTTAGAGCGAGGTGAAACCTTCAAAGCTATCGGGCAACTTATTCTAAAAGACCCGACAACCGTTTCCAAAGAAGTCAAACGAAACAGACAAGTCCGAGAGTCTACATGCCATAACCTTCCTTGCCCTCTACTCGACAAAGCTCCCTTTGTCTGTAATGGATGCTCTAAAAGAATACAAAATTGCGGCTATCAGAAAATCTTCTATCTCGCTGAACAAGCTCAAAAACAACGTGAAGGAACTCCCCTTCATTCTCAGACTTTCTGGGACATGGACAAAGTCATTTCTGATGGGGTTAAAAAGGGACAACACATCTATCATATCCTCAAAACTCATGACCTTGATGTCAGTTCCTCAACTGTCTATCGACACATCCGAAAAGGTTACCTATCTATCGCTCCTATTGATCTAGCCAGAGCCGTTAAATTTAAAGAGAGACGGAAAAGTAAGCTACCTTCCATTCCTAAAGAGGCTAAAAAAGGCCGTTCCTATGAGGATTTTCAAAACTATTGACTCTTAATCAACTGAATTCTTGGCTGGAAATGGACACCGTTATGGAGAGGATGGGAGGTAAAATCCTACTCACCTTCAATCTATCTTTCTGTAACTTTATCTTCGCTAGACTGCTGGATAATAAAACTACCCTTGAGGTTACCAAACACCTTTATAAAATCAAGAACACTCTTCACCAAGCTGACAAAGATTTCTTCCAACTCTTCCCTGTCATCCTGACAGATAATGGTGGAGAGTTTGCCAGGGTCGATGATATCGAAATGGATGTGCGAGGAGAGAGTAAACTCTTCTTTTGTGCCCCTAATCGCTCTGACCAGAAAGGGAGAATTGAGAAAAATCACACGCTGATTCGCGACACCCTACCTCAAGGAACATCCTTTTACAACTTAACTCAGGAGAACATCAATCTCGTCTGTTCACATATCAACAGCGTCAAACGTGCTGCTTTGAATGGAAAGTCAGCCTATGAACTCTTTGACTTTACTTACGGAGAAGAGATTCCTAAGCTTCTCGGCATCTCTAAAATACTTGCAGAAGACGTCTATCAGTCGTCTAAATTACTCCAACATAAGTTCTAAAAACTAACCTTTAATCGCATTCAAACGTCTCACACTAACTTCCACCATAGCGAAACTTAGTTTGGGAATTTAGCCCCATAAAGACTTTCTCTTCTTTAAGAATAAAAGTAGTAAGTGACATATCTTTTACTCAGCCAAAAAGTTTTGAATCACTGAAATTGCAATCTTACTGAAATTCTCATCAATACGATGACCTCCACCTTCTACTGTAACAAGTTTAGAATGTGCAACCCTTTGACTAGCTTCTACTGAATACTGGTAAGGAACAACGGTATCATTCGTCCCGTGGACGATTATAGTAGGTGCCTTAATTTTGCTTTCTATATCTGCAATATCAACATCTAAAGCATCCGTTAGATAAATTTTCCCCAGCCTAGTATTATGGTGGATCAGACTATCAGGTAATTGCTCAAAAGAGGGATTACCTAGGTTTCGATAGGTTTCCTTAACATCATCAAACAAGACGTAGGCAGGAAAAATTAGATTGAGTTTATGGACCTGTTCAGGATTACTAGCTGCATACAGGCTTGCGACTACACCACCTTGACTAACACCTATAATATTTATTTTGTTTTTATCCACAAAATCCTCTGATGCTAGTTTGTCTATCACTTGTGTCAAATCTTTCAACTCTGTTTTAACGGACATCTGAAGCATGTCTTGTCCACCACTTTTAGAATTGCGACTTCCTCCATAATAGTCAAAACCGTATACTAAAAATCCTTGTTTAGCTAGCAATTGCATGTAGTCTTCATACAGTTCAAATGTATTATTAAAACCGTGTGACATAACCACTACTGGCAATTTTTTCTTCTTATAATCTCTTGGTGCAGCGATTTTCCCATAAAGATTTTTATCTTCATAAGCAACCAAATACTCTTCCGAGACAATATCTTCAGTTGGTATTAGGGAACTGCCCACTCTTGTAGTTGATTGCTTACTCTCTTGCCTTGAAATAGCTTGAGAACTTTCCTCAATAGGATGGTTTGAAGCCGATTTTTCTATATTTTGCCCAAAAAAGACTACACTTCCTATCAAAACAATAACTGATAAAATACTTAATATAAATTTCATAGGTTCTCTTTTTGTAATTTTTTTCTCATCAAGTGTATTTAAAACTCCTCATGCCCCACCAAGTGGTGCTGAAAGGCATAGACCGCTGCCTGGGTGCGATCGCTGACCTCAAGTTTGGCAAGGATATTTGACACGTGGGTCTTGACCGTCTTTAGTGAGATAAACAGTTCGTCTGCAATACGCTGGTTTTCATAGCCCTTAGCAATGAGTTGGAGAACATCTCGCTCACGCGCAGTCAAGTCCTCATGTAGTTCTATGTGATTGCGGTGGTATTCGACCTTCTTGCTGACCTCCTGCTCAATAGCAAGCTCACCAGCAGCCACCTTACGAACAGCGTGCAGCAATTCATCTGCACTTGAAGTCTTGAGCATATAGCCCCTAGCACCCGCGTTTAAGACCGGCATTATTTTTTCATTGTCCAAGTAAGAAGTCACAATCAAAATCTTGGCTTCAGGCCATTCTTTGAGAATAGCTAGAGTCGCGTCAATCCCATTCATCTCAGGCATGACGATATCCATGACAATAACATCCGGACGCAATTCCAAGGCCAACTCAATGCCTTGAGACCCATTGGATGCCTCGCCCACAACTTCTACATCGTCTTGGAGGTCAAAGTAGCTTTTCAAGCCCAATCGGACCATTTCATGGTCATCTACTAGTAAAATTTTCATCTTTACTCCTTTATCATTCCTTATCGAGGAGGGGAATACGGATATCGACTGCCAGCCCTTGCTTGGGAGCTGTCAATAACTGAACCGTCCCTGCCATATCTTCAACCCGCTCCTTGATATTGCGGAGTCCATAACTCAGGTCATCTAAACTCCCCAACTGGAAACCAATCCCATTGTCCACTACCTTCAGTTGCAATTCAACATCTGTCTGATAGAGATAGACATCCAAACAAGAGGCCTGGGCATGACGGAGGGTATTGCTGATCAATTCTTGCAGGATACGGAAGATATGCTCCTCGATTTTCTTAGGCAATTTCGTCACATTTTGCTTAAGACTAACTCTGAGATCACTCTTGTCCTCAAGCTCTTTTAAGAGAATTTGTATTCCCTCAACCAGACTCTTCTGCTCCAGTTCAACTGGTCGCAAATGCAAGAGCAAGACCCGCAAATCCTTCTGGGCTGTTTCTAAAATAGCTGTGACACTCTGCAACTGGGTCTGCATCTTTTCTCTATCTAATTTCAAAACTTGCTGGCTGACACCTGATAAAATCATGTGAGCCGCAAACAACTCTTGACTGACTGTATCGTGCAAATCACGAGCAATCCGTTTTCGTTCTTTCTCGATGATTTCCTCTTCCTGAGCAAGACTCTGATTTTCAGCTTTTTGAAGAGCCTCTGTCAAGAGATTAAGTTTACCTGACAAGGACTTGAAATTAGCATCCAAATCTGGATCTGCAACCTGAACCACTTCTTGCCCTGCCAACAAACGCTTGAGATTAACCTGCATTTTTCTTAGAGAAAGCTCTTCAACACCTCTCCAAAACAGAGCTAAGAGAAAGGTCATGGACATGCTAAATACCAACAACAAAAAGACCAATTTTTCTGTTTTTTCGACATCATGCAAGAAAATAGACCAATCAAAGTTAAGGATTTCCAGCAAGCTGTGGGAGAAAAATAAGACAAACAGAAAGGAGGTGAGAGCAATGATTACATAAGCTTGTTTTTTCATCCTCTGACCACCTCAACATCCCCAATCATAGTGGTCAAGAAAATCTTGACACTCTTGTTACTCTTAAGATAGTCTCTCGTTTCCTGATGATAGTGTTCATTGCGGAGGGCTCGCTTGGGCTGGTTGAAAAAAGTCAAATCACCATAGAGACAGTTAACGCTGAGACTGACTTCCACATCTACAGGTACAATGATTTTGGTTGTTCCTACCATCTTTCTGAGAATAATGACATTGTCATGATTGGTTAAGATGACCCTCTCCAGATGAATAGTGTCCTTACCCATGAGTCGAAAGAGATTGATATCATCAAACTTGCAAGTCTGGTAGCTTGAAAAATGATGGAGATTCCCAAACCAACGATTTTTCTCCTTCTTAACTGTCACCACCTCTTCAAAAACTAAATTTGTCTGCTCTTTTTCCTGATTCATCATCGGATAAAGAAGAAAAAGACTATAGATGACTGCAACAAAAATAGCTAGAATCACAAAAGGATTGAGCATGACGATGAAAAAGAAGAGAATGGTTGCCACCACTAAAAGAAGATTATTGCCCTCTTTACCAGTGTAATAGCGAATCAAAAGCAAAAAGAGGAATAGAAATCAGCAGAAAACGCGAAAAATGCTCTGATACCATCAAAATCAGAGCTCCTGTCAAAAGACAGGCTTCGATAAATAAAAAGATTTTAAATTTTCTCATAGGTTCATCCTCTCCCTTCTATTTTATCACAATTCAAAAAAGTCACCTCAGTCTGAAAGATGGAAAAAAGGCGGTGGTTACGCCTTTTTCATCTGATCCTTTGCTTCTTTTAATTTTCCATATAGAAGATAGTCTACTTTTTGCAGATCTGCTATGGTAGCACAATTAAGGGCACACATAATCAAGCGTAGATCTGCTTTCCAGCCTTGGACAATGCCAATCACTTCATCAACCGTGTAGGTTTCAACCAATTCCAGAACTGTTCGAGACAGGCCCACGGCTTTAGCACCAAAGACCAAGCACTTAATCATATCCAGCGGATTCCGAACGCCTCCACTGACCAAGAGTTCGACCTTGTCTTTCCAGTCTTGGGCATTGAGAAGGGCTTGCATGGTAGACTGGCCCCATTGATTGAGATAGTCACGCTGACCACTGCGACGATTTTCGATATAAGCAAAGCTGGTACCACCACGACCCGATATATCAAAGGTTCGAGTCCCAGTTCATAGGCTCTTTCGATGGTCTTGGCATCCATTCCAAAGCCTACTTCCTTGAGAACAATAGGGACGGGGATTTGCTTGCTATAGTCTGCTAGATGCGATTGCCAGCTTCTGAACCTTCTTTCTCCCTCAGGCATGAGTAATTCCTGCATGACATTAACATGCACTTGCAGGAGAAGAGGATTCATCTCTACCACAGTCTGAAGTCCCAACTCAACAGGCTTGTCCAATCCAATATTGGTTCCAAGGAGGAGATTGGGATGACTAGATTTGACAGAAAAAGAGACATCTGTAGGATCCTTGAGGGCTGCGCTATAAGAACCTGTCACAAACAAAATACCACAGGCTTCCGCCACCTGAGCCAGCTTTTGATTGATTTCTCTTCCCTTATCGCTTCCACCCGTCATAGCATTGATATAGAAAGGAAAGTCCCACTTTCGACCAGCAAACTCTGTCGACAGATCGATTTCATCCAGGTCGTAAAGAGGCAAGGAAGAATGAATCAACTCCACCTCATCAAAGCTATTATAGGAACTTTTCTGCTCAAGGGCATAGCGGATATGCTCATCCTTACGATTTGTCGTCATGTCCTATCCTTTCTTGGTATAAGAGCTCAATCCCCAGATCGGCCCAACGGTTTTTTATGGTTTCAGTTGATTGCTCATCAAAACTCAAGGCAATACCACAGTCACCACCACCAGCACCGCTACTCTTGGCAACAGCCTGCAAATCTTGACTGGCTTCTTTCAGCTGTCTAAGCGAAGGCGTGTAAATATCTGTGCTCAAGCCTTCTAAGAGCTTGCTGGCTACTTCTACTTGCTCGATCACTTTTTCTGCTTCTCCCTGCTCCAAGGCTTCTACCAAAGAAAGCTACCGTTTCTTTTGAGGAACTTAAAAAATTCTGATTGATATTTTGCTTGATTTGCTGGACCATGTGACTCGATACAGCCACTTCCTTGGTCCATCCCACTAGGAAATCACATTCTAAAGTTGGTTTCACTTGTGAAATTGAAAAGCCCCAATCACGCTCCAGAACTGTCGCCAAGTTTTCTTCTTCCAACCAAGCAGCTACCTTCTGGCGATCAAATGACTGGTAGAGAACCAAATCTTCAGCCACAATACAGGCAAGGTCCCCCATAGAACCATTGTCTCCTCGCTTGAGCAAGACAGCGCTGGCCAGCTTGAACAAGAGTTCCTGATCAACCGAAAGATTATACAGAGCCAGCAAAGCCTTGATGACCAAAGACAACGACGCTACCGCTAGATCCTAGACCAAACTTTTTCCCTTCCCGTTCCATTTTTCCTCGGATTTTCTAGAGAAAAAGGTCGCAAGGTCTGACCCACGATAAAGCGAGGAAGTCATTCATCAAAGCAATCGTTTCTTGAATCAAGCTGTAGTCAGGATTTGGTGTCAAATCTACTGCAAAATCAAACATATCCGAATAGATACGGTAACTATCAGAAAAAGCAATCTCAGCCCTCATATAGATGGGAATAGCCTTTATCAAGGCTAACTGCTCTGGCTTTAAAATAGCGTACTCACCCGCCCAATAGAGTTTTCCGCAAGTTTTAACAGCAATCATCTTGGCTCAAATCCTTTGTTTTTGACACAATCAAGCGATAACGTTGACCGAAGATTTCTGATAAATGCTCCAAGTCTTTCTCCTGACAGAGGACCTTGACATTGGGACCAGCATCCATGGTAAAGTAGCAGGCTTCCCCTTGCTCACGAAGCTGGCGGACAAAGTCCATGGCTTCATAAGTCGCATCCGTCAGATAAGAAAAGGCTGGTGATGCTGTTTTGGTCGTAGCGTGCATAGCAAGGGCATTTTTCTCCGTTAATTCCCCAACCTTGGCAAAGTCATTTTCCTTGAGATAAACCAGCATATCCTGATAGTCTTTCTCAGACTGACGCACCCAGTCGTCAAAAGTCGTCGAAGTTTCCACACAGAGTTTCATCCCATCACGGCTAGAGATTGGTTTTTTCTTGTCCTCTAGCACCAACATAATCATAGCTAGTTTCAAGTCTGTCTCTACAGGGTAAATTTCTCCCACTATCCTTATCCCAGGCACCCTAGTGGTCCATAAAAACTCCGAGAAGAAGAACCTGAGGCAAATTTAGCCTCCTGTGCCAACTGGCTCCGAGTCAATCCAAGCTGAAAATAGGCATTGCAAGCCTTGACCAAGGCAGACAAACCACTAGAACTTGAGGACAGGCCCGCTGCGGTAGGCATATTGTTTTGAGTATCGATACGAACAAAACCCTCACCAGCTGGACGGTAGCGGTCAATAATCTTACTCATCTTGGCATGCTCCGCCTCATTTTGTAGCTGACCATTGATATAAAAGGCATCAGCTGTCGCATGGTCTGGCAAAGGTGACAAGGTCGTCTCCGTGTACATATTTTCTAAAGTCAGAGAAATACTGCTAGTAGCAGGCACCATCTCTTTTTCTTTTTTCTTTCCCCAATATTTGATAATAGCAATATTTGCGTAGGAACGTACTGTTACAGGCTCTCTATCCATGTCTGAACAGCTCCTTTCTCTTCTAATCTTTCTGCTAGTTCTTGTGCGTGTGTCAAATTGTCTGCCAAGGCTATGATACAGCCTCCTAGCCCACCACCGCTCATCTTGGCACCCAGAGCACCATGGCTAAGAGCCGTTTCAACCAAAGAGTCTGCCTCAGGGCTACTGACACCAATTTCTTTTAAATGTAAATGCGCTTGACTGAGGATTTGTCCCAATCCTTCAGCATCTTTTTCGTGAAATCGCATCTTCTGCCTGCTGGGTCAATTCTCCCAAGGCATGCAAAAACGGTAGGGCATCCTTGCCCTTACTTTGAACCACTTGGATGGCTTCACGAGTATGACCATAAACGCCCGTATCAGCAATCACCAAATAGGCGGATAAATCCATCTCAAGCTCTGTAAATCCTACGTTCTTTAATAAAGCGAATAGGCTGGTCACTGAGACAGGTCTTAGCATCCTAAACCACTAGGATTCATATGGGCAATCATCTCCGCCCGATTGACCAAGATTTCTAGTACATCATGAGGCAGATCAGCCTGATAGTAGTCAAAATACCGCACGAATAGCCGCTATGCTGATAGCAGCTGACGAACCCATTCCCCGCTTCTCAGGGATAGCCGAGTCAATCTCACAGCGAATGCAGGCTTCTTTGATATCCAAATACTCCAGCGAAGCATACACCGCCATGGACAAGGTATCTTCCTCATAGAGACGCCAAGGACTCTCTGCAGGAACTACCTTACAAAGTCACCTCCACCTCCAAAAGAGGCAGGAAATGGCAGGATAACCGTAAACGACCGCATGCTCCCCTATTAAAATAATCTTACTATGTGCCTGACCGACACCAACTTTTTTTGTCATTTTTTCCTTTTACTAGACGAAAAAACCGTCTCATCTTTTTCATACAAGTATTTATTCTCTCCTATCTATTTTATTATATTTTTCACAAAAAAAGCGATTGTTTCCTTTTCACACTCACTTCTTTTCATGATGTTTATCCTAAAGAAGTATTTATCAAAAATCTAGTTTAGGTGTTTTTAAAAATACAAGAAAAGCAGTTACACAACTGCAACTGCTTTTCTATTCTTGCATGGTGTAACCAACACCACGAACGGTTTTAATGTAGCTTTTTTGACCTTTTACATCAAGCTTGCTACGTAGATAACGGATATAGACATCCACGATATTAGTTTCAGTCGCACTTTCATACTTCCAGACACTTTCCAACAACTGCTCACGAGTCAGAACTTTCTTGCTTCCCATAAGAGTAGCCAAAAGGTCATACTCACGACGAGTCAGAGCAATCATCTCCTCGCCACGATAAACGGTATGATGTTCTACATCCATACGCAGATTGCGGTAAGATGTTGGAACCTTCATCTGACTACAGTGTTGGTCGATAAAGTCTCGACCTCGGAAAATCGCTGAAATACGAGCTACCAGATTCATCAATAATAACCGGCTTATAGATGTAAGAAACGGCGAAGCGTTGGATTGTATCAATCTGATCTTGCAATTTTTCTCGATGGTCCAAGACCATAATGACTGAAGCCGGCTTAGTCCGACTCAGCTTATCTGCAAAATCCTGGGCTGTCATATCCCCCAGATGAGCGTTCAATAAAATCAAGTCATAGTCTGTCTGAAAAGCCATGGAGAGGCTTTTTGCCCCTCCTCAACCTGATCAACTCGGTATTGCTCTTTTTGGAGTTCCAAACTTAAAAAAATGAGCTAGATTTCGTTCTTTCTCAAGTAATAAAATCCGTTTCCCTCATGGCAGACCTACTTATTTTTTTCGTCATACCAAGAGTAGTGGAAGGTCCCTTCTTTGTCTTTACGTTGGTAAGTGTGGGCACCAAAGTAGTCACGTTGTGCTTGAATCAAGTTAGCTGGAAGGTCAGCTGAACGATAGCTATCAAAGTAAGTGATAGCTGCTGAGAAAGGTTGGCACTGGCACACCAGCTTGAACAGCAAGAGCTACGATATCACGCACTGCTTGTTGGTACTTAGCAGTAACATCCAAGAAGTACTCATCCAAAAGAAGGTTAGCAAGGTCTGCATCACGGTTGTAAGCATCTGTAATCTTTTGCAAGAAACGAGAACGGATGATACAGCCATCACGCCAGATAGATGCAATGTCTGCAAATGGCAGGTTCCAGTTATTTTCTTTAGAAGCTACACGCAATTGAGCAAAACCTTGCGCGTATGAAATGATTTTTTTGAGAAGTAAAGAGCTTGACGGATTTTTTTCAATCAACTCAGCCTTGTCTCCTTCAAACTTTGAAGTCAGCTGGTTTTGGAAGAACCTTGCTAGCATGTACACGTTCTTCCTTGTAAGTTGAAATGTAACGTGCAAATACTGACTCAGTGATTAGTGACAATGGCACACCAAGGTCAAGCGATGATTGACTAGTCCATTTACCAGTTCCCTTGTTACCTGCAGCATCAAGGATATAGTCTACAATTGGTCCAGCTTGACCTTCATCGTCTTTACGGCTCAAGATATCAGCTGTGATTTCAATCAAGTAGCTGTCTAATTCACCCTTGTTCCACTCAGTAAAGATTTCAGCCATATCTTCTGCTGAAAGACCTAGCAAGTGTTGCATCAAGTCATAGCTTTCTGCGATCAATTGCATATCACCATACTCGATACCGTTGTGAACCATTTTCACATAGTGACCAGCTCCATCAGGACCGATGTAAGTCACACATGGTTTGCCATCTTCTGGTGCTTTAGCTGAGATTTCTTCAAGAACATCCGCAACCAATTCGTAGGCCTCTTTTTGTCCACCAGGCATGATAGAAGGACCTTCAAGAGCACCTTTTTCACCACCAGAAACCCCAGTACCGATAAAGTTAATGCCTGAGTTTGCCAATTCTTCATTACGACGGATTGTATCTTTGTAGAAAGTGTTTCCGCCGTCAATCAAGATATCACCCTTGTCAAGGTGTGGAAGAAGGGCTTGGATAGTAGCATCTGTACCAGGTCCAGCTTGAACCATGAGCATGATACGACGAGGTTTTTCGATTGAGTTTACAAAACTTTCAACGTCATAGCTTGGTACAAAGTTCTTTTTAGGATGGCAAGCAATTACATCTTCAGTTTTTTCTTTACTACGGTTGTAAATAGCAACTGTGTAACCACGAGATTCAATATTAAGGGCAAGGTTACGACCCATTACGGCCATACCAACAACACCAAAGTTAGCTTTTGTCATGTGACACTCCTCTTATTTGATTTGTTTTATTTTATCATTTTTAATGTTGAAAAGAAAGAATTTTGTAACGACCGCTTAATAGTCCAAAGCGTCTGCGTGTCCTGAACCATTTCCAACAAAATAACCTGTCTTACAGTTAAGTGTAAACAGATAAGTTCCATCTGGCTTATAAAGGTTATAGTAACCATTACCGTTTACAATATTAACACGTTCGAGGATATATTGGTTTCCAGTGATATAACCTCGTGAACGTGAAGTCTCTAATATTTTTTCCAATACACCCGGAGAAAATTCCCAAGCTGAATTTCCACTATCATCAATAGCAGACTGATTATAAGGAACGCGACTAACACTTCTTTGAAGAGAAATACCTGCACTCGAGAGCCCCATATTCACCTCACTACTAGATTCTTTTCTTTCATTTGAAGTTGATGTACTTGGACTCGCTTCTGAACTAGCAGTAGAACTCGCTTGGCTAGAACTATCTTGTTGACTCGAACTAGAGGTTGTCGTTTGTTGACTTTTCCCTAGACTAATAGCCTTATTTAGCAATTTGTCAAGTTCTGTATTACCTGTCTTCGTCTCAGTAAAAGTAGCACCTTTTTTGGCTTTCGCATTAGTATCTACGACACCATCCATAAGTACGGGAGTTTCAAACAGGGCATTGACATCTTGGACAGCTTTGATTTGACTTGCAAGACTATCATATTTTGACTTAGAAAGAGCATATTCACGACTACCCTCCAATTTATCTAATAGTGACTTGAGCTTGCTTAGCTGATCAAACTGACTATTTTTCAAGGCAGTTTTATTGATGTCTGTGTAAAAAGCATCATATAGGTTATTAAATTCTTCGCTATCTGCTTGACTATTTGAAGTTGATTGAGAAGTTTGGATTTCCTTGGTTGAACGAGAAACTTGACGGTAAACATAATAAGCTCCTACACAGATAATCATTGTTAAAAGAAGCAAGACTAACACGAAAAAAATTTTTTTCTTACTTTTTCTTGAATCATTTTGATCCAATAGAAAGAGATTTTCATTGTCTTCTACTTCTTTACTATTCTCACTTAAAAACTCATCCACTATAACTAAAGGATCCATTCTTTTTTCATCCTCACCATTAAACAATGGAGTGGTAATTTCTTCAGAACTCGACACTTCCTCCGAATAGACATCCGTCCCTTCTTGAGATTCACGCACTTCCTGAATCAATTCATCCAAACTCTGAGTTTCAACTAATTCCTCTTTTTTATTCTGACGAACCGAAAACTTATCTGCTTCTATTTCATCTTTATGCTGCTTCACATACTTATCTAAAATAGAATCACTAGCCAGTACTCCTGCTTTCACTTCTTCATTTTTACGCATAGCTTGTCCAACTGTTAACTCTTTTGCTTCGTCAAAATCATATTGCAACTCTTGATATTCCGTTTTACGACGGTCACGTCTTTTTTTACCCATTTTTTAGCCTTTCTACTTCAATTCCTGACGTTTCACACGCTGACCAAAATATTGATACAAATCAACTTTTAAAGTTCCATTGTACAACTTACGCTTCTTGTCCGCCTGACTGCCGTACTTGATCTCAAATGCTTCATCACTGGTTAGGATAAATTTGCTCCACGTTTTCAGCGGTGCAAATACTCGACCCATTTCAGAATAAAGCTTGGTAACCCCTGCATCATCTGACAAACGTTCACCATAAGGCGGGTTAGAGATAATCACTCCATTAATTTTATCCGAACGTAAATCCTGCACACGCATCTGCTTAAAAGTAACATCTCCTGCAACCCCTGCTGCCTGAGCATTAGCCTTAGCAATTTCCACCATACGTGCATCGATATCACATCCCATAATATCCAGTTCCAGTTCACGATCCACTTTCTTAGCTGCTTGTGTACGAACTTCTTGAATCAGTCGATCGCTAATCCAGTTCCATTCCTCAAAAGCAAAGGAGCGACGAAGACCAGGAGCCATCTTTCTAGCAATCATAACTGCCTCGATACAGAAAGTTCCCGAACCACAGGTTGGATCTATCAGAGGCTTATCCGGATACCAGTTAGAAAGTTGCAAAATAGCTGCTGCCATATTTTTCCTTGATAGGAGCCCCACCTTTTTTTCGGTACGATAGCCTCGTTTAAAAGAGACTGGATCCTGTCGTATCAATCATGACAGTTGCTATATCCTTGAGAATAGAGACCTCAATCTTAAACTCAGGACCATTCTCCATTAAAGGAACACCTTCTGGACGGGCATAATGTTTTTGCAACTTCTTAACAACAGCTTTCTTAGAGATAGCCTGAACACTTGGCTCGTTATGTAGTTTTGATTTGACACATTTGGCTTTTGAAATAGGGAAACGTGCTCCAAGTGGCAGATAGTTTTCCCAATCTAGGGCAAATACTCCCTTGAAACAACTCCTCAAAAAGTCTTAGCAGGGAAAACTCCCTACCAAAAATCTTGATACGGTCTGCTGCACGGAGCCAGAGATTGGTCTCAATAATAGATTTGTGTCTCCTTTAAAAACGAACACGCCCATTTTCAATCTGACAGTCATACCCCCAAATCACGCACTTCTCGTCCTACCACTGCTTCAAGACCTGCGGCTGCCGTTGCAATTAAATTAAATTCTTTTTCATGTTACAGTCTTTAAAGACCTTTCTCTTGTTCACTTTAAAAAATGAGGTTGAGAAATTTTCTCAGCCCCAACCTATATGCAATTTTCTATAAGCCATGTTTTTGTCCCAGAAGTGACTAGGATCACTTCCTTCGATAATCATCTGTCTACCACTACCAGCTCTAGCTGATAGCAGTCAGAGTACTACGTTCGTTTCCGTGTACTCCATGCCCCGACCAAAATTTGGGTTGCTAGCTTGAGGGGTTTACCGCGTTCCACTCTCTCTGTTTCCAGAGAGACTCCGTCACTGTGGCACTTTCAAGCCTACTCTGGCCTATCCAAGGACTTAGCCATTTCAACTGCCGTAACGATTTCTCGTCCCTAGGCTTATGGTTTCGCCTAGCACAAACACTACAGGCATCACAGCCTGTGCTAGCATGGACTTTCCTCATGAAAAATATCTCTTCACGCGATTATCCAAAAATTGCATGATTTAAATCAACTCCTATATATCTGAGCTATCTAAAATTTGTTTACCAAAAACTTCTTTTTCAAGACGATTCAGACGCTTCAAAATATCAAAATTCGTCATTGAGCTTGTGCCAGCTACCTCAAGAGCTTCCGCTTGAACTGATGACACTTGTGGTTTGCGAGACAACTCGTCTTTCAACTCTGAAATTTCCTGACGGAGAGACTTGACCAAGGCAGCATAGGTTTCATAATCCTTGATGACATCGTCTAAAAATTCATCAACTTCCACCTTGCTATATCCACGAACTTCACGTCCAAACTCTTGCTCAAAAAAACATCTTTTGCTGTAAAAATAATATCTGCCATCACTCTCTCCATTCTCAGTTGCTAATAGTATTATTATATAAAAAAAAAGCAAACAAAAATCAAGGTCAAAAGCCTTACTTTTCAGAAAAAAATTTCTGCCACCTCATTTAAGATGTCAAATGTTAGTCTTTTTTTACCCGATAACCTTCTTCACTTTTTCATCAAATCGTCCATAAATTTTTAATTTAGTTTCATTCTCTGGATCATAGAAAAAAATAGGCCAAATCTGTATTATCTAGTAAAAACCGTTGGTAGTCGCGCAATTGTCCCTTATGTTTCAAAACTAGGATAAGCATATTTAACAAAAGTCCACTTGCTTAAATTGGCTTAGCTTGAGCTGATTTGCTTCATTCCAATTTTGTCCATGAGTTTCAAAATCAAAAGATAGTCGCTAGCTGAAACTTGTAATCTTCCTTCATTTCACTTTGCAACATCTAACACCCATGATTCAAATCCCAAATTTCCTGTAAAGACTAGCCAATCAACTCCTTCTTCAGCTAAACTTTTTAAGTCCTGTTGAATGGCTTTTTTTAATAATTTTTTTGTACGAATATCCTTTTTCATTGAATAATCCCAAATCAAAAATGAGAATAGCCCATAATTAAAGCAACAGTCATTTTTACACCTTTCTTTATATTTTTATGGTATAATAGAGTGATGTTATTGTACCAATAAGGAGAAATATGGTCAACTATCCTCATAAAATTTCATCAAAAAAAAGACTATCCTCCCTTTCAAATCCCAAAAATTTCGCAAATAGGGGAATGTCTTTTGAAAAGATGATCAATGCAACCAACGACTACTATTTGTCTCAGGGGCTTGCTGTCATTCACAAAAAACCAACTCCTATTCAAATCGTCCGCGTGGACTATCCACAACGAAGTCGAGCAAAGATTGTTGAAGCCTATTTTAGACAAGCCTCAACGACGGATTATTCTGGCGTTTATGATGGATATTACATCGACTTTGAAGCGAAGGAAACTAAACAAAAAAATGCAATCCCGATGAAGAATTTTCATCTTCATCAGATTCATCACATGAAACAAGTTCTTGATCAAAAAGGTATTTGCTTCGTTCTACTTCACTTTTCTTCTCAACAAGAAACTTACTTATTGCCGGCACTTCATTTGATTTCCTTTTATCATCAAGATAAAGGACAAAAATCAATGCCACTTGGATATATTCAAGAATTTGGATTCAAAATTGAAACTAGTGCCTTCCCTCAAATTCCCTATCTCGATGTTGTTAGAGAACACTTATTAGGTGGTAAAACATGATTAACAAAGAAACTATCCTACGTTTAACTAAATATATAGGCATCGGCCTCTTATCTTTATTCTTAACAGCCTTTGTACTTGGAGGAAGTGTATTTCTTTACTATGTAGCCAAGTCTCCTGCCTTATCTGAAAGTAAATTAGTCGCAACTACTTCTAGTAAAATTTACGATAATAAAAATGAACTGATTGCTGATTTGGGTTCTGAGCGTCGTGTAAATGCCCAAGCTAGTGAAATTCCTACGGATTTGGTAAATGCAATCGTATCGATAGAAGACCATCGTTTTTTCAATCACCGTGGTCTTGATACAATTCGAATCATAGGAGCTTTTCTTCGCAACTTGAAAAGTAACTCCCTTCAAGGAGGATCCACACTCACCCAGCAATTAATTAAGTTGACCTATTTCTCAACCTCTACTGCAGATCAGACTATTTCACGTAAAGCTCAGGAAGCTTGGTTAGCTATTCAATTAGAACGCAAAGCAACTAAACAAGAAATACTGACCTATTACGTTAATAAAGTCTATATGTCAAATGGTAATTATGGTATGCAAACTGCTGCACAAACCTATTATGGCAAGGATTTAAAAGAACTTTCTTTAGCTCAACTTGCCTTACTAGCTGGAATACCACAGGCGCCAAAACCAATATGATCCTTATTCTCATCCAGAAGAAGCTTTAGAACGGCGTAATTTGGTTCTTTCTGAAATGAAGGGACAAAAAAATACATCACCGCAGAACAATACGAAAGTGCTATAAATACCCCAATTACAGATGGTCTACAAAGTCTAAAATCGACAAATAGTTATCCTGCTCATCTAGATAACTACCTCAAGGAAGTTATCAACCAAGTTGAGCAAGAAACCGGCTACAACCTTCTAACAACAGGTATGGATGTCTACACAAATGTGGATCAAGATGCTCAAAAACGTCTATGGGATATTTATAATACAGATCAATATGTCTCTTATCCTGACGATGATATGCAAGTTGCTTCTACTGTTATTGATGTCTCTAATGGTAATGTTATTGCGCAACTCGGTTCTCGTCACCAAGCAAGTAACGTTTCATTTGGAACAAACCAAGCCGTAGAAACTAATCGTGACTGGGGTTCAACAATGAAACCAATCACAGATTATGCCCCTGCTTTAGAATATGATATCTATGACTCTACTGCGACTACTGTTCGTGATGTCCCGTACAATTATCCTGGAACAAACACCCCTGTTTACAACTGGGATAGAGTATATTATGGTAATATTACCTTACAATATGCACTCCAACAATCTCGAAATGTTCCTGCTGTAGAAACTCTAAATAAAGTTGGATTGAATCGGGCAAAAAACTTCTTAAATGGCTTAGGAATCGACTATCCTGATATATATTACTCCAATGCTATTTCAAGTAATACAACTGAATCAAGTAAACATTATGGAGCAAGTAGTGAAAAAATGGCTGCTGCCTATGCCGCATTTGCAAATGGTGGTATTTACCATAAACCTATGTATATAAATAAAGTTGTGTTTAGCGATGGCAGTGAAAAAGAATTCTCTGATTCTGGTACACGAGCTATGAAAGAAACGACTGCCTACATGATGACAGAAATGTTAAAAACAGTTTTAACATCAGAAACTGGTTATAATGCCTATATTCCTTGGATTCCTCAGGCCGGCAAGACAGGTACTTCTAACTACACAGATGATGAGATTGAAAACCATATCAAAACCAGACAACTTGTAGCTCCTGATGAACTATTTACTGGATATACTCGCAAATACTCTATGGCAGTTTGGACGGGCTATACAAATCGTCTTACACCAGTCGTAGGTAATGGATTAACAGTTGCTGCTAGAGTCTATCGCTCCATGATGACCTATCTCTCTGAAAATGACCATCCAGGTGAATGGTCGATGCCAGAAGGGCTATACAGAAGCGGAGGTTTTATCTTTAAAAATGGTGCAAAAAATACATGGATTGCCCCAGTAATACAAGAAACTCCAACAACAGAAAACTCAACTTCCTCTTCAAAAGACTCTTCTTCAAATACAACGACACCTGATTCCAATAGACAACAAAACACACCTTCAAATTCTAACCAAAATTCGACTACACAAGGTGGCCAACCGTCAAATACACAGCAACAATAAATCGGCTCTTTGTCAACTGTAGTGGGTTGACTAAAAGCTAAGCTCGAGAAAGGACATATTTCGTCCTTTCTTTTTTGATGTTCAGAGCAATGAAAATTCGTTTTTTGAAGTTTTCAAAATTTCGAAAACCAAAGGCATTGCGTTTGATAAGTTTGATGAGATTATTCGTCGCTTCTAATTTGGCGTTAGAACAGGGTAGTTGAAGGGCATTGACGATTTTCTCTTTATCTTTGAGGAAGGTTTTAAAGACAGTCTGAAAAAGAGGATAAATCTGCTTTAGATTATCCTCAATGAGTCCGAAAAAATTGTCAGGTTCCTTATCTGAAAGTGAAAAAGCAAGAGCTGAAATAGATGATAGCGGTATTTCAATACTATACTAAAATCAAAAAAACATCTTATAATAGCAGTTATGAAACTTACAAACGAAGAAATACAAAAATTGAAAAACTCCTAAGAGATTCATCGTACGCCAAATATCACAAACGTCTACAGATTATCTATTTTCGCTCAAAAGAAAAGAGTTATAAGGAAATCATGGATCTGCTAGATTGCAATAAAACAACTGTTTGGAGGAATTTGAAAAAATATAAGGAGTTTGGTTTAGAAGCTCTTCTTCAAGAGACCCGTGGTGGACGTCATCGAGAATATATGACTTATGAAGAAGAACAAGCATTTCTAAAACGTCATATAGAAACTGCTCAGGCTGGGGAATTTGTAACTGTCAATCAGTTATTTGAAGCCTATCAAAAAGAGATTGGTCACACTTCCACACGTGATGGTTTCTATATATCTCCTGAAACGCCATGGTTGGCGAACGGTCACTCCTCGCCCTGAACATCCCAAGAAGGCAGACGCTCAGACAATTGAGACATCTAAAAATAAAATCTACATTCGAGACCTTAAGTAAGCGCTTTAAAGAGGAGGAGACTTATAACAAAGTACGCTTGATGTACCAAGATGAAGCTGGTTTCGAAAGAATCAGTAAGATGAGTTCTTGTTGGGCTCCTCAAGGAAGCCGACCTAGTATTCCTAGTCATTATATGCGAGAATATCGCTATTGTTATGGGGCAGTAGATGCTCAGACAGGAGATTCCTTCTTCCTTATTGCTGGAGGATGCAATACTGAGTGGACGAATGAATTTCTACGGCAAGTCTCACAAGCATATCCAGATGACTATATTTTACTTGTAATGGATAATGCTATATGGTATAAATCAAGTACCTTAGAGATTCCAAGTAATATTGAGTTGGCTTTTATCCCACCTTATACACCAGAAATGAATCCTATTGAACAAGTCTGGAAAGAAATTCGAAAATGAGGTTTTAAAAATAAGGCTTTCCAAACATTGGAAGTTGTTATTGATAAGCTTCAAGAAGTTATTCAAGGACTGGAAAAAAGCGTTTTAAAGTCCACTGTCAGCAGACAATGGACAAGGTTGCTTTTTGAAAATGGTTGAGTATTAATTATTAAATTGTCAGAAAATTTATTGACAGATTAAAGAAATCATGTTACAGTAATATCCGCAGGTATCTTTCGGTACCAAATCTACATGAAAGGATGGGGTATGAAACTTTCTCATTATTTAATTGGCTTACTTCTACTCCTAGTCTTTCTCTCTATTAGCATTGGGACCAGTGATTTTTCATGGGGAAAGCTCTTTGCTTTCGACCAGCAGACCTGGCTTCTCTTTCAAGAGTCCCGTCTCCCAAGAACTATCAGCATTCTCCTGACCGCCTCTAGTATGAGTATGGCAGGACTCCTCATGCAGACTATTACTCAAAATCAGTTTGCTGCTCCGAGTACAGTTGGGACCACTGAAGCCGCTAAACTAGGAATGGTATTGAGCCTCTTTGTCTTTCCGTCGGCTAGTCTGACTCAAAAGATGCTCTTTGCTTTTGTTTCATCCATCGTATTTACTCTCTTCTTCCTAGCCTTTATGACCATTTTTACTGTAAAGGAAAGATGGATGTTGCCTCTGATTGGGATCATCTATAGCGGAATTATCGGTTCTGTGACAGAAGTTATCGCCTATCGTTTCAATCTGGTTCAGAGTATGACTGCCTGGACCCAGGGCTCCTTCTCCATGATTCAGACCCATCAGTATGAATGGCTTTTCTTAGGGCTCATTATCCTGATAACCGTTTGGAAATTATCCCAAACTTTTACCATCATGAATCTAGGAAAAGAAACCAGTGAAAGTTTGGGGATTTCTTATTCCCTGCTTGAAAAAATGGCCCTCTTTCTGGTGGCCCTAACGACAAGCGTCACCATGATTACCGTAGGTGGCTTGCCTTTTCTCGGGGTCATCGTTCCCAATCTTGTTCGCAAGCGCTACGGAGATAATCTGAGCCAAACCAAGCTCATGGTCGCACTGGTCGGTGCCAATCTGGTCCTAGCCTGCGATATCCTATCCCGAGTTCTAATTCGGCCCTATGAACTGTCTGTCAGTCTTCTACTAGGAATCATTGGTAGTCTCGTATTTATCCTGCTTCTCTGGAGAGGGGGACGAAAAGATGCAGTCTAAAAGCAAACATACCAAACTCTTCGGTCTTCTCATTATTCTGGCTATCGGAGCTTGTCTCCTCTATTTTTGGCCCATCACCCACCTATCTGCCTTTGCCTGGAAGCTACGTTCCCAAAAAATTGTCGTTTATCTCTTGGTAGCTATCGCGACTGGGATTTCAACCATTAGTTTTCAAACTCTAACAGAAAATCGTTTCCTGACGCCAAGTATTTTGGGAATCGAATCCTTCTACGTCCTACTACAAACCCTACTACTGGTTTTTGAAAGTAAGTTTCTTCAACTCGGGAAGTATCCCATCTTAGAATTCCTAGTTTTGCTTCTGCTTCAATCCCTCTTCTTTCTTTCCTTACAAGGCTACTTGAAGACACTGATGAAACAAGATCTGGTCTTCATCCTGCTGATCTGTCTAGCCCTCGGAAGTCTCTTTCGAAATATCAGTACCTTCCTCCAAGTCCTGATGGATCCAAACGAATACGATAAACTGCAGAACAGTCTATTTACCTCCTTTCAACATCTCAACACTTCCATCCTAGCCATCGGCTCTCTGATCATCCTTGCTTTGACAATCTTTTTCTTTCGAAAAGCAGTCATTCTGGATGTCTTGCACCTACAAAGAGAAACAGCTCAGATATTGGGACTCGATGTTGAAAAAGAACAGAGAGAACTCCTCTGGGGCATCGTGCTTTTAACTTCAACGGCCACTGCCTTGGTAGGGCCTATGGCCTTCTTCGGCTTTATGCTGGCTAACCTCACCTACCTGATTGTCAAAGACTATCGGCACAAGTTACTCTTTATCGTAGCCATTCTGGTTGGATTTATTAGCTTAATCTTGGGGCAAGCCTTGATTGAACGAGTCTTTGCACTAGAAATTCGCATCAGCATGATCATCGAGAGCGTGGGTGGCTTCTTATTCTTTATCTTACTTTATAGGAGGGCGCGTCGGTGAAACTGAAAAACATTGACAAATCCATTCAAAAACAGGATATTTTGCAAGGCATTTCGCTTGAGGTCAGTCCTCAGAAACTGACAGCCTTCATTGGTCCAAATGGTGCTGGAAAATCGACTCTCCTCTCCATCATGAGCAGACTGACCAAGAAAGATCAGGGAATTCTCAGTATCAAAGGCCGTGAAATCGAGAGTTGGAATTCACAAGAACTGGCTCAAGAACTGACTATCCTAAAGCAGAAAATCAATTACCAAGCCAAATTGACGGTTGAAGAACTGGTCAGTTTTGGACGTTTTCCCTACAGCCGAGGTCGACTGAGACCAGAAGATTGGGAAAAAATCCGAGAAACTTTGGACTATCTGGAACTGACTAACCTAAAAGACCGCTACATCGATAGCCTGTCTGGAGGCCAGCTCCAGCGAGTCTTTATCGCTATGGTACTGGCCCAGGATACAGACTTTATCTTGCTGGACGAACCACTCAACAATCTCGACATCAAACAAAGCGTCAGCATGATGCAGATTCTCAAGCGACTGGTGGAGGAACTCGGCAAGACCATTATCATCGTCCTCCACGATATCAACATGGCCAGTCAGTATGCGGATGAAATTGTTGCCTTTAAAGACGGCCGAGTCTTTTGCAAGGGAACAACCAATCAAATCATGCAGGCTGACCTGCTCAGTCAACTTTACGAGATTCCCATCACGCTGGCTGATATCAATGGCAAAAAGATTGCATCTATAGCTAGTAACTAAGAAACTCGAGTTAGAGAACCCTCTGTCTCTTAGCTAACAAGCCTATCTAAGAGACTCCCTACATCGTTATCATATTTTAAAAAGGAGAAATCATGAAAACATCCCTTAAATTTTATCTCACTGCCCTAGCGGCCAGCTTCTTGCTCCTACTTGGTGCATGTAGTACAAACTCAAGCACTAGTAAGACGGAGTCAAGTAGCTCTGCTCCAACAGAGGTAACCATTAAAAGTTCACTAGGTGTAGTCACACTTTCAAAAGTCCCTGAAAAGATTGTGACCTTTGACCTCGGTGCTGCGGATACTATTCGCGCTTTAGGTTTTGAAAAGAATATCGTCGGAATGCCTACAAAAACTGTTCCGACTTATCTTAAAGACCTAGCTGGAAAAGTTAAAAATGTTGGTTCTATGGTTGAGCCAGACCTAGAAGCCCTTGCTGCTCTTGAACCAGACCTAATTATCGCTTCACCACGTACCCAAAAATTCGTAGATAAGTTCAACGAAATCGCTCCGACTGTTCTCTTCCAAGCAGGCAAGGACGACTACTGGACTTCTACCAAGGCTAATATCGAATCCTTAGCAAGTACCTTTGGTGAAACTGGTACACAGAAAGCCAAGGAAGAATTGGCCAAGCTAGACAAGAGCATCCAAGAAGTCGCTACTAAAAACGAAAGTTCTGACAAAAAAGCCCTTGCTATCCTCCTCAACGAAGGAAAAATGGCTGCCTTTGGTGCCCAATCTCGTTTCTCTTTCTTGTATCAAACCTTGAAATTCAAACCAACTGATACAAAATTTGAAGATTCACGCCACGGACAAGAAGTCAGCTTTGAAAGTGTCAAAGAAATCAATCCTGACATCCTCTTTGTCATCAACCGTACCCTTGCCATCGGCGGGGACAACTCTAGCAACGACGGTGTCCTAGAAAATGCCCTCATCGCTGAAACACCTGCCGCTAAAAATGGTAAGATTATCCAACTAACACCAGACCTCTGGTATCTAAGCGGAGGCGGACTTGAATCAACCAAACTCATGATTGAAGACGCACAAAAAGCCTTGAAATAAGCTGATTTAAACTCAACTAACATCTTTATACTCAATGAAAATCAAAGAGCAAACTAGGAAGCTAGCTGCAGGTTGCTCAAAACACTGTTTTGAGGTTGCAGATGGAAGCTGACGTGGTTTGAAGAGATTTTCGAAGAGTATTCCATGATAAAACGCATCCTATCAAGTTCACTCAAACCTGATAGGATGCGTTTTTATCATTTTAAAGTCTGTTTACCTAGTCTCATTCCCCTTCTTGATTTCGTTTGAGGGAAAAGTGGTCTGGGACGGAGTCCTTACCTGTTTTCGACCAAGGATGACAACGTAAAATCCGAGCCAAGCCCATCAAAACACCCTTGAAGCCATGTTTTTCAATAGCCTGAATCATGTAGTTTGAACAAGTTGGCTCAAAGCGACAAGAGGGGGGAAAGGCTGGCGAGATAAAACGTTGGTAAAAGCGCACAGGCGCTATTAAAATTCGTTTCATTATTTCTTGGTTACAGCCATGGTGTGTAGTTGGCTGATTTCTTTTTTATTAAGACGGCGGGATTCTCCTGGACGGAGTCCTGTCAGGTCTAGATGTCCAAAACGGGTCCGTGACAACTTGTCCACTTGAAGACCGACAGCTTCAAACATCTTTTTAACCTGGTGGTTACGCCCTTCATGGATGAGTCAACTGCACCACAGAGCGGTTTTTGACTGGATCCACTTTGAGAATCTCATAGACAGCCGGCTTGGTTTTCTTACCATCAATCTCAAGTCCACGGGTCAAGGGGCGGAGATTATCCTTATTGGCCACACCTTTAACACGCGCGACATAAACTTTGTCAATCTCATTACGAGGGTGAATCATCTCATCCGTAAAATCCCCATCATTGGTCAAAATCAAGACTCCTGATGTATCCCAGTCCAAACGACCTACAGGGTAGATGCGCTCTTTCACGTTGGGCAAGAGGTCGACAACCGTCTTGCGGCCCTTGTCATCTGTCACACTGGAAATGACACCGCGTGGTTTGTTAAGTAGATAATAGACCTTTTCTTCGTTGTAGATAGGTTGACCTTCAACTTCGACCTTGTCGCCTGACTTGATAGTGGTTGCTAGTTCACGTACCACCTGGCCGTTAACCGTCACCAAGCCTTGCTTGATCAGCTCTTCTGCTTTTCTCCTACTGGCCACACCTGCGTGGGCAATATACTTATTGATTCTCATCTTCTTCTATCCTTTCACCAAATAATTGGCTTTCTTGGGCTTGAATCTCAAGCTCATCAATCACTGGTAATTCTTCCAAATGGTTAATTCCCATGTAATCTAGGAAATAATCTGTAGTCACATAGAGGTTGGGGCGTCCCAACACTTCTTTTTTTCCGTCTTCCTTTATCAAGTCAAAAGCCTGCAACTTTGCCAAGGCCCCACTCGAGTTAACCCCACGAATGGAGTCAATTTCTATCCGTGTGATAGGCTGCTTGTAGGCAATGATGGACAAGGTCTCAAGGGCAGCCCGAGATAAACTCTGGTTGATGGGCGCTTTAGAATAGTCCTTCAAAATCTCTGAAAACTGAGGCTTGGTCACCAATCTATAAGCACCCCCTGTCTCAATCAGGGCCAAACTGGAATCTGGGTCCTTTTCATACTTCTGGGCTAATTTTTCTAAACTCTGTTGGATGCCTGTCGGTGGCAGAGAGAGGAGTTCAGCTAACTGGCGGACTCTAATCCCATCTTCACCCGCTACAAACAAGAGCGCTTCTATTTTTGCTAAAGTACTCATCTTTCCTCTCTATCAAGTCTAGCTTTGGGCCACTTGACTTTCTTCCTTCTTTTCCATGAGATAGATATCTCCGAAACTCTCCTCTTGCATGAGAATCAGCTCCTGGGTTTTGATTAACTCCAAGGTTGCCAAAAAGAGGGTGATGACCTCTTGGACATTCTGGGCTTCCTTAAACAAATCCTGCAAGCGCAATTGATCTCGTCCAATCAAGGACTCTTTCACGATAACCATCATGTCCTCAATCTTATACTCATCCCGCAAGATAGTCGTATGATTCTGTGCAAACTCCTCTTTTTTCTTGGCTAGGATATTTGAAAAAGCCAAAAAGAGGTCAATGGTCGTCTTGTCATGCACAAGCTCCGCATCTTCGTATATCAACTCTGTCGGCGCTTTGGAATAGTGCTGGGCTCGATCTTGGTGCTTGGCTTCCAAGTGCTCCCCCAAGAGCTTGAATTTGCGGTATTCTTCGATTTGAGAAAGGAGATCATGTTCCAAATCATCCTCGGAATCTATCACTTCTGCTACCTTTGGAAGAAGCTTTCGACTCTTAATCAACATAAGCTGACTAGCCATAACCATATACTCACCTGCTACTTCAAGTCGCATGGCTTGCAAGGTAGAAACGTAAGCTAAGTACTGCTCAATAACCTCAGTAATCGGTACATCATAAATATCCACTTGATATTTAGAAACCAAGTGTAAGAGCAAATCCAACGGCCCTTCAAATCTTTTAATTTAATATCCATTATCTATATTTTTCTAAGGTCAGGACTGTTTTTAATCCTAATTTTTTTGCAATTTCGTACAAATCGACCTTCTTTTCAATTTGTCGTAGAATGAACTGTTCCCGCAAGGCTTGGGCGGATAAGGTTGAGAAACTTTTCTCCTTGACAAAAGACTCTAGCTGACGAAAGGCCCACTGACGAGAATAGGCTTCCCCTCCCCTTTCAAAAAGATAGGTCTGCTCCATCAAGGGTTCCAATTCTGAAAGCAAGGTCATGGGAATGGTGACAATCCTCTGTTGGGAAGCCTTCTTGATTCGCAACACCTGAAAATCCAGATTGATATCCGCAACCTTTAGAGCTAAAATCTCACTCGGTAAGAGCCCCATTTCTAGGATTAAGAGCGCTAGCAAGCGACCCTCTGAATAGTCACTTTCTTGCCAAAAAGAGTCTAGGTCTAACAGTTCCGGCTTTGCGGTCTTCTTTTCAGCTTGTTTAGCTAATTCCAAGCGGTAAAAGCTATCCACTTCTCCTTTTTGATAGAGAAAGTAGAGAAATTGGTTACAGGCCGAAATCTTTCGCTTCTGGGCGCTGATTTTTAGATTGGCTAGCTGGGCTTGGTAAATCTTGAGACTGGTCTCAGAAATCCGCTCGCCCACTACGTCTAAAAATTGCTCCAGATCATACTTATAAGACTGCTTGGAATTGGCAGACAGACCCTGCTTTTCTTCTAAAAAGGCTGAAATTACTTCTCTTATTTGCATTTAATCTCATATTCCTTACTAAAGTCATGCAAGAGGGCATTGACTGCCTTGAGGATAGACTTGCGCGTGATAATTCCTTGGAAAATCCCTGCCGCATCCACAACCGGCAAGAAGGACTCATCTACCAGCTTGTGCAAGACCTCCGTAATGGTAAAATCAGGCGAGACGACCGCTACGTCCGTTCTCGTCATATGAACAATATCCGTATCTGCCATGATTTCTTGACTCAAGTCATGCTCCATCTGATAAGCCATAATATCTCTGAGCCCAATCGTTCCAACAAACTGTTTTTCATCTGTCACAACGGGAACACGGGTATAGGTTATCTGACTGAGCAAAAGGGTCGCGTGATCTGCATTGTGAGTGTCAATCAACACGGCCAGATTTTCAGCAGGAGTCAAAAAAGTTTCCTCTTGTCCTAACAAGAAATCTTCAAACTCCTTAGCAATCATCTACTAAACTCCTTGGACAAGCCTGGGTAGACCTCATGTTCTCGGGTTAAAAAGTCCACTTTAAAATAACTATCGTCAATTTCCACACGGGCATAGAGGCATTCTCTAATGTTTCCACGCGGTTGACTAATAGAACCTGGATTTAAAAAGAGAGTTTTTCCTTCAATCCAAGCATTTGGAACATGCAAGTGCCCATAAAGGCAGATATCGGCCTCTTCTTCCTGAGCCCAGTAGTCCAACTTTTGAAAATTGAAATTAATGTCAAACAAGTGACCATGAGTTTGGATAATCTTGGTCGAACCAAGCTCAGTCACCAAACGTTCTGGGTAGCCGGCGTAGAAGTCCATGTTCCCTTTAACAACACGGATACCTTCCCAAAGGGGAGAATCAGGACGCAGTTCAGAATCGCCGTTATGAAAAACAGCATCAACTTTGCCCACATAGCGATCACGGATTTCTTCCACAATCAAGCTATCGCCATGGGAATCGCTCATTACAATGATGGTTTGCTTTGCCATGATGGAAATACCTCCAAAAGTTTCTTAACGGCTAAGGAACGGTGAGATTGGCTATTTTTTTCTTCAAGGGTTAATTCAGCTGAGGACTTGCCTGTTTCTCCTACAAGGAAAAGAGGGTCATAACCAAAACCATTGTCCCCTTTTAATTTGAAGTTAATGTATCCTGGCCAGTCTGCTTCGACCACCAAACTTTCCTTGTTTGGGCTGGCTACGACCAAGGTCGTGTGGAATTGAGCAGAGCGATCCTTGAGTTCAAAGACCATGGCCAATTCGTGTAAGAGTTTGGCATTGTTTTCATTATCCGTAGCTCCGACGCCTGCAAAACGGGCTGACCAGACCCCTGGAAGACCTCCGAGGATATCTACTTTTAGACCAGAGTCATCTGCCAAGACCATCTTGCCAGTTAATTGGGAAATGGTTTCTGCCTTAAGGCGGGCATTTTCTTCGAAGGTCATGCCTGTTTCTGCTACTTCAGGCAAGTCAGGATAGTCATTAAGATTTTCCACATCGTAGCCTAGCTTGTCAAAGATAGCTCGGAATTCCTTGGTCTTGCCTTCGTTTCGAGTCGCAATCAATAAGGTTTCTCTGACCTTGTTTGTCTCAAAGAAAGCTTCTACATCAACACCTTCTTTAGGCAATTCTACATGCAGGAGTTGCCCATTCTCAACCAGGAGCAGGGCTCCCTGACGTTGGATGACTTCCAAGTTACGTCCTGCTTCTTGGTTGAGGATATCTACCACAAAAGACAATAAACGGTAGAGGGAACCATAGCGTAAAACAATCACAGAAATAGGAAAACCTTGTTCCTCATCTCGAAATCTTTGGGCAAACTCAAATAGAGGAAAATCCAAGTCATCACCAGTCAAAGTCCGGACACCACCAAAAATACTATAGTTTCCAACATACCAGTCCTGGTCATCCTTGTATTCATAAATTTTATTTGTCATAATTCTACATGCTCCACATGAATCTCTTTTTCCAGCCATTCTTCACCAATTTGTGCAAAACTTTGGCTGCTGGCTGTTGTGTAAAAACGGTGATGGAGTGGTCCAGCATCGCGACCACGATTGATTTCAAAATAATTGAGTAAGACGGAGATATCTCGCACACATTCCGCTCCACTATCGATGAGTTTGACATCCGGTCCCATAACATTTTGAATAATGGGTCTGAGAAGCGGATAGTGTGTACAACCCAAGATCAAACTATCGACCTTACCAACCAAGGGTCTCAGGGTTTCATAAACAACCTTTTTAGTCACACTAGTTGATAAGGCTCCTGACTCGACCAAGGGTACAAACTTAGGGCATGCCAAACTTTCTACTTGTAGGTCTGGATCCAGATCTTGAATCTTTTTACGATAAATGTCAGATTGTACAGTCATAGGCGTTCCAATCACACCTATTTTCTTACCTTGACTGGATTTGATAGCAGCTGAAGCACCTGGCAAAATGACTCCAAGTACAGGAATATCTAGCTTGGCCTTAACTTCTTCCCAAACGACTGCTGTTGCAGTGTTACAAGCAAGGACAATCATTTTGACATCCTTGGTCAAGAGAAAGTTAACCAACTGCCAAGTATATTCACGAATTTGTTCATCCGAACGAGGACCATAGGGCGCCCGTGCCGAATCTCCAATATAGACGATTTCTTCATGGGGAAGTTGGCGCATGAGCTCACGTACAACGGTTAAGCCTCCGACACCTGAATCCAAAAAACCAATTGGTCTATTATCCATACAGTCTTCTTTCTAGTCTTCTTTTTCTAATTGATAGTTCATTATGATTAACATCACCTAGGGAACTACTGACAGAGCGAATGAAGCAACTACTCCCTCTTAATCATAATCAAATATCAATAGAATGCAAGGAAAAAGGGTCATCCTTGAGAACTATTGAACATAGTGAGAAGTCTGGAACTTTCATCCCAGACTTTTCCTATTTATTTCTTTTTATTGTTTGCAAGAGCTGCTTTTTGTTGACGGATAATTTGGTGGTAAACCTGTTGTACTTTTGCTTCGCTTGGTTTTTGACCATTTGCACTTAATAGAGTACGAACTGCTTCCGCATTCAAACGTGGGTTATCTGCAAATTCTTTTTCAATTTGCTTACGAACCAAGTACATACCTCCAAGAGCGCCCCCTAAGGCTGCTAAAACAATCAATACAATTGCTAAAATAAGATTCATAATATTTCTCCTGTTTCTTTTTAAGTCTATACTATTATAACACAAAGAAGACAAACTGACTAGTTTGATTTACGCTTTCAAGTATGGATTAACTATCAAAAAGAGCTCCTCAATTGTTTAAAAAGAGGGCTCCTTTCTAAGTTTAACTCACATAGATAGCCAATGTTTGATAAGGTTTGAGTAGAATTTTTTTCAGACACTTCTCTTGTCTTGTTATTTAAAAATCAAATAAATGCGTTCTATAAAATTAATATAGGAACGATAAAAACAAAAGAGAAGAAAAATTATTTCATCGGATGGCATCTAAGTCATTAAACTTTCGTTTAGAATAAGAAAACTTATTATCCATTGCAATTACATAAATGATAAATAACACTGATAATTATAGGTGTTTAAAATTCATTAATCAAATTAAATCAACTAGAATAGACTTGTTTGGTATCTTGTTGAATCTTTTTCAACTACAATCTATAGGTGTTATTATGGATTATCTCAACTCAATTTAAATATGCAGAAAACTAAAAACTAATGGCTAGTTGGAATATTAAAAAAATTCAATTTCTAACTAGCTAATCTTGCTTCAAATAGTTATCGAACAAGTCTAATAAAGACAACAATTAATACTAAAGAAGGTCAAACATAATAAACACTACACAAAAAGAGCACTTGGGTACTTAACTTTATCCTCTATTCTCCATATTTGGTAAAGATAATCTAAATCGAATAATAATCATCCTAATAATAAAACCTAAAATGAAGATTATTATAAACGTCGAAATTCTAGAAAAACCTATAAAATGGGTCAAACCATAGTACGAAATCCCTACAGCAAAAGATAATAATGCATAGATATCCTCTTTCAAGACACTAGGAACCTCATTGATTAATAAATCTCTTATTATACCCCCACCAGCTCCAGTCAAACATGCTAATAATCCAGCGGACATTAAATTGAGTTTAGTTTCAATTAAAACTGTCGGTCCAATTAGAGAAAAATATAATTAAACCAATCGCAGTCGAAAGATTAAGTAGGCTTCGCGTAACCATCTATAAGTTTCTGAATTATAGGCATAATTTGAACGATTTAAAACAACAAAAATATACATTATAAATTGCAACAAATATCGCAAGATAAATCGAACTAGGGATCAAAAAGTGCCGAAGGAAATCTACTTATTATCGAATCACGTAAAATACCGCCTCCGACAGCTGTGACAATAGCCAACAAACTAATCCCAAAAATATCCAGATGTTTATCAAAACCTTTTATAGCACCCAGATGCTGCAAATGCAATCGTTCCAATATAATTACATACTAAAAGGAATAAGTCAAAGTCCATTTTTACTCCTCAATTATTTTATTCACCCTTTCTGACTTCTTGAAGGTATTTATATATACTAACTTCTGACATTTGAAATATAGAAGCAACTTTTTGAAATAGAATCTTTAAATTCAAAAAGCAAACCTTTTTGCATCTAGTACTTGAACTATTGAAATTTTTTTCCGATTTACTTAATTTATATTGTGATAAGTCTTTCCCATTTGTTTCTTTCAAAAATCAAATCATCTATTAAACGAATCAACTGACTGATTAAAGTTTTTCTACTATAGTTTCATCTGCAGATGTTTTATCTTTATCACCGAGTAGATTTTTCATCAATGATAGATATTCCTGATTCAAACAATTTTTTTAGAGATATCATTTTGGATTTATCACTATTTATACAAATCATCCCCAACTAATTCATTGAGTTCATCTTTAATAAAATAGCTTGAAGAATATAGATTTTTTTACCTGAATAAGTTCTGCTCCGATAATTTACTAAATAATCACTCTCAATGTAAATTTTTATTTCTGACAATATCTAAAAACAAAATCAGTTGCAGGTGACCCTATTTCCCTATTTGATAAATTATTTTTTTAATATAGACTAAGGAATGATCAAAACCATTCGTAAAATCTTGTAGAACAACTTCTGTATCATTTTCCTAGAACAGTTGCCAAAAATTGATTAAAAGGGATATATTTTTTTAGATCCTTATTCATTTATATTTCCTATCTCTATCTAATGCATTTTTTTCGTAAAGTCTATCATATTAGAATTAATTTTACAAATATTTGAAACGCTTATTCAGCTTTACAAATTAGTTCGAATAATGCTTGAGCATAGATAGCTGTAATCAATACTAAATCATTAACCGGAATAAACTCATTAGCTTGATGCATTGTATCTTCTGTACTAGGAAATAATGCTCCGAATGCAACTCCTTCTGACAACAAACTTGCATACGTTGATCCACCTATAACCTTTGTATATCCTTTATCACCTGTTTGACTTTCATAAATTTTTAAAAGAGTTTTTACCAACTTAGTATCTGAAGATACAAAATGTGGATCTTTCTTAACAACAATATTCAGAAACCTCATCTTCAAAATACTTTTCTAAATGCGATTTAATTTCACTAGATGACTGACTAAATGGAAAGCGGATGTCAGTAACTATTCTCCCTCCTGAACTACAATCATAATTTGCAATTCCCTACATTAAAAGTCAATTCACCTATTTCTGATTGATGGTTAATACCTAAATTTTTACCATCAGTTGTTTCGTGAAAAGATTCTCCCATATGATTTAAAAAGACTTTCCCATTTTTAACAGGATGCTGACTTAAAAACTTAGCTAAATAAGTCGCAGCATTTACACCTTTACTTGGGGTTGAACCATGGGCAGATTTACCATATAGAGTAATCTTTAGCTCTTCATCATTCTGATCTACTTGCCCAGATACATTTGGGTGCTCCACTAAAAATCTTTGGAAGCTATCGGTAATATCTGATTTAGATCCCCCTTTTAGACGGGCTTCCGCTAGACCTGGAACCATATTTTCTTTGGTGCCACTCTTAAATTCTACTAAAATAATAAGTCCCAGTTTGAGAGTCATCTTTCCCCTCTTCTATCGTAAAGTGAATTATACCTTTTTCTCCATTAACCACTGGAAAATAAGCATCTGGAACGAAACCTTCCCTTGGAAGTTTTTCAATAGTTTTATAATAATTCAAACATTCCCAATTTGTTTCCTCATCACTGCCTACAATCAGTTGTAGTTTCCTTTTGGGAAGATAACCACGTTCCTTCAACAACTTCATAGCAAAAAAAGCACAAACTAGAGGGCCTTTATCATCCAAACTACCTCGAGCAATTAATTTACCGTCCTTATAGGTTGGTTCAAATGGATTACTATCCCAACCAGTTCCGACAGGAACCACATCTACATGACCTAAAACTCCAAAAGGCTCCCCAGTTTCTCCCCAGTCAATACGAGTAACAAGTGGTCCGTAATCATTTACCTTAAAACCGGCTTCAGAACCCATTTTTTTGATTTCATCAATCGCTTGTTTGGGTCCCTTCTCCAAGTGGGGCACCATCAACCGGATCACCTTTTACCGAATTGATACGAAGCAAGCGCTCAATATCATTTAGAAGATCTTCTTTTCTATCTTCCACTACATTTTTCCAATTAATTATTTCCATCTTTATACCTCCATAATTAAAAGAAAAACACAAAATTTTACAGATTCAATCCAAATGATATTGTAAAATTTTGTGTTAGATCTTTAGCTTTCCAATGCTTGTTTGAAATCTTCGATTAAATCCTCGATATTTTCAATACCACAAGAGAGTCTTAATAAGCCATCCACTACACCTTGCTCCAATCTTTCTTCTGGGACTAAGGCAGGCATGAGACATTGTTGCTGGATGAGAAAGAATAGATTCAACTCCACCAAGGCTAACTGCCAAGATAGGAATACGAATTTTTTCAGTAAAAGCAATCAATTCTTCTTTTGAAGACAATTCAAACGATAGTACTGCTCCACCATTTTTTGATTGACCCATATGTACTTCATGATTCGGATGATCCTTTAATCCAGGATAGTAAACATGTTTCACCCTTGGATGATTTTGCAAGAATTCAGCCAATTTTTGAGCATTCTTAACTGCATGGTCCATTCGTATTCCCATTGTTTTCATACCACGCATGATTAACCAAGCATCTTCAACTCCAAGGATTCCCCCAAAGTTCTTTTGGAACAATTTTAATTCTTGATAGTATGTTTCACAATTAGTAGCAACAAGACCTGCAATGACATCACTATGTCCATTTATAAATTTAGTAACACTTTCAACTACTATATCAACTCCGAGTTTTAGAGGTTCTTGCGCTAAAGATGTCATAAAGGTATTATCAGCCACAGTAACCAAATCATGCTCCTTAGCTAATGCCACAATCTTTTTAATATCGCAAACTTTTAAAAGTGGATTTGATGGAGTTTCAAGATATATCATACGAGTATTCTCACGTATGGCTTTTTCTACTGACTCTATGTCAGCCATATCTACAAAAGTGTATTCAATCTTGTATTTTGGCAGGAGATTATTTACAAACTGACATGTACCCCCGTATACTTCTTTAGGTAAGATAACATGCTCTCCAGCATTAAGTAACATTAATACATTCGAGATTGCAGCCATGCCTGATGAAAAACTAAGGGCATATTTTGAATCCTCTAGACTTCTAAACCCATCTTCAAGTGCGTCTACTGTTGGATTTGAAAAACGAGTGTACAAATATTCTTGACTATCGTCATAGAGATGTTTGTTATGAAAAGTTGATGTTTGATAGATAGGAATAGAGGCAGCACCAGTATAAGTATCTAATACTTTATAGCCATGTAATAGCTTTGGTATTTTCTCTCATTCATCTACCTCCGCAATTGCTTCAATTTCTACCAAAGCCCCCATTGGAAGAGCTCCAACTTGGAATGCTGTACGTGCTGGATAATCTCCGTTAAAGAAACCTTGATAAACCTCATTGAACGCTTTAAAATCAGTAATATTACTCAAATAAACAGTTGTTTTGACAATCTTATCCATAGAGGAATGATTATCTTCTAAAATCGATTTGATATTGTTAAGAGACTGACTTACTTGCCATTCAATAGTATCTTCATCGATTTTCCCCGTTGAACGGTTAATTGGTAGTTGACCTGATGTAAAAATAAGATTACCTACAAGTGTTGCTGGGGAATAACTACCTACTGCTGCTGGAATTTTTTCACTACTTAATCGTTTCATTTTATGCCTCTTTTCTTTCTTTTACATTTCTCCAAATCATCAATCCTACTGGTAAAACAAGGTAACCAATAATCATTGCTACGATAGCAAATGTATTCAATGATACATCTCCTGATTTACTTACAATTGTAAATTGCGATGCCCAGTTAAATTTGTATAATAAAATTACTGTTAAGATACATCCAAAGAATGGAACGATAACATCAAATACAAAGCTCTTCTTAGCAGTTGCAACAATTTCTTCTTTTTGTTTTCCAAAGTAGAATACCATAACAGCCAGAGGAACTATGATAAATTGGATAAAACGTGAAATTGAACTTAGAACAATAATACTAGTCATATTATATTGGAATGCCATAGGAAGTAAGATTGCTGCTCCAATCGTCACTAAAAATGCACGAAGCGGAAAATCTTTGCTAGTTCTAACTTTAAACCATTCTGGAACTTGATTTTGCATTGCCATTGCTTCCAAGATACGTGGAGTGTGGAATGATGCAGCTACGTTTATACCAAACATAGAGACCAAAGCACCTACAAGAATGATTGTACGAATAATTGGATTTGAGAATACTGCTGCAAGTGCTACTACTTCTTTTGTCGTCACAATAGCAGATGGATTAATCATCATAGCTGTCCCAACAATACCTAGATAGATGACAGCTATTATCCCAATTGCCAATGGAATTGCCTTTGGAAGATTCTTCTCTGGTTCTTCCATATCTTGAGTACCACAGGCTACACTTTCAAAACCAGTGAAGGCATAAAATGCTGCAATAACTGCCATTACGTAGGCTGAAATATCCATATTTTCGCCCAACTTAGCCCCAGTGCTATCAGTCAGATTTTTAATTGTAGCAAATTCATTGACACCAGTAAATAACACAATTGCTAATCCTACGAGAATAGTTGTAACAAGAGCTCCTACTTTACCAATAGTAGACAAGTTATTGATAAGCTCAAACAAACGTGTTCCCAATAGATTGATTACAAGAAGAATTCCCATTAGTATAACGAACCCAATTGTAACGTAAGTTAAGTTGCCATTATCAAATCCAAACATATTAAGAACTGTTTTAACTACCGCAGTTCCCATTACACCCCAAGCAATACTTGCTGCAATGTAGCGAGTAATCCCTACATAGAAGCCGATGTTGTCTCCAAATGCAGCTTTAGCATAAGCATAAGAAGCTCCACCTTTGGAAACATACTTAGCCGCTGATGCGAACGTTACTGCTAAAACAGATGCAAATACCGCTGCCATAATATAAATGATAAGCGCCTTATCTCCTGCTTTGGCTACAACCCCACCAGGAGAAAGGAAAATTCCCGTACCAATAATAGAGTTAATTGTCAGAAGGACAATCGAATAAAATCCTAGCTTTTTTTTCATTATTTTTCTCCTATTAAATTTCACACATTTGATAATCTTTACGTGCATTATTAATCAATGCAGTAAATAACAAGTTCATTTGCATTGATTTCTTGTGCATCATTTCAGGATGCCATTGTACCCCAATTAACATTGGGTAATTCTTATGTTCAATTGCTTCTACAACACCATCCGCTGCTCTAGCCACAACATTAAAATCAGATGCTACATTTTTCATAATTTGATGATGAAATGAGTTAACCATCACTCTGTTTACTTTTACAATCCTATGCAACAGTGAATCATCAACAATATCTACTGAATGAGTAACTTGTTCTGGGAAGTGGCCTTGCCAATGTTTTACAGCTGCTGTATCACACATTGAGACATCTTGATAAAGAGACCCGCCATGATAAACATTAATAACCTGTGCTCCACGACAAATACCAAGAATTGGGATACGTTTTTTTTCTGCACGTTCTAATCAAGGCAAAATCGAAACTTATCTCTTTCTGGGAATATATCTCCCATCTTAGGACAAGGCTCTTCGTTATAATTCATAGAACAGACATCGTGACCACCAGATAAGATCAATGCATCAATTTTATCAATATAACTATCTAAAACTTCAGTGACATCTGATACAGGTATAATAACTGGTATCCCACCATTTTGGATTACAGAATTAACATAATCTTCATTTGACATAGCTTCTATGATAACCAGGAAACATTCCTCCCTGATCAATCATTACACTACCTGAGATTCCAACTATCGGCATCTTATTTACCATAAGATAGACCTCCCTTTTTGAGAAATATTTTTATTTTTATTATAAAATTTTTATAATTCATTTACAATTTCATTATACAACAAAAAGAATCCGTTTTCAACAAAAAAATTATATTTTTTTATAAAAAAATATAATTTTTTTGTTGAAAGCTCTCTAGATATAGTGAATTGAAACTAAAACAGTACAACATAACTGCTAAAATGTTTCTATAAATTAATATTCCTTTCCTAATCGATTTGCTCATGTTTTATTCCAATCCACTATATAACAAAAAAGATAAGGTCTGATTCAGATCTTATCCTTTCTAGTTTTGATACTCTTCACAAATCAGTATTTTAGGATATAGGAGACAAACTTTCTAATTTGTTCTTTGATTTTCACTTATTCTGAACATTTCTTTCCCACGTTATCGTTACATAATCTTCATCACTAGTACGAAAATGTTCAAATACTTTAGATTTTTGAGCCACCTTATACACTATACATACCTTACTATCACACTTCTGTTCGTATAGGCACGATTTTTCTATCCCTTCCTCTGACGATTATTATTTCCAGCGTCAGGCTTGAGAGTCGCTATTGGGTTACCGGTAGCGGGTGCCCTCGGAGGACTTACACCTCAGATGCACGACATGTCCTTCGTACCTAATAAAAAACTGAGACACTAGATCTCAGCCTTTTTCTTTATCCCAAAACCAATTCATCACTAACTAGACTTTGGCCACTATTTTTCTGGAAGAGATGCATGAGTTCTTCAACTGTCAGATGCTTTTTCTCCTCTCCCTTGACATCCACCACTATCTTGCCTTGATAGAGCATAATGAGACGATTTCCGTACTCAATCGCATGGTTCATATCGTGGGTAATCATCAAAGTCGTCAACTGATGGTGTTCCACAATCTTTTGCGTCAAATCCATCACCATTTGACTCGTTTCGGGTCAAGCGCCGCAGTATGTTCATCTAAAAGCAAAAGTTTAGGTTTCACCAGAGCTGCCATGACTAGGGTCAAGGCCTGTCTTTGTCCTCCTGAGAGATATTGAGTATCTACTTTTAAGCGGTTTTCAAGACCAATATTCAACTCCTTCAAGGCCTCTTGGAACTGGATTCTATCCTTCTCCTTCACGCCCCAACCAAGCCCTCTCTTCTGCCCGCGTCTCAAGGCAATAGCCATATTCTCCTCAATCGTCAAACGAGAAGCTGTTCCCATCTTAGGATCTTGAAAAACACGGGCAATATCCTTGGCTCTCTTTCTGACACTCAGATTTTTAATGGATTTGCCTGCCAATAAAAGGTCCCCTTCGTCCACCGATAGATTGCCAGCCAAGATATTCATCAAAGTGGATTTGCCTGCCCCATTTCCACCAATCACAGAGATAAAATCTCCCTCTTCAACCTCTAAATCTAATCCTTTGAGGACATGGTTCTCATTGACCGTCCCTGCTTCAAATGTTTGTGAATATTTTCAAGTGTTAACAAACTTGCCATAACTTTCTCCTCCTATTCATTTCTCAATTTCAGACCACGAATCTTTAATCTCTTTTGCAATTCTGGTGCAAATAAAACTAAGGCTAACAAGATTGCATTAAAGAGACGAACCAGGTTTTGATCTAGATTTGGAATTTCATAGATATTTAAAATAATCAAACGGTAGACAATAGCACCGATTCCGATGGATAACAAGCGACCTCCAATGGTCAAGTCGTGTATCAAGACTTCCGCAATAATCACTGCACTCAAACCAACAACAATGGTTCCTGTCCCAGAAGTCACATCTGAAAATCCATCATTTTGGGCAAACAAGGAACCACATAGGGCAATCAAGCCGTTTGAAATCATGTAACCAACAATCTTCATGGTGTCTACATTGACCCCATTGGCCTCACTCATCGGAATATTGTCCCCAGTCGAACGCAAGACCAAGCCAATCTCTGTTTTCATCAAAAGGGTCAAGACCAAACAAACAAGTAAGAGACAGGCCAAACTGAGTGAGAAAACAGCTTCTTCAGTTGTCAGCCCCAAGCTCGCCAATTGTTTAAAGACAGTTGAAGAATCTCCCAAGGAAAGATTGGGCACACTTCCCATGATTTTAATATTGATTGAATAAAGACCTGTCAAGGTCACAATCCCCTGTCAAGAGAGCTGGGAATTTTTCATCTTGGTGTGGAGCATTCCTGATACAAGACCTGCTACCATACCTGCCAGCAAAGCAAGTAAAGTCGCAATCCAAGGATTTGTCCCTGCCTGTATCTGAGATACGACGACAGCCGCCCCCAGTGGAAAGGCTCCTTCAGCAGTCATATCCGCAATATCCAAAAATACGGAAAAGTCAAGTAGACCCCAATCGCCATAATCGACCACAACAAACCTTCTGATAAACTAGATAATACAAAATTCATCTTAAACCTCCTTATTCCTTGCCTTCTAACTTACTAATATCAATTCCCAATGCATCTGCCATTTCTTGATTGGTATGCAATTCCAGTTTTTCAGGCAACTCAACTGCTATATTTTCTGGATTCTCACCTTTTAAAACACGAACCAGCATGCGAGCTGTCTGTCTTCCCAATTCTTCATAATTGGTTCCGTAGTTATACAAGCCACCAACAGCAATCATTTCTGTTGAACCACCAAATACTGGAACCTTGTGTTTAATAGAAACCTGCTTTGACTGTTTCCATGGTTGAAGAAATGATATTATCCGTTGGTACAAAAACCATATCCACCTCTGCCATCAAGCTTTCTGCAGCCGCCTTGACGTTGTTACTGTCCAAGATTGTTTTTTCAACAACGGTAAAGCCTTTTTCTTCCAGAAGACGCTTAGCTTCATCCTTTTGGACAACTGAGTTTGGCTCGCTCTGAGTATAGAGAATTCCAATCGTTTTTAGCCTTTTGGCAACACTTTCTTTATCAAATTGATTTGGGTTGAAATGGCATCTGATGACTGATCGCTTGTCCCAGTTACATTGCCTCCAGGATGCTCTCTTGACTCAACCAACTTGGCACTGACAGGATCTGTTACCGCTGAAAAGATAACCGGTGTCGTTTGCGTTGTATTAGCCAAGCTCTGAGCAGAAGGCGTTGCGATGGCTAGAACGACATCACTAGATTCTGCTAGTTGCTGGGAAATGGTTTTTAGATTTCTTTGTTCTCCCTGTGCATTTTTGCAAATCAATCTCGATATTTTTCCCTTCAATATAGCCTTGCTTTGGCCAGCTCATCCACAAAACCTTCTCTAGTAGCGTCTAAGGACTGGTGGGTAATAAACTGCGAAATACCGATACGAAAAACATCTTTTTTCTTATCTGCCTTCAACTGATGCAAACTGATCAGAGAGGTCAAGAGGATCCCCACTACCAAGAGGGGTGCTAGTAATTTTCGAACAACTTTCATAATGAAACTCCTTCTCAGAAAAGATAAAACAAAAAACCGCCTAGATACTATCTAAACGGATGCTTGAAATAATCTAACAAGTTACAACTTAGCTAGTCCATTTAGATATTCATCTATATGGACCACAATCAAAAATCTTAGCCACATAGATACAAACAAATTGCTTGAACTGTTTGCATCCATGGTGACATGTCTACAAACACTATCTAAAGTAGCTAAAGTAAAAGTTTTGATTCATAGTTACAGCTTGTCTTTTATTCATTTCTTTTTTTCTGCTTTCTTTTTTTGATGTTTCTTATCTTACCACCTTTTTTTATCAGCTGTCAAGAATATTTCAGAATTTTTTAAAATTTTTCGAAAATTCTTTCAAAGTTTTTTCAAAACTATTTCAACAAAAAAATGATTATAATTCCATAAAAAAATTTAAAACCATGAACAGCATTGATAAAGATTAGTCTTCTTACTTTTTAAAGCAATCAATCCGAATCCACTCAAGACTCCAAGAAATTCAAATGCTACAATGTTGATGTGATTTTTTTGTACCAGTATTAGGCAATTCGCGTTTAGCTTCAGTTTCTTTCACCTCTACCGATTAAACTGACTCAACTGGAATTTTTCGATTGAATTTTTGCAAATATCTTCATTATTCTACCTATATCTTTCTTTTTAACTCATTTTATGGTAAAATGAAGAGTAATAATATTTATTAAAGAGGTAAAAAAATATGATTGAAGCAAGCAAATTGAAAGCTGGTATGACGTTTGAAACTGCAGACGGAAAATTGATCCGCGTTTTGGAAGCTAGCCACCACAAACCTGGTAAAGGGAACACGATCATGCGTATGAAATTGCGTGATGTTCGTACTGGTTCTACTTTTGATACAAGCTACCGTCCAGAAGAAAAATTCGAGCAAGCAATTATCGAAACTGTCCCAGCTCAATACTTGTACAAGATGGATGAAACTGCCTACTTCATGAATACTGAAACTTACGACCAATACGAAATTCCAGTCGTAAACGTTGAAAATGAATTGCTTTACATCCTTGAAAACTCTGATGTGAAAATCCAATTCTACGGAACTGAAGTGATCGGTGTAACAGTACCAACTACTGTTGAGTTGACAGTTGCTGAAACACAACCATCTATTAAAGGTGCTACTGTTACAGGTTCTGGTAAACCAGCAACTATGGAAACTGGACTTGTTGTCAACGTTCCAGACTTCATCGAAGCTGGACAAAAATTGATCATCAACACTGCAGAAGGAACTTACGTTTCTCGTGCCTAATCTCTAGAAAGAGGTCATTCTATGGGAATTGAAGAACAATTTGGCGAAATCGTTATCGCTCCACGTGTACTCGAAAAAATTATTGCTATCGCTACTGCTAAGGTAGAAGGTGTCCATTCATTTTCAAACAAATCCGTATCTGATACCCTCTCAAAACTTTCACTCGGCCGTGGGGTTTACCTTAAAAGCAGTGATGAGGAGTTAACAGCTGACATCTATCTCTACCTTGAGTACGGTGTTAAAGTCCCTAAAGTCGCTGTTGCAATCCAAAAAGCAGTCAAAGATGCGGTTCGTGATATGGCTGATGTAGAGCTTACTGCTATCAACATCCATGTTACAGGAATCGTTCCAGATAAAACACCCAACCTGAGTTGAAAGACTTATTTAACGAGGACTTCCTCAATGACTAGTCCACTATTAGAATCTAGACGTGAACTTCGTAAATGTGCTTTTCAAGCACTTATGAGTCTTGAATTCGGCACTGATGTCGAAACATCTTGTCACTTCGCCTACACACATGATCGTGAAGATGCAGATGTTCAAGTCCCTGCCTTTCTAACAGACTTGGTTTCTGGTGTCCAAACTCAAAAAGACGAGTTAGATCAACAAATCAATCAGCATCTTAAGTCTGGCTGGACTGTTGAACGCTTAACCTTGGTCGAAAAGAATTTACTGCGTTTGGGAATCTTTGAAATCACTTCATTTGATACTCCTCAACTAGTCGCTGTAAATGAGGCCATTGAGCTTGCAAAAAACTTCTCAGATCAAAAGTCTGCCCGTTTTATCAATGGACTGCTTAGCCAGTTTGTAACAGAAGAAAATGAATAATCTAAAAGGTGTTTGGTCTTTGCCAAGCACCTTTTGTTTTTGACACTCAATAAGAATACATAAAAACCAGAGTAGATCAGCAGCTCTAGTTTTTATGTATTCTTTTGAAGACTTTAATATTTTCTAAATCGTTGGTATCGATCTTCTAGTAATTGTTCCAAGGGTAACTGAGCTAATCTAATCAATTCTGTTTGAAGCTCTCCTTTAACCTTTTGAATCAGTTCTTTACTAGAAAGGCCTGTTTCAGCAATTACCCTGTCAACAATTTCCATTTCTAGCAATTCATGAGAAGTGATTTTCATCAATTCTGCCGCTTCCATAGCTCGACTGCCATCTTTCCATAGGATAGATGCGAAACCTTCTGGACTGAGAATGGCATAAATAGAGTTTTCTAACATCCAGACACGGTCTGCGACTGCTAGAGCCAGAGCCCCACCTGAACCACCTTCACCGATAATAATAGCAATAATAGGAACTTTCAGGTCACTCATTTCCATAAGATTGCGAGCGATAGCTTCCCCTTGCCCACGTTCTTCAGCTCCCACACCTGGATAGGCACCTGCAGTATTGATAAAGGTCACAACTGGACGGCCAAATTTTTCAGCCTGTTTCATCAAACGTAAGGCTTTACGATAGCCTTCAGGATGAGGTTGCCCAAAATTTCGTTTGAGGTTATCCTGTAGACTCTTACCTTTTTGAATACCTACCACGGTTACTGCTTGCTCGCCAAGCCAACCGATACCGCCTACAACCGCACCATCATCTCGAAAAGATCTATCGCCATGTAATTCAATAAATTCATCAAAAATGCCTGTCGCAAAATCCAAGGTTGTCAAGCGACTCTGCTCACGCGCTTCTCTGACTATTTTCGCAATATTCATCTTGGACTCCTTCCGTGCAATCTGACTAGGCTAGCAATCTTATCTGGCAAGTCTCTTCTTTTGACAATGGCATCTACAAAGCCATGTTCAAGCAGAAATTCTGCTTTTTGGAAATCATCTGGCAAGGTTTCACGAACCGTATTTTCAATAACCCTGCGCCCAGCAAAGCCAACCAAACTCTGTGGTTCTGCCAAAATGATATCACCTTCCATAGCGAAAGAAGCTGTCACACCACCTGTCGTTGGATCTGTCAAAATCGTCAGGTAAAAGAGACCGGCATTTGAATGGCATTTAACTGCTGCAGAGATCTTAGCCATTTGCATGAGACTCATGATTCCCTCCTGCATACGAGCTCCACCAGAAGCTGCAAAAAGAACTACAGGTAACTTTCAAGGGTCGCATATTCAAACAAGCGAGTAATTTTCTCACCTACAACTGTTCCCATTGAAGCCATGATAAAGTTAGAATCCATAATCCCAAGAGCCACTGTTTGTCCTTTGATGACTGCAGTTCCTGTTACGACAGCTTCATCAAGACCTGTCTTTTCACGCATAGCTGCTAGTTTCTTTTGATAACCAGGGAAATGCAAGGGATCCTTGCTTTCAATCCCTGTAAACAATTCCTTAAAGGTTCCCGTATCAATCGTCAAAGCCAAGCGTTCTTGGGCAGAAATACGAAAGGTATAACTACACTGTGGGCAAATACGGTCACATCCCAAATCTTTCTGATAGATGGTGTGTTTACAACCCGGACATTTGGAAAATAGTTCATCTGGAACCTCTGGCTTGCCTTGAGGTTTTTCCCTAACCGAACGATTAGGATTGATTCGAATATACTTATCTTTTTTACTAAATAGAGCCATTGATTCCCCTTTTTGGTTTAAACTCTTGAAATCATATTATTCTTTTTCTTGGTATTTTGGCAAGAATGTTTCCATCAAGAAGGATGTATCGTAATCTCCAGCAATAACATTGCAATCTGAAATGAGGTTAAGCTGGAAATCTGCATTGGTCTGTACCCCTTCAATCTCTAATTCATAGAGGGCACGTTGCATCTTCATCAAAGCATCAAAACGATTTTCCCCATGAACAATGACTTTGGCTATCATACTATCATAGTAAGGAGGAATGGTGTAGCCTGGATAAACTGCTGAATCTACACGTAAGCCAACACCTCCACTTGGCAGATAGAGATTGGTAATCTTACCTGGACTTGGAGCAAAGTTAAAGGCTGGATTTTCTGCATTGATACGACACTCGATAGCATGCCCTCTTAGAACAATATCTTCTTGCTTAACAGACAGAGGCTGACCTGCCGCAATGCGAATCTGTTCCTTGACAATATCTACTCCTGATACAAATTCTGTTACTGGATGTTCTACTTGTACACGAGTATTCATCTCCATGAAGTAGAAATTTCCACTGGCTTCATCAAGCAGAAACTCAATAGTCCCTGCATTTTCATAACCAACAGACTCTGCAGCTCGAACAGCAGCAGAACCAATTTCATTGCGTAGCGTTTTGCCAATTGCAATTGAAGGACTTTCTTCCAAAACCTTTTGGTTATTTCGCTGAAGAGAACAATCCCGTTCACCCAAATGAATCACATGTCCGTGCTCATCTCCTAGGATTTGAACCTCGATGTGACGAGCTGGATAGATAACCCGTTCTATGTACATGGCACCATTGCCATAATTGGCCTTGGCTTCACTAGAAGCAGTTTCAAAGGCGGAAACGAGGTCTTCTGGTTTTTCAACCTTACGAATCCCTTTACCACCTCCACCTGCTGAAGCCTTGAGCATAACAGGATAGCCAATTTTTTCAGCAACAATCAAAGCTTCCTCAGAGTTATGCACTTCTCCATCCGAACCTGGAATGACAGGCACGCCCGCTTTGATCATCTGAGCACGCGCATTGATCTTATCCCCCATCATATCCATGACATGACCAGATGGACCGATAAACTTGATACCCACTTCTTCACACATGGTTGCAAATTTGGAATTTTCACTGAGAAATCCAAAACCTGGGTGAATGGCTTCTGCCTCAGTCAAGACTGCAGCTGATAGAACCGCATTAATATTGAGATAAGACTCTGTTGCCTTACCAGGGACCGATACAAACTGCTTCATCTGCCTAAAAGCGTATGAAGGGCTTCCTTATCAGCAGTTGAATAAACCGCCACCGTCGCAATCCCCAATTCACGCGCCGCACGGATAATACGAACCGCAATTTCACCACGATTGGCAATTAAAATTTTTCGAAACATGGAGAACCTCCTTAGTTCCCTATTGCAAAGGTAAGAGTACCACTAGCTGCAAGCTTGCCATCCACTTCAGCCTTTGCTTCAACCACAGCGATGGTGCCACGACGTTTTACAAACGTTGCCGTCATAACCAATTGGTCGCCTGGTACAACTTGCTTCTTGAATTTAACCTTGTCCATACCAGCGTAAAAGACCAGTTTTCCTTTATTTTCAGGTTTTGACAACTCCAAGACACCAGCTGTTTGCGCCAAGGCTTCCATGATCAGAACACCTGGCATAACTGGATATTGAGGAAAATGACCGTTAAAGAAGGGCTCATTGATGGTCACATTTTTGATGGCAACAATGGTATCCTCGCTCACTTCCAAGACACGGTCCACTAGGAGCATAGGATAACGGTGGGGAAGGGCTTCTTTGATTCCTTGAATATCGATCATTTGATACGTACCAATCCTTTACCAAACTCAACCATTTCTTCGTTAGAAACGAGAATTTCCGTTACCACACCATCCTTAGGTGCTGGAATTTCATTCATGACTTTCATGGCTTCGATAATGACCAATGTTTGACCTTTTTTAACACTATCACCAACTGTAACGAAGGCAGGTTTATCTGGACCAGCAGCCAAGTAAGCCACCCCAACAAGTGGACTCTCTACAACATCTCCCTCAGCAGCCACACTTGTTTCAGCTGGAGCTGGAAACTTTCTTCTGCTACAGTCTCTGCTGGAGCAGATGTAGGAGCTACTGGACTTGGTGTTGCTAGAACGGGTGCTGGAGCGACTTGAGCTGCAACTTCAGACACCAGTCTAGCTTCATTCTTGCTAAACTGCAACTCATCCGTCCCGTTCTTATAAGAAAATTCTCTCAAACTTGACTGGTCAAATTGGGCCATCAAGTCTTTAATATCGTTTAAATTCATACTTATTTATTCTCCCAACGTTTGAAAGCAAGAACTGCATTGTGGCCACCAAAACCAAAAGTATTTGAAATAGCGTATGGAATTTCTTGCTCCAAGCCTTGTCCATAAACGACATTGGCTTCAATATAATCTGATACTTCACTTGTTCCAGCTGTCATTGGTACAAAGTTATGACGCATAGCTTCGATTGTGACGATAGCTTCTACTGCACCTGCAGCCCCCAGTAAATGTCCTGTGAAAGACTTGGTTGATGATACAGGTACTTCCTTACCAAGAACAGCTACGATCGCACCACTTTCTCCTTTTTCATTAGCAGGAGTTGATGTTCCGTGAGCATTGACATAGGCTACCTGCTCTGGAGAAATCTCAGCTTCTTCCAATGCTAGTTTGATGGCCTTGATAGCTCCCTGACCTTCTGGATGTGGTGAAGTCATGTGGTAGGCATCACAAGTATTTCCGTAACCAACCACTTCAGCAAGGATAGTAGCCCCACGTTTTTCAGCGTGTTCAAGGCTTTCAAGAACTAACATCCCTGAACCTTCTCCCATGACAAAACCGTTACGGTCCTTATCAAATGGAATGGAAGCACGAGTTGGGTCCTCTGTAGTTGAGAGAGCAGTTAGGGCTTGGAAACCAGCAATAGCAAAAGGTGTGATAGAGGCTTCTGAACCACCTACCAACATAACGTCTTGGAAACCAAACTTAATTGAGCGGAAGGCATCCCCAATCGCATCATTTGATGAAGCACAGGCAGTATTGATGGACTTACAAATACCATTTGCTCCAAAACGCATAGCAACATTTCCTGAAGCCATATTTGGTAAGGCTTTTGGAAGGGTCAATGGTTTCACACGTTTTGGTCCTTTGTCATGGAGGCGAAGCACTTGATCTTCAATTTCCTTAATTCCACCAATACCAGAGGCCACGATAACACCAAAACGATCCTTATCAAGATCCTCTACATCAAGATTGGCATGATTTACTGCTTCTTGAGCGGCATACAAAGCATACAAAGAGTAATGATCAAAACGATTGGTATCTTTTTTTACAAAGTATTTATCAAAAGGAAAATCTTGAATCTCTGCAGCATTGTGGACATCAAAGTCACTATGATCAAATTTAGTAATTTCACCGATTCCAATTTTCCCAGTTGCCAAACTATTCCAAAACTCTTCTGGAGTATTTCCAATTGGAGATGTTACTCCATAACCTGTTACTACTACGCGATTTAGTTTCATCTTTTCACCTCTAGCTTTTGCTACATACTTAAGCCGCCATCAATGGCAACCACTTGACCAGTTAGATAATCTTGGCCTGCTAAAAATACAGTTAAATCTGCAACCTGCTCTACTTGTCCAAATTCTTTCATTGGAATTTGCGCTAGCATAGCCTCTTTTACCTTGTCTGATAAAACAGCTGTCATGTCTGACTGGATCATCCCAGGCGCAATTGCATTGACCCTGACATTGCGATTAGCAACCTCACGCGCCACAGACTTGGTAAAACCAATCAAACCAGCCTTTGACGCTGCATAGTTAGCTTGACCGATATTTCCCATCAAACCAACAACACTAGACATATTGATGATAGCACCTTCTCTGGCCTTCATCATCTGTTTCAAGACAGCCTGTGTCATATTAAAGGCACCTGTTAAGTTAACCTTAAGAACCTTTTCAAAATCTTCCTCAGTCATCTTAAGCATAAGGGTATCTTTGGTAATTCCTGCATTGTTGACCAGAACATCTACTGAACCCAATTCTGCAATAGCTTGTTCAACCATTCCTTTGGCTTCTGCGAAATTTGACACATCCCCAGATATGATAACAACCTTTACCCCATAGTCTCTAAATTCTTCTAACAAATCCTCAGAGATTGACTCACGACTGTTTAGGATGATATTAGCTCCTGCTTGAGCAAACTTGTGGGCGACGGCTAATCCAATGCCTCGGCTAGAGCCAGTAACAAATACATTTTTATTTTTTAGTTGCATACTTTTTTTGTTTCCTCTTTACTCTTCTAGTGATGGTAGAATCGATTAGTCATTTACTAGTAAGGCTTCCAGACTAACTTGGTCTTCAACATTGGCAAGTTTAGCTGTTTTATCGATTTTTTTAACAAACCTGATAAGACTTTACCCGGACCAATTTCTATAAAGTTGGTCACGCCGGCCTCCTGCATAACTCCGATACTTTCATAGAAGCGAACAGGTTCCTTGACCTGACGAGTCAAAAGGGGGACAATCTCTTCTTTTTTCATGACTCTGGCTTCTGTATTTCCGACTAAGGGACATGTAAAGTCTGAAAAGTTTACTTGAGATAAGGCTTCAGCTAATTTATGGCTGGCTGACTCAAGAAGGGCTGTATGGAAGGGACCAGAAACATTTAGGGGAATCAAGCGCTTGGCACCTGCTTCTTGCAAAAGTTCAACAGCATGATCAACTGCGACAACCTCTCCACCTATAACAATTTGTGTGGGTGTGTTGTAGTTAGCGGGTGTCACAATTCCAAGTTTAGATGCTTTTTTACAAGCTTCTTCAATCAATTCTACAGGAGTATTGAGAACAGCTACCATCTTACCAGAGCCAGCTGGGGCAGCCTCCTCCATATAAGCTCCTCGCTTGGCTACCAAGGCAACCGCATCTTCAAAATCCAAGGCGCCACTGGCCACCAGGGCAGAGTATTCTCCAAGAGACAAACCAGCTACCATATCAGGCTTATGTCCCTTTTCTAAGAGCAAGCGATAGATAGCAACAGAAGTCGCTAAAATGGCTGGTTGCGTATAACGGGTTTGATTGAGCTTTTCTGCATCTGTATCAATGAGTAACCGCAAATCATATCCTAGTAGCTGACTTGCTTGGTCAATTGTATCTTTAACGATAGGATAGTGATCATAAAGATCTCGAGCCATACCTAGATATTGGGCTCCTTGCCCAGCAAATAAAAAGGCTGTTTTAGTCATTTCTTACAACTCCTGCCCAACGAGAGGCTTCTTCTTGGATTTTTCTAGCTGCTCCATAATAGATATCTTTTAAAATTTCCTCAACCGTTTCTTCTTTAGAGACAAGACCTGCAATTTGACCAGCCATAACAGAACCACCGTCCACATCTCCGTGTACAACTGCTTTTGCCAAGGCTCCTGCACCCATTTGTTCAAAAATTTCGAGATCAGGATTTTCCTGTTTAAAGGCATTTTTCTCAGCCTGCTCAAAATCACGAGTCAACTGATTTTTAATAGCACGAACAGCATGCCCAAAGTGTTGAGCTGAAATTGTAGTATCAATATCTCTAGCTTTTAAAATTTTAGCCTTATAATTTGGATGGGCATTGGACTCTTTTGCGACTACAAAACGTGTCCCTACTTGTACTGCTTCAGCACCTAGCATAAAGCCTGCAGCTGCACCTTCACCATCTGCAATTCCTCCAGCTGCAATGACAGGAATAGAAACAGCTTCAGCTACTTGGCGAACTAAGGTCATGGTCGTTAATTTCCCAATATGACCACCAGCTTCCATACCTTCAGCAATAACTGCATCTGCACCAATTTTTTCCATGCGTTTAGCTAGGGCAACACTAGGTACAACTGGAATAACTGTAATACCAGCTTCATGAAAACGATCCATATATTTACTTGGATTTCCTGCCCCAGTTGTAACAACTTTTACGCCTTCTTCAATAACCAAATCTACAATATCATCTACAAAGGGAGACAAGAGCATGATGTTGACACCAAAAGGTCTATCTGTTAAGGATTTTATTTTATCAATATTGGCTTTTACCACTTCTTTAGGAGCATTTCCTCCACCAATAATTCCTAAGCCGCCTGCCTTAGAAACAGCCCCAGCTAAATCGCCATCTGCAACCCAAGCCATTCCACCTTGGAAAATAGGATAATCAATATTTAATAATTCTGTAATACGTGTTTTCATAGTGCCTCCATCTGACTTGCTTACGTAATAGTTTGATGTTGTCATAATTTGAAAATCAAACTATTGCCTAAACAAGAGGGAGCGGGTTTCCCTACTCCTTCTAGTCATATTCTGTTTATTTTGTTTGCTCTTCAACATAGGCAACTAGTCACCTACTGTTTTCAAGTTATCTTCTGCTTCGATTTGGATATCAAAAGCATCTTCAATTTCAGAGATCACTTGGAACAAGTCCAATGAATCTGCATCTAAGTCATCAAAAGTAGATTCAAGTGTTACTTCTGATGCATCTTTCCCAAGTTCTTCAACAATAATTTCTTGTACTTTTTCAAATACTGCCATGATAGACTCCTTTAAAATAAATAGTTTTTTATAAAAATGTGTTTACCACATTGTTACCTAAATTGTAAGAATGAGTGTGCCCCAAGTCAGACCCCCACCGAAGCCAGATAACAGAATCGTTTGGCTCCCATCCAAATGGATCATATCTTTTTCCACACACTCAGAAAGTAGAATCGGGATACTTGCAGCGCTCGTATTTCCATACTCCATCATATTAGCTGGAAGTTTTTCTCGGTCTACACCAATTTTTTTAGCCATTTTATCCAAGATACGGCTATTGGCTTGATGCAGTAGGAGATAATCTAAGTCTTTTGTCTCGATAGGTGAAACTTCTATTGTCTCTTTGATAGACTTGGCAACATCTCGAATAGCAAAATCAAAGACCGCACGACCATCCATCTTCAAAAATGAATCTGCATTTTCTTGATCTGAAAATGGAGAATTCAAACCCGAACGCCCGTAAGTCAGGCACTCACTTCGACTTCCGTCACTTTTGAGATTTTCAGCCAAGAAATGTAATTTATTGCTAGCTTCTAACAAAACACCACCAGCACCATCTCCAAATAAAACAGCGGTTGATCGATCTGACCAATCGACTGCTTTAGAGAGGGTTTCACTACCAATCACTAAACCTTTTTGAAAGCGACCAGAAGAGATGAACTTTTCAGCAGTCGATAAGGCAAAAACAAATCCACTACAAGCAGCTGTAAGATCAAAAGCAAATGCTTTTTTAGCCCCGATATTGGCTTGAACACGCGCAGCTGTAGATGGCATCATCGAATCAGGAGTAATGGTAGCTACGATAATAAAATCCAGATCCTCTCCTTTGATTCCAGCTTGTTTTAACAGTTTCTTAGCAACTTCTGTAGCTAAATCGCTAGTAGACTCTGTCCTTGAAATATGCCTTTGTTTAATTCCTGTTCGACTTGAAATCCACTCATCATTGGTATCCATAATCTGAGCCAAGTCATCATTTGTGACAGCCTGCTCTGGTACATAATGAGCCACCTGGCTTATTTTTGCAAAAGCCATTATCTCAATTCCTCCAAAAATTGATAAAGATTGGTCAAGCCCTTGCTCATAACTTCCATCTCCTCAGGGGTCATCCCATCAATGATTTTTTCAACCATGGCCTTGTGGAAACGTTTATGGAGTCTATGAACCAAGCGCCCCTTTTTAGTCAAATGTAGATAAACAACACGACGATCATGATCGGAACGAATGCGCTCAATATAACCTTTTCTTTCTAGGTTATTCAAACTTGTTGTAACCGTCCCTAAGGTTACCATCAATTCTTTAGAAACCTTACTAGGTGTTACATCCGGAAACTTCCCGATTACATCAATCGTATGCATTTCTTTGATAGAGATATCCTTGAAACGACTACCTCTCAAGCTAACTTCCTCAATAACAAGGACATTGTTAAAAATAGATGTTAAATATTCATTAATTCGTTGGTAGTCCAATTTTCTCCCCCCTCTTAATCAAAAAACTTTCATTATCAAAACATTTGACAATAGAATTATATCAAACTACAAAGAATGCTGCAAGTATTTTTTTACTTTCCGCTAAATTTAGGTCGTCTTCTTTCCGAATGTGCTCGAACTCCTTCTTTAAAATCCTCTGTCTTCGCTAAAGACTCCTGAAGATGCAGTTCCAAAGTTGCATAATCCTGCCAGTCTTTAAATTGACTCTCCCAAACCAACTTCTTAATGGCTGCATAAGAATTAGCTGACCCACGTCTTAATTTTTTTAGAACTTGATCTCTAGTCTTTTCCAATGTAGCAGCTTCACAAACCTTATAAACAAGGCCCCAATCCATTGCTTTTTCAGCTGTCAAAGCTTCGCCTGTCATCGCGAGCTGGGCAGCACGAGTGACACCGATACTGCGACTCAATAAGTAAATGCCACCAGCATCCGGAGCTAACCCTACTCCGACAAAGGCTTGAATGAATTTTGCCTTATCTGTAGCCAAACAAAAGTCAGCCGCAACAGCCATATTGGCAGCTGCTCCAGCAACTGCACCATCTACCTCCATCAAAACTGGTTTAGATATTTGTTTCATTTTATAAGAAATCGTATTAACCAATTCCGCAATTCTCGTTAATGAAGGGATATCATCCTCATCCACTGCACGTTTCATTTCAACCAAGTCACCACCAACTGAAAAAACTTTTCCATTAGCATTGATCAATATAAAATGTACAGCCGGATCCTCCTCTGCCAAGGATAGGGCTTCTAGAATCTCTTCACACATTGGAATATGAAAACCATTTAATACTTGAGGACGATTTAAAGTAATTACCGCAACATCATCTTCAACTTGATAAATAATATACTCCATCAGCTCTCCTTTTATTTTTATATGAATCTGAAATAATTTTTATATTCAAAAGTATATCTTTTTTTAGATAGAGAAAGCAAGAAAAAATACGACCTAATATGTCTCAGCCGAAAAGGAAGATCCTCCCTATAAATCTTAGCATTTTCTGCATTGAAAAAAGGGTTTCTTTCTGTTATAATCGTATAAAATACTTACTTTAGGAGTTCTTATGAAGGTTGTAAAATTTGGTGGAAGTTCTCTCGCCTCTGCTAGCCAATTAGAAAAAGTTTTAAACATCGTTAAAAGTGACTCAGATCGTCGCTTTGTGGTTGTTTCTGCACCCGGAAAACGCAATGCAGAGGATACAAAAGTTACCGATGCCTTAATCAAATATTATCGTGATTATGTAGCTGGAAACGATATTAGTAAAAGCCAGAACTGGATCATCGAACGCTATGCTGCTATGGTTAGTGAACTAGGATTAAAACCAGCTATTTTAGAAAAAATTTCAAAAAGCATTCGTACCTTAGCAACACTACCTATTGAAGAGAATGCATTTCTCTATGATACTTTCCTTGCAGCTGGAGAAAACAACAATGCCAAACTCATTGCTGCCTACTTTAACCAAAATGGCCTAGATGCGCGTTATGTTCACCCAAGAGAAGCTGGTATTGTCGTAACGAGTGAACCAGGACATGCTCGTATTATTCCATCAAGCTATGATAAGATTGAAGAATTAACAAATAGTACTGAAGTCCTTGTCATTCCTGGTTTCTTTGGTGTAACTAAAGAAAATCAAATCTGTACCTTCTCACGTGGGGGGTCGGACATAACTGGATCTATCATTGCTGCAGGTGTCAAGGCCGATCTCTATGAAAACTTTACAGATGTTGATGGTATCTTTGCAGCTCATCCTGGTATCATCCACCAACCACACTCTATTCCAGAATTAACCTATCGTGAAATGCGTGAATTGGCCTACGCAGGATTCTCCGTCCTTCATGACGAAGCCCTACTTCCTGCCTATCGTGGGAAAATTCCTCTTGTTATCAAAAATACCAATAATCCTGAACACCCAGGTACTCGCATCCTTCTTAAACATACTAACGATAAATTCCCAGTAGTCGGAATTGCTGCTGACTCTGGCTTTGTAAGCATTAACATTTCTAAATACCTAATGAACCGCGAAATTGGTTTTGGTAGAAAGATTCTGCAAATCCTTGAAGATCTCAATATCAGTTGGGAGCACATGCCAACAGGAATCGATGATTTATCTATCATTCTTCGTTCTCGTGAATTAACTCCTATTAAAGAGGAAGAGATTCTTCGTCAACTAGTTCAAAAGGCTGAAGTTGACCATGCTGAAATTGAACATGACCTCTCAATCATTATGATTGTTGGTGAAAAAATGAAGAGCCATATCGGTGTAACAGCTACTGCTACACGTGCTCTGTCTGAAAACAAGATTAACATCCAGATGATGTCTCAGGGTTCTAGTGAAGTTTCTATCATGTTTGTGGTCAACAAAGAGCAAGAAAAGTCGGCAATCAAGGCTCTCTATAATGCCTTTTTCGGTCAAGATAAGGAAGACTAAAAATGGCGCAATCCCTTAATAAAACCGTGATTCTTAATACAACTGGAACTTCCTACCTCTCTATAGCTGGAAAAGTTGGGAAATTTCTTGTCGGGGATCAGGCTTTAGAGTTTTACCCAGATGTCAATGTAGAACAATTTATCCAAATCCCTTGGAACCATATCAACAAGATTGGCGCTAACGTTTCAGGAAGAAAAATCAGCAGACACTTTGAAGTCTATACGGATAAAGGGAAATTTCTCTTTGCATCAAAAGACTCAGGAGCCATTCTCAAAATTGCTCGTGAAAAGTTGGGAAATGACAAAGTTGTGAAACTACCAACATTGATCCAAACTATCCATCAAAAATTTAAAAATCTATTTGCAAAAAAGTAGAAACTTTAGTATAATCATAGCAACGGATAAGTAGGTTATACTCTTCTTTCAGAAAGTCTGCGGGTGCTGTGAGCAGATAGGGGAGATAAGTGAAATTCTACCGTTGTCAATAATTTAATACACAATCAAGTGCACACCTGTGAAGTTGGATGGAACCGTGGCCCTGCCACTCCAACACTTTATCAGGTGTGCTTTTTTCATAAAAAGGAGTTCATATGTTAGATATCAAACGTATTCGTACAGACTTTGATGCTGTCGCTGAAAAATTAGCTACACGTGGTGTAGATGCTGCCATCTTGAACGAGATGAAAGAAATCGACGCTAAACGTCGTGACATTTTGGTCAAGGTTGAAACCCTCAAGGCAGAACGTAACACAGTTTCTGCTGAAATTGCCCAAGCTAAGCGCAACAAGGAAAATGCAGATGACAATATTGTTGCTATGCAAACCTTATCTGCGGAAGTCAAAGCTTTGGACGCTGAATTGGCAGACATCGATACTAAATTGACAGAATTTACAACGACTCTTCCAAATATCCCTGCTGACAGCGTTCCTGTCGGAGCTGATGAAGATGACAATGTGGAAGTTCGCCGTTGGGGTACTCCACGCGAGTTCGACTCGAGCCTAAAGCTCACTGGGACCTTGGTGAGGACCTTGATATTCTTGACTGGGAACGCGGTGGTAAAGTGACTGGGGCTCGTTTCCTCTTCTATAAAGGTCTTGGAGCTCGCCTAGAACGTGCTATCTACAATTTTATGTTGGATGAACATGGAAAAGAAGGCTACACTGAAGTCATTACCCCGTACATTGTCAATCATGATTCTATGTTTGGTACAGGTCAATATCCAAAATTCAAGGAAGATACTTTTGAACTTAGCGATACCAACTTTGTCTTGATTCCAACTGCTGAAGTGCCTCTTACAAACTACTATCGCGATGAAATTTTAGATGGCAAAGATCTACCAATCTACTTCACTGCTATGAGTCCATCATTCCGTTCTGAAGCGGGTTCTGCTGGACGTGACACACGTGGTTTAATTCGTCTACATCAATTCCACAAGGTTGAAATGGTTAAGTTTGCAAAACCAGAAGAATCTTACGAAGAATTGGAAAAAATGACAGCCAACGCTGAAAACATTCTTCAAAAACTTAACCTTCCATACCGTGTCGTTGCTCTCTCTACTGGAGATATGGGCTTCTCAGCTGCTAAAACTTACGACTTGGAAGTTTGGATTCCTGCACAAAATACCTACCGTGAAATCTCAAGCTGTTCAAACACAGAAGATTTCCAAGCCCGTCGTGCCCAAATCCGTTACCGTGATGAAGCAGATGGCAAGGTGAAACTCCTTCATACCTTGAACGGTTCTGGACTTGCAGTTGGACGTACAGTGGCTGCAATTCTTGAAAATTACCAAAATGAAGATGGTTCTGTGACCATCCCAGAAGTTCTTCGTCCATACATGGGTGGAGCTGAAGTCATCAAACCATAAAAAATAAGGTTTAGCTATTTCTAGCTAGACCTTTTTTCGTAACCAAATCAGATAAGCGCCTAATACAAAGAATAAAATAATTAAGCAAATAGCGGTTTCAGCCAGTACCAAATAATCCAAAAATGGAAGTTTCAAGATTCCCTGAGCCATCTTGAGCGAGGTAGCTGTGATAATGGTCGGGAAGGTGAGGGCTGAAAAGGCTGGTTGAAAACCTTGTTTTAAAATATTGGGCAGGCGAGTCAAAACAAAGAAAAAGAAGGATTGGGAAGCCAAGATCATAACGATTAGGAGCCAAGTCGGTAGGCTATCTCCTCCAACTCGAACCAGGGAAGCCAAGAGTAGAGAGAAAGGAGCACAGTAGATTCCTTCTTGACCAAGCAAGGCTAGTGGAAGTGGATGTTTCTTTAAATCGCTATAAATAAGCGGGTAGAGATAGAAGGTCAAGAGAAATCCAAAACTCAAGGTCGCATAGGCGATTTCGATGATACCTACAAGAGGATAGGTCAAGGCTGCCACTGCTATCCCCACATAGAGAACCGTCCAGCTTGGAGTGGCATGAACCCTCCGCCCTGGACAAGCAAACTTGATGGTAAAACCAGCAATCAAGGCCAAATCCAAGAGAAATGAAAACCACCAGAGTCCTTGCGCTACTATAGGAAGATGAGGGAACACGCGAAAGACATAAGTCGATAAAATCATCCCAGCCATGGGAAAGGTGGCCATTCCTGACAAAGTGGGGGCTTGGTCAATTCCTGCTTAGTTTCCTTCCAATTAAAGAGATGCAGAATTAGGAAGTGAATCCACAAAATCAAACCTGTCAGACTCAATAGATGGGACAGAATCGGCAACGTATCTAAAATGAGATTCCCAGCTCCTGCCAAACCTAGCAAACAACCAGAAAATACCAAGGGGAGTTTTTTCATCCTAACCTCCGATAAACATGTTAGTATCAGTATAGCATAAATTTGATGAAAATGAGGGATTAAAAAAATGAAGTTCAATCATTTCGGGCTTCATTTTTGCTCAATAGGACTTATATATAAGGTTGCAATTCTGGATTGATTGGTGTGTTAGCTAGATTATTGGCATAGTTGCAAAGGCTTGTTAAGCTAACACCTAACACAACATCTAAGGCATTTTCTAGACTATAACCTGCTTCTAAAATTCTGCAAGAGCTTCATCTCCTACACGCCCCTTGGTATTGATAACTGCTAAGGTAAACTTGGCTAGAAATCCAGTTTTGGATCTGAATCTATTGGAGTACGATTACGAAGAGTTTGCAAAAGGTCGTCATTCATCTGAATTTGTTTGATAGAAAAGGCTGTATGACTAGCTACACAGAATGCACAACCATTGGTTGCAGTGACTGTGATTTGTACCACTTCTCTCTACACTGGTGTTAAGCTATTTCTATGGTTGATAGCTGAGACAGTACGGTAGGCTTCAAGTGCCGTTGGGGCATTATCCAATAGACCGATTAGGAATAAATTCATTGTTGTCCTTTTGAACAGTCTCAAGAACTTCTTTGACTTCTGCTGGAGCTGAATCTACTGTATGGATGGTAAATGTTGACATAAGAACCCCCTTTTCATGTTATTGGAATCTAGTCTATCACAGAACGGTTTCCTTGGATAATATAGTGTATTGAAATAGGATGTGAACAAATCGATTAGGAAAGTTAAATTAATTTCTAGAAATATTTTAACAGTCACAGCGTACTATTCTAGCTTCAATCTACTATATATAATCAATTGAAACAAGAACAAGACAAAAGAGCCTCAAAAAAAGTATTGCAAGTTGGTAATACTTTTTTGAGGTGCTTTTTGATATGAGCCCATGTTTTCTCAATAGGTATTGTACTCAGGTGAGTAGGTAGGAAGCGGTAAAAGTTTATGCCCAAACTCTTCGCATAAAAGCTCTAGCTTACCCATTCTATGGAATCTTGCATTATCCATAATAATAACTGATGGTGTGTTTAATGTTGGTAAGAGGAACTTCTGAAACCAAGCTTCAAAAAAGTCGCTCGTCATCGTCTCTTCGTGAGTCATTGGAGCGATTAACTCACCATTTGTTATCCCTACAACCAGAGAAATCCTCTGATATCTTCCAGATACGTTACCTCTTCTGGGTCTTGTTCATAGTAGGTGTGGTTCTTTTTTTTCGAGTGTACCCCATAGCTTTGAGAGCATAGTGAATAGTAGTTGGATGACAGCCAAATTCAGAAGCTATTTCAGTCAAATAAGCGTCTGGATTGTCAGTAAGATAGTTTTTGAGTTTATCTCTATCAACTTTTCTTGGTTTTGTTCCTATTACTTGATGGTTTAGCTCTCCTGTTTTCTCTTTTAGCTTTAGCCAGCCATAAATGGTATTACGTGAGATTTGGAAAAGGTGTGATGCTTCTGTTATACTACCTGTTCGTTCACAATAGGAGAGAACTTTTTTACGAAAATCTATTGAATATGCCATAAGAAGATTATACCACGTTGCGTACTGTTTTTGTTTCATTTTGCTATAAATTTCTAAAATCGATAGATTAAACAAAAAAGCGAACAAGACAGAATTCTGAGTGTCAGATAACTCATTTTGTTCGCTTTTTATATTTAAGGTTAGACTTTTGTCCCAGACTCTTCGATTATCTATCAAAATACTTTTTAGTCTCAGCGATAACCACTGGAGATAACACTAAGAGGGCAATCAAGTTTGGCAGAGCCATCAAGGCGTTGACGATATCTGCGATAATCCAAACCATATCCAACTCGATAAATCCTCCCAGCAAGACCATGAGCACAAAAATCACACGGTAGAGCCAGATAAAGCGAACCCCAAAGAGGAACTCAAAACAACGTTCCCCGTAATAGTTCCAACCTAGAATCGTCGTGAAGGCAAAGAGCACAAGGAAGATGGTCAAGAGGGCAGGCCCAAAGTGTGAAAAGACTGTTGAGAAGGCTGACTGAGTCAAGGCAACCCCATTCAAGTCACCACTCCAAACACCAGTTACCAAGATGGTCAAACCAGTCAGAGTACAAATGATGAGGGTATCAATAAAGGTTCCTGTCATGGAAATCAAGCCTTGCTCTACTGGTTCATTTGTCTTAGCTGCAGCCGCTGCAATGGGAGCAGAACCCAGACCAGATTCGTTTGAGAAGACACCACGCGCTACACCATTTTGAATAGCCATCCTAATGCTGGCACCGGCAAAACCACCTACCGCAGCAAGGGGACTAAAAGCCGATGTCAAGATTAAAGCTATTGTGGCAGGGATTTTCTCAATATTAAAGAAAATAATCGTGAGAGTTCCCAAAATATAAATGATAGCCATAAAAGGAACAACAGTAGTTGAAACCTTTGAAATGGACTTAAGTCCGCCAAAGACTGCAATCGCTACAAATACAGACAACACAAGAGCTGTGATGGCTGGCGAAATAGCCGTTGTATTTTGGATAGATTCTGTAATCGAGTTGACTTGAGTGAAGGTCCCGATTCCCAACAAAGCTACTAGCACACCTGCCAGGGCAAAGAAGATGGCAAGGGGACGCCACTTTTCTCCCATCCCTAGAAGAATATAGTGCATTGGACCTCCCGCCACTGCACCATGGTCATCCTTGGTGCGGTATTTGATAGCTAGGAGTCCTTCCGCATACTTGGTAGCCATCCCAAAGAAAGCAGCCATCCACATCCAAAAGAGGGCTCCTGGGCCACCGACCTTGATAGCCGTCGCCACCCCAATAATATTTCCCGTACCAACTGTCGCTGCGAGGGCTGTACACAAAGCCGCAAAGCTGGATACATCACCATATCCCTTATCCTTGGTAAAAATAAGCTGGAAGGCCTTAGGTAGACACAAAACCTGCAAAAATCCTAGACGGGCAGTTAGGTAAATTCCTGTTCCGACCAATAAAATCAAGAGGGGAGGTCCCCAAGCAAAAGCATCAATTGATTTAAGCAATTCTAACATTTCCTTCTCCTATCTTTTCAACCCCAAAAGAAAGAGCACATGCAAGATACATGTACTCTGGAATGCTTAGATAAATGCTAAAAAGCGGTCTATCCTAGCTCTGTCCTTTTACCTGAGAGTTTGAGCAGTTGCCTGCCTTGCCCCTTCGGTGCCTTTACGGTCTCTCCAGAGTTCCGTCCATTTACAGTCATGGAAAATCAAACGATTCCCCACTTCTATTAAACTTCATTCGGTGTTGGTATTTAATTGATTCTTATTTTACAAAAAATGTTGGCTTTTGTCAATGTGTTTATTAGTAAAAATTAGTTCAACAGTTTTTACTTTATGAATTCCGAAATACTTCTTATCCTTTAAAAGTCACAATAGTCGCACCACTACCTCCAGCATTTTGTGGGGCATAGCTGAAACTCTTAACATGCTTGTTTCTTTGTAGGTATTTGGTGACACCTTCACGGATGACACCTGTTCCGATACCATGGATGATATCAACTTGAGCCATATTATTAAGCAAGGCTTGGTCGATAAAGGCATCTAGCTCATTCATGGCCTCTTCATAGCGTTTGCCTCGAAGATCCAGTCTGGCTTGAGGTCCTCGCCCAGAAGTTCGTTTCACAACATTGACCTGTTTTTTTCTTGACTTGTTTTTCTTGCTGAGCCTGAACGAGGTCAAATTCTTTCTCTTCCAAGGTCATCTTAATCAAACCGACTTGGGCTTCCCAGCGGCCGTCCTTGAGTTGACTGGTCAAGGTACCACGCTGTCCATAACTAAGCACCACGATATCATCTCCCACCTTTGGAGCTCGTTTTTTCTTGGCCTTTTGAAGAACCTTATTTTTTGACAAATCTACTTTTTCAGGAGCCAATTTCTTCAGTTTGGCCTTGGCTTCAATGATTTCATGGGGCTTGAGTTGGGATTTACTGTGGAGATTTTTGAGAATCTGGTCACTCTCGCTGAGGGCCATGTCCACAATCTCGGCAGCCTGTTCACGCGCTTTATTGAGTTCCGTTTCCTTTTCACGATTGAGCTCGTTGTAGAGTTTTTTAAGCGCACGATTCATCTTGAGATTTTCTTGCTCCACCTCACGGATATTGTCCAAGCGTTTGCGGCTCTCTAGCGTCTGCTCTTCCAGTTGTTCAATGATTCGGTTGACGTCATTGTCCTGATCGACCTGCTGACTGGCATCCCCTACGATAACCTCAGATAGACCTAGACGTTTAGCGATTTCGAAGGCATTGCTTCGACCAGGAACACCCTGCATAAAGCAATAGGTCGGACGAAGAGTTGCAGTATCAAACTCCATGCTAGCATTTTGCACAAAGGCTGTCTCAATACCGTAGGCCTTTAGTTCCGGATAGTGGGTAGTCGCCATTGTCTTGACTTGACGCAGGCGAAGGTCCTCCAGAATAGCCATGGCGAGGGCTGCTCCCTCTTGAGGGTCTGTACCAGCTCCCAACTCATCCAAGAGTAAAAGTGAATGTTGGTTAACCTTGCCAAGAATATCCACAATATTGGTCATGTGGCTAGAGAAGGTAGACAAGCTCTGCTCAATAGACTGCTCATCACCAATATCGGCAAAGATTTCTTCAAAAATACCAACACGACTTCCCTTGTCTGCTAAAATCGGCAAGCCTGACTGGGCCATAACCTGTGTCAAGCCCAGAGTTTTAAGCATGATGGTCTTCCCACCTGTATTGGGACCTGTAATGACAATCGCTGTTAAATCTTGACCAAAATGGACATCATTTGCGACGGCATTTTTGACCAAAGGATGGCAGACATGTAGCAGTTGAATCTCCTGATTTTCTGATAGCTGGGGAACTACTGCTTGCCTTTCTTGGATAAAACGAACCTTGGCACGAATCAAGTCCAGATGGCCGATAATCCAAGCATCATTGGCAATCTCAGCTGCATGAGGGCGAACACGCTCAGAAATTTCTTGTAGGATTCGAAGCATTTCATAACGCTCGTCTGCTCGTAGACTAGCAATCTCTTCACTCAGTTTGACCACTTCACGAGGCTCTATATAAACGGTATTCCCACTAGCAGAAATATCATGAACTACACCTGCAATTTTATTACGAAAGGTGTTTTTCACTGGTAAGACTTGACGACCATTTCTGCTAGCTACAATGCCTTCTGTCAACATCTGTGCTTTTTGCTTGAGCAAGTCTTGCAAGACATCCCGAACCTGACTTTCACTATCATGAATTTTCCGACGGATACGAGCTAATTCTTCACTGGCAAAATTTTCAATAAAACCTGCATCATTAAAGGCCTGGAGATTGCCTTGTAAGTGTGGGAAATCATGTAATTTTTCAAACCAAAGAGCCAATGCCTCTAATCTTACATTTTCCAGATTAGCATAAAAACTTTGCAGCTCTCGGCTAGACAAAAGCACGCGCTTCAAGAGTAGGAATTCCTCAATATTGAGGTCTGCTCCCATCTCCAACCGCTTGCAGACTCCTGCAATTTCCTTAGTTGCGAGAATGGTAAAACGCGGTTGCTCGACAAAGAGAGCCTGCATTTCCTTCATCTCAGCAAAGCCTGTTTGATTTTATCTGCTTTGTCAGTCGGAGCCAGCTGTCTCAATTGCTCCAAGCCCTGCTCGGTCAACAAATGGGGTTCAAACAAGGCCTTAACCTTATTGAACTCTAATGTTTCTAATATTTTCTTATTCATCATTATTTCCTTGTCTTTGAATGTCTAGGTGTATGATACTCAATAAAAATCAAAAAGCAAACTAGGAAGCTAGCCGCAGGTTGCTCAAAACAGTGTTTTGAGGTTGCAGATGGAAGCTGACGTGGTTTGAAGAGATTTTCGAAGAGTATTAGCTTTTTACATTCTGATAGATTCTAGTCAATCTGTAAACAAAGGGCTAGGAAAACTCCTGCCCTTTTTATCCGATTAAATTTGTCACCCAGATTTGTTTGAGCCAACTGGTTGTTACCGGTATGCTCTGGATGATGTGTTTTGCAACAATACTCTTTTCAAGAGGATTTTGTATAGTTGACATAGGAATAGTCGCAAGTATTGTCAATGCCATTTGTAAGACAAATAAAGTGACTAGCATAGATAAGATACCTGCTGAAACTTGAAACAAGTTGCCACCTAATTTTTTACTAGGAAGCAAGTGTAAAAAGAGACCGATAAAACGACTAACGCTATATACTATTCCAAATACTAGTAAGTAACCGAGACCTGCGTAAAATACCTTATCCAGCTGGAAAAGTTGATCTGAAGGAAAGAAAAAAGTTCCCTGCCCTTCTTGAGGATTTGTATAAGGGACGAGTAAATGAAATTGATTCCCAAGATTCTTGTAAAATTGCCCCGCTACAAAGGCTGAAATCATGGCTGAGATCAGGTAATAAACCTGTAAAAGGAGACCTCTACGATAGCCAATATAAAATCCCCAAGCCAAGACCAATAAAAGAAAGAGTGAAATCATAAGGAATCCTCAATCTTGCTTTGTTCTTGCTTACAGGTTACGAGTTTGTGACGAAGCTCTTCTAATTCTTGCTCCTTATCATCAAACTCAATTTCACGACTAAGTTGAGTTGATAAACAATTGACTGCTAACAAAATAGCAATTGTTTCATCATCTGCACTGGGCATTTTTTCTTTAATTGCTTGGTATTTTTCAGTCGCAACCTTAGCGATTTCCTCCATAAAAAGATTGTCATGCTCGCTTGTCAATGTTAACGTTTTTTTCCCAAATGTAAACTTGAATCGATTTAGATTTGCCATAAAATTCACCTCACGATATTATACCAAAATTCACTAAATTTGTCAGTTTTTCCAATTCTATCATTTTTGTGGTAAAATAGAAGTTATGGCAAGTATTACGCTCACACCTAGTGAAAAAGAAATTCAAGCTTTTATCGGAGTTCATCAAAACAGTATCACTCCAAGCAAGAATCCTTATATCCGCTATTTATTGAAACTACCTCAAGCAAGTGTTTCCATCTATACATCTGGAAAGGTTTTACTGCAGGGAGAAGAGGCCGAGATCTATGCTCGTTTCTTTGGCTATCAATCAGCCCAAGTAAATAGTGGCCAAAACTTCCCTTTAATTGGAACAGATGAAGTAGGAAATGGTTCCTACTTTGGCGGGCTTGCTGTTGTAGCTTCCTTTGTCACACCTGCCCAGCATGATTTCTTGCAAAAATTAGGAGTGGGAGACTCCAAGACTTTGAATGACCAAAAGATTCGGCAAATTGCTCCAATTCTAAAGGAAAAGATCCAGTATCAAGCACTCCTTCTTTCACCAAGTAAGTACAATGAAGTTATCGGAGACCGTTATAATGCTGTTTCAGTTAAAGTCGCTCTCCATAACCAAGCCATCTATCTCCTTCTACAAAAGGGGGGTGAACCCAGAAAAAATTGTTATTGATGCCTTTACAAGTTCCAAAAATTATGAGAACTATTTAGCACAAGAGGCCAATCGTTTTAGCAATCCCATCAGCCTAGAGGAAAGAGCTGAGGGTAAATACTTGGCTGTAGCGGTTTCTTCTATTATTGCGCGTGATCTCTTTCTAGAAAATCTTGAAAATCTGGGACGAGAACTAGGCTATCATCTCCCAAGCGGAGCTGGAACGCCATCTGATAAGGTAGCGAGTCAAATCTTACAAGCCTATGGTATGCAGGGTCTCAACTTCTGCGCCAAACTTCACTTTAAAAATACTGAAAAAGCCAAAAAATACTTAGAAAGGTAAGTTATGAAATTATTTAAAAGATTTTTAAAAGAGTGGGGGAGGAATCATTCTAATTGTGACTCTCCTCGTTTTGAGCCGTCTCTTCCTTTGGAGCAATGTCCGAGTAGAGGGACATTCTATGGATCCAACCCTAGCTGATGGTGAAGTCCTATTTGTTGTCAAACACCTTCCGATTAACCGTTTCGACATTGTGGTTGCGCATGAAGACGATGGAAATAAGGATATTGTGAAACGTGTTATTGGGCTACCAGGTGATACGATTCGTTACCAAAATGATAAACTTTACATCAATGGAACGGAAACTGATGAGCCATATCTAGCAGATTATATCAAACGTTTCAAAGAGGATAAACTTCAAAGTACATACTCTGGAGCAGGTTTTGAGGGAGATAAAGGTACTTTCTTTAGAGGTATCGCTCAAAAAGCTCAAGCCTTTACAGTCGATGTCAATTACAATACTAACTTTAGCTTTACTGTCCCTCCAGGTGAGTACCTACTCCTTGGAGACGATCGCTTGGTTTCAAGTGATAGCCGCCATGTAGGTACTTTTAAAGCAAAAGACATCACAGGGGAAGCTAAATTCCGTCTATGGCCGATGAATCGTATCGGAACATTGTAAGAGACCTAAGAGGCCGAGAATCAGCAATCTCAGCCTCTTCTTCTATCGTGAGAAGAAGATTATTCACTACCCAGTCTGACTAAGATAGAAACAAGCCCAACTCTCACCTATTCATGCAAAGGAATTTTATGGAAGTTTATTTTTCAGGCACCATTGAACGAATTATTTTTGAAAATCCCAGTAATTTTTATCGCATCCTACTCTTAGAAATCGAAGATACGGACGCAGAAGATTTTGATAACTTTGAAATCATTGTTACAGGTACTATGGCAGATATAGTCGAAGGTGAAGACTATACTTTTTGGGGACAAATCATCCAACACTCTAAGTATGGAGAACAACTACAAATTAGCCGCTATGAACGAGCAAAACCAACTAAAAAAGGCCTCGTCAAATATTTTTCAAGTAGCCATTTTAAAGGAATTGGTCTTAAAACAGCTCAAAAAATCGTTGATACTTATGGTGATAACACCATTGATGAAATTTTAGAACACCCAGAAAAGTTAGAAAACATCGCAGGACTCTCTGCCAAAAATCGTGAGGCTTTCGTCTCAACTCTTCGTCTCAACTACGGAACGGAGATGGTTTTGGCCAAACTAGCTAACTATGGTATTCCCAATAAACTAGCCTTCCAGATTCAAGACTTTTACAAAGAAGAAACCCTTGATATGGTTGAAAATTATCCCTACCAGTTGGTTGAAGATATCAAGGGTTTGGGTTTTTCTATTGCTGACCAATTAGCGAAAGAACTAGGTATCGAAAGTAAAGCCCCTGAACGCTTCCGTGCCGGTCTAGTTCACAGTCTTTTTCAGGCCTGTATGGAAACAGGCGATACCTATGTTGAAGCACGGGATTTGCTAGAACAAACCCTCACTCTCCTTGAATCTTCCCGTCCCGTGGAACTGGATCCCAGCCAAGTCGCCCAAGAACTCTCCTACCTGATTGAAGAAGACAAGGTTCAGCAAATTGATACCAAAATCTTTGATAATAGCCTCTTTTTCGCTGAGGAAGGCATCCGCAGTCACTTGGTTCGCATCCTTGAAAAAGGAAAACAGAAGAGCCCTGATTTAGAAATCATTCAAAAACATATCGCTACTGTCGAGGAAGAGCTGGGAATCCAATACGATAGCATTCAAAAACAGGCTATCTGTGATGCTATCCAGAACAAGGTCTTTATCCTGACAGGTGGGCCTGGTACTGGTAAGACAACTGTTATCAATGGTATCATCGCTGTTTATGCCCTCTTAGAAGAACTTGACCTCAGAAAAAAAAGCAACCTGCCGATTCTTCTTGCTGCTCCAACTGGTCGAGCAGCACGTCGTATGAATGAACTAACAGGTTTATCTAGTGCTACTATTCACCGTCACTTGGGAATGACTGGAGATGACGATACTAGTCATCTAGAGGATTATCTGGATGCTGATTTTATCATCGTGGACGAGTTCTCTATGGTAGATACTTGGCTGGCCAACCAGCTCTTCTCTAACATTTCCTCTAATAGTAAAATTCTTATCGTAGGGGATAGTGACCAGTTACCTTCCGTCAGTCCTGGACAGGTCTTGGCTGACCTTCTCCATATTCCACTGATCCCCCAGACCCGCTTAGAAAAAATTTATCGCCAGAGTGAAGATTCTACAATCGTAACCCTAGCTAGTCAGATTCGACAGGGGATACTACCCGGAGACTTCACCCAGAAAAAGGCAGACCGTTCCTATTTTGAAATTGCAAGCAGCTATATCCCAGCAAGTATTGAGAAAATCATAGCTGTGGCTCTTAGAAGCGGCATCCCTGCTCGCGATATTCAAGTTCTAGCCCCCATGTATCGAGGAACAGCTGGAATTGATGCTATCAATCAGCTTATGCAGGATCTCCTCAATCCCCAGCAAAAAGACCAAATCAGTTTTGAAGCACCACAATGTCATTATCGTAAAGGAGACAAGATCATTCACCTTGTCAATGATGCAGAAATCAATGTCTTTAATGGTGACCTTGGCTACATCACAGACCTAATTCCTGGAAATATACCGAGTCCAAGCAAGACGAGATTGTCATTGATTTTGATGGCAATGAGGTCTCTTACCCACGTAACGAATGGTACAAAATTCGCTTGGCCTATGCCATGAGTATCCATAAGTCTCAGGGAAGTGAGTTCCCAGTTGTCATCCTCCCCATCACCAGTGCTAGTAGGCGTATGCTGGAGCGGAACCTCATCTACACAGCCATTACACGCGCCAAAAGCAAACTCATCTTACTAGGTGAATTACAGGCCTTTGACTATGCTACCCAACATATCGGAACTGCCCGCAAGACTTATCTGATTGAACGCTTCAGTGATTTAATTGAAAATGTTGAAGAAAATACACCAGCTGTCTCTGAAACTAACACATTAACTGACTCTGAACAATCCTATATCTTAACCGAAGAAAACTGGAATAGTATTCCAGCTATGATTGGGATTACAGATGCAGACCTCAAAGAGATTTTTGGAAAACTATAATATGTATGCCTGCTAAATAAGCTGCTTGTATTATAGAGTAAAATAAGTTGGATTAACAAAAAAGGAGTTGCTCTCATACGAGCCAACTCCTTTTCATTTATTTCACATGTTTGGCAAGTTCTTCTTGCGCTTTTTTATTGGATTCTGCTTTTTCTTTCATCCATTTATCTTGAGCTTTTTGGTATTCATCTGCAGTAACTGCCTTGTCTTGAAGTTCCAAGTATTTATACAAGACTGGGTCACTTGTACCTTTATTTCCTGACAATGCAAATGGTATTGTAAATGGTACCATCTTAGACAAGATTGGACGACCAGTTTTAGAAGTTGTTGGGATGATCAAAGCACTGTCGGTCAACCAAGCTTGGGCAGCAGCGTATTTATCATAGCGTTTAGCAACATCTGTAGCCTCATCACCAGCTTCAGTAACCAATTTTTCGTAGTCATATAGACCTACTTTTTTAGCAGCTACATTATCTTCCCCTGAGTCAAATCCTAAATATGTTTTAGTACTTTCTCCTACAGAAGGTTTGATAATATCAAGGTAGGTTGATGGATCGGCAAAGTCTGGACCCCAACCGACATTATCTGATAAATCCCAGTCTTCGCCAGCAGCATTTTCAGCAAATAAAGTTACATTAAGCAATTCATCTTTTTGCAATTGTTGGATATCAATAACGACATTATCAGTTCCTAAAGTTGCTTCCAAGGATTGTTTCATAGATTGGACGCGCTGAACTTTTGTAGTTGCTGTCTGGTCAACTGGCATATCCAAATGAATTGGGAAAGTCACACCTTCTGCCTGCAAAGCTGATTTAGCTTTAGCAAATTCGGCCTTGGCTTTTTCTGGATTGTAAAGACCATCTTGTGAATCGGCCAGATTAACATCCTTCCATTCATCCCCATAAGTCACCAATTTCTCTTTGACTATATCGCCAAAGTTTTTCCCATCTGCTTGAACAAATGTTGGTGGCACAAAGAGATTACGCAAGATTTTGCTTGCTCCAGTTTCTCCATTCAGCTGAGAGGCATAGGCTGTACGGTCAAAACCAAAGGCAATAGCCTGACGGAAATCCTTGTTTAAGAGAGCCTTTTTAGTAGATGTCTTTTGTTCTTCACTAGTCTTAGATGTGTGTTTATAAGATTGACGGTCAATATTTGTCCCTACTAGATAAGTCGTAGAGTCTTGTTGAGTATAGACGATATTGTCTTTCATACTCTTCTCAAGCTCTGCGAAACTTGCACTTGTTGGATAGAGACGAGCTGCTGTAAGGCTACCATCTTTAAAGTTTTCTGCTGGTTTGCTGGTATCTTGCCCGTCCCAGAATGACAATTTAACTTTGTCAATATGCACATTGTCTTTATCCCAGTAGTTCGGATTTTTCGCAAATTCAACAGAGGATTTAGTTACAATGGATTTCAACAAATAAGGGCCGTTATACAAGAGACTACTTGGATCCGTAGCTTTGGCAAAATCATCCCCTTTTGAATTCAAAAACTCTTCATTGACTGGCGCAAGCACACCCATGGTTGTTTTAGAATTCCAAAAAGTTTCAGGTTTGTTCAAGGTGTATTGGACTGTCTGATCGTCAAGGGCTTTAATCCCGACTTGAGCAAAGTCTGTGATTTCACCTTTGGCATAGGCATCCAGACCTTTGATTGAATCCTGTACCAAGTAAAGGGCTTCCGCTTTCTTATCTGTTGCATATTTAAGACCTGTCACAAAGTCCTGAGCCTTAACAGGAGCGTACTCTTCTCCCTCAGATGTATACCACTTGGCATCCTGACGAATCTTATAAGTATAAGTCAAGCCATCCTTAGAGACCGACCAGTCTTCTGCCATTGAGGGAATAAGGTTCCCGTATTTATCATTTTCAAGTAATCCATCGATCACATTACTAGTAATCTCAGAAGTTGCTGCCTTACCAGTTGTCAAATAGTTGAGATTATCTGGATGTGTCTCGTAGGTAAATGCAAAGGTTTTTTCACCTTGAGCGCCTGAACCCCCAGAACAAGCAGCTAAAACACCAGCTGCTAATAAGGTTACTCCCGCAAGAGCCAATACTTTTCTTGTTTTCATAGTATTCTCCTTTGTTTTTTTATTCATTATAGACTCTTTTTCAAGTCCTGTCAATACAATTTTCAGAATTTTTAGATATATATATATATGAATTTATTAAATGGATTCGAAAAAGACTATCCCTTCCTAACTCCCTAATTCTATCGTCTACAAACACCTAAATTGCTGAAACTGATAGCTAAAAAGCATTTAATATGGAAATATTTTTCAAAATTTATAGTCAATCATTTAGCTCACTTACTAGATAACAATCACTCCACATCTTTAATAATTTACACTAAAATCAAAAAGACAAGCACCCAAAATGGTGTTTGTCTTTGATCAAATATACCTCTAAGAACAGGCTTAAACCTTATTTAACATGATTTTCAGCTTCTTTTTGAGCTTTTTCGATTGCTTTTTTACTTTCTTGCTCCCACTTGCTCTTAGCTTCTTCGTACTGCTTAGTTGTTACAGTATCTTTTTGTAATTTCATGTATTTGTAGTTAAATCCATCACCCTTGATACCAACTAATGAGAATCCTCTTGTAAATGGCATCACTTTTGTAACAAAGCTCTTCCACCATTTGACATAGCTGACATAAGTAAAGAATTTTCTATCATCCAAGCCTGAGATTCAGCATATTTTTCATAGCGTTTTTCAACGTTATTATTCTCAGAATCTGCTTCCTTAAGCATATTAGTATAGGTATCTAAACCAAGGGTCTTAATCTTTTCTACATCTGCTTTAGAGTCTAATCCAAATATCTTGAGATAGAAACCATCTTCTGCATTGAAAGGATTTAGATAAGTAGATGGATCTTGGTAATCCGGTGACCAACCATCTAGATTCAAATCGTAATCACGATCTGCAGGGGTTGGTGCTAGAAAGGCGACATTTGTATATTCATCGGTAGAAAGTTGATGTACATCAATCACAATATTTTCAGCACCCAAAACTGTTTCAAGCGTCTGCTTGATAGAGTTCATACCAGCCGCAACATTTTTATTGGTTTGATCAACGGTAACATCTAGATGAATTGGGAAAGTCACACCTTGACTTGAGAGCTCTTTTTTAGCTTTATCAAATTTAGCCTGAGCTTTTTCTTTGTTAAAATAAGCATCTTGGGCATCAGCCAAGTTCATATTTGACCACTCTGTTCCGTAGTTTACCAATTTTGAAGCCACTACTTCACCAAAAGTTTTATCTCCAACTTGAACAAATGTTGGTGGGACTAACAGGTTGCGTAGAGTCTTGCTAGCTGCTTCTTCCCCATTTGACTGAGCAGAGTAGGCAGTACGGTCCAAGGCGAAGTTCACTGCTTGACGGAGGTTCTTATTTAACACCACTGCTGCTGTTGACTTCTTCTGTTCATCTGTCGTTTTTTTGAAGTGTGATTGTAAACCTTACGATTTACATTAAAATTAAAAATATCATGAAGTCTTATCCTGCAAACCATAAATGATATTATCCTTATATTTATCTTTTATCTTCGCAAAGTTTGAACTATTTGGATAAACACCCGCGATTGAATAAGCTCCACTTTCAAAGTTACGGATAGTCAATTCTTGGTCTGATCCATCAAAGTAGGCTAATTTCACACGTTCAATGGATACTTTATCTTGATCATAGTAATGTGGATTCTTAACATACTCGATAGATGATTTTGATGTGAACTCTTTTAACAAATAAGGATCACTGTATAGAATGCTATCTGGAGAAAGAGTACCAAAATCCTTGCCTTTTGAATTTAAAAATTCTTCGTTAACGGGGAAAAGGATATTGTTAGTCGTTTTTGAGTTCCAGTACGGCTCAGGACGCGATAAAGTGTACTCAACTGTATGGTCATCTAACGCTTTAACACCTACTTTTGAAAAATCAGAATCAGCACCTGTAATATAATCATTTAAGCCCTTGATTGAATTTTGAATCAAGTCAAGCGCCTGTGATTTGTTATCTACTGCATACTTAATACCGGTAACAAAATCTTGAGCTTTTACCGGAGCATATTCTTCACCATCAGCTGTAAACCATTTTGCATCTTTTCTTAGTTTGTAGGTATACGTTAAACCATCTTTAGAAACTGTCCAATCTTCTGCTAAGGATGGAACAAGGTTCCCATAATTATCATTTTCTAACAAACCATCTACCAAGTTAGTAATAACAGCTGTATTATCTGCATAATAGTCTAATAAATAGTTAAATGTTGTTGGGTTTCCACTAAAGGTTGATGAGTAAGTTTTTTTGTATCTGAATCTGATTGTCCGCAAGCAACTAAAAGCAAAGTAGCCGCAAAAGTCAGGCCTGCACTAAGGATACGCTTCTTTGTAGTCAGCTTTTTTTCTCCTTTATGTTAGTTTTTTGTAACATAAGATTATTTTACTAAAAAAATCACTCAAATTGTAAAAAAACTTAAACTTTATAATGAAATTTTTATAAGATTTATACATAAAAAACAAAGAATTTCTGCCTTTCATACAGTCCTCCCTTGTTTTTATACGATTTCATTTTTAGATTTTTCTGTAATAACTGTTTATAGTAATTCCACACAGAAAGCATCCCATGGAGCTAAGATTTGTTTTTCAAAGACTTCCTGAGCCGTGGTGTTTTCAATCAAGACCGATTTGACTGTTCCTTCTACGGTCAAGTCTTGTTCTTCATTGGACAAGTTAGCCACAACTAGGAATCGACGGTCACCGTCCTTACGGATATAGGCAAATACCTTGTCAGCCGTATCAAGTAATTCAAAGTCAGCTCGAATCAGCCAGCTATTCTCCTTACGGATTTGAACCAGTTTCTGATAGGTATAAAAAATAGAATCTGGATTTGCCAGCACTTCTTGAACGTTGATTGCTTTATAATTTGGATTCACTGCCAACCAAGGTTGACCTGTTGAGAAACCAGCATTTTTGCTCTCGTCCCATTGCATAGGGGTACGGGCATTGTCGCGACCAATGACACGGATACTGTCCATGATTTCTTCCATCGGAACGCCTTTTTCAAGAGCCTCACGCGCATAGTTGAGGGATTCAATATCTTCTACTTGGTCCAGCGTTTCAAACGGATAGTTGGTCATCCCAATCTCTTCACCCTGATAGATATAAGGTGTCCCTCTCATGAGATGAAGCAAAATTGCAAAGGCTTTGGCAGATTTCACGGTATTCTTGGTCATTCCCCCAGATTGAGACGATACGAGGAAGGTCATGATTGTTCCAGAAGAGCGAATTCCAGCCGTCCTCAACTCCTAGTTCTGTCTGCCATTTGTTGAAAATCTCTTTCAACTTACTGATATTCAGCTCTTTTTGATAGTGCCATTTAGGCTCTCCTTCTTGATACTGAAGACAAATATGTTCAAACTGGAAGACCATAGACAGTTCTTGCCCCTTCGGATCAGAGTAGAGCTTAGCAATCTCTGGAGTTGCACCCCAGGTTTCCCCCACTGTCAAGAGATTCTTATCTCCAAAGGTAGCCTGATTCATCTCCTTGAGATAGGGATGGAGCATGGGACCATTATTGACTACCTTCTCGTCAGGAATTTTCCCAATCATGTCAATAACATCCATACGGAAACCACCAATCCCTTTATCAATCCAGAAGTTCATCATCTCATAAATTTTCTGGCGAAGTTTTTCATTTTCCCAGTTGAGATCAGGCTGTTTCTTGCTGAAAAAGTGGAGATAGTATTGACCTGATTTTTCATCGTATTCCCAAGCAGATCCACTAAAGATAGAATCAAGGTCATTGGATTCATCTCGCCAGATATAGTAATCTCGCTCAGCGCTATCAGGATTTTCACAGGCTTCTACAAACCAGGCATGTTCATCCGAGGTATGATTGACCACCAAGTCCATGATGATACGAATATCACGCTTCTTAGCTTCTGTGATCAGTTGGTCCATATCCTCCATGGTTCCGAAAATAGCTGCAATCGCTTGATAATCAGCAATATCATAACCATTATCATCCATAGGACTGTCATAAACGGGAGAAAGCCAAATCGCTGTGATTCCTAACTTGACTAGATAGTCTAACTTACTGGTAATTCCTGGCAAATCGCCAATTCCATCTCCGTTGCTGTCCATGAAACTCTTTGGATAAACTTGATAGACTACGGCATTGTGCCACCATTTCTTGCATCTTGTTCCCTCATTAGTTTAATAATCTATAGTCTATGTTAGCGCTTTTTGAAGTTTTGTGCAAGCGTTTGCCTAATCTTTTTGATTCCTTTTTTAACTCCATAGTTTCCTAACTCCCATTTTTTTATTATAATAGAGGTCAGAGGTAAAAAAATGAAAAAACAAGCTTTTAGTTCTGAACAATATTTAAATCTACAACGTGACCATATTTTAGAGCGTATCAATCAATTCGACGGCAAGCTCTATTTGGAGTTCGGTGGAAAAATGTTAGAAGATTTCCACGCTGCTCGCGTCCTTCCTGGTTATGAACCTGACAATAAAATCAAACTCTTACAGGAATTGAAGGAGCAGGTTGAGGTTGTGATTGCTATTAATGCTAGCAATATCGAGCATTCCAAAGCACGTGGTGACTTGGGTATTTCTTATGACCAAGAAGTTCTTCGTTTGATTGATAAATTCAATGAACTTGGTATCTTTGTCGGTTCAGTTGTTATCACACAGTACGCTGGTCAAGCTGCTGCAGATGCCTTCCGTAATCAGCTTGAGAAAAATGGCATCGATTCTTATCTTCATTATCCTATCAAAGGATACCCTACAGATATGGATCATATCATTTCTCCAGAAGGTATGGGAAAAAATGACTACATCAAAACCAGTCGTAACTTGATCGTCGTAACCGCTCCTGGACCTGGTTCTGGAAAATTGGCAACCTGCATGTCCAATATGTACCACGATCAAATCAATGGTATCAAGTCTGGCTACGCTAAATTTGAAACTTTCCCAGTTTGGAATCTTTCCCTTCATCATCCAGTTAACTTGGCTTATGAAGCTGCCACAGCTGACCTTGATGATGTCAACATGATTGATCCTTTCCATCTTCAAACCTATGGAGAAACCACTGTCAACTACAACCGTGATATCGAAATCTTCCCAGTGCTCAAGCGCATGTTGGAACGTATTCTTGGTGAATCTCCATACGCTTCTCCTACAGACATGGGTGTCAACATGGTTGGTTTTGCTATTACGGATAATGAGGCTGCCATCGAAGCTTCTAAACAAGAGATTATCCGTCGCTACTACCAAACAGTCCTTGATTTTAAGGCTGAAAAAGTCAGCGAAGCTGCGGTCAAGAAAATTGAACTCCTCATGAATGACCTAGGCATCACTCCAGCAAACCGTAAAGTCGCTGTTGCTGCTCGCCAAAAAGCAGAAGAAACCGGCGGACCAGCCCTTGCCCTTGAATTGCCAAGCGGGGAAATTGTCACTGGTAAAAACTCCGAACTCTTTGGCCCAACAGCCGCTGCTCTTATTAACGCCATCAAGAAATCAGCTGACATCGCTAAAGAAGTAAAACTAATCGAACCTGAAGTTGTTAAGCCAATCCAAGGTCTTAAAATCGATCATCTGGGTAGTCGCAATCCACGCCTGCATTCAAATGAAATCTTGATTGCCCTTGCAATCACTGCCATGGAAAATCCTGATGCTGCTCGTGCTATGGAAGAACTTGGCAACCTCAAAGGAAGCGAAGCTCACTCTACCATCATCTTGACAGACGAAGACAAAAACGTCCTTCGTAAACTTGGTATCAATGTGACTTTTGACCCTTACTACCAATACGATCGCTTGTATCGTAAGTAACGATTCGAACCTCTCCTCCTCCGGAGAGGTTTTCTCTCTATCTCAATAGTAGCCTTTATGATATAATGTAAAGAAGAAAACTGAAAGGAACTGCTATGTCAAAAGAAGTTATTGTTGAAAGTTTTGAACTCGACCACACCATCGTGAAAGCACCCTATGTCCGCTTGATTGGAGAAGAAACTGGACCAAAGGGAGATATCATCTCCAACTATGATATTCGTCTCGTTCAACCTAATGAGGACTCTATCCCTACTGCTGGACTTCATACAATTGAGCACCTCTTAGCTAAACTCATCCGTACTCGCATTGACGGGATGATTGACTGCTCACCATTTGGTTGCCGTACTGGTTTTCACATGATCATGTGGGGACGTCACACTAGCGCTGAAATTGCAGCAGTTATCAAGGATTCCCTCAAAGAAATCGCTGAAACTACCACTTGGGAAGATGTCCCAGGAACAACCATCGAATCTTGCGGTAACTACAAGGACCACAGCCTCTTTTCTGCTAAAGAATGGGCAAAACTCATCCTTGAACAAGGAATTTCAGATAATGCCTTTGAGCGTCATGTGATTTAAACTCAAAAAAGGAACCATCTTTTACGATGATTCCTCTTTTTTATCTTTGAACATCTGTTTTAAGCTATCTCTCTAATAACCAAATTTCCATCTTCTATATCTGCTTCTAGATGCTTGGATTCTAGATGATCCAAGTGGAAATCAGTCACCTTATCACGGATCTGTTGTTCCACAACACGGCGAAGAGGGCGCACTCCCATGACCTCGTCATAACCTTCCTCTGTAATATGGTCCTTAGCCGCTTGACTGACTACCAAATCAATGTCTTTCTTAGCCAAGGTTTGGTTGACTTCAGCCAACATCAAGTCCACAATCTTAGAAAGGTCTTCCTTAGTCAAGTGTGAGAACTCAATGACTGCGTTAAAGCGGTTGAGGAATTCTGGACGGAAGAATGGTTTCAAACGGTCCATCAATTCTGGTTTGTCCGCATCTTCTGTTAAGTTGGCTTCATAGCCAAATCCAGCATTTGATGTCGCAATAATGACAGTGTTCTTGAAGTTTACTGTATTTCCTTGACCATCTGTCAAACGACCATCATCCAAGACTTGGAGGAGAAGGGTAATAACTTGAGGATCAGCCTTTTCAATCTCATCCAAAAGAATGATAGAGTATGGATTGCGGCGGACACGTTCTGTTAAGGTATTGCTATTGTCATCATAACCCACATAACCTGCTGTTGTACCAATTAGCTTAGAAACGGCTGTGCGGTCACTGTATTCAGACATATCCAAACGGATGATTGCGTCCTTGGTTCCAAACATATCAAGCGCCAATTGCTTAGCAAGTTCTGTCTTACCAACCCCAGTTGGTCCTACAAAGAGGAAGCTGCCGATTGGGCGATTGCCTTCATCAAAACCGGCACGGTTACGACGGATAGCACGCGCTACAGCTTCTACCGCCTTGTCTTGACCGATTACCTTATCTTGCAGACGATGAGCCATATCTTTCAAACGTTCGATATCAGATGCTCCCATTTGTGACACTGGAATACCCGTCATCCGTTCTACAGATTCAGCCACATCGTTGACACTTGCAGTCACTTTCATATCTTCTGTGTGGTTTTCGATTTTCTTTTCCAATTCTGCGATGCGTGTTTTATAGTTTAGAGCTGCTTCAAAATCTTCTGCCTCAACTGCTTTTTCTTGCTTGTCTTTTTCTACCTCTATTTCACGTTCAACAGCATGCACATCTGTTACAGGATGCTGAGCTGCCAAGTGAGCAGCCGTTACATCGACAAGGTCGATAGCCTTATCTGGCAAGCTACGTTGAGGAATGTATTGAACAGAATAATCTACTGCTGCTTTCAAAACTTCATCTGGCAAGATGACATTGTGGTGTTGTTGATAAAGGTCACGAATTCCTTGAAGAATCTTAAAAGTATCCTCTGCTGAAGGAGCATTGACCTTGACTTCGTTGAAACGACGAGCAAGAGCTGCATTCTTCAAAATCGTGTTACGGTATTCATCTTGAGTCGTTGCCCCAATCACTGTCAATTCTCCACGAGAGAGGGCTGGCTTGAGAATATCCGCAAGCCCCTTAGAACCACTGTCACCTCCAGTAGATCCAGCACCGAGGATTTGGTGAATTTCATCAAAGAAGAGGATAATATTCCCTGCTTCTTTAACCTCATTGACTAGATTTTGAACGTTTTCTTCAAAGCTACCACGGTATTGAGTCCCAGCCTCAAGACCTGAGATATCAATGGAAATGATTTCTTTATTCTTAATGGCAGCTGGGACATCTCCGTTCACAATGGCTTGCGCTAGGCCTTCGACAACTGCTGTCTTACCAACACCTGCATCTCCAACCAGAACAGGATTGTTCTTGGTACGGCGTGAAAGAATTTCAGATGTTTCTTGAATTTCCTTGTTTCGTCCGATAACAGGATCCAACTTACCCTCACGAGCTTCTGCGGTCAAGTTTCGACCTAGTTTAGCAAGGACACCGTCTTGTTTCATACCTGAAGCCTGTTGTGTCATTTGTCCATCAGCTTCTACATTTCCTAGCAATTGACCAGTTGCACGATAATGAGCAAATTCCTCAGGTGTCACTTCACGTCCATTAATCAAATAACGGCGATTTTCAGAACTATATCCTCGCATACCACCCATCAATTGGTTAAATAAATCATCCATGTTGTTAAAAATTATTAAAGTTGTTAAAGTTGTTGTTCATCTTCTTTACCTCTTTTTTTGTTTACTTAGTTATTATTATTGACATTGACTATCTTTGACCTTTGTTTTAAAAAAATTTAGACTAGCTAGATTGCTACTCTACGTACTATTTCTGGTTTTTTTCTTTTTTTCAAGCAGGAGTAGACTATCTTTACTTCTGAAGATTTCTAAATTAAACATAGACACACCTCTTTCTACTTTACTTTAAATAAGTGTTCTAGTAAGGTTTTCATTTACCTTACGTTCATAATATACTACATTAGTCAGAAAAGGTCAAGGATTTTGACTTTAATTGACCAATGTTTTTTAGAAAATAAAAAATGCCCTGTTGTAAAATAAAGTGCAACAAAAAAGATATGTTCGTCTGATATACTAGAGTTGCAAAAAGGTATAAAGGAAAACGAACTTGTCCCCACAAATCAATCATACAAGCACTTATCTGAAGCTGAACGAGGTGAAATTGAGGCTTATTTATGTATCTGACTAAAACCTGCAGAGATTGCTCGTAGATTGGGGAGAAATCATTCTACTATAGTCAATTGAAGAAAGACCAGAAGAGATTAATAATCGTTCCCGTTTTGGAGATTGGAAAATCGATTCTGTTCTGGGTGGAAAGACAGTAGAAGAGCCTTCTATCCTGACCTTAGTAGAACGACAAACACGCCGTGCTGTCACAAAAAAACTCATGAAAAAGAAAGCAGAGTATGGCAATCAAACAGTCTAAGATGTATGAAACTTTATCCCATTAAGTCCGTAACTGCAGACAATGGAAACGAATTTTTATCATTGAGTAAGATATAGAGCTTAGATGTTTATTTTGCACATGCCTATTCATCTTATGAACGAGGTACAAATGAGAATTTCAATGGATTGTTAAGAGAGTTCATTCCAAAGGGATCCTCACTAAAAGAACTAAATCCAACGCTTTTAGAGGACTATACAAAGACTATCAATGAAATACCTAGACAAATTCATGGCTATTAGGCCACAAAAAGGCTGGGAAAAAGGCTAACCTTAAATATAAAAAGCGAACAAAAACAAGTTATCTGACACTCAGAATTCTGTCTTGTTCGCTTTTTTTGTCTAATCTATCAATTTTAGAAATTTATAGTAGATTGAAATAGGATGTGCACAAATCGATTAGGAAAGTTAAATTAATTTCTAGAAATATTTTAACAACCACAACGTATTATTCTAGCTTCAATCAATTATATAATAAAAGAATTCCTAAAATCAAAAATCTTTTTGTCCCAGTCTCTTGAAAGATACTCACTTAATCAGAGGAACAACTTTGTTGCACTTGACTTGACAATTGGGGTTTTAAATAAAATGTTTCCAAGATTTCCTTATCCTAATTAGTCTGATACAGAAAAAAATAACATGATCACATGCGGAATGGCTTTTAAAAAGAAAAAAACTTATTATATATAATATAATTTTAAAAAAATACAAAATGGTGAGCATTGATAATTTTAAATTCGCAAACAATTCAATACTAAAATGTGTATTAGATAAAGAAAATAGTATTTTTATCAAGAGAATAGGAAGAAATGCATTTAGTTATCGACATATTTAACAAAACAGGCCTAGCTCTACCTAGATTTAATAATTCAATCCTAGTTAAGCAATTTAAACCATCATTATCTTCATTTTTTTCTTATGTCAATCTCCCACTCTATTTTTTTCTTCACGGAACTCAATAAAAAAAGCTTTGAAGAAAACATTACCTTTTTCTTGATTTTTTTAAGTTTATTTGCTGTATGATAAGGGAAAAAGAAAGGGGGCAGAAATATGGCTTTTACCAATACCCACATGCGGTCGGCTAGTTTTGGCATTGTTACCAGCTTGCCTGATGATGTCATTGACTCTTTTTGGTATATCATCGACCACTTCTTAAAAAATGTCTTTGAATTGGAAGAAGAACTCGAGTTTCAATTGCTCAATAACCAAGGAAAAATTACCTTCCACTTTTCAAGTCAACACCTCCCTACAGCCATTGATTTTGACTTTAACCATCCTTTCGACCCTCTTTATCCCCCGAGAGTACTGGTTTTAGATATGGATGGTAGAGAAACTATCCTCCTCCCAGAAGAAAATGACCTATTTTAAAAACTCTAGCCTTCAGTTGCAAACGACTGAAAACTAGAGTTTTTTTCTATTTTTCAAAGCATCATACAAGTTGCGGATCGGTTGCTTTAATGTACGGATGGATAAAATGAGGCGCAATTTCCTGTAAGGACTCAAGGACAAAAAGGCGTTCCGCTATGTAAGGATGAGGCAAGATGAGGTCATCTGTATAAATGACTCTGATCCTCCACAAAGAGCAAGTCCAAATCAATCAAACGAGGTCCCCAATGTACTTCTCTCACCCGTCCCATCTCTGACTCAATGGCTAACAAGGTCTCTAATAGAACTGGGGCGGGCAACCAGGTTTCAACCTCAACCACTTGATTAGCAAAGCTATCTTGCTCCACACCACCCCAAGGCTCCGTCGTCAAGACACTGGACTCTTTAAGAATATGGATACCTCGATTTCGCATTTTCTCAATGGCTTGCTCCAAGTTTGCTTGTTTATCTCCCATATTGCTTCCTAGGGCGATAAAGGCTCGTTGCTTGCGACGATGAATGGTTACTGAGCAAGTATCTAGTGGCAAATGCACTGGCGCCCAAGGTTTTTTCAGTTCCAGCTGAATTTCTTGGACAAGAGGATAAGCCTCAAAAGTACGTTCTACCAGTTTGTAGGCTACCGTTTCAATCAAATCCTCAGTTGTTTCCTGAAACCAAGTCGTCCACTGCTGACACAGTTCTCCGTAATGGACAGAAGCTGTTAAATCCAAGTCTGTAGCCGCCTTGGTCATATCATAGGATAGGATTGCTGAAACGACAAACTTCTGCCCCAATTCTTTCTCACTAGGAAAAAGACCATGATAGGCAAAAATTTCCAAATCCTTAATCTGCAGTTGATCCATAATGATTCCTTTCTAGAAAAATCCGCTTCAAGCGGATTCTTTTTATACTCAATGAAAATCAAAGTGCAAACTAGGAAGCTAGCCGCAGGCTGCTCAAAACACTGTTTTGAGGTTGCAGATGGAAGCTGACGTGGTTTGAAGAGATTTTCGAAGAGTATTATAGTCCCATTAAACGATAAGCCTGATCTCGGAGGTCCTTATCTGTTTCAAATAGACCACGAGCTACTGTCGTCAAGGTTGCTGTGCCTGGTTTTCTGACACCACGCATGCTCATACACATATGTTCCGCCTCAATGACAACAAAGGCTCCTTTAGCACCTAGATAGTCCATCAAGGCATCGGCCACTTCGATATTCAAACGTTCTTGAATTTGTGGTTTTTTCGAATAAACTTCAACCGTACGGGCTAGCTTAGACAAACCTGCCACACGGCCATCTGGAATGTAGGCAATATGCGCTCTCCCATAAAATGGCAGAAAGTGGTGTTCACACATGGTATGGAAAAAGATATCCTTTTCTACCACCATATTATCATCAATAATCTCAAAGGATTTTGACAAATGTTCCTCCGCTGTTTGACCAAGACCTGAAAAAATCTCTTGGTACATACGAGCCACACGAGCAGGTGTTTCCTGCAAGCCCTCGCGATTAGCGTCCTCTCCTACAGCCTCGATAATCATTTTTACAGCTGTTTCAATCTTTTGTGTATCCATTCTCGTTCTTCCTCTCCATCAGATAGGCTCTCACTTGGCTCAAGAAATACAAGGAACCCGTGACAATCCTAACTGTTTTTTTCTCTTCTTTTTTATCTGTCAATTTCTGCTCTAGAAAATCCTGCCAACCCTTGGTAGCTGAGATTTCTAGACTTAGCTGCCTCTTTCAGCACGCTTTCATCAGTCGCCCGACTATCGTCAAAATGTGTCAGAGTAAGCTCGGTATCTGGCATGGCCCCCAGCAAGTCCAACATATCCTCCAAGGCCTTGGTTTTGATACAAGTAAAGAGGATTTCCTTATGATAATCCGCAAAGCGTTCTTGCAAGGTTGCTACTAAAGCCTTGATAGCATGAGGATTGTGGGCCCCATCCAAAATCATCAAGGGGATCTCTTGACACGACTTTCCAAACGCCCTGGCCAACTTGTTTCTTCCAAGGCTTGAGCAAGCAAGTCATTGCTTGCTAGTTCTCGACCCATCTTCTTGACAAAAAAGTATCAAGTAAAGCTATTGCCATTCCTGCATTCTCTATCTGGTGCAAACCAAGTAGGCCAGTCTGAAAGCGATCTTGTCTGACAGCACTGGTATAGTCAAAGACTTCACCTGTCACCACACTTTCTTGGTGACTGACATGATAATTTGCCCCGTAGGCAAGTCTCGGTACATCTTTCCCTTCCGCAATGCGGTCAATCACAGCCAAAGCTTCTGGAGCGATACGACCTGTTACCAAGGGAATACCTTGTTTGATAATACCAGCTTTCTGCTCTGCTATGGCTTCCAAAGTGTCACCAAGTAGGGCTACATGGTCCAATCCAATAGTCGTAATGCCTGTCAGAAATAGGCTGGCAGACATTGGTACTATCCAAGAGTCCACCCATGCCCACTTCCATGATAGCCACATCTACTTGCTCTGAGGCAAAGTAATCATAGGCTATGGCTGTGATAATCTCAAACTCGGTTGTGCCCTGTAAATTAGCGGCCGCTTCTCCTTCCAGCAAAGACTGATAGTCTGCCATGAGAGTTTCGAGTCTAGCCTCGGGAATAGATTCCCCATTGATGCTAATCTGGTCTGTATAATGAATGAGATAGGGCGAGCTGAAAACACCAACTCTCAGCCCTAGCTTTTCTAGCATATTTTTCAAAAAAGCAATGGTCGAACCCTTGCCATTGGTCCCTCCGATATGGATGACCTTGAGTTTGAGATGGGGATTGCCACGCAAAGCTAACAGTTCCACCATTCGTTCCAAGCCAAAATGCGGTTGGTCCGTCCGGTAGTTAGCAATCCACTGATTGTTTTCAATTTCTTTCATCTTATTTATATTGTTTTAAATCTAGATTTTCCGCTTCATCAGCCAGACGAATAGCGGAGGCAATTTCAACTGCCATCCTGTGACTAGCTACGTCATGCACGCGCACCACTTCTACACCCTGTCTCGCAGCGATACTAGTTACATGAGCCGAAGCCGTGTCTCGATTGCGGAAACCAAGTTCTGTCTCAGGATTGACTTCAAAACCATTTTCTTCAAGAATATTGATGACAAACCGCTTGCGCGACACTCCAAGAAAGATTGGATAGCCTTTCTGATGTAGTTTATCCAGGTCCCGTAAAAGAAGCAGAATTTTCTTTCTTGGTCAGACCAAAGCCAATTCCTGGATCCAACAGGATATTTTCTAGTGCAATACCAGCTTCCTCTGCTCTCGCTAAGGCTCTATCAAAGAAAGCCTCCATCAAGTCTTCGATTGGCATTTTTTCAAAGTCAGCTAACTCTTCCTCTGTAAAAGCTTGACCAAAACCAAAATGAGGAAAGATGAGCGAGCTAGGGTGCTGAGGTCGAGCCATAACTGGATTAAACATAATGACTACTTTCGCTCTCGCTTCAGCTACCACATGGGCCATTTTTTTTTCATCACCCATGAGACCAGTGATATCATTGACTAGATTGGCACCAGCAGCCAAAGCAGCCTCTGCCACCTGACTTTTCCAAGTATCAATGGAAATGAGGACATCACTTTCCTTACGAATCGCTTTAATCACTGGAACAACACGCTGGATTTCCTCTTCTATCTCAACATAGCTACTTCCCGGCCGAGTCGATTCTCCGCCGATATCTAGCATACTAGCCCCTTCTACTATCAATTTACGAGCCTGCTGGAGTGCCTGCTCAAGAGCAAAAAATTGACCACCGTCCGAAAAGGAGTCTGGGGTTACATTGATAATTCCGCAAATAGCTGTCTTTGCATGATTGGCTTTACTTGACATATCGGTCACTCCCTCAAGGCTTTTCACCATATTATTTCTCTATTTTACCATAAAAAGAAAAAGATGGACACGATTGCATTCATCTTTTTTTCCCAGTAGAAACAAGTAAGCAATTGTCAAAAATCTTAAACAGAAATCCCTAATGTCCGACTCAAAATCACCACGAGAGCCAACAAACAGAAAAAAACTCCATTAACAATCATGTGAAGTAAGATAGACATTTCCAAACGTTGGGTTTTATAAACTGTCCAAGTTAGCACAGTTGACATTCCTCCATAAATCAATAAAGAAGGTAAATTACTTGGTTGATGCAATAAAGCAAAGACAATCGTACCGACTATAAATCCCAAGTTCTCTTTACCTCGAAAAGATCTTTTTTTAGGAACAATCCCACGACACAAGATTTCCTCACAAATCGGAGCTAAAGCAAGGCTAGTAAGAAGAAACTGGAAATCAGAGAACTATTCTGAACCATATCGTTAATCTGAGACTGATTTAGCTGGTTGTCGTCTCATTTGACAGTTGCAACAAGATAGACACCAAGTATATTTGAACAGATAATGACTAAATAACTCAAGCCCAATCGTAGCCAAATCCTTAGCTCTAAAAAACGATAAAATTAAAACTTGCTAACTGTGTTTTACGAGCTCCAATAATAAATAGCAGCTAAAACCACAATTGAAATACCAGCAACTATCAGTCCCTGACTGTAACAGTGGTACTGCATTTAAAGTTAGAAAATAGCAGTAACGCTAAAGGAATCTGATATAAAATTGTCGCTACTAGAAAAGACTATAACATCCACCCTGTCTACGACTTCAACATATTCTTTTTCCATCATACTTTTCCTCTTCCATCATATCATCTACCTATGACTTTGTATTAAAAAAAGGGGAGAAACCCCCTGGGTATATTATATTATAGGGCCATGCTGATGTAGTTAAGGATAAACAAGGCATCCAAAATCCAAATCATGACATGAACATCTTTAGCTTGACCTTTGACAAGCTTAGTCAAAGTGTAAGTCAAGAAACCAACTGCAATCCCTTGAGTGATAGAGTAGCTGAATCCCATAAAGATAGATGTGAAGAAAGCAGGAACCGCTTCAGACATATCATCCCAATGGATATTTTTCAAGCTAGCCAACATCATAATCCCAACGATAATCAAGATTGGAGCTGTAGCGGCTGTTGGTACAATCGCTAGAAGTGGGCTAAAGAAGCTTGAGATTGCAAAACAGATTGCCACAACCAAGGCTGTCAAACCAGTACGTCCACCTGCACCGATACCAGCAGCAGACTCAACATAAGTCGTTACGTTTGAAGTACCAGCGATGGCACCAATTGAAGTACCAATCAAGTCAGAATAAAGAGCCTTGTCCAACTTAGCTGATTGGTGATTTTCACCATTTGTCGCTACGATACCAACTTTTTCACCTGTACCGATCAAGGTACCAATTGTATCAAAAATATCTGTCAATGAGAAGGCAAGAATGGCCATCAGAGTTTCAGGCAAGCGAGCTGTATCTGAAATCAAAGCTCCCAAACCTTCTGAACCAAGAGCTGCACCAAAGACTGTCTTCAAGTCTTCAAAGGCTGCACCAACATGGTTATTAGCAAAATCGATACTAGACAAATCTACCAAACCAACTGCAATAGCAAGAACAGTTGTTGTCAAGATAGAAAGGATAATTCCCCCTTTAATCCCTTTGATGACAAAGAAGATAGTAATAGCAAGTCCTGCAAGAGCCACCAAAACAGCTGGATTATTAAAGCTGACCAATCCTGGAACTGCTGAAGAGTTTGCTGCAATCGTTGCTTGAGCTTTGTCAGCCCCTTCTCCTACAACAGTATAGTTACCTGGATCAATCGTAAATTTCAAAAGTCCAGCATTCTTAATCCCTACGTAAGCAAGGAAGACACCGATACCAGCTGAAATAGCTGAGCGAAGGGCATTTGGAATCGATTCAATGATCATTTTACGAACATTTGTCAAGGTAATAATCAATGAGATAATCCCACAGATGAAGACCATAGCCAAGGCTTCTTGCCAAGAATAACCAAGTCCAAATACAACTGTAAAGGTAAAGAAGGCATTGAGTCCCATACCTGGCGCTTGAGCATATGGTAAGTTAGCATAGAAGGCCATCATCAGGGTACCAGCAACTGCACCGATAATCGTTGCGAGGAATACACCCTGAGCAGGCATTCCTGTTTGCGAAAGAATTTGTGGGTTTACAAAGAGAATATAGCTCATTGCAAAGAAAGTTGTTAAACCAGCGAGAACCTCTGTACGAACGTCTGTACCGTTCTCTTTTAGTTTAAATAATTTGTCCATTATCAATCTCCTTTTAATTTTTACGAACAATAATAGAATTATATCATTTATCATTCACTTTTTCAATATCTTTGTTTGATTTATTTAAGAATTTGATGAAATTTCTTTTTTGGTTTCGAATCTGCTTTTCTGCCTGCTTTCTGTTATAATAGTAGACATCTTATCTGAAAAGACACTAGAAAGGTCCCTATGACGAAAAAAATTATTGCAGTTGACCTGGATGGAACCCTGCTCAACTCAGACAGTCAAATTTCTGACTTTACCAAAGAAACCATTAAAAAAGTTGCTGAAAAAGGCCATCAGGTTATTATTACGACAGGTCGCCCTTACCGCATGTCAAAAGATTTCTACCGTGAATTAGGCTTAAACACTCCTATGATTAATTTCAACGGCTCCCTTACTCATTTACCAGACCAAGTTTGGGACTTTGAAAAGTGTTTGACCGTAGACAAAAAATATCTGCTAGACATGGTTCAACGTTCAGAGGACATTCAAGCCGATTTTATCGCTGGAGAATATCGTAAAAAATTCTACATTACAAATCCTAATGAAGAAATTGCCAATCCCAAACTATTTGGTGTAGAAGCTTTCCAGCCTGAAGATCAATTCCAGCCTGAGTTGGTAACCAAGGACCCTAACTGTATTCTGTTGCAGACCAGAGCCAGTGACAAATATGCCTTGGCAAAAGAAATGAACGCCTTCTACCAGCATCAACTGTCTATCAATACCTGGGGAGGGCCGCTCAATATCCTTGAGTGTACCCCAAAAGGTGTCAACAAGGCCTTTGCTTTGGACTACTTGCTCAAGGTAATGAACCGTGACAAAAAAGATTTGATTGCCTTTGGAGATGAACACAATGATACCGAAATGCTCGCTTTTGCTGGGAAGGGCTATGCCATGAAAAATGCCAATCCCAGAGCTACTCCCCTATGCAGATGAGCAAATTGCCCTGACCAATGACCAAGACGGGGTTGCCAAAACCCTGCAAGACTTATTCTTATAGTCCATACTGACCAGCTTGCAAGCTGGTCTTTGTGCTCTTTTCACAGTCTCATCAACCAGTTAATCGATTGTTCTATTTTTTTGCCTCAAAACCTTGGAAAAGGCTTTCTTTTGTGATATACTTCACATATAAATACAAGAGAGCTCGTCACACTCGACTCTGTTGACACAAAATCAATCCAGTCCTGTTTCTCCTGCTCTCAGTTAATATCAAGGAGGATAGCTATGAAAGCTGTTGTTGTAAATCCAGAAAGCACTGGTGTTGCTGTTGAAGAAAAAGTACTCCGTCCACTTGAAACTGGGGAAGCACTTGTAGAAATTGAATACTGTGGTGTTTGCCACACTGACCTCCACGTTGCCCATGGTGACTTTGGTCAAGTACCAGGACGTGTTTCTAGGACACGAAGGTGTTGGTATCGTTAAAGAAATTGCCCCAGATGTTGAAAAGCCTTAAAGTCGGTGACCGCGTCAGCGTTGCTTGGTTCTTTGAAGGATGTGGCACTTGCGAATACTGTACAACTGGTCGCGAAACCCTTTGCCGTACAGTAAAAAATGCTGGCTACTCAGTAGATGGTGGTATGGCTGAACAATGTATCGTAACTGCAGACTATGCTGTTAAAGTTCCTGACGGACTTGATCCAGCCCAAGCTTCTTCTATCACATGTGCTGGTGTAACAACCTATAAAGCTATTAAAGAAGCAAAAGTTGAACCAGGCCAATGGGTTGTTCTTTACGGTGCTGGTGGACTTGGTAACCTAGCTGTTCAATATGCTAAAAAAGTATTCAATGCTCATGTCATCGCAGTTGATATCAACAATGACAAACTTGCCCTTGCAAAAGAAGTAGGTGCTGACATTGTTATTAACGGCCTCGAAGTTGAAGATGTACCTGGACTCATCAAGGAAAAAACTGATGGTGGAGCTCATTCAGCTGTCGTAACTGCTGTATCTAAAGTTGCCTTCAATCAGGCTGTTGACTCAGTTCGTGCTGGTGGTCGCGTAGTCGCTGTTGGTCTTCCTTCTGAAATGATGGAACTCAGCATCGTCAAAACCGTTCTAGATGGAATCCAAGTCATCGGTTCTCTTGTTGGAACTCGTAAAGACTTGGAAGAAGCCTTCCAATTCGGTGCAGAAGGTTTGGTAGTTCCAGTTGTCCAAAAACGTCCAGTAGAAGATGCCGTAGCCATTTTCGACGAAATGGAAAAAGGTCAAATCCAAGGACGTATGGTACTCGACTTCACCCACTAATCTAATAGAAACCTATTTTAAAAGTTGGAATGCGCTTCCAACTTTTTTATATTAAATTTTTAAATAAGGATTCAAAAATATCTTCTTCAAAAACATTTAATATATCAATATTTTCAAAAAATATGTAATCTTTTTTTTAAAAATTTTTTATGATAAATAGTTGCTTTTTATATGAAAACGGTTTATACTTAAAAAGTCTTAAAGTTTTCTTAAACAATGGGCACAACATTTTATAAGGAGGAATGACAATAATGAGTATCGGAATCATTATTGCGAGCCACGGTGAATTCGCTGCAGGTATTCATCAGTCAGGATCTATGATTTTTGGTGAACAAGAAAAGGTTCAAGTTGTAACCTTTATGCCAAATGAAGGTCCAGATGACCTATATGCTAAATTTAACAACGCTGTGGCTGCATTTGACGCAGAAGATGAGGTGCTAGTTTTGGCTGACCTTTGGAGTGGTTCTCCATTCAACCAAGCTAGTCGCGTGATGGGAGAAAATCCTGATCGTAAGTTTGCCATCATCACAGGACTTAACTTACCGATGTTAATCCAAGCCTATACAGAGCGCCTCATGGACGCTACTGCAGGTGTGGAAAAAGTCGCTGCGAATATTATCAAAGAAGCCAAAGATGGCATCAAAGCTCTTCCAGAAGAGCTCAACCCAGTTGAGGAAGTGGCAAGCGCCGCAGCTGCTCCAGTTGCCCAAGCCGCTATTCCAGAAGGAACTGTCATCGGAGATGGAAAACTCAAAATCAACCTTGCCCGTCTAGACACTCGTCTACTTCACGGTCAGGTTGCAACTGCTTGGACTCCAGATTCAAAAGCAGACCGTATCATCGTTGCTTCAGATAACGTTGCCAACGACGATCTTCGTAAAGAATTGATTAAACAAGCAGCTCCAAATGAAGTCAGAGCCAATGTTGTACCAATCCAAAAATTGATTGAGGTTTCAAAAGATCCACGTTTTGGAGAAACACATGCCCTTATCTTATTTGAAACACCTCAAGATGCCCTTCGTGCAATCGAAGGTGGCGTGCCAATCAAGACTCTTAACGTAGGATCAATGGCTCACTCAACTGGTAAAACAATGGTCAACAACGTTTTGTCTATGGACAAAGAAGACGTTGCTACATTTGAAAAAATGCGTGACCTCGGTGTTGAATTTGACGTACGTAAAGTACCAAACGACACCAAAAAAGATTTGTTTGACTTGATTAACAAAGCCAACGTTCAATAATAGAAATCAATAACTATCGAAGAATTCTAAGAAAATTTTTCACTTTATTACAATTAAAATAGAAAAGGAATAAAACCATGTCAGATATTTCAATTATTTCTGCTGTCTTGGTTGTAGTTGTTGCCTTCCTTGCAGGTCTTGAAGGTATCCTCGACCAATTCCAATTCCATCAACCAATCGTCGCATGTACCCTTATCGGACTTGCAACTGGTAACCTCGAAGCAGGTGTTATGCTTGGTGGATCACTTCAAATGATCGCCCTTGGTTGGGCAAACATCGGAGCTGCCGTAGCTCCTGACGCTGCTCTTGCATCTGTTGCCGCAGCAATCATCTTGATCAAAGGTGGTAACTTTACTACTGAAGGTATCGCTGTTGCAACAGCAACAGCTATCCCTCTTGCCGTAGCTGGACTTTTTCTTGACTATGATTGTTCGTACAATCTCAGTTGGTTTGGTTCACACTGCAGATGCTGCTGCTAAAGAAGGAAATATTGCAGCTGTTGAACGTGCTCACTTTATCGCACTTCTTCTTCAAGGTCTTCGTATTGCTATCCCTGCAGCCTTCCTTATCGCTATCCCAGCTTCTGCCGTTCAAGATGCTCTTAAATTGATGCCAGACTGGTTGAACGGTGGTATGGCTGTCGGTGGTGCTATGGTCGTTGCCGTTGGTTACGCTATGGTTATCAACATGATGGCAACTCGTGAAGTATGGCCATTCTTCGCAATCGGTTTTTTGCTTTTGCTGCCATTTCTCAATTGACTTTGATTGCCCTTTGGTGTAGTCGGTGTTGCTCTTGCCTTCATCTACCTTAACCTTTCAAAAACAAGGTGGTAACGGTGGCGGCGGAGCTGCAACTTCTAACGACCCAATCGGTGATATCCTAGAAGACTACTAGAAAGGGGAACAATCATGACTGAAAAACTTCAATTATCAAAATCAGATCGTAAAAAAGTTTGGTGGCGTTCACAATTCCTTCAAGGTTCTTGGAACTACGAGCGTATGCAAAACTTGGGTTGGGCTTATTCATTGATCCCAGCTATCAAAAAATTGTACACTACTAAAGAAGACCAAAGTCGCTGCTCTTGAGCGCCACCTTGAGTTCTTCAACACTCACCCATACGTAGCTGCTCCAATCATGGGGGTTACTCTTGCACTTGAAGAAGAACGTGCTAACGGTGTTGAAATTGATGACGCTGCTATCCAAGGGGTTAAAATCGGTATGATGGGACCTCTTGCTGGTATCGGTGACCCAGTATTCTGGTTTACAGTTCGTCCTATCCTTGGAGCTCTTGGTGCATCACTTGCTGCATCTGGTAACTTGGTTGGTCCACTTCTCTTCTTCTTCGGATGGAATGCGATCCGTATGGCCTTCCTATGGTACACACAAGAGTTTGGTTACAAGGCTGGATCTGAAATCACTAAAGACATGTCTGGTGGTATCTTGAAAGACATCACTAAAGGTGCTTCTATCCTTGGTATGTTCATTCTTGCCGTTCTTGTACAACGTTGGGTATCTATCAACTTCACTGTTAACCTTCCAGGTAAACAATTGGCTGAAGGTGCCTACATCAACTTCCCAGAAGGACCTGTATCAGGTGCTGAATTGAAAGGTATCCTTGGTCAAGCACTTGGTGGATTGAGCCTAGATAAGATTCAACCACAAACCCTTCAAGGTCAGTTGAACTCATTGATTCCAGGATTGATGGGACTTCTCCTTACTTTCCTTTGCATGTGGTTGCTTAAGAAAAAAGTATCACCAATCTCAATCATCCTTGCACTCTTTGCAGTAGGTATCGCAGCTCGTTTCTTCGGTATCATGTAATCAAGCAACTTCAAAAGGAACCAGGTTCTAAACCTGATTCCTTTTTTCTATGCTTTTATTCAGCCAAGGCTCCCATTGGATCCCATGGTGCAAGTACAATTGGTTCTGCTTCATAGGCAGCTTGTTCTTCTGCTGTCAGCAATTCCTTACGGACAACGATTTGGTAAGTGTATTCGTCCATCCAAGCGTCTGAGGCAACAAAGTAACCATCTGTACCAACCTTGTCTCCCCATGAGTTTTCAACCTTCCACTTGGTTGACTTGCCCATTTTCATCCAAATCAACACCTGTCAAGACCATGGCGTGGGTCATTAAGCTTTCGCTGTAATCCAAACGTCCAGCCTTGTCTTGAGTGAGTTTAATGTCCATGCTTGATTCAAAGTCATAAACATCTGTCGCAAGGATTCCAGCTTTACGGTTGCTGAGCTGACCGACATCTGAACCAAACCAAACAGTCTCACCTGCTTGCATTTGAGCAATCGCCAATTCTTTCAAGCGCTCCATCGGCACGTTGATGTAACGAACCGCACGGCTACCAACCACATTTCCCAACATCTCAACTGTGTAAGATTGGCCGTAAGGCTTGTCAGCAGTTGGAGCGTTGATAACAGAAACATAATCTTCTAGAGGAAGATTGACATATTTCTTGTAAAATTCTTGTGGTGTAATGCCCTTTTCGCTTTGGTAGTTGTTATCTTTATCGCGATAAGCAAAGTCAAATTTACGTGGTGGAAGTCCCTAAATGACATAGCAAGGAAATTAAAGATTTCTTGCAAGAGGTCTTCTTTCTTAGCTTGAACAGTCGCTTGGTCTGCACCAGAAGCAAGCAAGTCACGCAAGATTTGAGCATCTTGGCGAAGCAATTTGTTAAGAATGGCATTTAGCTCACGACTGCTACTAGATGAAACAGACTCAGGGTAAACTGACTTAGGCACGACACCGTATTTTTCAAAGAGAGAAACGACCATATCCCATTGACCACCATCTTGTTGTGGAGTTTGGAGTAGGAATTTAACCTTACGGCTCGTCAAATCTTGGTCTGCAGTCGCAATGACTTGCTCCAAGAACCAGTTTGATTTCTCATACTTGTCCCAGAAGAATGTGTGGGCTTGTGATAACTCAAAATTTTCCAGTTTGTATTGTAAGATAAGCTTGTGGCGGAAGGTGTTGAGAGCCGCAAACATCCAGCAACGACCAGAAGCCTTCTGGTTTGTTACCTTGTCCTTGGTCAAATCCAATGAGAAAACAGGTGTATTATCTACATGGCTTTGGCGACGTTCTAGGGCTGCAAAAATTCCATTGTGACTAGCAGCATTTTCAATCGCTTGGTATTTTACATTTGCTTCATAATTGGCAAATAGTTTATCAGTAAATGATTCTTGAATCGCGTTCATAGATTCCTCCTTTTATTCTACAGTCTATTATAACTCTTTTCACAAAGGAAGCAACTGAAAAACATAAAAGGCAAGGACATTGTCCCTCACCTTTTTCGAATATAAACCAAATTAAGCAATACTAGCAAGAAGATCTTCTAATTCTTCCTTGGTCAAGCGACGCCATTCTCCTCGCTGCAAGTTCTCATCCAATACTAGAGTTCCCATAGTCAAACGTTGCAAGTCTACTATTTCCTTGCCGCAATAGGCAACCATTCGTTTGACCTGATGAAACTTCCCTTCTGCAATGGTCACACGGATTTGGCTTTGATTCTTTTCTGTATCTATGGACACAAGCTCCAGTTTAGCGGGCTGACAGGTAAAATCCTTAAGAGGAATTCCCTTAGCAAATGTCTCCACATCTTCTTGGGCCATGATTCCCTTGACCTGGGCCAGATAGGTTTTATCCACATGACGCTTTGGCGAAAGAAGAGCATGGGCAAGCTTGCCGTCATTAGTCAAGAGCAAAAGACCATGCGTGTCAATATCCAATCGTCCTACTGGGAAAACTTCCTTGCTCCGAGCAATATCATCCAGCAAGTCCAGAACGGTTCTGTGCTTGGGATCCTCAGTCGCTGAGATAACTCCTTGGGGCTTGTTCATCATGTAGTAGACAAACTCTTCATACTCCAACACTTGCCCATCAAAGCGAATCTCATCTCTTTCTTCATCAATCTGCAATTTAGCTGATTTTTCTTTTTTACCATTTACCGTCACGCGCCCAGCCTTGAGCAAGTTTTTGACCTCAGTCCGGCTCCCCACAGCGCAGGCAACTAAAAATTTATCTAATCTCATAGAACTATTATATCATACTCAAAAAGGAGGCTGGTACAATGACCAACCTCCTTTTCGTTTCATACTCTTCAAAAATCTCTTCAAACCGCGTCAACGTCGCCTTGCCGTATATATGTTACTGACTTCGTCAGTTCTATCTGCAACCTCAAAACAGTGTTTTGAGCTGACTTCGTCAGTTCTATCTACAACCTCAAAACAGTGCTTTGAGCAACCTGCGGCTAGTTTCCTAGTTTGCTCTTTGATTTTCATTGAGTATCAGATTTAAGAAATTAACTTCCTCGTCTCCAGAAAATCGCTAAGACAATCATGGAACCTAGTACTGCCGGAATAATGGCAGTTCCTGCTATTATCGGTCCCCAAGTCCCAAAAAGCAAATGGCCTATAAAGGCACCAATCCATCCGAGAAACATTTTTCCAAAACATCCCATGCGTTCTCCACGATTGGTCAGAGTACCTGCTAAAAATCCCACTAGGAGACCAACGAACATACTTCCTAACATATTATCTCCTTAATTTGCCCAATCTCCGTTACGGAAGAGTGGTACACGTGTCCCATCCTCACGGATACCATCGATATCCATTTGGTTAGAACCAATCATAAAATCCACGTGAACATCTGAACGGTTAAGCCCCGCAGCTTCAAGCTCTTCTTCACTCATCTCCGCTCCACCAACTACGCTAGTCGCATAGGCTGCACCGATAGCCAAGTGATTTGACGCATTTCTCATCGAAAAGGGTGTTAAAGAAGGTAATGCCTGACTGAGAAATTGGGCTTGGATCTGGTACCAAGGCACATTCACCCAAGGCACGCGCACCCGCATTTTCAAAGACAAGGTCTTTCATGACCTGATCACCCTTTTCTGCAGTGATATCCACGATTTGTCCATCCTTAAAGGTCACCTTAATACCTTCGATGATATTTCCGTTATAGCTAAGCGGTTTTGTAGAAGTGACATAACCATCTGCACGACGGAAATCAGGCGCTGTGAAGACTTCCTCTGTCGGCATATTTGGCAAGAATCCTTCGCCCTGTGCATTGATAGCACCAGCTGATTCCCAAACGTGGTTCTTTGGCAAACCAAGTGTCAAATCTGTCCCTGGCGCTGTGTAGTGAAGGGCTGAAAATTGCTCTTTATTAAGCATATCTGCCTTGCTCTTGAGGATAGCTGCATGCTCTTCCCAAGCCTTAACAGGATCTGCTTCGTAGACACGGCAAGTTTTGAAGATTTGGTCCCAAAGGAGATCGACTGCTTCTTCATCGCTCGCAGCATTTGGAAAGACTTTCTTAGCCCACTCAAGTCCAGCAGCGGCTGCTACAGTCCAGCTAACCTTGTTGGATTGAGTTGCGATACGCATTGGCTTCATAGCAAGTCCCATAGCTTTAGCAGAAGCTGAAAGCTTGTCAGCGTCCACTCCGTTCAAGGCACCTGGGATCAGATGAACGAACCCCAAGACGGCTAGCTTTGTTCTCCAAAAGATAGTTCATCTCAGCAATCTTGTATTCTGGCACATTGTCCAGACGCTCCATCGGCGCATGGAGGAATTTCTCACGGTTAATGACATCATCTGTCCACTGAACGATAACCTCATGCGCACCCAAAGCATAAGCTTCTTTGACGATTAAGTGAGCCAACTCACGTTGCTCCACATCGATAGAGAGAGCCAAAGTGTGACCAGGTTGCACGTTGATTCCGTTCGCAACCAACAATTTCGCATATTTTTCTAGATTTTCTTTAAAATTTGGTAAAACCATGTAATTTTCTCTTTTCTATTTTTATTTTTCTTTCAAAGCAGAGAATAATCCTGCTAAAGCAATAGCACCTGACAAGAGTGCTGTTGATAGAAGAATTTTCTGATCAGCAAGTTCTAGCTGATAGTCAAAAACTTTTTGAGCTGGTTTGTCTTTTACAAAATCCTTCCCTTACTAGTATATCACATATATTGGTATTTTAAAAAACAAGCTTACTGAAGCTTGTTTTAATTAGCTATTACAAAAATTGTGTACATATCTTTCGACTTCTTTTTCCATAGATTGAATCTCACCAATATCCCATCTATTTTTTTTAGAAGTTATCTTTGCCATCATCTGTAATTTTAGACTCTGACGATGGAATATCCCTTCTCTTTGCCATTGTTCTAATTTAGCCTCTGGATAGGAGTTGCCAAACCTGGAGTTCTGACTATCGGTAATGATACAAAGATTACCAAAGGAATGTAAAAACTCAGCAGGTAATTGACTCTCTCCATCATGTCCATTTGGATTCTGAGGATACCAATGCTCTATGGAACGACGATATGCAAATTTGAAATGATCAAAATTAATATCCTTGTACTCTTTCTCTAATTCAGCACGATTTTTCCATAAAACATAATCTACAAAGTTAAAAGCATAAACAGGAATTGCCCCATATTTTTTTATACTTTTATCTTCAGTAAACAATCTTTCCTCAGCATATCTCACTGCCATTTTTTCAAGAAAATCCTTAAAGTGACCACCAAATTCTTGATTATTTAGCTCTTCAATATGGTTTGAAACAGGAAATTGCAAGATTTCATATAACCAACGACTATCACGATTAGCAGTAAAGGTCACAGCAAACATGGATTGAAGCATGATAAATGTCATCATTGAAACTTTTTCAAAAAGTATTTTTTATCATAAATAATATTGAACATATAAATCTCCTCCAGTTTTTCATTATTATAATCATTCCGATAAACTTTCTGCAGAAACCAATCATTTTCTTGTCTTCTATTATTAGTCTCATTGGACATTTTCGTACGATCAAATTATCAAATATAAATTTTAATTTCAAGTAAATTCCTACTAAATAATGTAATATCCTCTAATTTGTATCTAACATTAGTTTTCATATTTCAAAATGTTTCTAATAATTTTCTTATCATCTAGCTGTATATCATCAGTTTTTGCTTACATTACCAAATGTAATATGAAGTAAACGAAATGTTGAAAAAAAATGATTTTCAAAGTTTATAATCGTTCTGAAATATCTTTTCCACTTCATTCGTATCTGATATTACTTTAACTATTTGTAGATTCTTTATTTTCTATACTAGATAATACAGATTTCTTATTAGTTTGATTGAACTTCTATTTTGACTTAAGCACTTATCAAATATTTAAAAGAAAGCTATTTGATAATTATTTCCTTTTAATCCAAAGGAAAATATTTTTTTTCCCTCTTCATCAGTGATGCTTTGTTCTCTTTGCTGATTTTGTAAATGCGTTTTGATTACCGGCTTATCAAACTCTGCACAGGCATCCCAAATTCTTGCAAAACTTTTTGTGCCATTTCTTGATCTGTACCGAACTTAGCCATCATTTGTGCCTTGAGAATCTCATGAGCCTCTAGTTGTTCTCCTCGAGAGTTGAAACGTTCGAAATAAAGATTCAAATCTAAATCTTCAGGAAGTATACTCCGAAAAATGATGACATTCTCAAAAAGATAATCAACGAAAGACTGAGGATTAAGCTGGCGCTCCTCTAGCACTTTTTTCAATGCGTCTTTAGCATATCCGTAACCTCTAGTCAGCTCATTTCTCATCGTCCTCTAAAATTTTTTTCTTGGTAAATAGATCTTGAATATTCTTATTTGATTTCTTCCTAGCTGGGAAGGTAAGATTGACAGCTTTCAATCTATCAAAACCAAACTCATGCTTCAAAGCTAAGGCAATCAAATTAAGGGCTGTTGTCCGTTGTTGCCCATCTATGATTTTGAAAATGTCATTCTCTTTATTAACGACTAATGTTCCAATATAGTAGTAATTGTCTCTATTTTCTTGAAAAGCATCTGCTACGTCGTTCAATAACTGCTCAATTTCATCATAAGTCCAAGCAAAATTTCTCTGATAAAGAGGAATAGCATAGGTATCTTCATTTAACAAACGATTAACTGATAAGCTTATATGTGTTTCTACCATTTATTTTTTTCCTCTTCTATAATCTTGTCCACAGTATAATTTCAAATAACTCTCTATCTATCTTGATCATGAAATCATTCGGAGTGACAGCATGGGATAAAAGTTGAAATAGCTTTTGAGCCTCTTTTTGTCTAAAACTTCCACCAGCGGCGTATTTCCCTACCGTTGCATCATATATAGCTTTAGACTTAACTCGAGGGTAATAAGACCAAATAAACAGGGTCTCTACAATCTCCGTTGATAGCTCATCTTTTCCAAATCTCTCTGCAAAAAGTGAACAAATATTTAAGAATATATTGTGACACTTGAGGTAGCGTCCTTTTGAGCTATTGTAAATGTTCAACATACCTTCTGGGTAAGCTAGATTTTTTTCTTCCCCTTCAGGTTCATCAGAAAATCCTAACTCTTCATTTAAAAAATCTTTATGTTCTTTAATAGTTTCATGAGCAGATTCAATATACTCAAAAAATTTACTTCCATCAATGATTGGCATAGTAATGGACATGGGGAGATTTTCAATATGACGATACAATTCTAGATATGGAAAGTTCTGATTCAAATCAACGCCTTTAAAATCGTCAATAAAATCCTCTGTAAAACGCAGATAAGATCCATAACGTTTGTTTGTTAATCCTGTCTCTCCGCGCGACCAACGTCTCATACGGAAAAGATGTTTATCAAACAACTCTTTGAGACTTAACTCTTTATCCTCTACAAATTGCTCCCACTTTTCGACAATCTTTTCATCTTCTGAATCATACTTGCGAAGATGGTAGGCTTTGAGCAAATCATGAGGTTCTAAAGATTTTCCACGATTATTCTGAGAATCAAATAACTGAAAGGCTTCAGATAATCGTTTCTTTGGCATAGTAATCACGGAGACAGAACAATTTTCCAATAAAAAATTGCAAATATCTTTTGCCTGATTTTCGCCAACCAATTGAGTCAAATTTTCCCACTCATTATAATTTTCACTCGCATGATAGCAAGATAGCTCTCCAAATTCAGCACTCAGCAGTTGATTAGCACCCTTATAATTCTCTAAATCATCTAATAAATGAAGAAACAAGGAAATAGAAATTAGCCGTTGCTGTCCATCGACAATATCTAAGTATTTTTCCTTTTCATGCAAGATTTCATGCAAGATAACGGAACCAATCTGATATTCCTTTTTTCCCATAGCATCTCGTAAATCATAAAAAAGATTACGGATATGTTTTCTGTTCCATTTATATGGTCTTTGATAAGAAGGAATCCGCAAATTCTCTTCTTTCAATAGTTCTCCAACCTTTTTAGAAGTAAATTGAATAGTCATTTTATCCTCATCTATATTTATCTATCATTTCTTGAACTGTTTGCTTCATATCCTCTACTAAAATCCGAGGAGACAAAACAGTAACTGCTTCCCCTTGCCCCAGCAACCAGCGTTTAAGCCCCGGTGTATGCTGACTCTCAAACTTAAAATGAGTCCAGTCGCCATTTTTCCCAACTATTTTTGCATTTGGAAATTGATCCATCACAATCGTCGGATCGTACAAATACTCGATTTCAATACTGATTTTCTTCCCGATAAAAGCATCTACTCTCTCGTTACGAATGTCGCCATCTCTAAATTTATCTCGATAAGAAATAGAGGGTTTCTCTATATCACTAAGAGACCATGACTGGATACGGTCTACTCTTAAAGTAATATAAGTAGCATGTTTCAACTGGTAGACAACTAGATAGAAATAATGACTATCATAATAAAGAGAGACTGGCAAAACAGTCTGCCTCTTAGAAGACTCAGAATAAGGTTTTTGATAGATAATGTCTAGAACCTGTTCATACAAAATAGCTTCTGATAAATTCCAAATTTTCTCTATTCTATTTTGTTGATCCGTTAAGGGAGCATAGTTCAGCTTTTCACTTCCAATAATCTGCTCGATTTCTTTCCGATCATCACGGGGAACTAAGACCAGTAAATTATGTAGTAAGCTAGCAATTTCTGGTCTATTCAGTGCTCGATTTTCCAATAAAATCTTTGAAATAACGAGAATATCCTTTTTATTAAAAACTGACTTACTTGCTAAACAATACTTATTCGTTTTACGGTTATAAAGCAAATCTCCACTATAACTGGTGTGACTAGATAAAATATCACGGAGTAGCGAAAAATCTCTCTGTATCGTCTTTTCACTAACCTCAAATTCCTGAGCCAGTTGCTTTTTTCCTAACGGAGTCCCAAACTGTAAACGTAAAAAAATCGTTAGCAGTCTCTCTTGATCATTCATTTCCAGTCCTTCTACATATTATTCAAACAATACTATTTCTAGTACATTATTATCACTTCTATAGTCTAACTAGCACTTTATATTCAAAACGATTAAAGCAAAATAAACTAGCCCTTAGATGATTTCAACTGTACCACTATGCCAGATTCGAAGAACTCAACTACGGATTCAGGCATATTTTTTAAGTCTTCGGGTAAGCAGTCTGAATATACAATGAAGAGTTTGTTTCTTTTCTTACTCTCTTTGAATCGCTGCATCCAGTATTCCTGTACCCTTTGATCAGCCTCTCCCAAAAATTGAACTCCATTCAGAAAAAGCCAATCATACTCTGTATACTCCATTTGCAGTTTTATCCATTGACTATCTTTAGAAGAAATCAAATTATCTCTCACTCGATAATATGCAAGTGATGCTATTGGAGTAGCAGGTTTTATTTTAGTTAACGTATAAAACAACAAATGCCATCTGTCAGTCTCTGAAATACCGCAAATGTAAATACATTGAGAATCTTCTTTTAAGTCTATTTGTGGGAATCCGGTCCAATCATTCCCATCATCTTTCAAGCCTTTTTTTCAAAATTATAAATTTCTCTTCAATTGACACATTAGAATTTAAAATTTCTTGATTCACCATATTATACTCTCTTTTCTATTATTTTTAAGAGAATTATAACAAATCAAGTGGACATATTTTGTCCACTTGATCAAAATAAGCAATTTTTTAAAACAACTCATCAAACAAACTCAACTGGTTATCCTCTGGCATATTGCCGAGAATGCCCCATTTCATCCATCTTTTCAACCAAGGTTGATGAAAGTCCTCCACGCTTACGCAATTCTGTTTTAGAAAGAAATTCTCCTTCTTCACGTGCTCGTACCAACTGCTTGGCAACGTTCTCTCCCAGACCATCCATTGCTACAAATGGCGGAATGAGGGTATCCCCATCGATGAGGAACTCTGTCGCCTGACTACGGTAGAGATCGAGTTTTCCAAACTTGAAACCACGCTCCCACATTTCATTAACAATCTCAAGAGTTGTATAGAGATCGATTTCCACATTAGAGGCTTCATTGTTCTTCCGTTTTTCAGCGATTTCTTCCATTCTGCGCTTGATAGCATCTAAGCCCGCACCCATGGTCTTGATATCAAAAGCCTTAGCACGGATTGAGAAGTAAGCACAGTAGTAATAAATAGGGATGGTGAACCTTGAAGTAAGCTACACGCAAGGCCATCATAACGTAGGCTGCCGCATGGGCTTTAGGGAACATGTACTTAATTTTCCCACAGGACTCGATATACCACTCTGGCACCTTATTGGCCTTCATAGCTTCGATATAGCCATTTCTCTCCTCTTCGGAAATCTTGAGCCACAAGCCCTTACGTACCCGTTCCATGATGGTAAAGGCCATCTTAGGTTCGAGACCAGCATGCATGAGGTAAACCATGATGTCGTCCCGACAACCGATAACGGTTGATAGGTCCGCAATCCCTTGTTTAATCAAATCTTGGGCATTGCCCAGCCAAACGTCGGTACCGTGGGACAATCCAGACAGCTGAAGCAACTCCGCAAAAGTCGTCGGATGGGTTTCATCTACCATCCCTCGGACAAAGTTGGTTCCAAACTCTGGAATCCCCAACATGCCCGTAGGCGTTCCGATTTGCTCAGGTGTCACCCCTAGCACATCAGTCCCAGAAAAGAGGGCCATCACGCCTTCGTCATCCATAGGAATTTCATTAGGGTCAATCCCAGACAAGTCCTGAAGTTTCCGAATCATGGTCGGATCATCATGTCCCAGTACATCGAGTTTGAGGACGTTCTCATCGATATCGTGGAAGTTAAAGTGAGTCGTCTGCCATTCAGCCGTCACGTCATCCGCTGGATACTGGACAGGCGTAAAATCATAGACATCCATGTAGTTAGGAATAACAACGATTCCCCCTGGGTGTTGTCCTGTTGTTCGCTTGACACCCAGCAGCACCTTGGGCAAGACGTTCCACCTCTGCATCACGATAAAACTTGCCCATAATCTCTCTCGTAGCCCTTGACAAAGCCATAGGCAGTCTTAGCAGCCACCGTACCAACCGTTCCTGCACGGAAGGCATATTCCTCACCAAAGATATCACGCACATCCAAGTGGGCACTAGGCTGATCTTCTCCCGAGAAGTTCAAGTCAATATCGGGAACCTTGTCCCCATCAAAACCAAGGAAGGTCTCGAAAGGAATATCCTGTCCGTTTTTGCTGAGTTTGTGACCACATTTAGGACAGTCCTTATTGGGCATATCAAAACCTGAACCGTAAGAACCATCGGTGATAAACTCACTGTACTGACACTGACCACAGACATAGTGAGGAGAGAGAGGATTGACCTCTGTAATCCCAATCATGGTCGCAACAAAACTGGATCCGACAGATCCACGAGAACCAACCAAGTAGCCCCGTTCATTGGAACGTTGCACCAGCATCTGGGAAGCCAGATAAATCACAGCAAATCCATTCCCCAGAATAGAAGTTAGTTCTTTTTCAATCCGCAAATCGACAATATCTGGCAGCGGATTTCCATAAATCTCAAAAGCTTTCTTATAGGTCAACTCAGCAACTGTTTCTTCAGCCTTGTCGATGAAAGGCGTGTATAAGTCACCCTTAACAACCTCAACGGGTTCAAAGATTTCTGCCAAGGCATTGGTGTTTTCAATAACCAATTTCCGAGCTAATTCCTCTCCCAAGAAGGCAAATTCATCCAACATCTCATTGGTTGTTCGAAAATGAGCCTTCGGAAGTGGTGCTGGTCGGGCATGTTCACCATGACCGATGGTACGGTTAATCATAGCCCCCTGTCCTAAACTACGGACGATAATTTCACGGTAAATCTCTTCTTCTGGTTCGATATAATGAACATTACCCGTAGCTAGAACAGGCTTACCTAGACGGTCTCCCACTTCTATCAAACTTTTGATAATGGTCTGGAGTTCCTCCATATCCTTGACCTGCTCCTTGGCAATCAATGGCGCGTAGATAGCTGGAGGCATGACCTCGATAAAGTCATAATACTTAGCCACCTCAACCGCCGCATCCACACCTTGGGAAACAACCGCATCAAAAACTTCACCTTCCGAACAAGCCGACCCCAAAATCAAACCTTCCCGATGGGCATCTAAAACCGTTCTCGGAATCCGTGGCACCCCTTCAAAGTACTTGGTATTGGATAAAGAAACCAGCTTAAAGATATTTTTTAGACCTACCTGATTCTTGACATAAATTGTCGCATGCTTGATCCGAGCTTTTTTATAAGAATCTGGACTAATCAAATCAATGTTGAGCCTAGCTAGATCGGTCACACCATGTTTTTCTGCCACCTCTCTGATAAAGATAAAAAGCAGGCGACCTGTAGCTTCCGCATCGTAGTTAGCCATGTGGTGATGTTCCAAAGCCACACCAAAACGCTTGGTCAAAGGTCCCAAACCATGACGTTTATACTCAGGATAGAGATTTCTTGCGAATTCGAGCGTATCGATAACTGGCTGGCTAATTTTAGGCAGACCGTGACGCTCATAATTGGCATTCATAAAGCCAACGTCAAAGGTCGCATTGTGGGCAACTAAGACTGTATCCTTACAAAATTCTTGGAATTCTTGCAAAACTTGTTCTAGTGGTTTGGAATTTTTGACATGGTCATCTGTAATTCCAGTCAACTCAGTCGTAAAAGCTGACAAGGAATGTCCAGGATTGATAAATTCATCAAATTCAGCAATGACATTCCCCTTGTACATCTTAGAGGCCGCAACTTGAATCAAGTCATTATAGATAGCTGAAAGTCCCGTCGTTTCCACGTCAAAGACCACGTAAGTCGCTTCCGACAGATCCATCTCCACTTCGTTATAGACGATAGGGACACGGTCCTCCACGATATTGGCTTCCATTCCATAGATTAGCTGGATTCCCGCTTTCTTAGCCGCCTTATAGCCGTGTGGGAAGGACTGTACATTCCCATGGTCCGTGATAGCAACTGCCTTGTGTCCCCACTTAGCAGCTGTTGCAACGATTTCTTCTACTTCAGGAAGAGCATCCATGGTCGACATGTTAGTATGAGCATGAAACTCAACCCGACGCTCACCTTCTGGCATCAAATCCTTCCGCTCATAATGTACAATTTCCTGCACATCTTGCACATTCATGGTCAAATCGCGTGTGAAGTTATTCATCTCTACATTCCCACGGACTCGGAGCCAAGAATTTTTTTTGATTAGGTCAAATTTCTGAGCTTCTTCCTCATTCTTAACCCATTTTTGCATAGAAAAACTTGAAGTGTAGTCAGTCATTTTAAAGTTGATCAAAACACGCCCTGTTCTGGTCACTTTTTGCTCCACATCAAAAACAACCCCTTCAAAGACCAGACGATTTTCCTCCGTCGTCACTTCGATCATAGGAGTAATCTCCGCCTTGTCCAGCTTGGGTTTAGCTGCAGCCTTTTTTGGCTTGAAAATCAAAGGCTGGTTTCTCTTCAGCTGGAGGAGGTGCCATCTGTTCCAGTTGTTCCATAGCACGGAGCGCTTCCTCATTGGCAGCTTGAACAATCTGCTCATTTTCAGCATGAAAGGCCTCTTCCTGCTCTTGGGTCAGCACATCATTCTTCTCTACTTGACAATTAAAAGTTGGAAAGCCAAATTTTTCAAGTTGTTTAGCTAAATTAGGAAGGTGATTTTTCTTAAAGTGTTCCTTATCAATCGCCTCAGATCCTTCAATAAAGAGCTGATTGCCCTCAGCACGAACTTGCAAATTTTGATAAAGGGACTTAAAACCTTGACTAGCACATGGCCCCTCAGAAAAAGCCTCTCTATAGTAGGACTGCAAGAGTTGATTTGAAAATTCTTGAGACAGAGCCTTGATTTCGAAAAACAGCTTTATTGCCTGTCTTAGAAAATTCTTCGCTCAAACCTTTCTTTAATTCTAAAAAGATTTCAATCGGTAAAATATTAGAAAATACGAAATGAAACTCCCATACCTTACTAATTTTATGAACCACAACTCGCTCAATATCGGCCTGTGATAAAGCAGGATCCTGTCTCATTTCAGCAGGCATCCCCAGTTGATTCATCAAAATTTCAAAACTATTTGACATTCATTTTCCTCACATTATTCTCCTACTATTTTACCATATTTAGAGGTATTTTCTAAAGACAAAAGGAAGCCACTAAGTGACTTCCTTCTAGAGCGAGGACTGATTAGTCTTCACCTTTAGTTTTTCTTAATGATTTCTTCTTGTACTGACTTAGGTACATCTTCGTAGTGGTCAAATACCATCATGAATGTACCACGTCCTTGAGATGCAGAACGAAGAACTGTTGCGTAACCGAACATTTCAGCAAGTGGAACGTAAGCACGAACGATTTGGCTGTTACCGTGTGCTTCCATACCATCTACACGTCCACGACGAGCAGTTACGTGACCCATAACATCACCAAGGTTTTCTTCTGGAACAGTGATTGTTACAAGCATCATTGGCTCAAGGATAGCTGGTTGTGCTGATTTAGCAGCTTCTTTAAGAGCAAGTGAAGCCGCGATCTTGAAGGCAGTTTCAGATGAGTCGACATCGTGGTATGAACCATCGTAAAGCTTAGCTTTAACGTCAACCATTGGGTAACCTGCAAGAACACCGTTAGCCATAGATTCTACCAAACCTTTTTCAACCGCTGGGATAAATTCACGAGGAACCACACCACCGACGATTGCGTTTTCGAATTCGAATCCTTTACCTTCTTCGTTTGGAGTAAATTCAATCCATACATCACCGAATTGACCTTTACCACCAGACTGACGTTTGAAGAATCCACGAGCTTGAGTAGAAGCGCGGAATGTTTCACGGTAAGATACTTGAGGAGCACCTACGTTCGCTTCAACTTTGAACTCACGACGCATACGGTCAACAAGGACGTCAAGGTGAAGCTCACCCATACCTGAGATAACTGTTTCACCAGTTTCAACGTTTGTTTCAACGCGGAATGTTGGATCTTCTTCAGCCAATTTTTGAAGGGCGATACCCATCTTATCTTGGTCAGCTTTAGATTTTGGCTCAACCATCAATTGGATAACTGGTTCTGGAACGTTGATTGACTCAAGGATGATTTTAGCTTTTTCATCTGTCAATGAGTCACCAGTTGTAGTATCTTTCAAACCAACGGCAGCAGCGATATCACCTGAGTAAACAGTGTCGATTTCTTGACGGCTGTTAGCGTGCATTTGAAGGATACGTCCGATACGTTCACGTTTACCTTTAGAAGTGTTCAATACGTATGAACCTGATTGAAGAACACCTGAGTAAACACGGAAGAATGTCAAACGACCTACGAATGGATCAGTCATGATCTTGAAGGCAAGAGCTGCAAATGGCTCTTCGTCAGATGCTGGACGAGTTTCTTCAGCGTCTGTATCTGGGTTAATACCTTTGATTGCTGGGATATCAAGTGGGCTTGGAAGGTAGTCAATAACCGCATCAAGCATCAATTGAACACCTTTGTTCTTGAAGGCAGAACCACACAATACTGGGAAGAATTCAACGTTGATAGTCGCTTTACGGATACCAGCTTTCAATTCTTCGTTAGTGATTTCTTCACCTTCGAGGTATTTCATCATCAATTCTTCGTCAGTTTCAGCAACTGCTTCGATCAATTTTTCACGGTATTCTTGAGCTTGGTCAAGGTATTCAGCTGGGATGTCTTCTTCAAGGATATCTGTACCAAGGTCGTTAGTATAGATTTCAGCTTTCATCTTGATCAAGTCAATGATACCACGGAAGTCATCTTCAGAACCGATTGGCAATTGGATTGGGTGTGCATTTGCTTGAAGACGATCGTGAAGTGTGCTTACAGAGTAAAGGAAGTCCGCACCGATTTTGTCCATTTTGTTAGCAAATACAATACGTGGAACTCCGTACTCAGTTGCTTGACGCCAAACTGTTTCAGTTTGAGGCTCAACACCTGATTGTGAGTCAAGAACGGTAACCGCACCATCCAATACACGAAGAGAACGTTGTACTTCGATTGTGAAGTCCACGTGTCCTGGTGTGTCGATGATGTTTACGCGGTGGTTGTTCCATTGAGCTGTTGTTGCAGCAGATGTGATAGTGATACCACGCTCTTGCTCTTGCTCCATCCAGTCCATTTGTGACGCACCTTCGTGAGTTTCACCGATTTTGTGGATTTTACCAGTGTAGTAAAGAATACGCTCAGTAGTTGTTGTTTTACCAGCATCGACGTGAGCCATGATACCGATATTACGAGTTTTTCAAGTGAAAATTCGCGTGCCATGAGGTTTGTTTCTCCTATTTATTTTTGATTTCTATTCTATTATAACATGATTTTAATAAAAACGGATAGGCAGGACCTACCCGTTCTCAATGTTTTCATGCTATTGTTGGTTTCAACTTACGAGCTGGTAAGTTGAGTTATAGCTAATACTAATCGATTTAGCTAATTTGAACCCGGGCTAAAAGCTTGGAAAATAGATAAGCTCTCCTAGAATCTTCGATTCTTCGTCAAGCTTCCTAATTTTCAGTCGCTTTTTTAACGCCCTTAGTATCTTAATCTTACCAACGGAAGTGTGCGAATGCGCGGTTAGCTTCAGCCATACGGTGAGTGTCTTCACGTTTCTTAACAGCTGCACCAGTGTTGTTAGCAGCATCTAAGATTTCTTTTGCAAGACGGTCTTGCATTGTGTGTTCACCACGAAGACGAGCGATTGTTACCAACCAACGAAGTCCAAGTGTTGTACGACGTTCTGGACGAACTTCAACTGGGACTTGGTAGTTAGAACCACCGACACGACGTGCACGTACTTCAAGTACAGGCATGATGTTTTCCATAGCTGTTTCAAATACTTCAAGTGCATCGTTACCAGTAGCTTCTTTGATTTGCTCAAAAGCACCGTAAACGATTGAAGCAGCTGTACCACGTTTACCATCAAGCATAACGCGGTTGATAAGACGAGTAACTAGTTGTGAATTGTAAAGCGGATCTGGCAATACGTCACGTTTTGGAGCTCTATTTTTACGACTCATTTCTCTTTATCCCCTTTCCTTATGCTTTTGGACGTTTAGTACCGTATTTAGAACGGCCTTGTTTACGATCGTTAACACCTGCAGTATCAAGTGCACCACGGACGATATGGTAACGTACCCCTGGAAGGTCTTTTACACGTCCACCACGAAGAAGAACCACGCTGTGTTCTTGCAAGTTGTGTCCGATACCTGGGATGTAGGCAGTAACTTCGATAAGGTTGCTCAAACGTACACGAGCGAATTTACGAAGGGCTGAGTTAGGTTTTTTAGGTGTCATTGTTCCAACACGAGTTGCAACACCACGTTTTTGTGGTGAAGAAACGTTTGTTTGAACTTTTTTATGACTGTTGTAACCAACGTTCAAAGCTGGTGATTTAGATTTTTCTACTTTTGATTTACGCGGTTTGCGAACCAATTGGTTAATTGTAGGCATCTACATTCTCCTGTGTTTTTTTTATTTTTGGTGATGATACACTTGGTGACAGCTATCATCTGTGTGTACTTTTGCAACATTTGTCAGCACGTCCCTGTACACTCTTGAGAGACCAAAAGTAAAAAGTACCGTCTATTATTGTAACAAAATTTTCCCTTGGTTGTCAAGATATTTTTCTTTTTTATTCTTAATTTTAGCTCTTTTGTAGTGCTCCCTAAAAAAAGAAAAAGGAGGAATCCCTCCCTCCTAAAGTTAGTATTGTTCCATTCAATCCCATCAATTTTAGCACATAATAGTTTTCGAGATATGATAGTATCACAACCAACCAGATTCTTTCGCGATATTAGCTGCCTCTGTTCGATTACCAGCATCTAGTTTCGAAAGAATATTGGTGACATAGTTTCGGACTGTTCCGTTGGATAGATAAAGTTTGTCTGCAATTTCTTGATTAGATAAACCCTGAGCGACTCCCTTTAAAACTGAGATTTCTTGCTCCGTTAATGGATTGGGATGCGTCATCACCACTTCCATCAATTCAGGCGAATACTCCTTGCGTCCCTCTAGGACGGTGTGCAAGGTTTGCATGAGGTCTGCAATGTTTCTTTCTTTTAATACATAAGCATCTACTCCAGCCTTGACCGCACGTTCAAAATACCCTGAGCGCTTGAAGGTCGTCACTACAACCACCTTTGTTTCAAGCTTTTCTGCTCGTATCCACTCCAAGACTTCAAGACCTGTCTTAACAGGCATTTCTACGTCAAGGATGGCGATATCTACAGACTCCTTTTCTAATAGTTGGATTGCTTCTTGCCCATTATTGGCTTGAAAGACAGACTCTACATCCGGTTGAAGCGTGAGCAACTGGCACATGGCATCCCGCAACATACTTTGATCTTCTGCGACTAATACTTTCATCTATTTTCTCTCCTTATAAGGTAGTCGAACCTGAACTTCTGTCGGTTGTTTCCAACTAATTACCTTTACTTCTCCCGAAAATGGAAGAACACGATCTCGAACTGTATGGAGCTCATCCCCCTTTATAGAAGTAAAGCCACAGCCATCATCTCTCACTGTTAGAATGAGTTCTTTCTCTGTCCGTTCTAATTTTAAGTAGACTTTAGACGCTTTAGCATGTTTGATGATATTGGTCACTAATTCAAGCAAAATCATGGAAGCCGTTGACTCCAATTCCTGAGTTAAGCTAGCTGTATCTAGTTGATTAGCTATTTCCACCTCAATTCCAGCAATTTCTAACATCTTTTTTCACAGTCTCTAGTTCGGATGTCAAAGTTCTAGACTTAAGATTTTCCACAATGGTTCGCACTTCACGCATTGATTCTTTGCTAATTTGCTGTATTTCTCTTAATTCCTTTTCCACCTGTGGATAAGCCTCCATCTGAAATAACTGCAAGGCTAAATCTGTCTTGACACTCAGCATAGCAAAAGGTATGTCCCAGACTATCATGCAAATCTTGACCGATACGACTGCGTTCATTTTCAGCAAGCAATAGATTTATCTGGGCATTTTGCTTAGCCTGAGCTTCTTTCAAATCCTCCACAATACGAATCCGAACCAAGCCAAAAGTCATTAAATCGACAAAAGCAAGAATTACAAGTAGATAGAATAGAAAACTCAACTTCGATTCTCTGAAAAATCAAAAGTTGGCCCCAAACAAGGACTTGAGCAAGAAGAAAAGTCCAGACATGTAAAGACTTTAAACCACCTACGCTGAAATGATAACTTAAGAGATTGGATAGAAAAAGAAAAACCAGATATAATTAACAGCAACAAAGGCAGTATTCCCAACTACATAAGTCAGCATGAGGCCCCAATATAGCCAAGATAGGCGCTGGCTCTTAGTTGTTAAAACACCCAAATACGCCACTACAAATAGAATATCAATCAATAAATGCCAGGCAGAAAGCCATCCCAGTCACTACAGGTAGGATGGGGAAAATCATAAAAATTAAACTGGCCCAAAACATATAATGTATGCTTTTCAGTCTTTCAAGCATTAAGCATTCTCCTTATGACCTTGAAGGTAAATGGTCAAACCAAACAAAACTGCTGAAAAAACAAGTAGATAAACTGTGGCTGATAGATTGATGCTACCCTCGTTTAAGAAGGTCTTGAGCAACTCCATCAACTGATAAGTTGGTAGACACTTCCCGATTGCTTGCATCCAGTCTGGAAATAAAGAGATGGGCATCCAGAGTCCGCCTAAAACAGCCAAGCCTAGATAGAGAAGATTGCCCACGACAGACATCAGCTGACTAGAAGGCAAAGAGTGTCAAGGTCAAGCCAAGCGCTACAAAAGCAATACTTCCTACTATCAGCAAGAGCGCAGCCCCAATCCAGTTTCCAAGAGACATGTCCACATCTCTTACAAAATGCCCAACTGAGAAAACAACCAAGATTGAGACCAGATAATCAACCATCATACTTGTTATCTTTGATAGATAATATTCTACCATATTTACCGGAGTATGGCGCAATGTTTTCTGCCAGTTGTTGATTTTGTCTGTATGTAAAACAACTGGGAATGAAAACATAGCTGTCGACATCATGGAAAAAGCCGTCATGGAGATGAGGTAATCACGCATAAAATTAGCCGGTCCACCTGGTGTGTCCTGGTACATTCCTGAAAAGAATAAATAGAAGGCTGTCGGCACCCCTACTGATAATAAATAATAGACGAGTTGCCGTTTGGTCAATAGAAATTCTATCTTATTTAATGCGATCCATCGTTTCATCTTCGTCATCTCCCTTCTGTGTTTCTTCAAAGATGGTATCTAGCAAACTACGGTTATTAACTTCGATTTCTTGTATGCTACATCCTGCTTGAACTAACAGTTCCCAAAAAGTATTTGCCTCTCGTGTGACTACTTGCAGAGCATCTTGTTTTTGTACCCAGTTTTCAACTAAGTTAGACTGCTCAACAATTTCCTTGTATGCCAGAGGAAGGATAAAATGCTTTTCAATTCCCTCACTACGCATGGCTAGAGGTGTTGTATCGCGAATCAAGTCTCCCTTATTCAAGACCAAGATTCGGTCCGCTGTATGCTCTACCTCTTCGATGTAATGGGACGAATAGAGAATGGTAACTCCCTGCGCTTTTAGATCCTGAACAATTTCCCAAAAACGTTGACGTGTTGAGGTATCCATGGCAGCAGTTGGCTCATCTAAAAAGACAAGTTTTGGTCGGCCAATCAAGGTCAAGGCAAAAGAGAAGAGACGCTTTTGCCCGCCTGACAATTTTTCTGCAAATTGCTCTTTTTGTTGCTTGTCAAACTGCAATAGTTGATCGATCTCCTGGTTGCTCAAGGGATTTGGATAAATACTTTGAAAGAAAGCAATCAACTCTTTGACCTTTAATTTCTGAACGATGACATTTTCTTGAGGCAGATAACCTCTAATATAGTCTAACTGAGAACTCGTCACTGACAAGCCTTGGATGGATACTTGACCGCTTGTGACCAGTTTATCTCCAAGCAGACAGTCCAAGAGTGTGGTCTTCCCAGCACCATTGGGCCCAATCAAGGCGACGCATTCACCTTCAGCTACCTCAAAGGAAATATCCTTCAAAATAGCCTTGCCCTTGATGTTTTTATGTAAGCCTTGAACCTTAATCATGTTCATGATATTCTCCTTTCAGCCATTCCATCCCCATCGGAAAGGCGATAAAAATCATAAATCCTAGTCCCCAGGCACCACGGATGAATTGGTGAAGGAAGGCTTGATCAAACCAACCTGTAAACATTTCTACCAACCATACCACTAGTGATAGTCCAATAAAAAGATAGAGAAACGCTTTTTTCATTTTTCAAACTCCTTTTTCACATCTGAGACTAATTTCAAACCTTCTCGGATAAGCCAGGACATCATTCCAAATCCTGCAAATAGCTCCCAAGGAAAATGATAGAAATCTTCATCCAATCCTGAGAACATGAGATAAGTCATGACTCCTGCTGCTACTAGACTCACTGCGACAATCATTTTATTTTTCATCTCTTCTTCCTCCATTTCATACTTCAATTATAGACTTTTGAAGTTTTCGGAGCTAGATGCTTCTGTCACTAGGAAATATGACAAATGTCATAAAAGATTCTGTTAAAGTGATATGAAATCCAATTCATACTATAACGTAAACTAATACTCATTTCGAATCAAAAAAATATCAGAAAATTTTTTTATCCTATAAACAAATATATTATACGTTATACCAAAAAGCTCTTTTCATTACTTTTCTTAAAAATATAGTAAGATTTATAAAAGCTATTAAATTTCAATGTGTATACCTAGACTACAGTATTTTATTAAAAGCCTAAGAGAAAAAAAGCAATACTATAATTTTTAATCAAATATCATTTTATAAAATGAATTACTGATACCAAAAAGAGAGAACCAAACTGATTCTCCCTTAAATTAAATAATAGGCTCTATAATATTTGTAGTGGGTAAATCCCCTATGGATATTATGGAGCCTATTTTTTGTAGAAAAAAAGTCCCATAAGATCTATAATGAAAAGCGATCAAACAACTCATTAGAAAGATTCATATGGAACATTTACATTTTATCATAAAACTACTCGATATCAAAGACCCTAATATCCAAATTATAGATGTCGTTAATAGGGATACACACAAGAAAATCATTGCTAAATTGGACTATGAAGCTCCATCTTGTCCTGATTGTGGAAGTCAAATGAAGAAATATGACTTTCAAAAACCGTCTAAGATCCCTTACCTCGAAACGACTGGTATGCCTACTAGAATTCTTCTGAAAAAGCGTCGTTTTAAGTGCTATCAGTGCTCAAAAATGGCGGTGGCTGAGACTTCTCTCGTCAAGAAGAATCACCAAATTCCTCGTATTATCAACCAAAAGATTGCTCAGAAGCTGATTGAAAAGACTTCTATGACCGATATTGCTCATCAGCTGGCCATTTCAACTTCAACTGTTATTCGCAAGCTCAATGACTTTCACTTTAAGCATGATTTTTCTTGTCTTCCAGAGATTATGTCTTGGGATGAGTGCGCTTTTACAAAGGAAAAGATGAGCTTCATTGCGCAAGATTTTGAAAAGCTCGATATCATCGCTGTTCTTGAGGGAAGAACACAAGCTATCATTCAAAATCACTTTCTTCGATACGATAGAGCAGTCCGATGTCGAGTCAAAATTATTACTATGGATATGTTTAGTCCCTACTATGACTTAGCTAAACAGCTTCGCTTTCAAATTTCTAGGCTCAGGCTAAAACAGTCCACTGGACTGTTTTACTCCAACACCTAAAGCCGTACCATGAGTCGTGTGCGTGTTCAAATCATGAATCAGTTTCATCGAAAGTCTCATGAATACAAGGCTATCAAGCGTTACTGGAAACTCATTCAACAGGATAGCCGTAAACTCAGTGATAAACGTTTTTATCGCCCTGCTTTTCGCATGCACTTAACCAATAAAGAGATTCTAGACAAGCTTTTGAGCTATTCGGAAGACTTAAAACACCACTATCATCTCTATCAACTCTTGCTTTTTCACTTTCAGAATAAGGAACCTGACAAATTTTTCGGACTCATTGAGGACAATCTAAAGCAGATTCATCCTCTTTTTCAGACTGTCTTTAAAACCTTTCTAAAAGACAAAGATAAAATCGTCAATGCCCTTCAACTACCCTATTCTAACGCCAAACTGGAGGTGACGAATAATCTCATCAAACTTATCAAACGCAATGCCTTTGGTTTTCGGAACTTTGAAAACTTCAAAAAACGGATTTTCATCACTCTGAACATCAAAAAGAGTCTGGGACAAAAGCCTAACCTTAAATATAAAAAGCGAACAAAACGAGTTATCTGACACTCAGAATTCTGTCTTGTTCGCTTTTTTGTCTAATCTATCAATTTTAGAAATTTATAATAAAGAATTCCTAAAATCAAAATCTTTTTGTCCCAGCCTCCGAGCTTAGCTTTTCTTCAACCCACTACAGTTGACAAAGAGCCATACCTTATTAATAACGTAAAATAAAAAAGAGTCAATGACTCTTTTTTTACGGAGAATAAGGGATTCGAACCCTTGCGCCAGTTACCCGACCTAACGATTTAGCAAACCGTCCTCTTCAGCCTCTTGAGTAATTCTCCTATAAATGGGCACGAGTGGACTTGAACCACCGACCTCACGCTTATCAGGCGTGCGCTCTAACCACCTGAGCTACGCGCCCAAGTAAAAAACTTGGTAATTCGAACAAAGTTCAAAGCGGGTGACGAGAATCGAACTCGCGACAACAGCTTGGAAGGCTGTAGTTTTACCACTAAACTACACCCGCATAAAAATATAGAAAATATGGCGCGAGACGGAATCGAACCGCCGACACATGGAGCTTCAATCCATTGCTCTACCAACTGAGCTACCGAGCCTTATTGCGGGAGCAGGATTTGAACCTACGACCTTCGGGTTATGAGCCCGACGAGCTACCGAGCTGCTCCATCCCGCGTTAATTTAAAAGGAGGATGTGGGATTCGAACCCACGCACGCTTTTACACGCCTGACGGTTTTCAAGACCGTTCCCTTCAGCCGGACTTGGGTAATCCTCCATTTTTTAAATGGACCTTGTAGGACTTGAACCTACGACCACTCGGTTATGAGCCGAGAGCTCTAACCAGCTGAGCTAAAGGTCCAACAAGATCTAAATAGCGGCGAAGGGGATCGAACCCCCGACCTCCCGGGTATGAACCGGACGCTCTAGCCAGCTGAGCTACACCGCCTTAAATCGGGAAGACAGGATTCGAACCTGCGACACCTTGGTCCCAAACCAAGTACTCTACCAAGCTGAGCTACTTCCCGTGTTAAATAGAAAATGCACCCTAGAGGAGTCGAACCTCTAACCGCCTGATTCGTAGTCAGGTACTCTATCCAGTTGAGCTAAGGGTGCCCTATATTTTATGCCGAGGACCGGAATCGAACCGGTACGATCGTTACCAATCGCAGGATTTTAAGTCCTGTGCGTCTGCCAGTTCCGCCACCCCGGCCTCTTAAAGCGAACGACGGGATTCGAACCCGCGACCCCCACCTTGGCAAGGTGGTGTTCTACCACTGAACTACGTTCGCACTGTTTTCTCTACATAAAAATGCCGGCTACATGACTTGAACACGCGACCCTCTGATTACAAATCAGATGCTCTACCAACTGAGCTAAGCCGGCTCATTTATTACTCCTTAATGCGGGTTAAGGGACTTGAACCCCCACGCCGTTAAGCGCCAGATCCTAAATCTGGTGCGTCTGCCAATTCCGCCAAACCCGCATATATGACCCGTACTGGGCTCGAACCAGTGACCCATTGATTAAAAGTCAATTGCTCTACCAACTGAGCTAACGAGTCTAAAATAACTTACGTTATCTTAAACGGTCCCGACGGGAATCGAACCCGCGATCTTCGCCGTGACAGGGCGACGTGATAACCGCTACACTACGGGACCTATGGGAGTTAACGGGATCGAACCGCTGACCCTCTGCTTGTAAGGCAGATGCTCTCCCAGCTGAGCTAAACTCCCTCTAGCTAAGCGACTTCCATATCTCACAGGGGGCAACCCCCAACTACTTCCGGCGTTCTAGGGCTTAACTTCTGTGTTCGGCATGGGTACAGGTGTATCTCCTAGGCTATCGTCACTTAACTCTGAGTAATACCTACTCAAAATTGAATATCTATCAAATCAAGAAAACCTCAGCTTTCGTATTCTCAGTTACTTTGGATAAGTCCTCGAGCTATTAGTATTAGTCCGCTTCATGTGTCGCCACACTTCCACTTCTAACCTATCTACCTGATCATCTCTCAGGGCTCTTACTGATATATAATCATGGGAAATCTCATCTTGAGGTGGGTTTCACACTTAGATGCTTTCAGCGTTTATCCCTTCCCCTACATAGCTACCCAGCGATGCCTTTGGCAAGACAACTGGTACACCAGCGGTAAGTCCACTCTGGTCCTCTCGTACTAGGAGCAGATCCTCTCAAATTTCCTACGCCCGCGACGGATAGGGACCGAACTGTCTCACGACGTTCTGAACCCAGCTCGCGTGCCGCTTTAATGGGCGAACAGCCCAACCCTTGGGACCGACTACAGCCCCAGGATGCGACGAGCCGACATCGAGGTGCCAAACCTCCCCGTCGATGTGAACTCTTGGGGGAGATAAGCCTGTTATCCCCAGGGTAGCTTTTATCCGTTGAGCGATGGCCCTTCCATACGGAACCACCGGATCACTAAGCCCGACTTTCGTCCCTGCTCGAGTTGTAGCTCTCGCAGTCAAGCTCCCTTATACCTTTACACTCTGCGAATGATTTCCAACCATTCTGAGGGAACCTTTGGGCGCCTCCGTTACCTTTTTAGGAGGCGACCGCCCCAGTCAAACTGCCCGTCAGACACTGTCTCCGATAGGGATCACCTATCTGGGTTAGAGTGGCCATAACACAAGGGTAGTATCCCAACAACGTCTCCTTCGAAACTGGCGTCCCGATCTCATAGACTCCTACCTATCCTGTACATGTGGTACAGACACTCAATATCAAACTGCAGTAAAGCTCCATGGGGTCTTTCCGTCCTGTCGCGGGTAACCTGCATCTTCACAGGTACTAAAATTTCACCGAGTCTCTCGTTGAGACAGTGCCCAAATCATTACGCCTTTCGTGCGGGTCGGAACTTACCCGACAAGGAATTTCGCTACCTTAGGACCGTTATAGTTACGGCCGCCGTTTACTGGGGCTTCAATTCATACCTTCGCTTGCGCTAAGCACTCCTCTTAACCTTCCAGCACCGGGCAGGCGTCACCCCCTATACATCATCTTACGATTTAGCAGAGAGCTGTGTTTTTGATAAACAGTTGCTTGGGCCTATTCACTGCGGCTGACATAAAGTCAGCACCCCTTCTCCCGAAGTTACGGGGTCATTTTGCCGAGTTCCTTAACGAGAGTTCTCTCGCTCACCTGAGGGCTACTCGCCTCGACTACCTGTGTCGGTTTGCGGTACGGGTAGAGTATGTTTAAACGCTAGAAGCTTTTTCTTGGCAGTGTGACATCACTAACTTCGCTACTAAACTTCGCTCCCCATCACAGCTCAATGTTATAGATAGAAACATTTAACTCCTATCACACCTCACTGCTTAGACAGACACTTCCAATCGTCTGCTTTAGTTAGCCTACTGCGTCCCTCCATCACTACATACTCTAGTACAGGAATATCAACCTGTTGTCCATCGGATACACCTTTCGGTCTCTCCTTAGGTCCCGACTAACCCAGGGCGGACGAGCCTTCCCCTGAAACCTTAGTCTTACGGTGGACAGGATTCTCACCTGTCTTTCGCTACTCATACCGGCATTCTCACTTCTATGCGTTCCAGCGCTCCTCACGGTACACCTTCTCCACACATAGAACGCTCTCCTACCATACCTATAAAGGTATCCACAGCTTCGGTAAATTGTTTTTAGCCCCGGTACATTTTTCGGCGCAGGGTCACTCGACTAGTGAGCTATTACGCACTCTTTGAATGAATAGCTGCTTCTAAGCTAACATCCTAGTTGTCTGTGCAACCCCACATCCTTTTCCACTTAACAATTATTTTTGGGACCTTAGCTGGTGGTCTGGGCTGTTTCCCTTTCGACTACGGATCTTAGCACTCGCAGTCTGACTGCCGACCATAATTCATTGGCATTCGGAGTTTATCTGAGATTGGTAATCCGGGATGGACCCCTCACCCAAACAGTGCTCTACCTCCAAGAATCTCTAATGTCGACGCTAGCCCTAAAAGCTATTTCGGAGAGAACCAGCTATCTCCAAGTTCGTTTTGGAATTTCTCCGCTACCCACAAGTCATCCAAGCACTTTTTCAACGTGCCCTGGTTCGAGTCCTCCAGTGCGTCTTACCGCACCTTCAACCTGCTCATGGGTAGGTCACATGGTTTCGGGTCTACGTCATGATACTAATCCGCCCTATTCAGACTCGGTTTCCCTACGGCTCCGTCTCTTCAACTTAACCTCGCATCATAACGTAACTCGCCGGTTCATTCTACAAAAGGCACGCTCTCACCCATTAACGGGCTCGAACTTGTTGTAGGCACACGGTTTCAGGTTCTATTTCACTCCCTCCCGGGGTGCTTTTTCACCTTTCCCTCACGGTACTGGTTCACTATCGGTCACTAGGGAGTATTTAGGGTTGGGAGATGGTCCTCCCAGATTCCGACAGGGATTTCACGTGTCCCGCCGTACTCAGGATTCTGCTAGGTACAAAGACTATTTTAAATACGAGGCTCTTACTCTCTTTGGCTGATTTTCCCAAATCATTCTTCTATAATCTTTGAGTCCACATTGCAGTCCTACAACCCCGAAGAGTAAACTCTTCGGTTTGCCCTCCTGCCGTTTCGCTCGCCGCTACTAAGGCAATCGCTTTGCTTTCTCTTCCTGCAGCTACTTAGATGTTTCAGTTCACTGCGTCTTCCTCCTCATATCCTTAACAGATATGGGTAACAGGTAGTACCTGTTGGGTTCCCCCATTCGGAAATCCCTGGATCATCGCTTACTTACAGCTACCCAAGGCATATCGTCGTTTGTCACGTCCTTCTTCGGCTCCTAGTGCCAAGGCATCCACCGTGCGCCCTTATTAACTTAACCTTATTTTCTGACCTTTCAGTCATAAACTCTTATTAATACTACAGCGTTTTCGGTTTATTTTCTTGTTACTATTTGATATAGATATTCAATTTTCAATGTGCATTACTTGGTGATCTCTCACCAATGGAGCCTAGCGGGATCGAACCGCTGACCTCCTGCGTGCAAAGCAGGCGCTCTCCCAGCTGAGCTAAGGCCCCACAAGACCTCTCAAGACTAAACAAGACCAATGTGCATTCCTTATCCTTAGAAAGGAGGTGATCCAGCCGCACCTTCCGATACGGCTACCTTGTTACGACTTCACCCCAATCATCTATCCCACCTTAGGCGGCTGGCTCCAAATGGTTACCTCACCGACTTCGGGTGTTACAAACTCTCGTGGTGTGACGGGCGGTGTGTACAAGGCCCGGGAACGTATTCACCGCGGCGTGCTGATCCGCGATTACTAGCGATTCCGACTTCATGTAGGCGAGTTGCAGCCTACAATCCGAACTGAGACTGGCTTTAAGAGATTAGCTTGCCGTCACCGGCTTGCGACTCGTTGTACCAGCCATTGTAGCACGTGTGTAGCCCAGGTCATAAGGGGCATGATGATTTGACGTCATCCCCACCTTCCTCCGGTTTATTACCGGCAGTCTCGCTAGAGTGCCCAACTGAATGATGGCAACTAACAATAGGGGTTGCGCTCGTTGCGGGACTTAACCCAACATCTCACGACACGAGCTGACGACAACCATGCACCACCTGTCACCTCTGTCCCGAAGGAAAACTCTATCTCTAGAGCGGTCAGAGGGATGTCAAGACCTGGTAAGGTTCTTCGCGTTGCTTCGAATTAAACCACATGCTCCACCGCTTGTGCGGGCCCCCGTCAATTCCTTTGAGTTTCAACCTTGCGGTCGTACTCCCCAGGCGGAGTGCTTAATGCGTTAGCTACGGCACTAAACCCCGGAAAGGGTCTAACACCTAGCACTCATCGTTTACGGCGTGGACTACCAGGGTATCTAATCCTGTTTGCTCCCCACGCTTTCGAGCCTCAGCGTCAGTTACAAGCCAGAGAGCCGCTTTCGCCACCGGTGTTCCTCCATATATCTACGCATTTCACCGCTACACATGGAATTCCACTCTCCCCTCTTGCACTCAAGTTAAACAGTTTCCAAAGCGTACTATGGTTAAGCCACAGCCTTTAACTTCAGACTTATCTAACCGCCTGCGCTCGCTTTACGCCCAATAAATCCGGACAACGCTCGGGACCTACGTATTACCGCGGCTGCTGGCACGTAGTTAGCCGTCCCTTTCTGGTAAGATACCGTCACAGTGTGAACTTTCCACTCTCACACTCGTTCTTCTCTTACAACAGAGCTTTACGATCCGAAAACCTTCTTCACTCACGCGGCGTTGCTCGGTCAGACTTCCGTCCATTGCCGAAGATTCCCTACTGCTGCCTCCCGTAGGAGTCTGGGCCGTGTCTCAGTCCCAGTGTGGCCGATCACCCTCTCAGGTCGGCTATGTATCGTCGCCTTGGTGAGCCGTTACCCCACCAACTAGCTAATACAACGCAGGTCCATCTGGTAGTGGTGCAATTGCACCTTTGAAGTAAATACCATGCGATATTCACTATTATGCGGTATTAGCTATCGTTTCCAATAGTTATCCCCCGCTACCAGGCAGGTTACCTACGCGTTACTCACCCGTTCGCAACTCATCCGGAAAGAGCAAGCTCCTCCTTCAGCGTTCTACTTGCATGTATTAGGCACGCCGCCAGCGTTCGTCCTGAGCCAGGATCAAACTCTCATTAAAAGTTTGAGTTCTCACTCATTTCTGTCACTGACAGATTTATTGTTTTTTTCATTGTTCAGTACTACAACCTTAGTTGTAGTGCCCTGCACATTGGTTCGTCTTGTTCAGTTTTCAAAGGTCTTTGTCGCTCGTTTCTCTTAAGCGACAACTATCTTAGTATATCACAGCTATTTCCACTTGTCAACACTTTTTTGAAACTTTTTTAATCTTTTTTCATCAAGTGTTTCCTACCGCAATACACCATAGTCCGTACGGGATTCGAACCCGTGTTACCGCCGTGAAAAGGCGGTGTCTTAACCCCTTGACCAACGGACCTAGAGTTGGTTTCAACTCCTTCTATTATACAGGCTTTTTCTTTCTTGTCAATAGGTTTTTTGTTTTCTTACTTATTTTTTATCTACTTCGGATATCGAACTCCTTCATTACAATTCGTAATTCTTTTAACACCTTTTGACGTCCCCTGAAACGTTCATCCCTCAATACACGGTCTAACTCCTCTTGTTTCTCTTTACTTTGTTTCATTCTATATGTCCTTAGTGTTTCATGAAAGAGGTAATAGTCATCTAACCAGAGTCCTTTTTCACTAATTCGATGGCTAATTTCACTGATTTCTTCATAAACTTCTCTATTATAGCGACGCTTGTGACTTTCTTGTTTTCGGATATAATCTAAAATTCGATTTCTAAACTTTGTTTTAAAGTATTTTCTTAATCTGGGTAGATCATCTACTATTTCTTTGTCTCTTTCAACTAACTCATGTAAGCATATCAGACCTTCTTGTTCCCAATCTGATACTTCCCACATCTGAAGATAATAATCTTTCCGACACTTATTGACAATCCCTTGAACCTCTTTATACAATTCTTTTAACATCTTCTTCCCCTTTCTAATTTTAGTCTATCAGAAACGGGTCTTCTATTGGTCGTTTTCCTCTCTTCTGTTCATTTTTCTTCCTCAAATGTATTCAAAAAGAGAGGCTAGGCCTCTCTGGGTTATAATTCCGCAATTTGATTTAAGTTAACTTCTGCTACCGTATCGTTGCCAAACATTGAAATAATCATTTTCACTTTATTATTATCGATTTCTGTAATCTTACCGGTATAATCTGCAAACGCTCCATCAATAATTCGAACAGTTTGCCCAACTTTAACGTCAATACCAAACTCTTGAACAGTTTGACCCATAGAAACTAAGATATCACGGATTTCTTGTTCCAATAACGGAGTTGGTTTTGATCTATTTCCATGAGATCCCACAAACCCTGTAACATTAGGCGTGTTACGGACAACAAACCAAGCTTCGTCTGTCATAACCATTTCTACAAGTACATAACCTGGAAAGCGATTCTCTTCAACTTCTTTTCTCTTTCCATTTTTTTCAACTTGCACTGTCTGAGTTGGGATTTCAACACGTAGGATATTATCCAACATATTATACGTTTGCGCTCGTTGTAATAGATTTTCTTTTACCTTATTTTCATAACCAGAATATGTCTGTAAAACAAACCATCCTTTATCAAAACTATCCATGATACTTCCTTTCAAAAATAGAAGAATTCTAGTGTAAAAACCCCACCGGACTTCTAAAAAATATTAATAACTCGAATCAAACCTGAAACAATTAACTTATCAAAAATATAAATAATTACTACAAAGAAAGCTGAATACTCCATAATGGAACGAAAATCTCTCAACTTTCTTTTGCGAGTTGGCCATGTAGTTTCTTTAAGAAGTCTAAAAAATATCGCTAATAAAACGCATCGCTCTCTCCTATCTTGTCTCTTTATGTGTCGTGTACTTTGTACAATGTTTACAAAATTTATTTACTTCTAGCCGTGTTGGCTTAGGATTCCCACTAATCTTAATTGAATAGTTCCTTGAACCACAAACCTCACAAGCTAGGCTTGCTTTTTTA